>Ga0209399_10000088_pt1 | contig 52527 bp, 41 predicted proteins | sample OV2TP3_FD_184130 | JGI IMG/M metagenome (GOLD analysis project Ga0209399, IMG submission 184130) | Hot spring microbial communities from Beatty, Nevada to study Microbial Dark Matter (Phase II) - OV2 TP3 (SPAdes) (version 3) | ecosystem: Environmental > Aquatic > Thermal springs > Hot (42-90C) ... | reverse complement strand
CCATCGTAAACGTCGAGCCCACGCGCAACCCGCTCTCGTCGCCGGCGTGGTCGCTCGACCGCCTGCGGGTGCGCTGGCGGCGCGGCGCCCGCATCCGCTGGATTCAGATCTCCCCCGAGAACAAGCTGGCCTTCCTGCTCGAGCTCTCCGCCCGCGACCCCGCCCTGCAATTGAATGGAGAGCGGCTGGCGCGAAAGGGATCCTAGCGGCCCCTCGACTTCGCTCGGGATGAACGGGATGAACGGCGCCTGGACTTCGCTCTGGACTTCCTACGGCGGGCGGGCTTGGCTCGGCGGGCTCGCTTCTTCGGGCGAGACTTTCGTTTGGGTCTGATCTTCTTCCTCAGCTTGGCCTTTTTCTTGGGCTTGGGCTTCGGTTTGGGTTTGCGGATGGGAGGAGGCGGCGGCGGAGCCAGGGCCGGAGGTTTGGGGACGGGCCGGGCGGGCGGCTCGACGAAGAGCTCCTCGACTTCCTCTTCTTCGTCCTCCCGGTCGGAGCGGTCTTCGGCGAGCTCGTCGTCGTCGCGGTAGCTGAACGCGTCGTCCTCGTCGTCGCCGAAGCGGAGGAGGAATTCGGGCGTCATCATCGCCTCACAGCAAAATCGGGCGCATTAGAGACCCACCCGCAGCCGTTTGTCAACCCTGAACTTTTGCGGCGGCGCAGCCGTTCGTAAGGGGGGAATCGCAGGGACGGGCCGACGGGAGCGTCTAATTCATATAGAACAAAGGGGTTAAAGAGTGGCCTTACGGCTATTCGGGGATGATGAGGTGGTCGCCGGCGCGCAGCTCGCGCTCGGCCAGGAAGGGATTGGCGTCGCGCAGCTTCCCGACGGAAGTGCCGTAGCGCTGCGAGAGCCCCCAGAGGGTATCGCCTCGGCGGACGCGGTGCTGGCGCGCGCCGCTTCCATTCGTCGCGCGCTGGCTGGCGCTCTCCGAGGAGCCGCCGCGCCCGGGGATGGTCAGGCGCTGGCCGGGCCGGATGATGGAGCGCAGGGAAAGGCCGTTGGCGGAGGCGAGCGCATTGACGCCGACGCCGTGGCGCGCGGCGATGGTGGAGAGGGTGTCGCCCGGCTCGACGCGGTAGGCGCCGCCGCCGGTCGTCCGCCGCCGCGGCGACGAGGAAGAGCTGCGCGCGGAGCGCGTGGGCGGCGCGTCGTAGCGCCCCACCGGCCCCTGCGGGATGACCAGCGTCTGCCCGGGATGGATGAGGGTGCGCAGCGAGATGCCGTTGGCCTGGGCGATGGCAGAGGCGGAAACGTCATAGTGCGCGGCGATGCGGGAGAGCGTGTCGCCGCGGCGGACTTCGTGGCGCGCCCACAGCACGCGCTTGGCTTCCGGAATCTCCGGCAAGGCGGCGCGCAGCGTTTCGCCCATCCCCTGCGGGACGTAGAGGACAAAGTCGCTGCGGTCGGGCGGGGTGACGCCGCGGAGCACGTGCGGGTTGAGCTCCTGCACGGCGCTGACGCCGAGGCCGAGGGCGTCGGCCACCGCGCGCAGGTCCACCGGGCGGCCCACAGCCACCGCGTCGATGCGCACCGGCGAGTCGGGCAGCACTTCGATCCCGTAGCGCTCCGGCTCCTTGGCCATCAGCGCCACCGCCAGGATGATGGGGACGTAATTGCGGGTCTCGCGCGGCAGCAGGCGCTTCTCGATCATCTCCCAGTAGTCGTCGCCGCCGCGCTGCACGGCGCGGCTGACGCAGCCGGGCCCGCAGTTGTAGGCGGCCATGGCCAGGTACCAGTCGCCGAACTCGGCGTAGAGGTCCTTCAGGTGGCGCGCGGCGGCGCGCGTGGACTTCACCGGGTCGCGCCGCTCGTCGATCCACCAGTCCACCTGCAACCCGTACTCCATCCCGCGGAACTTGACGAACTGCCACAGGCCCACGGCGCGCGCGCGCGAGCGGGCGTGCGGCTGGAAGGCCGACTCGGCCTGGGCCAGATAAATGAGGTCGCGCGGCAGCCCTTCTTCATCGAGCACGGCGTTGATCATTTCGCGGTAGCGTCCCGCGCGGCGCAGCCCGTTCTCGATGATGCGGCGCCCGCGCGCGGTCTGGAAGAAGTTGACCGCGCTCAGCACGCGCGGGGTCAGCTCGATGGGCAGGTCGTGCGCCAGCCCGCGCAGCTCCTGCTCCAGTTGCGCGCGCAGCGCCGGGTCAACGGGGAAAGTCAGCGGCGGGATTTCTTCCATGGGCGCGGGCACGTCGGCGGGCTCGCCGTTGCCCGGGGGCGACGCCAGCGCCAGCCCCTCCTGCGCTGCGTCCACCTCCCACCGGTGGATGCGCTCGACCAGCGCGTCCAGCCCGTGCAGCAGCCGGGGGTCGTCCCGCAGCGTCCAGCGCGAGCTGAGCAGGATGTCGGTCGCCCGGTCGAATTCGACCCGAGCTTCACCCGTCCGGCCCTGTTTCTGGAGCGCTTCTCCGCGGGCGTAGGCGGCCTCGGCGCGGTCGAGCAACTGCTCCACCGGGTCGGGGACGCGCGCCAGCGCGAACACCAGCATGGGGGGGTAGCGCGGCGCCGCGCGGTGGTACTGGTAGATGGATGCGTCGTGGGGCTTGGGTTCGGCGGCTTGGGCGGCGGGAACCGTCAGGGCGAAGACAACCAATCCGGCGGCGGCGCTCACCCAGCCCCGCCAGCGGCGGGAGCAGCGCGCGGCTCTCCCTGCTTCAGTTGTGGCCGTCCCCTGCAAAACGCCTCCGGTTGCCAGACCAAACCGGCCGCGAAAGTTTAACCGGCTGCGAAGTCGGCGTCAACCCGAACCGGCTCTTTATCAAGCGGTTGACACCAGGATTGGACGCCGCCAGCGGCGAATGGGTAGCCTAGGTCCCCGCCGGCTTCGGCTTCGGGGGAGCGGGCGCCGCTTCCGGCTCGGGCGCGGCCTTCAGCGGGCCGACGTACTGGATCTCCAGCGCCACCTCTTTGCCGAGCTGGCTCGAAATCAGGTTGGCGATGCCGCGCTCGAGCGGCTCGGCGAACGGCTCGCTGGTCAGATAGGTTGCGGTCACCTTCGGCGGCTCGGCCGCCGGGTCGTAGCTGAAGTCCACCAGCTTCGCTCCCGGCACCATCCGCGCCTGCTCGGCCAGCACCCGCTGGATGCGCTCGCCCGGCGTCGGCTCCGGCGCCGCGGGCGTGGCCGGCGCGGCCGGCTCGGCCCCCTTTTGCGGTTGATAGCGGTAGTCGGTGGCCGTGGCTTCGCTCATCAGTACCGACCGAATCACCAGCTCCACCGTGTGCTTCATCCGGTCTTCCAGCACGTTCTGGATCGCCTGCACCAGCGGTGGCTCAAACACGTAAGGCGTTTCCACCGTAGCGACGATGGCACACTGCGGGCCCCGGCAGCGCACGTCGGCGCTGGAGAGCCGCGCGCCCCGCACCATCCTCACCTGCTGGTCGAGCGTCTGCTGGGCCAGCCGCGCGTCCCGCTCCTGGTGGACGATCTCGGCCAACTGCAAGCCCAGGAACACCACCATCACCGCCAGCACCGCCAGCGTCACCCCGAAGCTCCGCAGCAGGATGAGCGGGTTCCGCTCCACCGTGTGCGTCACCAATCCGGAGAGATAGAACACGCCCGCGCTTACCAGATGGATGGCCACGAAGTTGGCCAGGAAAAGAACGAAGGCCCCGCCGGCCACGTCCCACCGGCGCATCGACATCCCGATGCCCACCACCGCCAGCGGCGGCAGCAGCGCCACCGCAATCGCCACCCCCGGCAGCGCCGGGCTCACTTCCTCGCGCACCATGGCGAAGGCCCCGGCCAGCCCCGCCGCCAACGCCACCGCCAGGTCGAACAGCGTCGGCTGCGTCCGCGCCAGAATCTCCGGCGTCAGCTCCGGCTCGGGCACGATCAAGCCGATGAGCAGCGCCACCAGGATGGCCAGACCGATTCCGTAGGCCTCGGTGGTCAGCGCCCGGCGCAGCATCGCCGCCCGCCCGCGGATGAGCGCCACCGAGAGAGAAAAAATCGGCGTCATCAGCGGCGCCACCAGCATCGCTCCAATCACCACCGCCGGGCTGTCCAACAGCAACCCGAAAGCCGCGATCACCGCCGAGGTGGCGGTCAAGACGAGAAACGGCGTGTGCAGCTTCGCCGCTTCTTCCATGTCTTCGAGGATGAGCTTCTCCCGCTCCGGGGAGACTTCCTTCAGCCCCAACATTTCCCGTTCACCGTGTGGAAAGGAATTCTACTCGCTTTCGGCTTGCGGTGGCGCGCACGGGCTCAGTACCCGGCCTCCCTCCCCGACTCAACGGATCAACTATTCAACGGCTGATGGTTCCTTCTTCCTTACCACCGCCCGGCCTTCGTTCTGCTTCGGCGGCTGGATGCCCAGCAGCGCGCTCGCGGTCGCGGCCACGTCCGCCGAGGCCACCGGCGGCAGCCAGGCCGGCGCGATGCCCGGCCCGGCGACGAAGAAGATGGCCTTCATCTCCCGCCGCAGCCCGCCGTGGCCGTGGTTGCCGCGCACCGAGGTCGCCGGCTCGAACACTTCGCCCTCCATCCGGCTCGAGACCGAGTAGCCGGGCCGCCCGTTCACCCAGACGTCGCCCGACGTCCGCGGGTGCTCCATGCGCAGCACCCGCTGCTCTTCCCGCGTCAGCACGCGGTCGAACACCGGCTCGCCCGTCGCCGGGTCGCGCAGCGCCCGACAGGCCTCCACAATCCGCCGCAGCACCCGCTTCAGCTCTTTCCGCTTCACCACGCCCTCCGGCTCGCGCCCCTCCAGGTTCACGTAGATGTGCGCCGTCGCCCCGCTGGTGTAGGCCCGCACTTCGGTGGTCTCATCCGGCGTGACGCGGAAGCCCGCCCGGGCCAGCAGCGCGTTCACCGCCACCCGCGTGTGCTCCGGAATCATCCCGTGGTCCGACGCCACCATCAGGGTTGCCTCGGGCGCTCCCTCCCACAGCCGCTTCAGGTGCTCGTCCGCCTGGCGGTAGCTGTCCTGGATGTACCCGAGGTAGCGCCGTCGCTTCTCCCCGCCCTCGTCTTCGTAGCCCGGCTGCCGCGGGTCGAAGAGCATGAACCGGTGCTCGACCTCGTCGGGGGTGGGGTTGTAAGCCAGCAGCAAGTCGAACTCGTAGCGCTTCATGCTGAAGAGCGCGGCGTCGCGGAGAAAATCGGTCAGCCGCTCGCCCTGCTCCAGCCAGGTGCGCTCGTCAATGTCGCCGCGGTTGAGCGCTCCGTCGTCCGGCTCTCCGGGCCAGAACCCCACCTCGGCGTCGATGGCGGCAACGTACTCCGCCGGCGTCCCCCGGTTCTGCTGCGGCGCCCCAATGTAGATCCGCGCCCGGCTCAGGTCGGGCTCAAGCTCCAGCAGCTTGAACCACGACCCGATGCGGGGCGAACGCGCCTGCAACAGCACGGGCGTCCAGTCCCCCGCGCCCATACGGGCCAGGTAGCCGTCGCCGAGGTCGTGGTCGAAGTCGAGGAAGACGGTATCGAAGGCCTCGCGGCCGTCGAACTCGGTGTCGGCCGCCAGCAGCTTCAGCTCCAGCTTCTGCCCGCTCTCGTTCTCAAACACCGGCAGGTGGGAGCCGTCGCCCGCGGGATAGAGCTCGCGCCAGTGTTCCAGCTTCTCCTCGCCGACGCTCCAGCGGTCGTCGTCGCGCGGCTTGAGATTGATAACCAGCGACGAGCCCAGCCGCCGCCCGTAGGCCAGCGTCTGGTCGCCGCTGCGCTCCGGCGTCGAGCCATCCGCCACCGCGGCGACCGTGATGACCTTCTTCCCTTGCCGCCGCGCCGCCTCCCACAGCGTTTCCGCCTCGATGCGGACGTCGAAGCCGCGCAACGAGCGCGTGATGGGCTCGCCGCGCAGGTGCAGCGTGTTGCCGGTAATGGCGTGCCGGTCGGGCCACGTCCCCGTCACCATGGTGTGGCTCGCGGGCGCCGTCAGCGACGACTCCGGCGGGGTCATGAACTCCGCCCGCGCCCCTTCCCGCGCCATCCGGGCAAACGCGCCGTCGGGCGGCAGCACGCCCTCTTCCAGGTAGGCGTCCACCAGCCAGTCCGCCGCCCCATCCACCAGCACCACAATGACCTTGGGTTGTGTTTTGGCTGGCCCCTGGGCCGAGAGCAACACCGCGCCCAGGAATAACAGAACGCTCAGTACGACGAACGGGCTGTGCCTTTTCCCTTTCAAGGGCAGGCTAACTATTCACGCCCGCTGTCGCCCTGTCAACCTCTACCGCGGGGTCCGTCTCCGCGAATCCTCTGCGGCCTCTGCGCCTCTGCGGTTGGCCCTGCTTGCTCCCGATCCGTGTCCATCCGTGTTCATCCGTGTCCATTCACTCTTCATTACTAGCGAGCTACTAGCGCAGCGCCTGCTTGAGGTCGCCGATTAGATCCTCTGGGTCTTCGACGCCGATCGAGAGGCGCACGGTGCCGGGGGAGACGCCCGCCGCCCTCAGCTCCGCCAGCGACATCTTATGGTGCGAGGTGTAGAGCGGCAGCACCGCCAGCGATTCCGTCCCGCCCAGGCTGGCAGCCAGCAGGAAAATCCGGATGCGGTCGCAGAAGCGCCGCGCGCCCGCCAGGCCGTCCTTGTGATCGAAGGCCATCATGGCGCCGAAGCCGCTCATCTGCCGCCGCGCCAGCCGATGGTCGGGGTGCGACTTCAACCCCGGGTAGTGCACCCGCGCCACCTTCGGGTGCCGCTCCAGCCACCGCGCCACCTGCAGCGCCGTCTCCGACTGCCGCCGCACCCGCGTCTCCAGCGTTTTCATCCCGCGGATGAGCAGGTAGCCCGCCAGCGGGTCCATCGACCCGCCGAGGTAGATGATGCCCTGCCGGACTTTCTCCACCAGCGCCCGCCGGCCCGCCACCGCGCCGGCGATGATGTCCGAATGCCCGCCCAGATACTTGGTGGCGCTGTGGCAGACCAGGTCGAACCCCAGCGTCACCGGCTTCTGCAGCACCGGCGTGGCGAAGGTGTTGTCGACGACGGCGATCAGCCCGTGCCGGTGCGCCAGCGCCGCCCCGCGCCGCAAGTCGACGACGCTCAGCGTAGGGTTAGTCGGCGATTCGGTGTAGAAGAGCTTGGTGCGCGGGCTCACCGCCTGCTCGAACCCGGCGAGGTCGGTCCCGAGCAGCTTGACTCGAATGCCCCAGCGCGGCAGCCAGTCACGCATCAGCCGGTAGGTGCCGCCGTAGAGGTAGCACGACGCGAGGATTTCGTCGCCCGCGCCCGCGAAGACGAGCAGCGTCGTGGCAATCGCCGCCATCCCCGAGGCGGTCACCAGTCCGGCCTCGGCCTCCTCCAGGGCCGCCAGTTTTTCTTCCGCCACCCGCAAGGTGGGATTGCCGTAGCGCGTGTAGATGTCGGCCTTGGTGCGCCCTTCGGCCCAGCGCTTCATCTCCGCCACGCTTTCGAAGGTGAAGTTCGAGGTCTGGAGAATCGGCACCGCCACCGGCCCCGACACCCGCGCGTGACTCTCGCCGGCGTGCACCGCCCGCGTCCCCACCCCCGCTTTCGCTCTGTTCTTCGTCGCCATCCCGCCTCCGCTTCTGGGTTACGGGCTCATCAATCTATCGGTTGATCGGTCAATCCTTCGACCACCGAAGGCAACTCTACTCCACCCGGCGCCCTCCGCAACTTCCAAAATGTCTCCCAGAAAAGTTCAGCCCAGTGGCCCCCTTGTCCCGAGCCCCGCAATGCGGGGCGAGGGAGACCACTGGGCCGGTACGCCAGACGGAACAGGCTGCGGCTGTGCCGCTCCACCAGCACGCCGAAGGCGTCCGGCTCGCCGGAGCGGACCTGCTGCACAATCGCCGCATCGCTCCCTTCCATCCAGTCCATTTGACTCGGATTCTCCCCCCGCCGGTAGGAAAAAGAAAAGCCCAGCGGCAGGAGCCGCTGGGTTGAACAGAAGGGAGTCGAGAGGGGCTAGGCTTCTTCTTCGACTTCGGCTTCCTTGCCGGGTTTGTGCTGGGCGATGATCTTCACCTCGAGCTCGTGGGGCACGAAGTCGTAGTGGGAGAACTCCATGTGGTAGCTGCCGCGGCCCTGGGTGATGGAGGTGAGGCTGGTGGCGAACTCCAGCATCTCCGCCATGGGCACCTGGGCCTTGATTACGGACATCGAGCCGCGCGACTCCATCCCCTGGATGCGGCCGCGGCGGGCGCTGATGTCACCCATGAGGTCGCCGGAGAAATCCTGCGGAGCGTAGACCTCGACGTTCATGATGGGCTCGAGCAGGGCGGGCTTGGCCTGCTCCATGCACTTCTTGAAGGCCAGCGAGCCGGCGATCTTGAAGGCGATGTCGCTCGAGTCCACGTCGTGGTACTGGCCGTCGTAGAGGATGACGCGGAAGTCCACCACCGGGAAGCCGGCGAGGTAGCCGCGCTCGGCCGAGGCGACGATGCCTTTCTCCACCGAGGGAATCCAGTTCTTGGGAATGGCGCCGCCGAAGATGTCGTCCACAAACTCGAACCCGCCGCCGCGCGGCAGCGGCTCCATCTTCACCCGCGCCACGCCGAACTGGCCGCGGCCGCCGGTCTGCTTCTTGTGCCGGCCTTCGGCCTCGCACTTGACCCGGATGGTCTCGCGATAGGGCACCTTGGGGGCCTTGAGCATCACGTCGACGCCGTAGCGCTTCTTGAGCTTCGACACCACCACTTCGATGTGCTGCTGGCCGGAGCCGGAGAGCAGGAACTCGCGCGTCTGCGCCTCGCGTCCGTAGCGCAGCGACGGGTCCTCTTCCAGAATCTTGTGCATGGCCGCGCTCATCTTCTCCTCGTCCTGGCGCGTCCGAGGCTCGACCGCGAAGCTGATGAGCGGCTCGGGCAGCTTCACCGCCGGGTAATGGAGGGGCGCGGACTTGTCGCCCAGCGTGTCGCCGGTCAGCGTCTCCTTGAGCTTGCCGACCACGCCGATGTCGCCCGCGTGCAGCTCCGCCACCTGGGTGTGGGTCTTGCCCTGCGCCACCGAGATGTGCTGGAAGCGCTCGTTGGTCCCGCGGGTGAAGTTGAGGATGGTGGCGTCGTTCTTCAGCACCCCGCTCTGCACCTTGAAGTAGGTGATGCGCCCGGCGTAGGGGTCGGCGAGGGTCTTCCAGACGTACACCGCCAGCGGCTCGGAGTCGGCAATCTTGCGGACGATGGTCTCGCCCTTGCGCTCGGGCTGGCTGAAGCCGGTGGTTTCCTTGCGCTCCAGCGGGTTGGGGAGGAAGTCGACGATGAAGTTCATCAGGTAATCCGAGCCGATGTTGTGCAGCCCGCAGGCGGGCACGGCGGCGTAGATGCGCTTGGCCAGCACGGCCGCGCGCAGGCCCTTGCGCAAGTCTTCCTCGGGCAGGGTGCCCTTCTCGAAGAACTCTTCCATCAGGGCGTCGTCGCCCTCGGCGACCATTTCCACCAGCGCCTCGTGCGCCTTCTTGGCCGCGTCGGCCAGCTCGGCGGGGATATCGCCGAGCGTGGCCTTGCCGTTGCCGTCGGGGTCGTAGCTCCACGCCTTCATCCCGATGAGGTCGATGAGCCCGCGGAAGTTTTTTTCTTCGCCCAGCGGCAGCGCCGCCGGGACGATGGAGCGGCCGAAGCGCTCCTGCACAGCGGCGATGGTGCGGTCGAAGTCGGCGTTGTCGCGGTCCATCTTGTTGAGGACGAACACGCGCGGCAGCTCGTACTCGACGGCGTAGTCCCAGACTTTTTCGGTGACGACCTCGGGGCCGGCGACCGCGTCCACCAGGATGAGCGAGCTGTCGGCGGCAATGAGCGCGGCCTTGGTGTCGTTGATGAAGAGGTTGTAGCCAGGGGTGTCGATGAAGTTGATTTTGACCTTGCCGCCCGCCCACTCGGCGTGGGCCAGCGCCGACCAGATGGAGACCTCGCGCCCGATTTCCTCCTCGTCAAAGTCGGTGATGGACTGGCCTTCGTCCACGCGGCCGAGCCGGTCGGTGAGCCCGGCGGTGTAGAGGCAGGCGGTGACCAGCGAGGTCTTGCCGGTGTCGCCGTGCCCGGTCAGGCCGACCGTGCGAATGTTCTCCCCGGTGTAAACTTTCACTGGATCTCCCCTCCGGTGAAGTTCCCTGCCCGCGGCAGGCAGGCCTGCGAGACGGCGCCAGCCCGCCGAAGCCTTGGCGTAGACGGGAAAAGCAGAGGCTACCGCACCCGCCTGCTTTGGGTCAACCCATCCGCGCCTAACTTTCATTGACAGCGGCTTGCGCGGCGGGCTAGGCTGGAGTTTCGCAGCCCCATCCGAAGAAACTCAGGCCTGACAAGGGAGCCAACCATGAAGAACCTCTCCGCCAAGACACTCCTCGCTGGGCTGGCGCTGTTGGTGGTCGCGCTGGCGCTGCCGGCGCTGGCGCAGCTCACGCCGCACGACGTGGCGAGGCTGCGCAACGTGACCGACGTGGCTCTTTCGCCCGACGGCACGCGCGTGGCCTACACGCTGTTCGTCCCGCGCACGCCGCTCCAGGACGAAGACGGCGCCGCCTGGGTGGAGCTGCACGTGGTCACGGCCGACGGCGTCTCGCGGCCTTACGTCACCGGGCAGGTGAACGTCAGCCGGATTTCGTGGACGCCCGACGGCCAGGGCATCGCCTTCCTCGCCAAGCGCGGCGCCGACAAGTTCCGCTCGCTCTACGTCATCCCCGCCGACGGCGGCGAGGCGCGCCGCCTGCTGGCGCACGACGCCGACATCGCCGAGTACGCCTTCAGCCCCGACGGCCAGCGCGTCGCGTTTCTGGCCGAAGAGGCGGAGCCCAAAGAAGCCAAGGAGCTCAAAGACAAAGGCTTCAAGCAGAAGGTCTTCGAAGAAGAGTTGAGCTACGTGCGGGTGTGGGTGGCCGAGCTGGGGGACGAGAAGGCGAAGCCGCGCAAGCTGGAGGTGGAAGGCTCGGCGTCGTCGCTGCAGTGGTCGCCCGCGGGGAATCAGTTGGCGCTGGCGCTGGCGCCCACGCCGCTGGTGGACGACGACTTGATGGCGCGCAAGGTGCACATCCTAGACGCCGACACCGGCAAGGTGGTGGCGCGGTTCGAGAACCCCGGGAAGCTGGGGCCGTTCGCTCTGAGCCCCGACGGAAAGCAGCTCGCCGTCGTTTCGGCGGCGGACATCAACGACCCGGACGCGGGGCGGCTGATGCTGGCGCCGGCTTCAGGCGGAGCACTGCACGACATGCTTCCCGACATTGAGTACGACATCGCGGATATCGCCTGGCAGGATGCCCGCTCCATCATGTTCGTCGCCGACGAGGGTGTGTGGACGACCTTCAATCGGCTGAACGCCGACATCAGCAACTACCGCACGCCCATCGTCCAGGTCGGCGGCCCGGTGCTGAGCGGGCTTTCGGTGGCTCGCGAGACGCGCGCCGCTGCGTTCATCGGCCAGACGCCCGAGCATCCGACCGAGGTCTACTTCATGGGTCACGGCGACCCGGGGCCGCGGCGGCTGACCGACTCGAACCCGTGGCTCAAGGAGAAGAAGCTGGCGGCGCAGGAGGTGGTGGAGTACAAGGCGCGCGACGGCCTGCGCCTGGAAGGGCTGCTCATCCGCCCGCTCGACGAGGAGAAGGGCAAGAGGTATCCGCTCATCGTGAGCGTCCACGGCGGGCCGGAGGCGCACTACCGCAACGGCTGGCTCACAGCCTACGCCACGCCCGGGCAGGTGGCGGCGGCGAACAGCTACGCGGTGTTCTATCCCAACTACCGCGCCTCGACCGGGCGCGGCGTGGCCTTCGCCAAGGCCGACCACGGCGACCCGGCGGGCAAGGAGTTCGACGACGTGGTGGACGGTGTCGACCACTTGATTGAGACGGGCCTGGTGGACAAGGCGCGGGTCGGGGTCACCGGGGGGAGCTACGGCGGCTTCGCCACCGGCTGGCTGACGACGTTCTACTCCGAGCGCTTCGCCGCCGGGGTGATGCTGTTCGGCATCAGCGACCTGATTTCGAAGGAAGGCACCACCGACATCCCCAACGAGAACTACCTGGTGCACTACCTCAAGCACGTGTGGGACGACTGGGAGTTCTTCCGCGGGCGCAGCCCGATTTTCCACGCGGGGAAGTCGGTGACGCCGCTGCTCATCGCCCACGGGGAGGCCGATACGCGCGTGCACCCGGTGCAGTCGCTGGAGATGTACCGCTACCGCAAGCTGCGGTCGAAGGCGCCGACGCGGCTGGTGTGGTATCCGGGCGAGCCGCACGGCTTCCGCCGCGCCGCCTCGCGCCTCGACTATTCTTTGAGGATGATGCAGTGGTTCGACCATTACTTGAAGGGGCCGGGGGGAGAGCCGCCGGCGGCGGAAGTAAAGTACGAGGAGGGAAGGTAGGAAAAGCGAAAAGAGAAATTAGAAAATAGAAAAGAGGAAGGACTGGCCTCAGGGGCTAAAGCCCGATTCTCTTCGTGGTCTTGAATTGGCAACCCTGAAGCTTGCCTGCGGCAGGCAGGGGTTGCCCCGCCTTGCTCTTGGTTCCTCAGTTGTAAGGCGGGTCAGCCCTTTAGGGCTGACAACTCCGGCCAGCCATTTCTCGGGCCTTTAGGCCCGGAGGGACTCTTTCTCGTTGCTGGTCGCCGCCCCACCCGCCGCCACGGTGAGCTACGAGGAGAAGTGAGAGTGAGAAGCTCTCAGCAATCAGCGCTCACTATCAGCACGACGAAACTTGGGCAGAAGGCGGCGGAAGTGGAGGCGGCGCATGGGAGCGACCCTCTGAGAGGATAGATGCCTGAAGGGAGAAAAAAGGTCAAGCGAAAATGGGAATCAGAAGTATAGAAAAGAGGAAAGGACAAAGATTCTTGGTCCAGCTTCGGCCGGAGCCTATTTTCTAGTTTCCCTTTTCTATTTTCGCCGTTCGCTGCTACACCAAATCGGCGGCCCGAATCGGCAAGCGCCTGATGCGCTTACCCGTCGCGGCAAATATCGCGTTGCAGACGGCGGGGGCGATGGGCGGGGTGCCGGGCTCGCCGACGCCGGTGGGCACTTCGGTGCTCTGGACGATGTGGACTTCGACCTCGGGCATCTCGCCCATGCGCAGCACGTCGTAGTCGTTGAAGTTGGTCTGCTCGACCGCGCCGTCGCGGATAGTGATGGCGCCCTTGAGGGCGGCGCTGAGGCCGTAGACGATGCCGCTCTCGATCTGCGCCCGGACGATGTCGGGGTTGACGACGCGGCCGCAGTCGACCGCGGCCACCACGCGGTGGACGCGCACTTCGCCCTTGCCGTTGACCGAGACTTCGGCCACCTCGGCCACGTAGCTGCGGAAGGAATACTGCGCCGCGATGCCGCGGGCGCGCCCGGCGGGCGGCTTTCCTCCCCAGCCGGCTTTTTCCGCCGCGAGCTGGAAGACGCCCTTGAGGCGCTCGGTGCTGAGCGGGGTGCCTTCGGGGTCGACCGGGTCGGTCACCTGGCGCGGCTCGGCGAGCAGCTTGAGGCGGAACTCGAGCGGGTCAACCTTGGCGAGCGCGGCCAGCTCGTCCATGAAGCTCTCGCACACGAAGCAGGTGATGGAGTACTCGACCGAGCGCCACCAGGCCACCGGCACCCCGCTGGGCGCAGGGGCGTACTCGACGCGCAGGGCGGGAATGGCGTAGGCGAGGTCGCTGGCGCCGCCGATTTCGCTGCCCTCCGGCTTGTTCTGCTGGGGGCTCCACATGGCCGAGATGGAGGTGGAGACCATGCGGTGCTTCCAGGCGGCCACGCGGCCGTCTTCGGTGAGCGCGCCCCAGAGGCGGTGGTGGGAGGCGGGGCGGTAGAAGCAGTGCTGAAGGTCGTCGTCGCGCGTCCAGACCACCTGCACCGGCGCGCCCACGGCTTTGGAGACCTGCGCGGCCTCGACGGCGAAGTCGGCCTGGGCGCGGCGTCCGAAGCCGCCGCCCATCAGGGTGGTGTGGACGACGACGTTCTGCGGCTCGAGCCCGGTGACCTGGGCGACGGAGCGCTGGTTCCAGTCGGGGAACTGCGTCGGCGCCCAAACTTCGGCGCCGTCGGCATGCACGTGGGCGGTGCAGTTCATCGGCTCCATGGGAGCGTGGGCGAGGAAGGGGAGCTCGTATTCAGCTTCGAGTCTCTTGGCGGCGGTCTCCAGTGATGCGTCGGCGTCGCCGTCGTTGCGGATGACCTTGCCGGGCTGAGCGGCCAGCTCGCGCATTTTTTCCGAGAGCGAGGCGGAGGATTCGCTTGCATGCGCACCGCGGTCCCATTCGATTTCCAGGGCGTCGCGGCCTTCGGTGGCCGACCAGGTGTTGTCGGCGACGACAGCAACGCCGCCAGCCGAGAACGCGCCCGGACCGACGGCGGGAATCTCGACGATGTGGCGGACGCCGGGCACGGCTTTGGCCTTGTCGGCGCTGAAGCTCTTGGGCTTGCCGCCAAAGGTGGGGCAGCGGGCGATGACGGCGAAGAGCATCCCGGGGACGCGGACGTCGAGCCCGAACCCGGCGCGGCCGTTGGTCTTGGAGGGGATGTCGGTGCGCGGGAGAGACTGGCCGATGATCTTGAAGTCTTTGGGGTCCTTCAGCGGCACGGTGGCGAGGTCAGGGATGGGGAGCTTGGAGGCGTCGGCGACCAGCGCGCCGTAGGCGAGCCGCCGGCCGCTGGGCCGGTGGACGACTTCGCCCCTCTCAGCGTAGCAGGTGTCGCGCTCGACGGTCCAGCGGGCGGCGGCGGCGGTGATGAGCATCTCGCGCGCGGCGGCGCCGGCCTGGCGCAGCGGCGTAAACGAGGTGCGCACGCTGGAGCTGCCGCCGGTGCCCAGGCCGGGGACGCGGTACATGGGGGAGGTGGCGGCCTGCTCGACTTTCACCTTCGACCAGTCGACTTCGACTTCGTCGGCCAGAATCATGGGCAGCGAAGTGCGGACGCCCTGGCCCATCTCCGACTTGGCGCAGATGAGCGTGACGTTGCCTTCGGTGTCAATCTTGACCCAAGCCTCGAAGGGGTTGGGCGGAGGCGGCGGCTGTTGCGCCTGCTGGCCGAAGAGCTCGAGCGGCAGGGTGAAGCCGATGACGAGGGCGGCGCCGCCGGCGGAGGTGTGCTTGAGGAAGTCGCGGCGAGTCAGCGTGGTGGTTTTCATTACGCACCTCCCCCCGACGTTGTCGGGGCAGGTCGGGCCCGTTTGGGCGCGCTGGCCGCGCGGTGGATGGCTTTTCGGATGCGTTGGTAGGTGCCGCAGCGGCAGACGTGGCCGGAGAGGGCGGCGTCAATGTCGGAGTTGGTCGGCCTGGGCTTGCGGGCCAGCAGGTCGGCGGCGGTCATAATCATGCCCGACTGGCAGTAGCCGCACTGGGGCACCTGCTCGGCGATCCAGGCGGCCTGCAAGGGATGGCTACCATCGGCCGAGAGGCCTTCGATGGTGGTTACGCGCTTACCGGCGACCAGCGAGAGCGGTGTGACGCAGGAGCGCGTGGCCTCACCGTCGACGAGCACGGTGCAGGCGCCGCAGAGCGCCGCGCCGCAGCCGAATTTGGTGCCGGTCAGGTTGAGGACGTCGCGCAGGACCCAGAGCAGCGGCATCTCCGGGCTGGCGTCGATGGTGGTTTTCTTCCCGTTGAGGGTGAAGGTAATGGAAGGCATAGAAGGCTCTCCCCCAGCACAGTGCGATTGGCGCGCGCCGCGGGCGGGGGGCGCGCGGGGACACTCTACCCCAGAGGGCGGTGCGGTTCCAGAGTTTTTCGGGGGAACAATCTCAGATTTGAGATTTCAGATTTCAAAGCAGAGAGACAAGCGAGAAGCAGATCCCTCGACGGCGCGGTCAGCCTCGCGGCCGAGCCGCCCCGCTCGGGATGACAGACAGGGAGAGGCGCGCGCGCGCCTGGAAGCGACTGACGGCGGCGGAGCGGACCGAACGAGCCGAGGGCTCAGGCCCAGCGGTAGCCCTGGCTGGCCAACGGCAGCGAACGGATGCGCTTGCCGCTGGCGGCGAAGAGGGCGTTGCACACCGCGGGGACAATGGGCGGCAGCGCCGGCTCGCCCAATCCGGTGGGTGGATTCTCGGTGCGCAGGAAATGCACCTCGATTTCCCGCGGAACCTGCTCGATGCGGACGGGCGCGAACTGGTGGAAATTGCTCTGAACAGCACGGCCGCGGCTGATGGTGATTTCGCCGTTCATCACGTGCGCCAAGCCGTCGATCACCGAGCCTTGCACCTGCGCCTCGGCGTTGCTGGGATTGATGATCTGGCTCCCGACGTCTCCCGCGACCCAGACCTTGTTCACCTTCACACGGTTGCCGGGGCTGACGGTGACTTCCGCCACTTCGGCGAAGTAGCCGCGGTGACTGAAGTGGAAGGCCACGCCCAGGCCCGTGCCCGTGGGCAGTTTGCGCTTGCCCCAGCCGCTCTTTTCGGCGACCAGCTCCAGCACTCCGCGCATGCGCCCGGGGTCGAATGCAAACGGGCCCGTGCGGCCGCCGCGATCCGCGGGCGTCGCCTCCAGCAGAGTGCTGGCGAGCAGCGCCAGCCGGAATTCGACCGGGTCCTTGCCGGCGGCGTGGGCCAGCTCGTCGAGGAACGACTGCATCACGAAGGCGAGCGCGTTGCTTCCCGGCGCGCGCAGCGCCCCTGTGGGCACGCCGAACGGGATGAGGGAAGCGGCCAGCTCGAAATGGGGAACGAAACGCGCCGGAAACTCATCGGGAGAAATGGACGCGCCGCGGGCGAAGCGCTCGCCTTCCCCGAAGCTGACGAAGTGGTCGCGCCAGGCTACGAGCTGGCCGGCGCCGTCCACAGCTCCCTTCAGGTAATGGAATCCCGCGGGACGATAGAAGTCGTGCTGCATGTCGTCTTCGCGCGTCCACAGCAGCTTCACCGGCACGCCGACCTGCCGGGCAATCCAGGCGCCTTCGACCATGTAGTCGTTGTTCAGACGGCGTCCGAAACCGCCGCCCATGCGCGTGAGGTGAATGGTGATGTCCTGCGGATTGAGGCCCAGCGTCCGGGCGACCATCTGGCGGCCGGCTTCCGGGGTCTGGCTGGGGACCCAGATTTCCAGCTTGCCGTCCTTGTAGTGCGCAGTGCAGTTCTGCGGTTCCAAGGGCGCGTGCGCCAGGAAGGGATAGGAATAGGCCGCCTCGACGAGCGTGGCGCCGGCCAAGGCTTCGTCCACATTCCCGTCGCTGCGCAGGGTCAACGCTGGTTTCTGCTTGGAGAGTTCCGCTGCGCGCGCGGCGAAGTCCTCGCTGCTCTGCCCGGCGGTTGCACCTTCGTCCCACTTCACCTGAAGCTTCTCGCGGGCGGTGCGCGCCGTCCACCAACTGTCGGCGACAATGGCCACGCCGCTGAGCAGCCCGCTCAAATCGCTGCCGCCCTCGACGACAAACGCGTGACGCACGCCGGGGATGGCCTTGACTTCCTCCAGATTGGCGGCGGCTACTTTGCCCCCGAACACCGGACATTTCTCGAATACGGCGTAGAGCATCCCCGGGAGCGCAACATCAATTCCAAACAGCGGCCTGCCGGTGACGATGGCGGGGTTGTCCACACCGGGAACCGGCGTGCCGATGATTCTGTAGTCGCTCGAGTTCTTCAGCGGCACGGTGTCCGGATCGGGGGGCGTGAGCTGGGCCGCCCGGGCCGCGAGTTCCCCATAGCCGAGGGAGCGTCCGGAGGCGCGATTGTGTACGCGCCCGGAGCCGGCGCGGCACTCCGCTTCGGCGATTCCCCAGGTCTGCGCGGCGGCGGCGATGAGCATCTGCCGCGCCACCGCGCCCATCTGCCGCAGCGAGGTCCAGTGGTTGGGGGTGGCCGTGCTGCCGCCGGCGAACTGCCGGCCGTACTTGGATTCGTCCAGGTCCGCCTGCTCGACGCGCACGTCTTTCCACTCCACGTCGAGCTCTTCGGCGATGATCATGGGCAGCATCGTCTTCACCCCCTGGCCGATCTCCGGATTTTTGGCCATGATGGTGACGACGCCGTCCGGCGCGATGCGGATAAACGCCGTGAGTGCAGGAGCGAGTTCGGGGGCGGCCTGCGCCAGCAGTTGCGCGGCCGGCTCCAGGTAGAGCGACAGCAGGAAGCCGCCTCCGCTCACCGCACTGACGCGAAGGAATGAGCGACGATCCATCCTCACGGTTTTCACGGCAACCTCCGGAAATTAACTTTGCGGGGCCATCCTGGCCGCCGCCGCCTTGTGAATGGCCTGGCGAACTCGCACGTAGGTCCCGCAGCGGCACAAATTGCCCTCCATGGCCTCGTCAATCTGCTGGTCGGTCGGCCTGGGGTGCTTCGCCAGCAGCGCCGCCGCCGACATGATCTGTCCCGCCTGGCAGTAGCCGCACTGGGGGACGTCGAGCTCCAGCCAGGCAAGCTGCACGGGATGGGTTCCGTCGGCCGACAGGCCTTCGATGGTGGTGACGCGCTTGCCGGCAACCTGCGAGAGCGGCGTCACGCAGGAGCGCGTGGCCTCGCCGTCGACGTGCACGGTGCAGGCGCCGCAGAAGCTGATTCCGCAGCCGTACTTCACGCCGCGCAGATTGAGCAGGTCGCGCAGGACCCAGAGCAACGGCATCTCGGGGCTGGCGTCAACCGTCTGTTTCTTTCCGTTGAGGGTAAAAGTAATGGAGGGCATTGCTGGCTCTCCCTCAAACACAGTGCGATTGGTGCGCGCCGCTGGGCAGTGGGCGCGCGGAAACACTCTACCTCAGGGATGAAGGAGGGACAAGCGAAAAGGAAATCTCAAATTTGAAATTTCAAATCTCAAAGCGAAAAAGCAGATCCCTCCGCTGCGCTTTGCCCGCGCAAAGCGCAACGTCGGCATGACAGGGTGGGACGGAAGGAATGATTGTCAACCCTGAAGGGGTTGACCCGCCTTACGGCACTTGCGCTTAGAGGCGGATGGTGGGGGCGGAGTCGGAGGTGCGGAAGGCGTAGGCCATGTGGGGGGTGGAGAAGGCGGCGCCGACGCCGCCGGCGGGGTCGAGCAGGATGAGGCCGCCCTTGCCGTCGGTGCGCTGGGCGAGCAGGGCGACGGCTTTTTCGGCGGCGGCTTGCGGGGCGAGGCCGGCGGCGAGGAAATCGCTGGCGGCCTTGGCCATGACGACTTTCATGATGGCTTCGCCGTAGCCGGTGGCGGAGACGGCGCCGGAGCGGTTGTCGGCGTAGCAGCCGCAGCCGATGAGCGAAGAGTCGCCGACGCGACCAGGATATTTGCAGGCGGTGCCGCCGGTGGAGGTGCCGGCGGCGAGGGAGCCGCGGGCGTCGAGGGCGACGGCGCCGACGGTGCCGAGCTGGGCGTCGCCGGTGAAGTGGCCGCGGCTGACGTCGGTCTCGTGCTTGTTCTTGTACCAGAGCTCGACCTCGCGAGCGATGACCAACTCGGAGGGGTTGCAGAGCGGGACGCCCATCTCGACGGCGAACTGCTCGGCGCCGGGGCCGACCAGCATCATGTGCTCGCTGCGCTCGAGGACGAGGCGGGCGACTTTGACGGGGTTGCGGAGGCGCTCGACGCCGGCGATGGCGCCGGCCTTGAGGGTGGCACCGTCCATGAGGATGGCGTCGCACTGGACGCGGCCATCGCGGTTGAGGTGGGAGCCGGTGCCGGCGTCGAAGACGGGTTCGTCTTCGAGCTCAAGGATGGCGGCCTCGCAGGCCTCGAGGGCGCTGCCGCCGCGCTCGAGCACGGCCCAGCCGCGCTCCAGAGCGCGGGCGCAACCGCGCCGGCAGGCTTCGGCTGCGTCCTCAGGGATGTGCCACGCCCCGCCGTGCACCGCCAGCGCCAGCTTACCCACTCGAATCCTCCCGGATGTGCGCGAATCCACTCCTACTGTAACGCGGTCAGTCGTCGTAGATGGTGAGGAGCTTGATGACTTCGAAGGTGCGGTTGCCGGCCGGAGTCTGGACGCGGACGACGTCGCCCTGCCGCTTGCCCAGCAGGGCGCGGCCGATGGGCGAGGTGGTGGAGATGAGCCCCTGGGCGACGTCGGACTCCTCGGCGGTCACAAGCTGGTAGCCGAGCTCGCCGCCCTTTTCGGTGTCGAGCAGGGTGACGCGGCTGCCGTAGCCGACGGCGTCGCGGGGAATCTTGGCGAGGTTGACCAGCGAGAGGTCGGCCAGGCGCTTGCGCAACTGCTGCAGGCGCATGCCAACCAAGTGCTGGCGCTCCTTGGCGAACTTGTACTCGGCGTTTTCGCTCAGGTCGCCGTGGGCGCGGGCCTTGGCGATTTCCTTGGGCAGCTCGGCGTGGAGCTCACGTTCGAGCTGCACGATTTCTTCTTCCAGCTTGCGCTTGATGCGCTGCGCCGCGTCCGACTGGGTCGGCTCCGCCATCCGGGAAACTCCTCGAAAGATTTCAGACAGGCTTCTCGGGATCCTGGCCCGCCCAGTATAGACAACCGCGCCGCGCGACGCAATCGCGGGAAGAACTTGAAACATGGTTCTTGACTTCGGGCAAGTTTCTCCGTACAATGAAGTCCTCACCAACTGCGGGGATGAAACCGTATGGACTTTAGAGTCGGGGACAAGGTCGTCTATCCGAATCACGGCGTCGGGGTCATCGAGAATATCACCCACAATCACTTCAACGGGCGGGCGGAGCATTTCTATTCGGTGCGCATCCTGTCGAACGGGCTGCGCGTCACCGTGCCCTGCGTGAACGCCGACTGCGTGGGGCTGCGGCGCATCATCAAGCCCGCCGAAGTGCCGCGGGTGATGCACGCCATCAAGAACGGCAGGAACGACTCGGCCCGCGATTGGAAGTCGCGCTTCAAGCAGAACTCCGAGAAGATGCGCACCGGCTCGCCCTACGAGGTCGCCGCCGTGCTCAAGAGCCTGGTCATCCTCAGCCAGGACAAGATCCTCAGCTTCCGCGAGAAGAAAATGCTCGACCGCGCCCGGCAGCTGCTGGTGGCCGAGCTGGCGGTGGCGCGCAACGTGACCGAGACCACGGTCGAGCAGGCGCTCGAAAAAGCGCTCGGCAAGAAGCTCAAGCTCCCCGCCCTCGATTAGGTCCGTCCCAAACCGATTGCCGCGTGAAGTTCAGCCCGCGGGCATTCCGCCGCGCGGGTCTCCTTGTATTTGGTAGCTCGGGTTCCCTGAGCGAAGCCCCGACACAGTCGGGGCGAAGTCGAAGGGTACCCGCGGTCTTTCAGGCCAGCCTGCGTCGGGCAAGCCGCAGGTAGCCCTCGAAGACACATCCTTCGGACGCTCTCGGGCAACCTGCGCTACAAGATCGACGGGGCTTTGCGGAGCTCGCTGACGCCGGGTTCCCAGACGGCGTAGGTGAAATCGCCCGGGCGGATGGAGGCGGCGCCGTACTCGCCCTTCTTCGAGATAGCGTAGACGCAGGCTTCGATTTCTTTGGTGTCGGGGTGGAAGTCGAGAATCCACTGCAGCACCGACTCGCAGGCCGATTGCGGGTCCATCCCGTTGCGCATGCGCTCGACGATGACCACGCTGGTGCAGAACTTCTGCATCTCGTCGCCGTCGCCGGTGGCCCCGGCGGCGCCCACGGTGTTGTCGACAAAAATTCCGGAGCCGATGAGCGGCACGTCGCCCACGCGCCCCGGCACCTTCCAGCGCAGGCCGGAGGTGGAGCCGCCGGCGGCGAGGTTGCCCTTGGCGTCGAGAATGGCCATGGTGATGGTGTCGCCGTCGTCGAGCTCCGGCGTGGCCAGCGCGGCCGAGGGCTGCGGCTCGGGCCGCGTGATGAGCCGGCGCGAAGGGTCGCCGCGGCGGTGGAACTTGCGCTTGGGGTCGGCCTTCCACTTCATCCAGGCTTCGAGGGCCTTGGGCGTGAGTAACTGCTGCGGCTCGAAGCCTTCGTCGAGGGCGAAGCGCAAAGCGTGCTCGCCGGCGAGAAAGGTGTGGTAGGTCTTCTCCATCACGCGGCGGGCGACCGAGATGGGCGTGGCGATTTTTTCGAGCGCGCCCACCGCCCCGGCGCGGTGCGTGGCCCCGTCCATGATGACGGCGTCGAGCGAGACCACGCCGTCCTCGTTGGGGTAGGCGCCGTAGCCAACCGACATGATGTCGGGGTCGAGCTCGGCGGTCTTGATGCCCTCCTCCAGCGCGTCCAGCAGGCTGCCGCCGGCGGCCATCACCTCTGCAGCCTTCTCGTTCGCGGGCTTGCCCTGCCGCCAGGTGGAGACAATCAGCGGCCGCCCTTTCCCCACCTGCGACTTGTTCTTCCCTTGCGCCATCGCCGCTGGCGCCACCGCCGCCGCGAGGCCAAGCCCTGCCACACCGCCAACAAATTCTCTCCTGCTTAGTTTCTCGCTCATCTGCAGTGCTCCTCTTCGTTCTCCCTATTTTCTATTTTCTCTTTTCTGTTTTCGCCTTCCGATTCTTCGTCCCCAGCCGCCGCCGCCGGGTGTGAGGATGATAACGCGGTCGCCGGCGCGCGCGTTCACCGTGCACTTGCCCGGCAGGCGGACCGCTTGACCGCTCGACTTCACCCAAAGGCTCTGGCCGAGCTTGCCGGGCGCGCCGCCGGCCAGGCCGTAGGGCGGGAAGGTGCGCCGGTCGGCCAGCAACGCGAACTGCGCGTCGGTGAGGAACTCGACCTCGCGCACCGCGCCGTCGCCACCGCGCCAGCGCCCGGCGCCGCCTGAGTTCTTGCGCAAACCGTAGCGGTGGACACGCACGGGATAGAACGACTCCAGCACTTCGATGGGCGTGTTGAGCGAGTTGGTCATGTGGGTGTGGATGGCGTCGAGGCCGTCGAGGCCGGGGCGCGCGCCCATGCCGCCGGCAATGGTTTCATAGTAGGCAAACGCTTGTCCATCTTTGCCGAGACCGCCGAAGGTGAAGTTGTTCATCGTGCCCTGGCTGGCGGCGGGGATTCGGTCGGGGATGGCCTTGGCCAGCGCGCGCAGCAAGGTGTCCACAATGCGCTGCGAGGTTTCGACGTTGCCGGCGGCGACGGCGGCGGGCGGCTCCGAGTCCACCACCGTGCGCGGCCGGGTGAGGACTTCAATCGGCCGCAGCAGGCCGGCGGTGGCGGGCGTCTCGCCCGGCACCAGGCAGCGGAAGACGTAGAACACCGCCGAGACGGTGATGGCGCGGACGGCGTTGATGCTGCCGGTGGCCTGCGGGGCCGAGCCAGTGAAGTCGACTTGCGCTCGGCCGCCGCGGATCGTGATGCGCACGCGGATGGGCACGGGCGCGTCGGAGATGCCGTCGTCGTCGAGGAAGTCTTCGGCGGCGTAGCTGCCCGGCGGGATGCGGCGGAGCGTGGCGCGCATCATGCGCTCGGAGTAGTCGAGCAGGTGCGCGGTGTAGGCGCGGACTTCGGCGAGGCCGTAGCGCGCGACCATTTCGTCGAGGCGGCGCGCGCCCAGGCGGCAGGCGGCCACCTGCGCGGTCAGGTCGCCTTCGCGCTCGACGGGCGTGCGCACATTGGCGAGCAGCAGGCCAAGCACGTCGCGGCGGAGGTGGCCGCGCTCGGCAATCTTCACCGGCGGGATGCGCAGGCCTTCCTGGTAGATGTCGCGCGAGAGACCCATCGAGCCGGGCTGCGCGCCGCCCACGTCGGCGTGGTGTGCGCGGCTGGCGACGTAAAACTGCGGACGGCGGCCGCGGCCGATGAACACCGGCATGACCAGCGTGATGTCGGGGAGGTGCGTGCCGCCGGCGAAGGGGTCATTGAGCAGGGCGATGTCGCCTTCGTTGAGGCGGAGGGCTTCGACGGCGGCGGCGACCGACATCGGCATCGAGCCCAGGTGGACCGGCATGTGGTCGCCCATGGCGACGACCTGGCCGCGGGCGTCGAAGACGGCGCAGGAGTAGTCGCGGCGCTCCTTGATATTGGGCGAGAAGGCGGTGCGGCGCAGCGCCGCGCCCATCTCCTCCGCGGTGGCGTGGAAGAGGTTCTTGTAGATTTCGAGTTTGACCGGGTCGGGCATTACTTCTCCAGCACCAGATTCTCGAACGCGTCGACGCGGGCGCGCCAGCCGGGCGGCAGGACGGTGGTGCCGCTGTACTCGGCGAGGACGGCGGGGCCGCCGATGCGGTTGCCCGCGCGCAGGCGCTCGCGGATGTAGAAGTTGGTGTCGCGCCAGCGTCCGTCGAAATAGGCGCGGGCGCGCTTGAAGAGCGCCTCGGCCGGTGGTCGTGCGCTGGCTCCACGTGCTGCCCGTACGGCGGGCTTGTGAGTCAGGCCGAGGGCGCGCAGGCGCACGTTGACCACTTCGATGGCGCGCTCGGGGTCGGAGTAGCCGTAGCGGCGGGCGTGGGCGGCGTGGAAGCTGCGGATGAAGTCGCGTGTGTAAGGCACCGTCAGCTCAAAGGCCTGGCCGCGGTAGCGGAGGTCGAGCTGGCGCAGCAGGCGCTGGCGGGCGGGTGCGAAACCTTCGCGGGCGAGGTCGGCGCGCGCGGCACGTTCTAGCTGGCGGAAGGCGGACTCGAGCTTCGACTTCAACGCGTGCGCCTCGGCCACAGGCCACAATACAGTGCGGGAGTAGTCCTTGACCACGTCGGAGGCGAGGATGCCGAGTGCGGAGAGCGTGCCGGGGAACTTGGGGACGAGCACGCGGGGGATGCCGAGGGCGGCAGCGAGGTCGCAGGCGTGCAGGCCGCCGGCGCCGCCGAAGGCCACCAGGGCGAACTCGCGCGGGTCGTGGCCGCGCTCGATGGAAATGACGCGGATGGCGCGCTCCATGGTGGCGTTGGCGACGCCGACGATGCCGGCAGCCAGCGCATCGAGGCTGCGCAAGCCCGGCGCTTTGCGAAGAAACTCTCGGGCGAAGCGGTGAGCGCGGTCAGCGTCGAGCCGCCACTCGCCGCCGAGGAACTGGTGCGGGTCGAGCCGGCCGAGAAGCAGGTGCGCGTCCGTGACGGTGGGCTGGCGGCCGCGGCCGTAGCAGATGGGCCCGGGGTCGGCGCCGGCCGACTGCGGGCCGACGCGCAGCGCGCCGCCTTCGTCGAACCAGGCGAGCGAGCCGCCGCCGGCGCCGACGGTGTGGATGTCGAGCATGGGGACGGCGACGGGGACACCGCCGACGCTGCCCTCGTTGGTGATGTTGACCGCACCCGAGATGAGCGCGACATCGGTGGAAGTCCCGCCCATGTCGAAACTGATGATGCGGTCGAAGCCGGCGCGCTCAGCGACCGACTGCGCGCCCACGACGCCGCCGGCCGGGCCGGAGAGCAGCGTGCGCACCGGCTGCACGGAGGCGACACGCGCCGAGACAGTCCCGCCGCTCGATTGCATGACCCCGACTTTGCCCTTCGGGCTGCGTCGGGGCAGGCCAGCCCGCGCTTCGACGACACGCTCCACTTCTCTGAGGTAGCGGCCCATCACGGGAATCAGGTAGGCGTTGACGGCAACGGTGGAGGTGCGCTCGAACTCGCGGAACTCCGGGAGGATTTCGTGGGAGACGCTTACCGGCACGCCGAGGGAGCGCAGCGCGCGGGCGGCGCGGCGCTCGTGGGCCGGGTTGAGATAGGAGAAGAGGAGGCAGACGGCGACCGCTTGCGGGCGCAGCTTGCGAACGGCGTTGCGCAGGCGAGCCAGCGCGGCGGGCGCGAGCGGGATGAGGACGCGGCCGTCGGCGGCGACACGCTCGCGCAGACCCAGCCGGCGGGCGGCGGGGACGAGCGGCGGGGGCTTCTGGACGAAGAAGTTGTAGAGCTCGGGGCGGGCCTGGCGTCCGATGACCAGGACGTCCTCAAAGCCTTCCGTGGTGACCAGCGCGATGCGGCCGCCGCGGCGCTCGAGCAGAGCGTTGGTGCCGACGGTGGTGCCGTGGAGAAGCTCAACCGGCGCGGCGGTTCTCAGGCGCCGCTGAACCGCGTCGACAGCCTGAGCGGTGGCGCGGGCGGGATTGGCGGGCGTGGAAAAAACTTTCAGGATTTCAAGGCGGCCGCCGCGGAGGTAGACGCAGTCGGTGAAGGTTCCGCCGGTGTCAATGGCGATGCGCATGGAGTCAATGGCCCAGCGGCTGGAGCCGCTGGGTTGAACGGTAGAGGATAAATGACCTCAGGGGCTAAAGCCCCCCATAACTTCGGCGGTCTCAAATGTCGGGGCTGGAAGCCCCGACCCCAACGGAAACTTCGCCCGAGCCCCATGGGGTCAGGCCTTCAGGCCTGACATCAAGTGACCGCTATTCTCCCTTCGGCTTTAGCCGCTGAGGCTGCCCACATCAACCGGAGAAGCGGGCCAGCCAGTAGAAACCGAGGGCAGCGCTCAGCAGGCCGGTGGCGCTGACCAGCAGGCGCGCGTAGGCGGGCGTGCGCGCCAGTCGCGAGAAGGCGGCGTGGGCCAGCCAGCCGGCGAGCGCCATCGAGACCATGATACCGAGGCCGAAGGCGAGGATGCGTCCGGCGGCGTCGAAGGCGCTTTGCGCCAGCACTACCGGCACGGCGAGCAGGAGCGCGCGGGCGCCGCTGAAGCCCATCAGCCCGCCGACGACCATGGCCAGGTGGGGGTGGCGGTGGGCGGCGTGAGCCTTCGAGCCGACGTGGAGGTGCCAGTGGTCATGCTCGAGCGGGCCGTGGCTGTGCTCGTGCGAGTGGGCGTGGGAGTGAGCGACGACGCGGCGGCGGAAGACCTCGGCCAAGAGCCAGCCGCCGAGAAAGATGAGGACGACGGCGCCGGCCTGCTCGAGGCCGCGCTGCCAGCCGTCGGGGATGTTACGCCCCAGCGCCCAGACGACGCCGGCGAGCAGCAGCAACGTGGTCACGTGGCCGAGGCCGAAGCGGACGCCGAGCCAGGCGAGGCGCCGGCGCGCGGCGTGTTCGTTCGCATCTTTGCTCACCAGCGCGGCGAGGGCGGCGAGGTGGTCGGGCCCGAGGCCGTGCAGGAGGCCGAGGGTGAACAGGGTGAGGAGGATGAGCATGGCGAAGCGTCATTCTAGTCGCGCAACCCGCCTCGTGCAACGTGCAACGGAAAGACAACACGCCCTTCGACTCCGCCCCGCTTGGCGCGGCTCCGCTCAGGGTCTTCGCTCGGCTTCGCCTCGCTACGAGGCGCCGAGGGGGAGGGCGGGGTCGGCGTTGAGGTCGAGGCCGGCGAAGTCGCGGGCGAGGAAGCGGGGCCAGGCGGCGGCGGCAATCATGGCGGCGTTGTCGGTCGAGAGCTGAACCGAAGGGAAAAACACCGGCACGCCGCGGCCGGCGCACTCCTGGGCGAAGATTTTGCGCAGGAGGGAATTGGCGGCGACGCCACCGGAGACAAAGACGGCGCGGGCTTCAAGGTCGTCGGCGGCGGCCAGGGTGCGCTCGGTCAAGTCTTCGACCACGGCGCGCTGGAAGCTGGCGAGCAAGTCGAAGGTCGGCTGGGTGCAGAGCTCTTCCATCGGGCGCGCCGGCGCCGACTGGCGCGAGGTACGGCGCTGCTCGGCTTCGTCCCGCAGCCCGTTTTTCTCCACCAGGCGGACGACGGCGGTCTTGATGCCGCTGAAGCTGAAGTCGTAGGGGCGGCCGCGCTTGATGTTGGGGCGGGTGAAGACAATGGCCTCGGAGTCGCCGCGGCGGGCCAGGCGGTCAATCACGGGGCCGCCGGGGTATCCGAGGCCGAGGAGTTTGGCGACTTTGTCGTAGGCTTCGCCGGCAGCGTCGTCGACGGTGTGGCCGACGAGCTTGTAGTGGTAGCGGAAGCCGTCGGCGTCTTCCAATCGCGCGCGGTCAACGTGATACAGCGCGGTGTGGCCGCCGGAGACAACGAGGGTGACGAGGGGAAACTCGATCTTGTCGAGCTCGCCGCGCTGCGCGGCTTCGAGCAGGACGGCGTGGATATGGCCTTCGAGGTGGTTGACCCCGATGAGCGGTTTGCCCAGCGACCAGGCCAGCGCCTTGGCATAGCTGACACCGACGAGCAGCGAGCCGACCAAGCCGGGGCCGCGGGTGACGGCGATGGCGTCGAGGTCGGGGAAGGCGACGCTGGCGGCGGCGAGGGCTTCGCGGACGACGGGGACGATTTTCTCGACGTGGGCGCGGGAGGCGAGCTCGGGGACGACGCCGCCGTACTTGGCGTGGAGGTCGACCTGGGAGCTGACGATGTTGGAAAGGATGCGGGCGCCGTCGGCCAGGACGGCGGCGGCGGTCTCGTCGCAACTGGATTCGATGGCAAGGATGCGGGGCATCGGCTTCTATCGTAGCATTTTGAAACCACGGATGAACACGGATGAACACAGATGAAAAAACTACCGCAGAGGCGCACCCTTCAACTGCGCCCGCTGCGCGGGGCTTCGCTCCCTTCGACTCGCTATGCTCGCTCAGGGTCTCCGACAGGGTCTTCGCTCGGCTTCGCCTCGCTGCGAGAGAAAGCGCGGAGAAAGACAGAGCGTTTGTTAGAATGCGCACATGAAAATGACGAGGCATATGCGGAAGGCGGTCATCCCGGTGGCGGGGCTGGCCCGCCTACGTCCAAAGGACTTCGGCGGGTCAGGAGCAGGGAGCTACCGATGAGGGCAGCCCGTCATGTGAGGAAAGCTGTCATCCCAGTTGCTGGTTTAGGCACGCGGTTTCTGCCGGCGACCAAGGCGCAGCCGAAAGAGATGCTGACGCTGGTGGACCGGCCGCTCATCCAGTACGCGGTGGAAGAGGCGGTGGCGAGCGGGATCGAGGAAATCATCCTGGTGACGAGCCCGGGCAAGGAGGTCATCGAAGACCACTTCGACGCCAACCCGGAGCTGGAGCGGGAGCTGGTGGCGCGCGGCAAGCAGGCGGAAGCGCGCGCGGTGCGGGAGGTGGCGGAGCTGGCGAACATGGTCGCGGTGCGGCAGAAGAAGCCGCTGGGACTGGGTCACGCGGTGGGGTGCGCGCGCGCGCTGGTGGGCGGGGAGCCGTTCGCGGTGCTGCTGCCCGACGAGGTCATCGACGGGCGGGTGCCGTGCACGCGGCAACTGCTGGACGTGCACGCCGGGCGCGGCGGGTGCGTGGTGGCGACGCAGAAGGTGCGCGGGGCGGCGATTGCGAGCTACGGGGTGATGAAGGTGGAGCCGCTGGAGAGCCAGTGGCTCTTCCGCGTGCGCGGGCTGGTGGAGAAGCCCCGCTCTGCGGGGCAGGCGCCTTCGCCCTGGGTCATCGTGGGGCGCTACGTGCTGGAGCCGGAGATTTTCGACATCCTGGCGGAGACGCCGCCGGGACGCGGCGGGGAGATTCAGTTGACCGATGCGCTGGCGCGCTACGCGGCGGAGAAGCCGATGTACGCGGTGGCGTTCAGCGGGGAGCGGTTCGACGCGGGGAGCAAGGCGGGCTTGCTGCGGGCGACGCTGCACTTCGCGGGGAAGAACGCGGAGCTGAGCCGGGTGGTGCGGACCTACCTCAAGTCAAACAAGAGTTAGCCACCAAGACACAAAGGCACAAAGAAAGTATTTAGTACATAGCACAACGTGCTTAGCCGGTGTCTGCGGCTAATCGGTGGAGGCGGGAGTGGAGGCTTTCTTGTCTTCCGACTTTGCCGCGGGTGCGGGTTTCGGTCCAGCTTTGGAGTCGGCGCCCTTGCCGTCGGTTTTGTCGGCGGGAGCGGACTTGCGGGCGTAGTCGGTGGCGTAGAAGCCGCTGCCCTTGAACTGGATGGCGGGGGCGGAAAGCTGGCGGTGAGCGGCGCCGCCGCAGGCGCAGGTGGCGGTGAGCGGGTCGGAGAACTTCTGCAGCAGCTCGAAGCGCTTGCCGCAGCGGGCGCATTCGTATTCGTAGAGGGGCATAGCGATTCGATTGTAGCCAGCGGCGCGGAAGGTGGCAAGGCGGGGAGCAGGGAAAGACGTAACTGGTAACTCGTGACTCGTAACTCGTGAAGACGAAAAGCGGGTTCCTCGCCTGCTCCCCCGGAGAGCGGGGGGACAGGCTCGGAATGACAAGATGGGAGCTATCGCCCATATCGCCACTGAAGTGGCGACCCCAGCGGGCGAAAAGAGAGCCGGCGGCGTTGGGCTGTGCTAGACTTTTGGGCGGGGAGAGGCCAGCCTCGGACTTGCCATGGCGATTCGCACGCAAACCTACGTGGTCCCGCCGAAGAACTTGAACGGCGGCTGCCTGTATCTGGTGGCGACGCCCATCGGCAACCTCGAAGACATTACCTTGCGGGCGCTGCGGGTGCTGAAGGAAGCCGACGTCATCGCCTGCGAAGACACGCGGCAGACGGCCAAGCTGCTGGGGCATTACGGCGTGGCGAAGCGGCTGGTGAGCTACCACGAGCACAACGAAATCGTGCGGGCGCCGGAGATCGTGCTGGAGCTGGAAGAAGGCGCGCGGGTGGCGCTGGTCTCCGACGCCGGGATGCCGGCGCTCTCCGACCCGGGGCATCACCTGGTGACGCTGGCGGTGCGGCACGGGATTCCGGTGGTGCCGGTGCCGGGCCCGACGGCGTTTGCGGCGGCGCTGGCGGCTTCGGCGCTGCCCATCGAGAAGTTCCACTTCATCGGCTTCCTGCCGCCGCGGCGGACGCAGCGGCGCAAGGCGCTCAGCGAGCTCAAGCGCGAGACGGCGACGCTGGTGTTCTACGAAGCGCCGCACCGGCTGGCGGAAGCATTAGCCGACATGGCGGCGGTGCTGGGCGACCGCCACGCGGTGCTGGCGCGCGAAGTGACCAAGCTGCACGAAGAGTTCCACCGCGGGACGCTGACGGAGCTGGCCGCGCTGGCGCGGAAACGGGATCTGAAAGGCGAGATGACGGTGCTGGTGGGCCCGCCGGCCGCGGGGGGCGATGCAAAGCCGGCGCCGGCGGCCGAGCCTACAGTGCGGGCGCGGGTGGAGCGGCTGGTGAAGAGCAAAGGGCTGGACCTCAAGGCGGCGCTCAAGGCGGTGGCGCGGGAGCTGGGGCTCACTCGCAGCGAAGCGTACAGAAGACTGCAGGAAGAAAAAGCCCTCGGCAGCTGACGGGAAGCGAAAATAGAAATCAGAAAATAGAAAAGAGAAAAGGCAGACCTCAGGGGCTGAAGCCCCTGATTTTTTTTGCACGACTTCCGGCACCGCTGAAGCCGTGCCCTGACGAGTCTATTTTCTTCAGGCGGATTCAGGGACGTAGGTGCGGAGGCGGGGGCCGGTGAAGAGGACGCCGACCTCCCACTCGTCGTCGCCGCGGGGGATGAGGCGGCGGACTTCGCCGGTGGTTTCGAAGTCGTGGGCGGCGTCGGGGCGGCCGGGGCGGTGCTGGGGGATGATGAGGTCGAGCGACTGGCCAAGCTGCAGCTCGCGCCGGGTGCGGAAGCTGGCACCCTCGCGGCTGAGGTCGTAGCTGGCGGCGGAGTCTTCGAAGGCGGCGCCGTAGGCGTCGCGGCCGCGGACGAGCAGAGGCAGCGCCACCTCGAGGCGGTGGCTGCGGCGGCGCTCGGCGCCCGCGCTGGTGTTCTTTTCCGCCATAAGCGGCCTAATCCCCCGCAACTCCGGTCAAAGTCCGGTCCGTCTCCGGTGTAGTTGCGGTCGAATTCGAAAAGAACTCATCCACGCGGGCGAGCACGTCGTCCGCGCGGCGGCATTCATAGATGGACTTGCGGAGGGCGGCGCCGCCGGGGACGGAGTGGGTGAAGCGGCTGGCGAACTGCTTCATCTTGCCGAGCGGGTCGTCGGCGAGGAGTTCCGCCGTCGCGGGGTCGAGCAGACGGCGGAAGAACTCGCGCAGCAGGCGTCCGCGGTCGAGCGCGGAGGGCTGGTCGTAGCGGCCGGTGGAAAAGTACTGCTGCATCTGGCGGAAGATCCACGGATTGGAGGCGGCGGCGCGGCCGATCATCACCGCGTCGCAGCCGGTTTCGCGGAACATGCGCGCGGCGTCTTCGGGCCTATTGACGTCGCCGTTGCCGATGACCGGAATGCGCACCGTGGCTTTCAATTCGCCGATGAGGCTCCAGTCGGCGCGGCCGGAGTAGCCCTGGGTGCGGGTGCGGCCGTGGAGGGCGATGGCCTCGACGCCGCAGTCCTCGGCCAGCCGGCCCACCTCGCGCACGACGACGGAGGTTTCGTCCCAGCCGGAGCGCATCTTGAGGGTGAAGGGGATCCGGACGGCGGCGCGGACGGCGCGGAGAATTTTTTCGAGCAGGCTGAGGTCGCGCAGCAGGCCGGAGCCGCCGCACTTGATGACTTTCTTGGCCGGGCAGCCGAGGTTGAGGTCGACCTGGTCGAAGCCCAGCGCTTCGACTTCAGCGGCGGCGGCGGCGAGGGTGGCGGCGGCCGCGCCGAAGAGCTGGGCGGCGATGGGCCGCTCGTCTGCGGAGAAATAGAGGTACTTCTTCGTACGTTCGCGCGCCCGGGCGAGACCGTCGGCGCTGGTGAACTCGGTCATCAGCAGGCCGCAGCCTCCCTGCTCACGGATGAGCCTGCGGAAGACGGTGTCGGTGACGCCGGCCATGGGCGCCAGCACCGCCGCGGGGCGGATGCGGTAGCCCTCCCGGATGCGCAGCTCGTTGTATCGCTCCAGCATAGGACGAATATTTTGCCTGATTTCCGCGCCCGCGAACAGGCCGACCGTTAAAGAAGCGAGGTGTCCAGACGGCGGTGGGTGGTCTCAGCCTGAACTTTGCTTGATTCTGCGGGCCTACGCGCCGCCGGTTCCGGCCGACGCGCCGGCGCGAGAGGAGCACTGGAAACAGGCCGACTCGCGGGACGCGGTGTGACACGAGGTGTGGGCTCGGCTATCGGTTCGCCGGCCAAGTAGGAGGCGAGGGCGCGGCGGGAGCCGGCGAAGAAATGGTGGACGAGGGCGGAGACGGCGTCGGCGCGGGCGGCGGCGGCTTGGTACTGCGGAGTGTAGCGGTGGGCGCGGCCGACCTTGCGGCGGGCGACGGCGCCCTTGCGCGCGAGGCGGTCCATGATGGTTTCAATGGTGGTGTAGGCGAGGGCGCGGCCGTTGGAGCCGTTGATGTGGGCGCGGATGTCCTTGACGCTGGCTTCGCCCTGGGCCCACAGCGCCTTCATGCACTCGAGCTCGAGCGGCGGCAGGTCGAAAAACGTCTTGCGCGGGAGCGGTTCGCGGCGCTTCATGCTTTCTTTGCCGGGGGCGCGGGTTCGCCCTCAAAGAGTTTTCCGGACTCGCCCTTGGGCAGGGCTTTCACCGGCTCCTCGCCCAGGAAGCGCTCGCGGCGCAGCACGGGGCGTTCCAGCGCCCGGTTCCACTCGGTCCAATCGCTTTCGCGCTCGGCGGAGTCAGCGGCGGCCAGCGAGGCGCGCATGGCCTCCATCTTGGAATCAATGTCGTCGAGGAAGTTGAGCAGCACCGCCTCGCGCAGCTTGGGGGTGACGGGTGAGCCGAACTCGAGCCGCCCGTGGTGGCTCAAGAGCAGGTGCAGCACCAGGGCGCGCAGGCGCTCGGGGAAGCCGGGGATGGCCTCCATCTTGCGCGTGAGGATGTCCTGAGCGATGGAGATGTGGCCGAGGAGGTTGCCCTCGGTGGTGTAGTCGAGCGCGCGCTCGTAGCTGAGCTCGTAGATTTTGCCGAGGTCGTGCAGGACGGCCCCGGTGAGGAGCAGGTCGAGGTCAATCTCGGGATAGTTCTGCGCCGCCAGCCGGCACAGGCGGCAGAGCGAGACCACGTGCTCGAGCAGCCCGCCGATGAAGGCGTGGTGGATGGTCTTGGCGCCAGGGGCACGCTTGAGCCGCGGCATGAGCTCCGGGTCTTCGAGCACGGCGAGCACAAGCGCGCGCAGGTGCTCGTTCGAGAGGCCGCGGGCGACCGTCAGCAGCTCGGCGTAGAGCGCCTCGACGTCTTCCTGGGTCTGCGGGAGGAAATCGACGGGCTCGACTTCGTCGGGCTTGGCGCGGCGCAGCCGCCGGACTTTGAGCTGCACCTCGCCGCGGTAGTTTTCGACCGTGCCCTCGACCTTCACCACGTCGCTCTGGTCGAACTCGGCGGCGGCTTCGTCCGCTTCGTCCCACATGCGCGCCTCGACGGTACCGGTGCGGTCGCCCAGCCGCAGCGCCAGGTAGGGCTTGCCCTCACGGGTGGTGCGCAGCGACTTCATCTGCACCAGGAAAAAGGCGGTGATGGTCTGGTTTTCCTGCTGGGGAAGGTCAGAGACGAAGAGCTGTTTCATCCAACTGTCATTCGCCTTTGCGGGCGCGCCGGCTGCCGCGCCGCACGGCCCCGGGCTTGAACTCGTCTTCCACGGCGCCGGTGTCGGTGTAGCCCGCGGCCACCATGACGTAGTTCTCGCGGCGCATCTGCGAGAGGTACTCGCGCAGCGCCGGCTGCACCTGGTCGAAGTAGAGCTTCTGCCGGATCTCGCTCTCCACCTGCTCGAAGGGCGGGACGCCGGCGGCGTAGTGCTCGACCAGTTGCAGGATGAGGAAGCCCTGAGGCGTGCGCAGCGGGTCGGTGACGCCGCCGGCGCGCAGCTTCATCACCACGTCGCGGATGGAGCTGGAGAGCTTGTCGGGGTCAAACAGGCCCAGGTCGCCGCCCTCGCTGGCCGTGGGCGAGTCGGAGTACTGCTTGGCGACTTCCTCGAAGGGCTCGCCTTTGCGGATCTTCTCCAGCACCTCGCGCACGCGCTCTTCGCGTGCCGCCAGCGCCTCGCCGGTCGCGCCCTCGGTCGACACCAGGACTTCGCGCAGGTGGACCTGCTCCGGCCGCGCCATCTCCTCGCGGTGCTGCAGGTAGTAGTCGCGCACCGCCTGCTCGTCCAACAGCACCCGGCCCGCCACCTCGCGCTGCATCACCATGCGCGTCATGATCTGGTTGCGCACTTCCTGCCGGTAGTCCTCGAACGACATGCCGCGCTGGGCGAAGTAGCGCTCCACCTCTTCCATGCTGGGCAGCTTCAGCTCCTGCCGCATGTTGTCGAAGTAGCGGATGACCTCGGGCTCGACCGACAGGCCCAGGTCTTCCCCGCGCTGCACCAGCAGGTACTGGTCAATCAGGTCGCGGAGCACGTCGGCCTCGGCCTCCTGAAACTTCTGCTCCAGCTCGGCGCCGCTCAACTGCTGGCTCATCTCGTTCCGCAGCCGCTGCCGCGCCACTTCCAGGTCCGTCTGCGTGATGATCTGGTTGTTCACCCGCGCCACAATCTGCTCCAGCACCGCGCGGTTGTTGGACTCCTCGTGCTGCTGCGCCGCCTGTCCCCGCGCTGGCGCGGCCACAGACAGCGCCGCCGCCAAGGCCAGGATGCCCGCTATCAGGAACCGTTTCATTGCACTCTCCCCAGGATTCAAAATCAAATTCTAGCCTACCCTTCCAGCCCCAGCAATCGCTTTCTCAGCGCCGCCAGCCAGCCGCCGCGGAGCTTGTCGCGCTTCGGTGCCGCGGCTCCGCGCTCGACCGGAAAGCGCAGCGCCCCGCTGGGCTCGAGGCGCGCGCCCTTGGTCTGCCGCACGAACCCCACCAGTCGCTCCGGCCGCACCCGCGTCTCGGGATGGAAGCGCACCAGCACCTCATCGTGCCGGCGCTCCACCGATTCAAGCAGCAGCCGCTCCGAGGTCGCCTTCACCGCCGAAGTCTGCAGCAGGTTCTCCACCGAGGGCGGCGGCGGCCCATAGCGGTCTTCGAGCTCGGCGTAGAGCGCCCGCAGCAGGCCTTCGTCGTCGCCCGCGTCGGCAATGCGCCGGTACATCCGCAGCCGCTGCCGCTCGTCTTCGATGTAGTCGGTCGAAATACGGATGTCCGCGCCCAGCTTGAGCGTGACGCGCGCCTCCGCCACCGGCGCGCCCCCGCGCAGCTCCGCCAGCGAGCGCTCCAGCAGTTGCGTGTACAAGTCGAACCCGATGGCGTTGATGTGCCCGTGCTGCTCGGCGCCCAGCAGGTTGCCGGCGCCGCGCAGCTCGAGGTCGAGCGCTGCCAGGCGGAACCCCGCGCCCAGTTCGCTGAACTCTTTGAGCGCCGCCAGGCGCTTGCGTGCCGTCTCCGAAAGACGCGTCTCCCGCGGCGTCAGCAAATACGCATACGCCCGGCGGGTGGACCGCCCCACCCGCCCGCGCAACTGATAGAGCTCCGCCAGCCCGAAGCGGTCGGCGCGGTCCACCACAATGGTGTTGCACAACGGGATGTCCAGCCCGTTCTCGATAATCTTGGTCGACACCAGCACGTCATACTCATGCTGCATGAAGCCAAGCATCACCCGTTCGAGCTCCCGCTCCTTCATCTGCCCGTGCGCCACCGCCAGCCGCGCCCGCGGCACCAGGCGCTGCAGCCGGGCCGCGCGCTCGTAAATCGTCTCGATGCGGTCGTGCACGTAGTAGACCTGGCCCTCGCGCGCCAGCTCCTGCTCCAGCGCGCCGCGGATGAGCTCGTCGCACTCCGCCGCCACCACGGTTTGGATCGCCAGCCGGTCGCGCGGCGGCGTCTGAATCAGCGAGAGGTCGCGCAGCCCCGTCAGCGCCATCGAGAGCGTGCGCGGGATGGGCGTCGCCGTCAGCGTCAGCACGTCCACGTTGGTGCGCAGCTGCTTGATGCGCTCCTTGTGCCGCACCCCGAACCGCTGCTCCTCGTCCACCACCAGCAGCCCCAGGTCGTGGAAGCGCACGTCCTTCCCCAGCAGCCGGTGCGTGCCCACCACGATGTCGAGCTTCCCCGCCGCCAAATCCTCCAGCACCTGCTTCTGCTCCGCGCGCGTGCGGAAGCGGCTCAGCATCTCGACCTTCACCGGAAACGGCGCCAGCCGCCGGCGGAAGTTTTCGTAGTGCTGGAAGGCCAGCACCGTCGTCGGCGCCAACACCGCCGCCTGCTTCGACTCGCACACCGCCTTGAACGCCGCCCGCAGCGCCACCTCGGTCTTGCCGAACCCGACGTCGCCCACCACCACCCGGTCCATCGGGTGCGGCCGCTCCATGTCGCGCTTGACGTCCCCGGTCGCCGCCTGCTGGTCGGGCGTCTCCTCCCACTCGAACGACTCCTCGAACTCCCGCTGCCAGTGCGTGTCGGCCCCAAAGGCGTGCCCCGGCACGGTTGCCCGCGCGGCGTAGAGCTGCAGCAGCTCGCCCGCCATCTCCTTGGCCGCCCGCGCCGCCCGCGCCTTGCGCCGCGCCCAGGTCAGCCCGCCCATCTTGTCGAGCTGCGGCGGCGCCCCGCCCAGGCCGCGGTATTTCTGCACCAGGTCGAGCCGCGCCAGCGGCACGTAGAGCCGGTCGCCGCCGTAGTAGTTGATGTGGAAGAACTCTTCCGTCACGCCAGCGTGGGTGAGCTGCTTCAAGCCCGCGAACTGGCCGATGCCGTGGTCGACGTGCACCACCAGGTCGCCCTCTTCGAGCGTGCTGATGTCGGCGGCAAATGCGGCCGCCTTGGACTTCGCGGGTGCAGCCGCCGGGGCCTCGGTGGCGCGCTCGAACAGGTCAAAGTTGCCGAACAGCGTCAGCGGCAGTTCGGGGAAGCTCACGCCCTGCGGCAGCGCGCCCCGCACCAGCACCACAGCCTGCCCATCGCCCAGCACGCTCTTCTCTTCCACCAGCCCCGGGCGCTGCCCTCCGGGCATCCCGAAGCGGTAGGGCACCTCGTATTCGCTCAGGATTTCCGCCATCCGTTCCATCTCGCCCGGGGTCGCGTTCGCCACCAGCACCGGCCCGCCCTGCCGCAGCCGCTGCCGCACCTCTTCCATAAACGCGCGCAGGAACCCGCGGAAGTGCGGCGTCGGCTGCGAAACCAACGCGAAGTGGTCCGCGCCGGAGATCTCCAGCGCCAACTCTTCCAAGTGCAGCCGTGGTCGCGTCGCGGCCGCGGCCTCAAACGCCGACCAGCGCAGGAAATGTTCCCCCGGCGCCGCCGCCACGCTCTTCTCGCTGCGCCGCTCGGCGTGCTCCTCCTCCAGCCGCGCCCAGAGCTTCTCAGCCTCTTCGCGCAACACGCGCGGCTCGTCCAGCACCACCAGCGCCCGCGGCGCCAGCTCCAGCAGCGTCCCGCCCAGACCTTCCGCCAGCGGCACCAGGAACTCCCAGCCCGGAAACGGATTCACCGCGCCCTCCGGCTCGCGCCCTTCCTTGAGCGCCCACAGCCGCGCCAGCCGCTGGGGCGTCCGCGGCGTCTCCAACAACGGCGCCAGCGTGGCCGCGGTCAGCGGCGAGGTCGAGCGCTGCGTGGCCGGGTCGAACTCGCGCAGCTCCTCCAGCGTGTCGCCGAAGAACTCCAGCCGCAGCGGCCTCCCCTCGACCGGAAAAATGTCTACGATGCCGCCGCGCACGGAAAACTCCCCCGGCATCTCCACCGGCTCGCGGCGCTCGTAGCCCGCGCCTTCGAGATAGGCAATGAACTCTTCGCGCTCCAGCGCCTCGCCCGGCGCGACAGTGCGCCCCAGCGCGGCGTACTGCTCGCGGCTCGCGAGGCGCCCCAGCGCCGCCGGCAGCGCTGCCACCGCCAACTCCGCCCCGCCGTTTGCGAGCCGCCACAGCGCCTGCGCCCGCTCAGCGGCAATCTCCGGGTGCGGCGAGAGCCCGCGGTAAGGAGAAACGTCGTAGGCGGGAAGGAATGTGACGGCCGACTCCGGCCGGCCCGTCAGCACGCCGTAGAAAAACCGCAGCGGCTCGAGCAGCGCTTCCGCTCGCCGGTTCGAGGCCGTAACGAAGAACACCGGCCGACCCAGCGCCCGCGCGGTCAATGCCGTCGCCAGCAGCTTGGCGCTGTCGGTCAGCCCCGCCAGCGTCACCTCGTTCGGCGCAGCGCGCTCCAGCGCCCGCAGTGCCGCCTGCAGGCTCGGCGACTCTTCCAGGGGACGGATGGCCTGTTCAACAAACGGTAGGATCATGGCAGCGAAGCGATAGACTCAGTGGCGCAGGCATTCCTGCCTGCGGTTTTTCATTCTTGTTTTCTCAGCTTCTCAATCAACGCCGAAGTGGAGTAGCCCTCAATGTATGGAACCACCACCACTTTCCCGCCCGCGGCTTCCACTTCCTGGCGCCCAACAATCTTGTCGGGCATCCAGTCGCCGCCCTTCACCAGCACGTCGGGCAGCAGCGCCGCGATCAACTCTCGCGGGGTGTCCTCTTCAAAGATGGTCACTGCGTCCACACACGCAAGCGCCGCGAGCACTTCCGCGCGCCCGGCCTCCGGCACCAGCGGCCGCGAGTCGCCTTTGAGCCGCCGCACGCTGGCGTCGTTGTTCAATCCCACCACCAGTGCGTCGCCCAGCGCCCGCGCTTGCTCGAGCAGCCGCACGTGCCCGGGATGCAGCAGGTCGAAGCAGCCGTTGGTAAACACCACGCGCTTCCGGTTGTCTTTCCACTCCCGGCGGCGGATAATCGCCTGCTCGCGCGTAAGGATTTTTTCGGCGCTCACTCGGCCTCGCGTCTCATCGTGATGGCATCCGGCAATTCTAACACAGCGCCAACGGCACCTCCGGCACGCTACTGGCCCCGGCGGCTCATCGGTATGCTGGCCGTCCTTCTGACCGCTGCGGCGGCGTGCATCGCTGGGCTCGTCGTCCTGCAGGCGCCGCTCGAGTTCGAAGAATTCTCCGTTGAGGCCGACGCGCCCATCCCGGTCGAGCGCGTGCGGCTGCGCGAGCGCGACTCCTTCCGCGCCCACTTCCTGCTGCTGCACGGCTACGGCGCCAACCGCGCCTACATGCGCCCGCTGGCCGAAGTGCTCGCCGCCGGCGGCGGCGACGTCTACCTGATGGATTTGCCCGGCCGCGGCGACCACCCCGGCGTCGCCTCGACGCGCCCGGAGTCAGGCCCGCACGCAGCCATGCCGACTCCGCGCGAAAGCGAAGCCGCGCTCGCCGTCTTCCATGAGCTAGAGCGCCGCGGAGTGCCCCGCGAGCGGCTGGTGCTCGTCGGCCACTCGCTCGGCGGCGGCGTGGCGGTGGACGTGGCCCGGCGCACGCTCCCGGCAGCCACCGTCTCGCTCGCGGGACTCGAACGCCGAGTCGACCCCGGCCGCCCGCGCAACCTCCTGCTCATCACCTCCCGCCTCGAAATCCCGGCGCTGCGCCGCGCCGCCGACCAGATGCACCGGCAGTCGCGCGGGCCCGCGTCCGCCCGCCGCGAGTTCTTCGGGGCTCACTCCTCCCTGCCCTACCAATCCAACGTGCAGCAGGCCGTCGTCGAATGGGCGGTGCGCTCTCTGGGCGCGCGGCTCGAAACCCCGCCGTGGCTCAACGAGAAGCTGCTGGCGCTGAAACTAGGTGCGCTGCTCTTCCTCGGTCTCGCCTTCCCGCCGCTGGCGACGCTGGCGGGCTTCCGGCTGGCGCACGAACCCTTCGGCGAAGTCGTATCCGAGACGCGCCTCTCCAACTGGTCGCCGCCGCAGCTCGCCGGCTTCGCGCTGCTGGGCGGGTTGGCCTCGGTCTCCGCCCTCTCCATCGTCGCCTGGCTCCTGTGGCCGAACCCTCTCGCCTGGCTGCGCCTCGCCGACGGCGACTCCCTCGCCTCGGTGATGCTGCTCTCCACGCTCTGGCTGCTGCCCGCGCTGCGCCATCCGCCCTGGGTGCGCGACGCGCGCGAAGTGCGCTCGAACCTCTTGGCTGCGGCCGGACTGGCGGCCTTCGGTATCCTCGCCGGCGGCGGCTTCTTTACCTGGCAGCTCTTCGACCTCTGGCCGACCCCGGGCCGCCTGGCCCGCGCGCTGGCGCTGCTGCTGGTGTTCTTCCCTTACGCGCTCGGCGAAGAGCTGCTGCGGCGCACGTTCTCGAAGCAGCGCGGCAAGAGCCCGCTCACCGCCTTCCTCCTCTGGCGCCTGGCCCTGCTCGCGTCCATCGCCTATGGCGTCCTGCTGCTCGGCACCGGCGAGGCCATGATTCTCCTCATCGCCGTGCCTCTGTTGTTCCTCTCACTGGTGGAACACTACTCGCGGAAACCCTCTATCGCGCTCTCGGCAGCGTTTACGCCGCCGCCGCTTTCAAGGCGTTGCTCCTCGCCTGGTTCTTCGCCTCCTTCTTTCCATTACGGTAGCGGATGCGCCCCGAGGAGCCGGTGCTATACTGGCAGCCCATTCATGAACGGAATCAAGCGAGTGGTGATTGCGGGCGGCGGGCCGGCGGGCGCGCTCTGCGGCGAGCGGCTGGCGCGCGCGGGTTTCGCGGTAACGATTCTCGAAGAGCGTCCGGACTGGGAAAAACCCTGCGGCGGAGGGGTGACCTGGAAGACGCTCCAGCGGTATCCGTTTCTGCTTGACGGCGGTGTTGCAAGAAAGCTGGTCCGCCGCGCCGAGCTCATAGGCGCCGACGGGCGCCGCGTCGAGCTGCCGCTCTCCCGCCCGCTGGCGCTTTACTCCCGCGCCAAACTCAATGCCTTCCTCCTGCAACGCGCCGCCGAGGCCGGCTGCACGGTGGTTCACCAGCGCGCCCTCGCCGCCAGCATGAACGGCGCTGTGCGGCTGCGGGCTGCGCACGATGAATTCGAGGCGGACTTTCTCGTCATCGCCACCGGCGCCCGCAACGCGCTGCAACTCACCGGCGCGGCCGACGGCTGGAGGCCCGCCCCGCGCGACCTCGAGCTCACGGCCGGGTACTACTTGCCTGCGGCGGACGACTGCATTCGCGTGCGGTTCCTCCGCGACTTCGAGGGTTACCTGTGGTCGTTCCCGCGCGCCGACCACCTCGCCGTCGGCATCTGCGGCAAGATGGAGCAGAACTCGAGCGGCAGTTTGAAAGACAAGCTGCACCGCTTCATGACCGCCGAAGGCTTGTCGGTGAGCGGCGGGACTTTCTACTCCCACCTGTTGCCGTCGCTGGCGCCCCCGAGCTGGAAGCGGCTCGCGCTGGCCGGCCCGCGCTGGGCGCGGGTGGGCGACGCCGCCGGCCTGGTTGACCCCATCACCGGCGAAGGCATCTACTATGCTCTGCGCTCGGGCGAGCTGCTGGCCGAGGCGCTCGTTGCCGGCCGGCCGGAAAGCTATCCGCAGCGGGTCGAAGACGACTTCGCCGGCGACCTGCGCGAAGCGGCGCGCTGGCAGCGCACGTTCTATCGCGGCCGCTGGCTCGGGAGCAGCACGACCGACCGCGTGGTCGCGGCGGCGGCGCGCTCCCAGCGCTTCCGGCGATTGCTCGACGACCTGTTCGCCGGCACGCAGGACTACCGCGGCCTGAAGTGGCGCTTGCTGCGGATGCTGCTGCCCGCGAACTAGTAGTTCAAGAGATTCACATGGGCGAAAAATCCAGACAATGGCTGGAGCGCGCGCGCAAGCGCATCCCCGGCGGGGTGAACTCGCCCGTGCGCGCCTTCGGGGCCGTAGGCGGCGAGCCGCCGTTCATCAGCCACGCCAGCGGCGCGCGCCTGTGCGACGTCGACGGCCGCGCCTACATTGATTACGTCGGCTCCTGGGGCCCGCTCATCCTCGGCCACGCCCACCCGGAAGTGGTGGCGGCGGTGGAAACAGCGACACGACGCGGCACCAGCTTCGGCGCGCCCACACCGCTCGAGGTTGAGCTGGCCGAAGGCGTCAACGCCGCCTTTCCCTCCATCGAAAAAGTGCGCCTGGTGAACTCCGGCACCGAGGCGACGATGTCGGTCTCGCGGGTGGTGCGCGCCGCCACCGAGCGCAAGCTCATCGTGAAGTTCGAGGGCGGCTACCACGGCCACGTCGACGCCCTGCTGGCGCGCGCCGGCTCCGGCCTGGCCACCTTCAACCTGCCCGACTCCGCCGGCGTGCCGGAAGAGTTCGTGCGCTTCACCCGCACCCTGCCCTACAACGACCGGATGGCGGTGGAGAAACTTTTTGCCGCGCGCGGGCGCGAAATCGCCGCCGTGATCGTCGAGCCGGTCGCGGGCAACATGGGGTGCATCCTGCCCGTGCCCGGGTTCCTCGAAACCCTGCGGCAGCAGACGCAGAAGTACGGCGCGCTGCTCATCTTCGACGAGGTCATCACCGGCTTCCGCGTCGCCTACGGCGGCGCGCAGGAGCGCTTCGAGGTGCTGGCCGACATGACCACGCTGGGAAAGGTCATCGGCGGCGGGCTGCCGGTGGGCGCCTACGGCGGCCGCGGCCGCCTGATGGACTTGGTGGCGCCCGCGGGGCCGGTCTACCAGGCCGGAACGCTCTCGGGCAATCCGCTGGCGGTGAGCGCAGGGTTGGCGGCGCTGCGCGCGCTCAAGCAGCCGGGCACCTACGAGAAGCTGGAAGCCCTGGGCGCGAAGCTGGGCGACGGCTTGGCGCAGGCGGCCGAGCAGGCGGGCGTGCCCGCGCAGGTCAACCGTTGCGGCTCGATGCTGACCGTTTTCTTCAGCCGCAAGCCGGTCACCGACTACGCCTCGGCCAAGCGCTGCGACACCGAGAAGTTCGCCCGCTTCCACCGCGCCCTGCTCGAGCGCGAGGTCTACTGGCCGGCGTCGCAGTTCGAGGCCGCCTTCCTCTCGCTGGCCCACACGGACGAGGACATCGAACACACGCTCGAAGCCGCGCGCGCGGCCTTCGCAGAAATCAAGTAGGAGGGACCGTGGCGAGGAAAAAGCAACTGCGGATGGGGCTGGCGAAGACGGTGGTGCGGGCGGTGGAGTTCCGCCGCACCATCGCCCACTACGACCGGCGGCTGCCGCCCGTGCTCTCCACGCCGTCGATGATCGGGCAGATGGAAGTTGCGGCGGCGCTGCTGCTGCAGCCGTTCCTGCCCAAGGGCGCCATTTCCGTCGGCACCCACATCAACGTCAGCCACCGGGCGCCCGCGACGGTGGGCGAAAAAGTGCGAGTGACGGCGAAGTTCCAGCGCGCCTACAAGCCCAGGAACGCCTACAGCCTGCGCTACGTCTTCGAAACCGAGGCGCGGGTGGGCCAGCGGCTCATCGGCGCGGGCACGGTCGAGCGCGCCGTGGTCGAGCCCCACTTCTCCGGCCGCACGAACCCCACCCGCCGTGCCCGATGAGAAACTGTTGCGGTGTTTTTGTAAGGCGGGTCAGGGCTTTAGCCCTGACATGGCAGCACGAAAAAACTTGGGTCTTCAGCCCCCGAGGCAGCAACCCAGCGGCAGGAGCCGCTGGGCTGAACGGAATTAGGACAGCACGGCTCGTTTGGGCGAAGGTGGACTATGGTGGAAACCAAGCCGCACTACATTCTCTTCTATGAGCTGGTGGACGACTACCTCAACCGGCGCGGGCCGCTGCGCGAGTCACACCTGACGCTGCTGCGCGCGGCGCAGCAACGCGGCGAGGTCGCGCTCGCCGGCGCGCTGGCGAATCCTGTGGACGGCGCAGTGCTCGTTTTCCGCTCGAAGGAGGCGGCCGAGGCCTTCGCTCAGGCCGACCCCTACGTCCAGAACGGCCTGGTCACCGCCTGGCGCGTCCGCGAATGGACCGCCGTGGTCTGGTAGAAGTCAACCGGCGGGTGCGGCGGATTTTTCGCGGAAGTAGGCGCGCCAGTCTTCGGGGAGCGCGGCAAGATCGAGCACGCGGCGGAGGAGCTCGGCGTTGTCTCGCTCGAAGGCGTAGAGGCGGGTGATGTCGGCCACGGTGACGTTGCCCGGGTCGCGGCTCAAGAGCGCGCTGGCGTCGCCGGCGCCGACCTCGCCTTCCTTTAGCACGCGCAGGTAGAACCCGGTGCGGCGGCTGTGCAGGAAACGCTTCACCATGTCCGCCCGGCCGAACTTGATCCCCAGCTTGTAGCAGGGTACCCGCGGCTGCGTGACCTGGAACTCGGCTGAGCCAATTCGGAAGCGGTCGCCGACGTTGACCTCGTCTTCGCGTAGGCCCTCGACCGTCAGGTTCTCGCCGAACATCCCGAAGGGCAGCTCCATCTCCGGCAGCTCGCGCCGCCAGAAGTCGTAGTGCTCAGCGGGGTAGGCGTAGACGGCCTTGTCGGGGCCGCCGTGGACCGAGAGGTCGGCCTGGCGGTCGCCGTCGAGGTTGAGCCGCCGCACGGTGACGCGCCCCGCCACCGGCTCTTTGAAGATGCCAGTCAGCACGCGCTGACCGTTCACCGCGACTTCCCGCGGCAACCCGACATTGACGGAGATGAGCTTCATCGTGGCACCCGCTAGCTTGGATGAGCTTGGCCGGGCGGCGGATTCGTTTCAGTCGGCGCCAAAGGGGTTGTCAATGACGTAGCGCCAAGTTCCGTCAGGCTGGCGCCGGACGACCTCCGTGCTGCTGTGGGCGACGTCTACGGGCCGCCCATGCGGGCCGGTACCTTTCAGCCGCCAATCGGACCGAAGCAGGGCAATCTCTCCGGTTTGGACCACGCTGGTGGTCTTTATCTCGATGGTCCCTTGCACCGCCAGGAATCCGGTCAAGACTTCGCGCAGCACTTCGGGCGAGCCTCCAACCGAGTGCTCGCCGGGCTTGGGGACGATCCGCGCCTGCGGCTCGTAGAGGGAAAGCAGAGCCTCAACGTCGCGGGCGTTGAACGCCTCGGCCCAGCGTTTGTGAATGTCTTGCGGTCGTTGCGCCGACTCCATTTGGCCGTCCTTGGCTAGGCGGGACTGAGCAGCAAGGGAGCGCCGAGCTTCGAGGAATAGTTCGGCCGGTAGCGCTCGGTGTTGTAGAGCGCGGCCACGTCAACGCGGCGGGGGCCCAGCCCGGGATCGGGGAGCGCGGCGTGGGTGTAGCGGCCGTCCTGCACCGCCACCATCCGCCCGGTGACACCGTCGGCGATGAGATCGAGGGCCAGGTTGGCGAAAGTGGTGGCGACGATCTGATCGAGCGAATCGGGGTCGCCGCTGCGCAGGTCGTAGGTGAGATCGCTGGTCATGGTTTCCTCGCCGGTGAGCCGCTTGATCTCCTCCGCCAGCGCGTGACCGATATCCACCTTCTTGCGGTGGCCGTAGGCGTCGGCTTCGCCGAATTCGGCCGTCTCCTGGCCCTGCCAGACCGCGCCTTCCGAGACGACGACGAAGGAATAGTGGCTGGGGTTGTTGCGCTTATCTTCCAGCAGGAGGCCGCAGAGGCGGTCAAGGTCGAACGGCCACTCGGGAATCAGGCAGCGGCTGGAGGTAACATAGCCGGTGTAGAGAGCGGTGAAGCCGGAGTTGCGGCCGAAGATGCGGAAGACGCCGATGCGCTCATGCGATCCCAGGGTGGTGCGCTGCCGGGTAATCAGTTCCTTCGCCCGGGTAATCGCGGTGGAGAAACCGATGCAGTACTCGGTGCCGCGCACGTCGTTGTCCATGGTCTTGGGGATGGCAATCAGGGGGACGCCCGCGGCGTGGAGCCGGGCGGCAAAGCTGAGGGTGTCGTCGCCGCCGATGATGATGAGACAGCCAATGCCCAGCCGCTCGAGGTTGCGCAGGACGAGCGGGGTAAAATCGTAGGCGTCGCCGGCCGGCGACAGTTTGGCCAGCTCGTCCGGTGAAAGATGGAGCGGAGTCTTGGATTTTTTGACCCGCTGCGGGTTGGTGCGCGAGGTGTGCAGGACGGTGCCGCCGCTGCGGTCGATGGTGCGGGTGTTCTCTCTCGTCAGCCAGCGCAGGTAGGCGGGGTCCAGCTCCTCCCCCGGCTTCATGTGGGTCAGGCCCTCCCACCCTTTGCGGATGCCGATGACCTGCCGGCCCATTTCGCTGGCCCGATAGACGACGGACTTGATGACGGAGTTCAGCCCGGGGACGTCCCCGCCGCCGGTGAGAACGCCGAGCTTGGTTGCCGCGCTCATCCCTTCCTCGGCTCCCCGGCCTTGGTCGTGCATCCGCCGGCCATAGAGTGATTCTACAGCAAACGGAAGGGCCCGCTGCCCGCGGTCTTGCGCTCACCGGCGTGTCAAATGAAGTCATGGTGCCGGAGGAGGGAATCGAACCCACACGGGGGGGTGAGCCCCACCGGATTTTGAGTCCGGCGCGTCTGCCAGTTCCGCCACTCCGGCCTGCAATGATTATAGACTGCTTCGAGCCCCATCCCGACTGCGTCGGGACGCCTCTGCCAGTTCCGCCACTCCGGCCCGGTCGAACCAAGGTATCACGCACCTCCGAATCTCCTCAAGCCAGCAGGGCAAAGAGTTTTGCATCTGGCGGCGCGAGCCGGTATGCTAGGAGGACAATCCGAAAACACGGGAGGGTATTTTGGCGACGCGAAAGAGCGGCGGACGGTCGGGTGCTTCCGGCGGCCGGGCGAGCACGGCCGCGGCGGTGAGGCACGACGTGACGCGGCTGACCGGCGACGACCTGCACCTGTTCAACGAGGGCACGCACTACCGGCTGTACGACAAGCTGGGGGCGCACGTGATGGCGGCGCCGGACGGCGAGCCGGGGGTTTATTTCGCCGTGTGGGCGCCGGACGCCGAGCAGGTGTGCGTGATGGGCGACTTCAACGGCTGGAACAAGTCCAGCCACGCGTTGCGACCGCGCGACCGCTCCGGCATCTGGGAAGGGTTTGTCCCCGAGCTCGGCCGGGGCGCCATCTACAAGTACCGCATCAAGTCCCGCTACCACGGCTACCAGGTGGACAAGGCCGACCCCTACGGCGTCCACCACGAGACCCCGCCCAAGACCGGCTCGGTGGTGTGGGAGCTCGACTACCACTGGAACGACCAGGAATGGATGGGCAAGCGCACCGGGCGCAACTGCCTGGGCTGCCCGATGGCCATCTACGAAGTCCACCTCGGCTCCTGGCGGCGGTCGCCGGAAGAAAACAACCGCCCGCTCACCTACCGCGAGCTGGCGCCGCACCTGGCCGACTACGCGGAGCGGATGGGCTTCACCCACGTCGAATTCCTGCCGGCGATGGAGCATCCTTTCTACGGCTCCTGGGGCTACCAGACCACCGGCTACTTCGCGCCCACCAGCCGCTACGGGACGCCGCAGGACTTCATGTACCTCATCGACACGCTGCACCAGCGCGGCCTCGGGGTCATCCTCGACTGGGTGCCCTCGCACTTCCCCACCGACGAGCACGGGCTGGCCTACTTCGACGGCACCCACCTCTACGAGCACGGCGACCCGCGCCAGGGCTGGCACCCCGACTGGGACAGCTACATCTTCAACTACGACCGGCACGAGGTGCGCAGCTTCCTGCTTTCGAGCGCCCTGTTCTGGCTGGGGAAGTATCACGGCGACGGGCTGCGCGTGGACGCCGTGGCCTCCATGCTCTACCTCGACTACTCGCGCAAGGCCGGCGAGTGGGTGCCCAACCAGTACGGCGGGCGGGAGAACCTGGGCGCCATCGAGTTCCTGCGCGACTTCAACGAAAGCGTTTACAAGGAGCACCCCGACGTGCACACCATCGCCGAAGAGTCCACGGCCTGGCCGATGGTCTCGCGGCCCACCTACGTGGGGGGGCTGGGCTTCGGGCTCAAGTGGGACATGGGCTGGATGCACGACACGCTCCAGTACCTGAGCTTCGACCCCGTCTACCGCCACTACCACCACAACAAGCTGAGCTTCCGCATGCTGTACGCGTGGACGGAGAACTTTGTGCTGCCGCTCTCGCACGATGAGGTGGTGCACGGCAAGGGCTCGCTGCTGGGGAAGATGGCCGGGGACGACTGGCAGAAGTTCGCCAACCTGCGCGCGCTCTTCGGCTACATGTACGGCCAGCCGGGGAAGAAGCTGCTGTTCATGGGCGGGGAGTTCGGGCAGTGGTCGGAGTGGTACCACGAGACCAGCCTCGATTGGCACGTGCTCGAGTACGACCCGCACCGCGGCGTGCAGAAGTGGATCGAAGACTTGAACCGGCTCTACCGCGCCGAGCCGGCGCTGCACGAGTACGACTGCGACCCGGGGGGCTTCGAGTGGGTGGACGCCAACGACGCCCAGCAGAGCGTGGTCAGCTTCCTGCGCCGCGGGCGCACGACCGACGACCTCTTTCTCGTGGTGTGCAACTTCACCCCCGTGCCACGGGCCGGCTACCGCCTGGGGGTGCCGCGCGGCGGGCTGTGGCGCGAGCTGCTCAACAGCGACGCCCCCCTCTACGGCGGGGGCGGCTGGGGGAACTGGGGCGGGCTCTACGCGGAGCCCACGCCCAGCCACAGCCGGCCCTGGTCGGTGGTCGCCACCCTGCCCGCCCTCTCCGCCCTCTTCTTCAAGAACGAGGGCTGAAACGCAGCGGCGTAGAGCCATGCTCCTCTGGGACATCTTCCGGCCGACGTGGGAGAAGCTGGCCTGGACAGTTGGGCTGGGCCTCCCCGTCACTTTGCTGGGTCTCCACATAGCGGGCCTCGACACTCGTCACAGCCCCCCACTTATCCTCATTGGTGCTGTGTGCCTGCTGCCGCATTTTCTTCTATGGTGGCTTGTTCTTTCGCACTACTTTGTTACTCCGCCAGCCATCCTCAAGTGGACGATTCTGCCCATCGTGCAGTTCCTGTATTTCTACGTACCGGTGTGCTTGACGTCATTCATCTTTCGGAGATTGCGGGGGAGAGTGTTCCAGCGGCAGGAGCCGCTGGGCTGAACGCAGGGTGCATGGCCGCGATGAGGTTCTGCCGCTTCCGCCGGCGGTTGAATCGGCGTAGGATGGCAGGGGCGGAGGGGCCAAGTGGAAGTCCGGGTGCTGCTGGTGGACAACGACGAGGCCAGTTGCAAGGCCATCGTCTCAGTGCTGAAGACGGAGGGCTGGGTGATCGAGACGGTGGCGGAGGCGCACGCGGCGCTGGAGAAGCTGCGGGAAGGCCCGTGGCATCTGGCTATCGCCAGCCTTTCGGTGGCTCCGTTCGGCTCGCCGCTGTTTGAGTCGCTGCAGGCGCTCCACGAGGCGGAAGCACCGCTGCGCGTGCTCTTCCTGGTGCCGGTGATGTCCGGGCCGGAGGTGGACGCGCGCCTGGAGCAGCTCGGACTGCCCCACACCAACAAGCCCATCCGCATGGACGACCTGCTCGAGCAAATCGGCGATTTGCTGCTGCGCGCCGGCGCCATCCACCACAAGCTGCGCCTGGTGCGCGAGCTGGCCGTCGCTCCCCCGCGCCACATCGAAGCCGACCGCGCCGCCGAGCCCCGCGGCGGCATGTTCGCCGCCCGCAAAGCCTACGAGGCCTACACCGAGGAAGAGCTCAAGGCCTTCGAAGAGGAAGAAGAGAAGAAGCGCAAGGCCGCACACGAAGGCGACAAGACGCCGGAATGAGTACGGTGCGGACGCGGCCCGTGGCCCGTGTTCCGTGGCCCGCGAAAAAGAACAGGCTTACCGCAGAGACCGCAGAGAAAGCAGATCCCTCGACTCCGCCCTAGCGGCCTCGCCGCAGGCGAGGCCAGGGCTCCGCTCGGGATGACAAGCAAATACAAGAGGCAGGCTCCAGCCTGCCCGGGCTGGAGGGCCCCCTTCGGCTCGTCCCGACAAACGTCGGGACTCCGCTCCCTTCGACTTCGCTCAGGGTCTTCGACAGGGTCTTCGCTCGGCTTCGCCTCGCTGCGAGGAGCCAGGACGAACAGGCGTCCGCTACTCGGAGCGGCGCGAGTCGTCGATATCCTTTTTGGCTTGTTTCTGCGCTTTTTGAGCCTCGGCCTTGGCGTCCGCTTCCGGCTTCAGCTCCTGAATGGCCGCGCCTAGACTCTTCTCTGCTGAAGAGTGCAATGAAAGAAAGACAACGCTTCATGATTCCTCCTTTCTTCTAGGACCGATGGCCGCTAGACTGCCTCGGGTTGCTTTGAGATTTATGGGGCGACGGGTAGCGCAGGTTGTGAGTCCCGTCCCGATGCCTCGGGACGGGATGAGCTACCTGCGGCATTGATTCGTCGAACACAATCCGCAGGTAGCCCTCGAAGGCGCCCCGTACGGGCGCTCGGGCAACCTGCGCTACCCGGTGTCAGAAAAGAAAAGCAGGTTCCTCGCCTGCTCTCCCGCACGGCGGGAGAACAGACTCGGAATGACAGTGTTGGGAATTCCTGTGCGTCCGCGGACAGGCCCTGCGGTCATGGAGCCAAGAGTGAAGCAGCGCACTGGGAAGGTTGACATAGCGTGGGAGGAGGCGGGGCGGGGCGCGGCAGTGGTGCTGCTGCACGCCTTTCCGCTGAATCGGAAGATGTGGGCGCCACAGGTGGAGGCGCTGGCGGGGCGCTACCGGGTCATCACGCCGGACTTCCGCGGGCACGGCGAGTCGGGCGTGGCGGACGAAGACTCGACCATGGAGCGGCTGGCGGAGGACGTGGGCGGGCTGCTCGACCACTTGAGGATCGAGCGCGTGGTGCTGGGCGGGCTGTCGATGGGCGGGTACGTCGCCTTCGCGTTCTTGCGCCGCTGGCCCGAGCGCGTGGCCGCGCTCGTCCTGGCGGACACGCGGGCGTCAGCGGACACCGAGGAGGGCCGTAAAGGGCGCCACGAGACCGCAGCGGTAGCTGAGCGCGAGGGGAGCGCCGCCATCGCGGAGATGATGGCGCCGAAGCTCCTCGGGCAGACCACGCTCGAGGGCAAGCCGGAGGTGGTGGCGGCGGTGCGGGAGATGATTCTCGAAGCCTCGCCGGGCGGCATTGCCGCCGCGCTGCGCGGGATGGCGGCGCGCTCGGCGTCGTTCGACCTGCTGCCGCGCATCACGTGCCCGACGTTGATTCTCGTCGGCGAGCAGGACGGCCTGACGCCGCCGGCCGACAGCGAGGCGATGGCGAAGGCGGTGCCCGGCTCAACGCTGGTGAGGATTCCCGAGGCCGGGCACCTGTCGAACCTGGAGCAGCCGGAGAAGTTCAACTCCGCGCTGCAATCCTTCCTCAGCTCGCTGGATTAGCCACAGAGACACAGAGGCACAGAGAAGGAATTCCTGAAACCTCCTGAGGCATGACCTCAGGGGCTCCCCGCAAAGGGCGCGGGGTCTTCGCTCGGCTGTCGCCTCGCTTCGAAAAGCCCCATTCTGTTCTGGCACCGTTTACGGCGGGGCTCCCTTCGACATGCTCAGGGTCTCCGCTCCGAGAAGCCCCGCCCTTCCCAAGCTCTCCTTGGCGTGCTTTGTATCTTATGCTTCCTATGCTTCTTCTGCCTCCTATGCCTCCGCGTGTCTCGAGGGAGGTGGGCGCGGAGGCAGCAGGCACTAAAAGAGGCTGAGCTTGACGCGCAGGTACTTCTTGGGGTCTTTGCGGAAGTCGGAGATGAGGGCGCGCATCTCCGAGGTGAAGTCGTTGATGTTGTCGTAGAGGCGGGGGTCGTTGACGGCGCGGCCGAAGGCGCCCTCGCCTTCGTTGAGCTTGCGGGTGATCTCGCGGGCGTTGGCGAAGGTCTGGTTGGCGTTGTCGTGCAGCTCGTCCTTGTAGATCATCTTGCCCAGCGTCCCTTCGCCGGACTCGACCCGCGCGGCCACGCGATCCATGCGTTCGGTAAAGCGCTGCGCCTGGTCGTAGACGGCGGTGTCGTAGACGAGCTTGCCGAGCGTGCCCCGGCCTTCGCGGACCTCGCGCGCCACCTCGTCGAGGGTGGTGGCGGTGCCCTTGAGCTGGTCGTAGAGCTCTTCGCTGACCATCAGCTTGCCGAGGGTGCCTTCGCCGGCGGCGGCCTTGGCGGTGAGGGACTGGAACTGGCGGACGGAAGCGTCGGCACGGTCGTAAAGGCTGGGGTCGGTGAAGAGCTTGCCCAGGGTGCCCTTGCCGGCGCGCACATCGGCGATGAGGAGGCGGACGTCGCCGGTGATGTGCTCGACGTTCTGCACCACCTGCTTGATGTTGCCCTTCTGGGTTCCGGGGACGACGGCGCCGGGCGGGATGAGGTCGCCGGTCTGCCCGGGGTCGATTTCGAGCACGCTCTCGCCCAGCAGGCCTTCGGTGGTGACGTAGGCGAGCGCATCCGAGCGGAGGTAGTCGCGGTACTCGCTGCGGACGGTGAAGGAGATCTCCGTCTGTTGCGCGCGCTCGGCGCCGACGCCGGCGAGGCTGACCTCGCGGATGGTGCCGACTTCGAGCCCGGCCAGGCGGACGGGCGCGCCCTTCTTGAGGCCGGAGACGTCGGGCAGATACGTGCGGTAATCCGACGTTGAGGCAAACAGGGCCTCGCGAGTTCCGTAGAAGACGAACAGGCCCAGGATGACCGCCACGGCGATCACCAGCAGGCCGACGCGC
>Ga0209399_10000087_pt1 | contig 52534 bp, 41 predicted proteins | sample OV2TP3_FD_184130 | JGI IMG/M metagenome (GOLD analysis project Ga0209399, IMG submission 184130) | Hot spring microbial communities from Beatty, Nevada to study Microbial Dark Matter (Phase II) - OV2 TP3 (SPAdes) (version 3) | ecosystem: Environmental > Aquatic > Thermal springs > Hot (42-90C) ... | reverse complement strand
CGTTTTTAACTGCGATTAACACTCTCAACTTCTTGTTGACAATGCTTGAGCGGCTCAAGTATAATAGCCACATAGATGATAAGGGGGCTATTATGAACAAGCTCGGCAAGCAAAAACGGGTTCAGGTAGTCGCGGCACTCGTAGAAGGGGCAAGCGTCAACGGCGTTGCCCGTATGACTGGCGTAACTAAGCAGACCATCTTGAGGCTTCTCGCTGACCTTGGGGGAGCCTGTGGCCGGTATCAGGATGAAAAGCTCCGCAGCCTACCCTGCAAGCGCGTCCAGGCGGACGAGATATGGGCCTTCTGCTTCGCCAAGGATAAGAACCTGCCCGAAGAATTGAAAGGCAAATTTGGGTTTGGGAGTGTCTGGACGTGGACGGCGATCTGCGCGGATACCAAGCTGATAGTTTCGTGGCTTGTGGGCGAACGCAGCGCCCCCTACGCGATCAAATTTATGGACGATCTGGCGTCTAGGTTGGCCAATCGCGTCCAATTGACTACGGACGGCCACAAGCCATACTTAGAGGCCGTCGAAGGGGCATTTGGTTCACAGATTGATTACGCGATGCTCGAAAAGCTCTACACCAATCCTCCCTCCGAGGGGGCAACCCGCTACAGTCCGGCTCAGTGTTGCGGAACTAAGACACGCAAGATCATGGGCAATCCTGACGGCCAGCACATTTCGACAAGCTATGCAGAGAGAATGAACCTGACCATTCGTATGATGAACCGGCGATTCACTCGTCTGACTAATGCCCACTCCAAGAAGGTCGCCAATCATATCCATTTCCTGAACCTGACTTTCATGTGGTACAACTTTGCCAGGATCAATCAGGCGCTTAGGATTACACCGGCTATGGCCGCTGGGGTTTCTGACCATGTTTGGTCTTTGGAAGAGATTATTGGCTTACTGGATTGAAATCATACCAGTACCCAACGGGCACCTGTTCAAACCATCTCGCGCGGGGTATAATCCGCGCCCGTGCCACCCCCCGCTTCGATCCCGACTCCCGGCCGGTCTCCCACAAGAACGCGCTGGAAAATTCTGGCGCTGCTCTTTCTGATCAGCGTCATCACCTACGTGGACCGGGGCAACATCTCGGTGGCCGCCCGGCAAATGATGCCGGCCCTCGGCCTGACCCAGCTCCAGATGGGCAACGTCTTCTCGGCCTTCGTCCTGGGGTACGCGCTCTTCCAGATTCCGGGAGGCTGGATGGGGGACCGCTGGGGCGCCCGGCGGGTGCTGGCCGGCGCCGTCGTCTGGTGGTCCCTGTTCACGGCGCTGACCGCAGTGGCCGGGACTCTGCCGACAGCCGACGTGCTGGGAGTCCTGGGGTCGCTCATCCTGATCCGGTTCCTGATCGGCGTCGGTGAGGCCGCCGCCCTGCCGAACTTCAACCGCTCCGTGGCCGACTGGTTTCCCCTCCGGGAACGCGGGCTCGGCATGGGCGTCTCGATCGGTGGCCTCGGCATCGGATTGGCCCTCACGCAACCGCTCGTCGCGTGGATGATGGTGAACTACGGGTGGCAGAGCCCGTTTTACGCGGCCGGGGCGGCGGGCCTCCTCATCGCCGGACTCTGGGGCTGGTACGCGACGGACCGGCCCGAGCAGCATCGCGGCGTAAACGCAGAAGAACTCGCCGTCATCAAAGGGACTGCCGCTCCCCCGGCAACGCACCCGGAGCCCGTTCCATGGGCCGCCTTCCTGCGCACGCCCACCATCCGGTGGATTGTGCTCAGCTATACCGGCCTGGGCTACGTCGCCTACGTGTACATCTCCTGGTTCTACCTGTACCTGGTGAACGAGCGAGGGTTCGACGTGCTGCGCGGTTCCTTCTTCGCGACCGGCCCGTTCCTGGCCATCACCGTGCTGTGTCCGTTCGGCGGCTGGGTCACCGATCGCCTCGTCCACCGCCTCGGCATCAACGGGGGCCGTTCCTCTGTCGGCTGCGCAGGCATGCTGCTCTCGGGCGCCTGCATCGTGGCCGGCGCGCAGATCGCCGAACCCTACGCCGCCATCACCATGCTGTCGCTCGGCGCGGGCTTCCTCTACTTCACGGTCGGCGCCTTCTGGGCCAGCACAATCGACCTGGCTCCCCGCCATTCCGGCACGCTCTCGGGCATCATGAACACCGGCGCCAACGTCGGCGGGACCATTTCACCGACCCTCACGCCCTGGCTGGCGGAGCAGTTCGGCTGGAACGTGTCCCTGGGATTCGCCGCAGGCGTCGCCATCCTGGGCGGCCTGCTGTGGCTGCTGATCCGACCGGGCGATGGGTTGCGCAACGCATGATATTTGAGTTCCTGATCGCGGCGAACCGCGTGTACTGCCGGCTGATGTTCCGCGTCAGCGTCCCCGCCACCCCACCTTTGCCCGCGTCCGGTCCGGTGCTGCTGGTCTCCGATCACACTTCGCTGACCGACCCGCTGGTACTGTCCGCCACAGCCGGACGGCCCATCCGGTTCCTCATGGCCCGCGAGTTCTACGATCTGCCCCAGTTGAATTGGGTCTTCCGGCTCTACGGCTGCATCCCCATCAGCCGGGGCCACTTCGAAGTCGGCCCCGTCCGGGCAACGCTGCATGCCCTCGCGCAGGGGGATGTGGTGGGCATCTTTCCGGAGGGCGGAATCGACAAGTATCGCAAGGAAGAAGGATACGAAGGAATCGGGTTCGTGGCGTTGAAGAGCGGCGCGCCCGTGATTCCGGCTTCGATTGCCTGGGACCGCCCCCGCCCCGCAAATCTTTTGCTCGCCATGCTCACGCCCGCCCGAGCAATTGTACGCTACGGTACGCCGATTGTCTTCAGTCGCGGAACCGGAGACAGCCGCGACGACGCGCGCGCGGCGACGGACCGGATCCTTCAGGCGATCAGGGACTTGCGGGCGCCTCAGTAGAACGCCATGGCGGCGTAGGTGACGGTGGAGTTGTACTGGTCCACAGTGGAACGGTCGTAGCGCAGGACGGTGCCCTTCGGCGCGGCGCCCCCCGGATTGTCCAGGAGCTTGAGCATCGTGTAGAGCGGCGGGAGGAGACCGATGCGCCGCGCATCGTCCTCCTTCTGGATGAACTCCAGGAATGAGTCGGCTTTTCCCTCTTCCGCATGTTTGAGCATGGCGAGATCGGATTGCATCGCCTTGTGGAAGGCAAAGTCCGTCGGCGGCTTGATGTCCCCGTACCGCATCCCGATGTGGGCCAGATCGCCGCCCACGATGAAGCAGACCTCCCTGCCGAACGCCGCCAGCGCCTTGCGGAAGACCTCGATGAACCGCCCGATCCGCTCCCCCTGCTTGACCAGATCGGGATGGCTGAAGTGCAGGTGGGAGAACGAGCACAGCACCGGCACGATCGTGAACGGCTTCGTGCCGCCGAAGAGGTGCTGGAGGAACACCGCCTGGAACTCGATGGCGTGGTCCTTCCGGTGGGCCATTTCTTCTTCGAAGAACGGCCCGCCGCCGTGCTCGCGGAACAATCGCAGGAATTCCTTGTCGGTCTTGACCGGTCCGAGGGGCGTCGCAAAATCCTTGTCGGTGCACGAGAAGAGGGAGTCGATGATCCCGCGGGCGGCGCCCAGGATCACGAACACGTCGGGCGTCCTCGCCTCGCGCACTTCCTTGTAGGCCCAGGCGTAGATCGGGCCCGCCTGACTGAACTCCACATGCGGCGCCACGATCGCCTTGAGCGCCTTGCCGGCGTTCTCCGACGGCTTGGCGCCGGGGCCTTCTTTCGAACTGAAGAACCCGTCGAGCTGGGCCTTCAGCTTCTCGGGATCGGCGTCGTAGCTTTTCCCGGCGAACACCGCCGGGCGGACGGGCTCCGCGCGGTACGCCTCCACCAGAGACTTCCTGACCGTTTCGAACCGCTCGCCCTCTAGGAACAGCTTCTCGTCCAGGTCGGCAAGAAACTTGTCCACCCAGTTCGGCATCAGGAGTTCCCCGAAGCGCTTGAGGTATTCTCCCGCGATCTGGTTCCGCGTGTGCGCGCCGTCAAGGAATTGCACCAGATAGAAAATGTTGGGTGGCAGGAACAGGATCCCCTCCGAAATCCCCTGCGGATCGCGGAGGCCCACCGATTGCGTCTCCCCTTCGCGCACGGGAAAGAATTCCAGGTTGCGCAGCTTGGGATAGTCCATCGCGCCGGGTTTCGCCTGGGTGTCCATCACTCCTCCCCGCCCTTCCGCCGGACGGCGAGTTCCCAGCCCGCCAGCGACAGCACGGTAATGAGAAGGAGGACCAGCGTCGCGTAGCCGTAGGCGGCGCCGGAGAACGTAATCAGGTCCCGGAACCGGCCGATGAGCAGCGACATGCGTGACATCACCGTATACCCGAAGGCCGCGCCGAAGGCGATCATCAGGAAATAGATGCCGGTCCGGGCCGTGACCATGCCGGGCCCGGTGTGCTCGACCGAGAAGAAGAAATAGAAGAGCACCGACACCACCCCCACGAGCAGGATGATCGTGTTGACGCCGCTTTGCGGCGAGGCGAGGTCGAGCCCCAGCGACAGCCCATCGGCTCCCATCGTCAGCAGCGGATTCACCGTGTCCTCGATCTGCTTCAGGATATAGGAGGACACAGCCCGAGGGATCGATACACCCGAGCCGAAGCCGACGATGAAGGCGAACGCGATCCTAGACAGCCAGGAGACCTTGGGGAAAAACTGCGTGAGGATCAGCACGCCGATCACAACCCCGACCAGGGGCTCATAATTTCCCCTGTTGAGTTCTTCCCATACCAGACGCTTGAACACGGTGTACCAGACTAACACGACCGAGTATCCGATCGAGACGCCGACGTACAGGTGCTCCCCCAGCTTGAAGAGCGGATTGTCCTTATACAGGAAACTGTAGATGAACAGCGTCAGCCCGGTGGCGACCCAGGCGCCCAGGACGACCTCTGTGGGCAGCATGGCCTCGGACATCAGCGCGGTCTCCCCTTGTCGCCGCGCAGCGCAAAGTAAAACACGTTGCACAGCACCACAAGGATAATGATCACGAAATGCGTGGCCGACTGGGCATCCATGCCCGCGACCGCCATGCCTTTCCGGCCGATCAAGGTTTCGTATTCCGCCGCCCCCTGCAGCCCCCCGATCAGGCCGTTGATCTGGCCGCTCCGCAGGAAGGGGTACAGGCCCGGCGCGATCACCCCGGTGGACCCGCCACCCATCTCGAAGCGGTACTTGTCCTTGCCGAAGACGTACCACATCTCGATGCCGGCCCCGCCGGCCGCCAGGCTGATCATATAATTCACGTCCCGCAGCGTGCGGACGCCTTCCAGCACCGGCATGCCGCGAGTCGGGGTCTTGCTGTAGTCGGACGGAAAGGCCTTGTACAGGTCCTGGCCCATCGAGATGATCAGGGCATACCCGCCCGGCGCCCACCCCAGAAAGACGTAGTCCTTGCCGCGCTCCTTCCCCATCTCCGCCGCCACCGTCGCGACGACGCCGTCCGCGAGGCTCGTGCCGGTGATCCAATGCGTCATGCCGATCACGCGAAGATTTTTGCGGAAGGCGTGCCGGAGCAGCGCGACCGCCTGGGGCTCGAGTTCCGGCTTTGAGGACGGGTCGAAATCGAAGGAGAGCAGGAAGACCGAGCCTTCCGGGAGATCTTCGATGTACTCGTAGACCGCCTGCACTTCCGGCGACACCTTGATCGGCAGGCCGAACGGATTGAGCAGCGGCAGCAGGGTCGCACCAGCGATCAGCAGGAAAATAAGCCGCCGGTCGATCGCGACCATGCGGCGGGCGAAGTCCTTCATTGGTCCTTCCCCCCGCCGAGATACGATCGTTCCTTGCCCAGAATGATCTTCAGGGAGAGCGCCACGGAGCCCATGCTCACGCCGATGAGGATGGCCCGGCGGACCGCGCTGTTCAGCACGTTCATGAGCCACTGGGTGATGTCCCAGGTCCAGGGCAGGAGGAACTGCCCCAGCGGAACGCGCCCCATCATGACCACCACCGCGGCGGCCAGCAGCACGGAAGCCTCCCGCGAACGGGCCCGGAACGCGCGGTAGGCCGCCGACGCGATGAAAAAGGCCAGGATCGAAAACATCGTGCCCTGCAGCGGCACCATCGTATAGTCGTAGAGCCATCCGAAGGACGTCTGCCCTCCGTCCACCTTGCTCTCCCCCCCGCTCCAAAATCCCACCACCATGGTGACCACGATGGCGGCAAAGAGCACCCCGCTGTACCCCCACCCGGGCGCCTGCCGGCGGATCTTGACGGCATGCACGTGGAAGACGCTGGCGATCCCCAACACCAGCGCAAACCCGGAGATGATCTTCATCCAGTCGGAGACCTTGGTGATCGCTTCCTCCGAAACCGGATGGGGAATGTAGTATTGGAGGGCGAAGGCCACCCCCATGACGAACGTGATGGCCAGCGGAAGTTGGCGCTTGAGAAAAATCACTTGAAGTCCCTGAACAAGTCCAGGAGGTAGTTGAAGGCGTCCGTCTGGAGCATCACGCCGGTGGTCGCCAAGACCGTCCCGACGACCAGCACGCCCATGATGAAGGCCTTGCTGAAGTCCTGGCCGCGGAGGGTCCCGACCAGCACCGGCTCACGGGAGAGGTACGCGCTGGCGGCATAGAGCTCCTCCCCGATCAGAGTGTAGTCGCAGGTGGTGACGAAGAACGGCAGCTGGTGGTCGGAGTCGGTTCCCGCGATCTGGATCGCCCCGGTGCCGGCGCCGGTCTCGGTCAACAGCAGGGACTCGGCGAAGTAGGACCCCATGAAGAAGTTCGCGGCCGGCTTCTCCCGCAGCATGATGCCGTCCACGGCCGCGGTGTAGCTGAACTGATCGTCCGTGATGAAGAAGTTGGCGTCCTCCTTGAACGCATCCGGCCGGCCGGCCTCGACGTACGCCTCCTTCACGATCTCCTGGCATACGGCCATGACGATCGGGTCTCGATGCGGGACTTTCAACGTCGTCTCATAGTGCGCCACCTTCTTCGCCACCTGTCCCAGAATGACGGTGGCCGCGATGGTGGACACGTCGCTCATGCCTCCGGAGCCCGTGAGGTAGAGGATCGGGCGGCCCATTTCCGTGGAACGGCCGATGGCTTCCTCGACCGCGTCCAACCCGGCGATGCGCCGCAAGTAGACGTGGGGATTGCGCCGGGCCGCGGCGATGCTCGCCAGCAACACCCCTGTGAAGGCCAGCACGAACACCAGATTGTTGACTTGCGACGAGTTGAAGTAATCGGGCGCGGCGACTCCCTCGGCCGCTTCCGACCAGACTTCCTGCCCGCTTTCACGGATCAGCAGTTTGACGGCATAGGGCTTCCCATTGTCAATCGGAAAGGCCTGGGAGGAAGACAGCTTGAAGTAATGATCGCCCTTGCCGGCCGGCTGGGCCCACCAGGGGAAATCTCCGATCTTGACGTAACGGCTGTTGGACGGAAACTCAGCCACCTTTTGGAAAGCGGCTTGCGGAGACTCGGCCACCCAGACCTGAACGCTTCGATCCTTTCGGTCGGAGGAAGAGGCCTTCCAGACGAGACTCAGGCTCTTGCCGGCGTCGTTCGGGGTATCAAGGACCCGAATCCCTTCCGGCGGAGATGGGGGGCTGGCGAACGCCGGCCCCCCGATGAGCAGCAGCAGCAGTAACGAGGCCGGAATCACTTACCAGTAACGATCTTGACGCTGACGGCGCCGCCCATGTCGCCTTCCTTCGCCCCTTCTTTCATGTACCCTGAGATGTCTTTTTCACCCTTGGGCTCTCCATGGCAGCTGAGACAGCCCTTGCCGTAAAAGAGCGGCAGCATGACCCGAACGGCCTTCCCGCCGTCCACGGTCTCACTGATGATCTTCTCGCCCTGGCGGGGATAGGACGCCTCCGCGAACTTCGCCAGGGTCTTCAATTCGAACTCGTCCGGCTGGTTCTTGGGATTCCGTGGTGGATTCATGGTCTGCTTGAGGTAGACGTTCGTCTTGGCCTTGAACTTGGCGGCCGCCTGGGTCCCGAAGGTCGCGGGAATGAAGCCTTTGTACCCCACGCCCGGCCGGTTGATCACCGGCTGATAGTCCACGACGACGCTTTTGCTCGCCTCAACGAGTTGCGGCAACAGCTTTTTGGCCAGTTCCGGAACCTTTTCGTTCTTGAGATTGGCGAGATCGACTTTCGCTCGGTCCTTGAACTTTTCGGTCAACTGTTTCTCGAACACGTCGGCCGTGAATCCCTTGTCGCCCTTTTCGGGATCATTGATGAGCGATTGGTTCGCCCCGACCGTCACCCGCCCCGCATCCAGCAGGACCGCGAGCAGCCGCCCGGCCTCGACCGCATCGCTGTCGGCGAAGACCACGGCTGGAGACAGTCCGATCCCGAGGAAAATTGCGCATAGGCCCGTGATGAGCGTTCCCTTTCTCTTCATGATCGGCCCCCCTTCTGGCTAGTGTTTCATTCTGGCTATCCTAAGATCTAACGTCGCCGGCCTCATTTCTGCGTGAGTTTGACGCTGATGGCCCCGGCAATCTCTCCGAGTTTCGCGCCTTCCCGTATATAGCCTGAGATGTCCCGCTCGTTCTTCGGCTCGCCATGGCACGGCAGGCACCCCTTGACGTGAAACAGCGGCAGCATGACCCGAGTGGTCTTGCCGCCGTCCACCGTCTCGCTGATGACCTTCTCGCCTTGTCGGGGATATAAAGGATCGGCGAACTTTTTCAAGATCGCCAGTTCAAATGCATCCGCTTTATTTCTTGGATTTCTCAGCACTTCGTCGAACGTGGTCTGCTTGATATACGAGCCGGTGCGGGCGGTGAAGATCGCCGCCGCCTGGGTGCCAAATGTCGCCGGGATGAAATTCTTGTACCCCAGGCCCTGCTTGTTGAGGATGGGCTGGTAGGTGGCAACGACCTTCTTACACGATTCAACGAGCATCGGGAGCAGTTTCTTGGCAAGCTCCGGCACTTTTTCGGTCTTGAGCTTGGTGAGATCGACCCCGGCCCGCTCCTTGAATTTCTCGAACAATTTCTGCTCGAACACTTCAGGGGTGAAGCCCTTGTCCCCTTTTTCGGGATCGTTGATCAACTGCTGGACGCCCGCGACCGTGACCCGGCCCGAATCATGCAGGATCGCGAGCAGCCGGGCGGTCTCGACCGTCTCCGCGTCGGCAAAGACCGCCGAGGGCGCAACCCCCATGGCAAGGGAAACGAAGACTACGCTCACAACAATGACGGCCATCCTCTTCATGTGGACTCCTTGCGCTGTCGGGTTATTGTCGGACCCCTACTGTAGGGGGTATCGAAAACTTATACAAGACCAGCGGAATAAAGTACATGAAAAATGGTAGCCTTGTCATTCCAGGTCACCCCTCGATCACTTCGATGTTCGCGCGCGGGACCACGGCCCGTGACCCATCCGAGAACATGACCTCCAGCACCCGAACGCGGCTTTCCGTGGGAATCAGCGTCAACTCCGCGGGCAGCCCCGCCACCTGCCCGATCCGGCCGAAAAACGGCTCCCGGATGACGCGCACCGGATCGCCGACCTTGATTCCCCCGCGCGCTTCTCCCGTCTGGCCGGCGTCGATCCCTTCCACGCGCTCTCCCGGCGCCAGCGGCACGATGATTTCCGGACGCATGACCCCCGCCCGGATCTGCGTCGCGCCGGAGACGCAGGCTTTCCGCCCCCCGAGCTTCTTCAGCAGCTCGAAGGTCTTCCGGGCCATGGGGATGCGTCCGAATCCTTCGGTCAGGATCAGGGTGAACCCGACGTTTTCCGTTCCCGTGATGGCCACGCCGAGGTCGTAGCCCAGGAGCGCCCGCAGGTCCTTGTCGTGCATCCCACCGACCACGATGCCCTTGACGCCGACCGCCCTGGCCCGCGCCAGGACCTCGGCGCCGGCAAAGGCCCCGCCGACCACGATCTTGCCCGCATGGTGAGGCGTCAACAGGGATTCGGTCAAATCCTCATCAGGGGACGAGACCGCCAGCACCACTTCCCCCCAGGTTTCACCGCCGATGCCGAAAATCCCCTGGATGAACGCGCAGGTGGTTTCCATCCGCACGCCCTGCCCCGGGAAAACCTCCGCCACCGCCCCGTCCAGATAGGCAAAGAGCTCCACGGGACGCGGCGGCTCCCGAAGGATGACCTGCCCCGTCGCCGTGGAGATCGTTTCCACCGTTCCGGTGATGGGTGAGCGCACATCCGTTTTGAACCACTTGATCAGCGGCTTGGTTTCCGCCAGGACGTCGCCTTTCTCAATCGTTTCGCCTTCCCGTTTGACCATATAGTCCGGGAGGTCTTCCGGCAGGAGCCCGAGCTGGTTCACCAGGTTCACCACGAGGACCTTGCCGGGCAGTTCCGCGCGCGCCACGACGGTGGACGAGACCACCGTGTCACCCGCCTTGACGAGCACCGTCCCGGGAAGCGGCAAAATGCGCCGCTTGGAGATCACCGTTCTCGGTGTGACGGTCAGCCCCGGCGTGTACGTGTGACCCATAGTTGCTCGTGCAACGTTATTCGTTATTCGTTATTCGGAACTTCTTGACGTTTAGCGATTAACGTTTAACGGTATCCTCTCCTGGGTACAGATTCAGCGCCTTGTGCCATTCCTTCAGGGCACGCACGCGCTCGTCCTCTTTTATTGGAAGCTGCAGCGGCCGTCCGCGCCCGTCGAGCACCAGACCCACGACGCCACCGCGCGCGCGCCGTTCGACCGCCACGCCCCTCCCCACCCCCACGTCCACGGTACGGGCGGGCGTCACGGACACCGTCACCTCCTCTCCGGCCGCGAGCGGAAAGAGCCGGAGTTCTCCGAATTTCAACGTCCCCTTGACGGAATCTCGGCCTCCGGGGAACGTCACGGTGTAGTCCACGCACCGCTCCCCCCACGCGCCCTGTCCGATGGGCGCGACACACGTTCCCAGGTAGATCAGGCAATCGCGCACGAACACGTCCGTGGCGGCCTTCTCATCGACGGTGGACAACACCCCCAGGTGCGGCATCATGAAGATGCTGTCCACGGCCAGCTCGGTGAACCCCAGCGGCTCGTACGCATCCACCATCATAAGGAGCGACTGCAGCCGGCGCGGCGCATGGGAGAGGATGCCTCCGCTGCCGACGATCAGGTTGAGCTGCAGCATGTCCACCAGCGACTCCCCCGACCCTTTCTGCTCGAAGACGTCCGAGATCGACCGCTCCTGCTGCACGCCTTTGAGCCCGGTCGCCAGCGACTTGTGATGGATCAGGGCCAGCCGGAGCGCCTCCCGGGAAATGGCCTGCTCGATCTGGAGTTCGTCGAGGGTCTGCGGCACGGTGGTCGGCCGGATCATCTTGTTCTTGATCCGGTTGCGCAGGTCCTGCTCGTCGATCGAGAACGGCACCCAGCGCATGATGTTGTCCAGGCCCGCCTCCGCCAGCACGTTCGAAATGCTGTAGCTCATTCCCAGGTTGGCGGACACGGTCCGGTTGAAGACGCCCTGGAAAATCGAAAACACGTCGGTCGTCGCGCCGCCGATGTCCACGCCGATCAGGTTGATGCCCTGCTTCTTCGCGATGGTCTCCATGATGAGGCCCACCGCAGCCGGGGTCGGCATGATCGGCGCGCCGGCCCACGAGATCAGCTTCTTGTAGCCGGGCGCCTGGGCCATGACATGCTCCAGGAACAGGTCATGGATCTTGTTGCGGGCCGGGCCGAGGTTTTCCTTCTCCAGCACGGGCCGCAGGTTGTCCGTCACGGTCAGGGCGGTCTTCTTGCCGAGGATGTCCGTGACGCGCTCGCGCGCGTCCTTGTTGCCGGCATAAATCAGCGGCAGGTTGTAGCTCATGCCCAGGCGCGGGCGGGGCTCGGCGGCGGCGATGTACTCCGCCATCTCCACCACGTGCATCACCGTGCCGCCGTCCGTGCCGCCCGAGAGCAGGACCATGTCGGGCCGCAGCGAGCGGATGCGCTCGATCTTCTCATGCGGGAGGCGCCCGTCGTTTGAGGACAGGACGTCCATCACGATTGCCCCCGCGCCGAGGGCGCACCGCTGCGCGCTCTCGGCCGTCATGCTCTGCACCACGCCGGCGACCATCATCTGGAGACCACCACCGGCGCTGCTCGTGGAGATGTAGATGTCCACCCCGGCTTTCGGGTTGCCACCAGCGCCGCTCGGCGTGATGATCTTCTCACCGTCGAGTATCCTCCGGCCCGACAGCTCCTCGATCTCCGCAATCGCATTGAGGACTCCCCGCGTGACGTCCTCGAACGGCGCCTCCACGGTGGTCGGCGCCTCCCCCCGGTACGTCTGGCGGTATTCCTCGCCGATTTTTTCGATCAGGATGGCCTTGGTCGTCGTGCTGCCGCAGTCCGTGGCGACGATCGTCCGGAGCGGCCGGCCGGGGTCGGGGGTCATGGACGCGTCGCCGCGCGCCGGGTATCGGCCCGGCGCTCGATCAGTGCCGCGAGCCGCGACAGGGTGTCACGCCGTTCGAGGAGGAGCGCCACGCGTTCCACGTCGCGCTGGGGAAAGACGACTTCCAGGATGGGCATAAAAAAGTGCAGGACCTGGCTGCCGAGGAAATTCATGGGTCCGACGGACTCCAGGAACATCACGGCCGGAACCGCCATCTCGCGTTCGACGACGGCGGCGGCGACCCGTTCGAGCAGCGCGACGTCCTCCGCCGACAGGGGCTCTCCGGTCGGCTCCACCGCAAAGGCGTGCTGCACCCGGGCCTTCAGTCCGCCGAGGCGCTGCGCCCAAAATCCCTTGGAGAACGGTGCCATAGCCGCTCGCAGATGGGGAGACCACCAGGAATCTGCGGCATTATAGGGAGGGGTCAGGAGAGAGTCAATTCGCGCCGGTGGCCTGCTGTTCGGCGTGATAGGAGCTCCGCACGAGAGGCCCCGATTCCACATGTCGAAATCCCATGGCCAGGCCTTCCTCCTTGATCAGCCGAAACTCCTCAGGCTGGTAGAACCGCAGCACCGGCCAATGTTCCTTCGTGGGCTGGAGGTATTGTCCGACCGAGATGATCGAGCACCCGGCCGCGCGCAGGTCCCGCATGACCGCGCGCACTTCGTCCAGCGTCTCGCCCAGGCCGACCATCAGGCCGGACTTCGTCACGGCGCCCCGGCTCGATGCGGCCCGAAGCAACTCAATCGAGCGATCGTACCGGCCCTGCGGCCGGACCGACGGGAAGAGGCGCGGCACCGTCTCGATGTTGTGATTGAGAATGTCCGGCTTCGCCGCCAGGACCGCCTCCAGCGCGCGCTCATCCCCCAGAAAATCAGGGATGAGGACCTCGACCGTGCAGGTCGGCAGTTCCCGCCGGATTGCCCCGATTGTTTCGGCGAAAATGCGCGCGCCGCCGTCTGGCAATTCGTCGCGATTGACCGACGTGATGACGGCATGACGGAGACCCAGCGCCTTGACGGCCGCCGCGACCCTGTTGGGCTCCGCTTCATCAAGCGGCAGCGGCCGCCCGGTGGTGACGGCGCAGTAATGGCAGCGGCGGGTACAGATATCGCCGAGGATCAGGAACGTAGCCGTCCGGCTGTTCCAGCACTCCCAGACATTCGGGCACCGCGCCTCCTCGCAGATCGTGTGGAGGTTGAGTCCCTGAGTGAGCCGCCGGATCTCCCGGTAGTCCGGACCCTCGCGCAACCGAACCTTGAACCACGGCGGCAGATGCGGCCTCGGTTCCTGCACCATGGGAATGGGGCGGCTCATAGGTCCCTCGCGCTCGCCAGGGCTTGCTTGAAGGTCTCGAGGAACTGCGCGGCGGCCGCCCCGTCCACTACCCGGTGATCGCAGGACATCGTCACCTTCACCCGCTGCCCCACCTCCACGCGTCCATCCCGGACGACGGGGACCTCCCGCACGGACCCCACGGCCAGCACCGCCGCCGCCGGCGGCAGGATCACCGCGCTGAAGCTCTCCACGTCGAACTTGCCCAGGTTGGAGATCAGGAACGTCGCGCCGGTATATTCCTCCGGCGACAGATCCCGGTCCTTCGCCCGGGCCACCAGCGCCCGTTCCGCCTCGGCAATCTGGACAAGGGTTTTTTCGCCGCAATCGCGCAGGACCGGCACGATCAGGCCGTCCTCAAGCGCCACGGCAATCCCGATGTCGATGCGGGGGAACACTTTGATGGTCTCGCCGGCGAACGCCGCATTGATGCCGGGATGCTGTTTCAGCGCCCGCGCAGCCGCGGCGATGATCAGGTGGTTGATCGAGACCGGCACACGCGCGGGCGGCTTCTTGGACTCCTCCACCACCCGGAGGCCTTCCGCCATATCCACTTCGATGGTCACGTAGAAATGGGGAACGGGCGCCTTGCTCTGGGTCGTCATCCTGACGATGGCCTTGCGCATCTGCGTGAGGAGAATTTCCCGCACGGCGGGCTGGTCCTCCCCGGTCAGGAACGGTTCGAGATCCCGCTCGACAATCCTCCCGCCGGGGCCGCTCCCCTGGACGCTCCGCAGATCGATGCCGCGCTCGCGTGCCAGCGTCCGCACCCGTGGCGACGCCGGGGCCTCGCCCTCCGCCACCGGCTCAGCAGGGGCAGCAGCGGTCTTGGGACGTTCGGCGGGCCTGGAAGGCGACGGCGATGGACTCATGATCTCTTGGATGTCCTCCTCCGGCTCACCGATGACGCCGATCAGGGCGCCCGACGGCACGGTCGTCCCTTCGGGGACCAGGATTTTGCGGAGCGTGCCCGAGGCGAAGGCCTCGAGATCCATGACGGCCTTGTCGGTCTCGATCTCCGCGAGCACGTCGCCGCTCTCCACGCGCTCGCCTTCGGCTTTGCGCCACTTCACGACGACGCCTTCCTCCATCGAGTCCGTCAGCTTCGGCATGATCACGCGGCTGGCCATGGCGTTATTTCCGGTACAGCGCCTGATGGACCGCGGCCACCACCCGGTCCGCGTCCGGAACCGCGGCATCTTCGAGGTTGCGCGCATAGGGCATCGGCACGTCCCGGCCGGTCACGCGGAGGATCGGACCGTCCAGGTGATCAAACACGCGCTGATAGAGACTCTCGGCGATCTGTGCGCCGAGCCCGGCAACGGGCCAGCCCTCTTCGACGATGACCACTTTGCCGGTCTTCCTGGCCGACGCGGCGAGGGTGGTCAGGTCCAGCGGTCTCAGTGTGCGCGGATCGACGACTTCCGCCTGGATCCCTTCCTGGGCCAGCTTCGCGGCCGCGTCCAGCGCGACCAGCAGCATCTTCGAATAGGCGATGAGCGTCACATCCGTCCCGGGGCGCTTGACCTCGGCGACTCCGAGCGGGATCGTGTAGTCCCCGTCGCCTACCTCTCCCTGAGTCGGATACAGCAACTGCGCCTCGATGAACACGACGGGGTTCTCGTCCCGGATCGCGCTCTTGATGAGCCCTTTGGCGTCGTATGGCGTGGCGGGCGCGACCACTTTCAGACCCGGCACATGGCAGAACCAGGCTTCCAGGCTCTGTGAATGCTGCGCGCCCAGTTGGTGCGCCGCCGAGCCCGGCCCCCGGATGACGAGGGGCACGCTGAGCTGCCCGCCCGACATGTAGCGGACCTTCGCCGCGTTGTTGACGATCTGGTCCATGGCCAGGATGGCGAAGTTGAACGTCATAACCTCCACCACCGGACGGAGCCCCGCCATCGCCGCGCCGATCGCGAGGCCCGTGAAGCCCAATTCCGTGATCGGCGTGTCCACGACGCGGCGCGGGCCGAACTCCTCCAGGAAGCCCTTGCTGACCTTGAACGCGCCCTGGTAATAAGCCACGTCTTCGCCGATGAGGAAGACCCGGTCGTCCCGGCGCATCTCCTCGCGCAAGGCCTGGTTCAATGCTTCCCGGTACGTCGCCTTCATTTTATGTGTATACGTCCTCCTCCAGGTCCTTTTCAGTAGGGAACGGGCTGGCGTCGGCAAACTCCACCGCCTCGCGGACGATTTGGGCGACTTCCTGTTCAATCCGCTTGAAGTCGTCGTCGCCCGCCTGGCGCTCGCTCAGAAGGCGGGTTTTCAGCAACAGCAGCGGATCGCGTTTCTTCGCCTCATCCACTTCGGCTTTCGTGCGGTAGTGGCCGTGGGACGGATCGGCCATCGAATGGCCCAGGAACCGGTAGGTCAGCGCCTCCAGGAAGTATGGGCGCCGCTTCGTTCTCACATGGTCGACCGCCATGCTCACCGCCTCACGGACGGCCAGCACGTCCATGCCGTCCACCCGTCTGGCTTCAATGCCGTGCGCTGAAGCCGTCTGGGCGACATCGCTGTAGAGCGCAACCGCGCGCTCGACCGGCGTGCCCATGCCGTAGCGGTTATTCTCGCAGAGGAACAGGACCGGCAGGTCCCAAAGCGCGGCCAGGTTCAACGTCTCATGGCAGGCGCCGCTCGGCACGGCCCCCTCGCCGAAGAAGCACAGGACCACCTGATCGCCGCCGCGGTACTTCACCGCGAAGGCCGCGCCGGCGGCCAGCGGCAGATGCCCCCCGACGATCGCGTAGCCCCCCATGAACCGGCGCTCCGCATCGACCAGGTGCATCGAGCCCCCCTTCCCCTTGCACAGGCCGGTGGCTCGCCCGAAGAGCTCGGCCATGACGCGCTTGGGGGCCGAACCCCTGGCGAGACAATGGCCATGATCGCGGTAGGCGGAAAAGAGGTAGTCATCCGGCCGGAGCGCGTCCACGGCGCCCACGGCCACGGCTTCCTCGCCGATGTAGAGATGGCAGAAGCCGCCGATCTTGCCGAGCGCATACATCTCGGCGCAGCGCTCCTCGAAGCGCCGGACCAGGAGCATCTGCGTGTAGAGCTTGAGAAGATGCGCCCGTTCCATGAGCGCATTGTAACAGAAAAATGGGGACAGTCCCCTTTAAGCGAGGGGGACTGTCCCCATTTTTCAGGCTTTCCCGGTGTACTTGGCGATGATGGCCTCTTGCACCGGCTTGGGGCAGGGCTGGTATTCCTTGAAGTCCATCGTGAAGGTGGCGCGGCCCTGGGTCTTCGAGCGCACGACCGTCGCGTAGCCGAACATGGTCGCCAGCGGCACCGACGCCTCCACGACCGAGGCCGTCGCGCGGGTGTTCATCCCGACGATGTGCCCGCGCCGGGAATTGAGATCGCCGATGACGTCGCCCGTGTATTCGTTGGGTGTCACCACTTCCACCCGCATGATCGGTTCCAGCAGGACGGGCTTGGCTCTCAGAATGGCGTCCTTAAAGGCCATGTTGCCGGCGATCTTGAAGGCCATCTCGTTGGAGTCCACTTCGTGGTAGGACCCGTCAACGAGGTGCACTTCCACGTCCAGCAGGGGGAACCCGGCCAGGGGCCCCATGGCCATGCCTTCTTCCACGCCTTTTTGGATCGGGCCGATGTATTCCTTCGGAATGGCGCCGCCTCGAATATCGTTCTCAAAGACCAGCCCGGTTCCCGGTTCGCCCGGCTTGACGGTCATCTCGGCATGCCCGTATTGCCCGCGGCCGCCGGACTGCTTGATGTGCTTGCCCACCCCTTCCGCCTCGACGGTAATGGCTTCCCGATAGGAGACCTCGGGCGCGCCGGTATTGGCCTCCACCTTGAACTCCCGCTTCAGGCGGTCAACGAGGATTTCGAGATGCAGTTCGCCCATGCCGGAAATGACGATCTCTCCGGTCTCCTCGTCCGATTTGACCTTGAACGTCGGGTCTTCCATGGACAGCCGGTTCAAGGCATAGCCCATCTTCTCCTGGTCCGCCTTGGTCTTGGGCTCGATCGCCATCGAGATGACGGGCTCGGGGAACTTCATCATCTCCAGCTTGATCGGCTTCTTTTCCTCGCAGAGGGTGTCGCCCGTGGTGGCCAGCTTCAGGCCCACCACAGCCGCGATCTCGCCGGCGTAGATGGCGTCGATCTCTTCGCGTTTGTCGGCGTGCATCTTGACCAGCCGGCTGGCGCGCTCGGACTTGTCCTTGTTCGCGTTGTAGAGGTTCATGCCCTGCGTCATCACGCCCGAATAGACCCGCACGAACGTCAACTGGCCGACGTGCGGATCGTTCAGCATCTTGAAGGCAATCGCGCACAGCGGTTCCTCATCGGACGCTTTCCGCTCGATTCTGGACTCGCCGTCCAGGCTGTAGCCGACCACCGGCGGGATGTCCACCGGCGACGGCAGGTAATCCACCACGGCGTCCAGGAGATGCTGCACGCCCTTGTTCTTGAACGCCGACCCGGTCAGGACCGGATTGATTTTAATCGCGATGGTCCCGATCCGGATGCAGTGCCGGATCTCATCTTCAGTCAGATCCTTGCCGTTCAGGTACTTGTCCATCACCGTATCGTCGAACTCGGCGACCGACTCGATCAGCTTCTCGCGGTAGTCCTTCGCTTGCTGGACCATGTCCGCGGGAATGTCGCCGACGTCGTACTTGGCGCCCTTGGTCTCATCCTTGAAAGTAATCGCCTTCATGGCGACCAGGTCGATGTGCCCCTTGAACTCGCCCTCCCGGCCGATCGGCAACTGGAGCGCGACCGGGCGCGCTCCGAGCCGGTCCACGATGCTCTTGACGCTCATGTAGAAATCCGCCCCCATCCGGTCCATCTTGTTGATGAACACGATGCGGGGCACCTTGTAGCGATCAGCCTGCCGCCAGACGGTTTCCGATTGCGGTTCCACGCCCTGCACCGCGTCAAACACCGCCACGGCGCCGTCCAGGACCCGTAACGAGCGCTCGACCTCGATCGTGAAATCCACGTGGCCCGGGGTGTCGATGATGTTGATCCGATGCTTCCGCCACTCGCAGGTCGTGGCCGCCGACGTGATCGTGATCCCCCGCTCCCGCTCCTGTTCCATGTAATCCATGACGGTCGCCCCGTCGTGGACTTCGCCCATCTTATGCGCCACGCCCGTGTAAAACAGGATGCGCTCGGTCGTGGTGGTCTTGCCGGCATCGATGTGCGCCATGATGCCGATATTCCTGATTTTCTTCAGTTCATGTGATCGAGGCATATCTTCTCCACTGAGTCTTCGTACGAATTACCGAGGCGCCTGTGCGCTCTCTGCATTACCCTGAAACTGCCACGGACACGGTGTAAGCGTGGGCCGGGAATATAGGAAGAAAGGCAGGAGTCGTCTCGGCCGATACTTAGCGGGATATTTTAACGGATTAGGCCGTGGGCGTCAAGGGTGAGGCACCCACATGGTCCCGGCGCCCCCCACGCTCTCGACGAGATCCGACACAGGCATGGCGAACCGCCCGACGATCGGATCGAGGACCACAGCGTCGTCACCGTGAATTTCCGCCAGCACCACGTAGCGCGCCCCGGCCTTCCTCTGGCGGCCTTCCAGAAACTCGCGGGTCACGACGACATCAGGGCTTTCCTTGAGCAGCAGGATCATCGGGTGCCGTGCGTCAAAGATGTCCGAGGGCGTCACGCGAACCGACCGCGCCTGCAGGCCGAGCATGCGGGCGGCCGCCGAAAAATCGGCGCCGCCGGCCAGCGCCGCCTCGAAGGCGTCCGCGTCCACGGGGGCCCGCTGCCACAACGCGGCGAGCGCGTACGCGGCCGCGACGGCTCTCAATTGATCCTTCTTCGGCAGCGACTCCGGGGAGTATCTCGGCGAGGAGACAATAAAAGCCGACGCGGCGACGACGACCAGTGCCACGCCCAACCATCCGACCGGGCCGACGCTATGGCCCTTCCCTTCCGGGGCTTGATTCATAGACCTGATCTTTCATGTCCCGGTAGCGGACCATGGTGGACTTTCGGACGGGAGTGCCCGCCGGAACGCCCTGCTTGATTCGCACGCCCACCGTGAGGACTTCCTGCTGTCCCGAGCCGAGATCGGCGATCTCCCAAGCGAGCCGCTGCCCCTCGATCTGACCCGGTCTCGGCTGGGCGTCGACGAACTCAAGCTCGGGCGGGAGACTTTCGGATACCAGCACACGCCGGGCCGGGCTGGTGCCGGTATTCGTGGCAACGAGCCGATAGGAGAAGACCTTGCCCGGAATGCCTTCCTTGGCCGCCATCTGGGTCGCCACCGCCACGACGGGCCGTGCGATCACGACGAGACGTCCGGTCTCCGCGATCACCGAGCGGGCGCGCTCCGACGCCGCCGCCAGCCGGATGGAATGCCGCTTCGCGTCGGGCGCATCAGACGGCACGGCCAGCTCGGCCAGCAGCGCGATCTCTTCCTGGGGATTGAGCAGCCTGGTCACCTCCACTACCGGCTCGTCCTGCTGGCGGACTCCGTCGCGGTTCCGGTCCTCGACCACCGTGACCCCGCCACCGAGATCGCTCTGGCTCTTGAGCACGAAGCGGTCCGGGCCGTTGCCCGTGTTTCTCAGCGTGAACGGCAGCAGCACCGTCTCACGGGGGAACACCGTGCGGAACGCTTCCGCCCCCGCCATGCGGACACCCGCCACCGCTTCAACTTTGACGACCGCCGAGACGACGGACACGGTCTGCTCACCCACGGCGGATTGCAGCACGGCCCGGACGCCGAGGTCCTGGTCGGCCAGGGCGTCATCCGCGACACGAAAATCCAGCCGCACGGCAGGCCGCTCGTTCGGCGCCAGCCGCGCGAGGTCCCACGTGACCGTATTCACTTGCGGATCGACCGATGAGGCCGACGGCGCGACCTGCACGAGCCTGAGCGCGCCCGGATAGGACACGACGACACGAGCCGACCGGGCATCGGCGGACCCGATGTTCGCGAGGGACAAGGTGTACGACACGGCGTCGCCGGGCTTGACCTTCGTCCGGTCCAACGCGAACGTCCCGCGCAGCGCGGGAGCGGAGGCGACGAGCGTCGTCGGCGCGGCCTGCGATACAGCCGGGTCGGCCTTGGAGGAGACTTTGATCTCGAAGGGCTGCCCCGCGCCGTCGCTCATCTCGATCGGCAGGCGGGCCCTGAGCACGAACCGAGCCCGTTGGCTGGTGCTGAGCCGCGGCGTCTCGGTCACGGACGGTTCCTCAGCCCTGACCCTGCCGGACCCGTCAGGATCATGGAAAAAAACGGCCTGGTAGGAGGGCGGTAACGTTGAGATGAGCAGGAACGCGTCTTCGGCGTTCCCGCGATTCGTCACGCCGAACGGCACCGCGACGCTGTCCCCTGAGATGGCCACGTAGCGGCCTCCCACTTCCGTCACCTCCAGGCCCGCCACCCGCTCCACGACGAGAAACACCGACTCACCGGCGGGAGGCGCGGACAGGGGCGGACGCGCCGGAATCTTCGACGGCGGCATGCGGCCCGGCTTCGCCGGAGCCGGTTTAACGATCTCCTTCTTGGGCACAGTCTCAGGCTTAGGCTTGACGGCCGGCTTGGGTTCAGCCGGTGGCTTGGGCTCGGGCTTAGCCGCAACCTTCGGCGGAGCCTCGGGCTTGACCGCCGGCGGGGGCGGCTCGACGGGAGGCTTCACCGCCTCTCGGGGCGGCGCTTCCGGCTTGGCCACGACTTTCGGCGGAACTTCGGGTTTCACCTCTGCAGGCGGTTCAACCGGCGGCTTGGCCGCCGCTTTCGGCTCGGGCGGCGGCGCCGCCTGCTCAGGCAGCGCTTTCTTCTCCAGGGCCGCAATCTGCCGGGAGGCGTGACCGAACATGGAACTCTGCGGGAATCGAGTCTTCAGCTCACGGAATGCGGCAAGGGCTTCCTGGGTGCGGCCGGCCTTCTGGTAGGACTTTCCCAGCCAATACAGGGCCAGGTCGTTCACTCGTCCGTTCGGGAACTGCTTGAGCACATCGGTCAACGTCGCGATCGCCTGTTCGGTCTCCCCCTTCAGGTACGCCTGGTAGCCCTCGGTGAAGAGGGTGGCCTCGTCCGGTTGGGCTTCTGCGAGGGAGAACGCTCCGAAGAGTAGGAAAGCACAGACAAAAACAGCAACGACCGGGAGGACAGCCCGATTAAAAAACCCGTGAGGCACCCCGTGATTCCTCCAAGTGCGTAAGCTGATCAGGCGAGGTAATCCGTGCTTCAAAGGGGCAAACGGTAGCAGAATATCCGGAGGGTGTCAATTCAGAAGGCGGGAGAACACAAGGGGAAATCGGCGCAGGCCAAGCGGCGACCCTGGCCTGCGCCGGCTCTCTGATCGAACGCTACGCGGCCTTGGACTCGGAAAGCAGCGCGCGCCCCTTTTCCATAGCCACCTCGATCCCGGCCTTGGTGCGTTGCGCGGCGTCCACGACCTCGCTTTTGACCTTGGACGCGTAGTCCTTGATCTCCTTGCGGGTCTCCTCGCCCGACTTCGGCGCGAACAGCATGCCCGCGACGGCGCCGAGCACCGCGCCCCCCACAAACATGAACGCCATTGCCTTTGCATGTGATGCGCGATTCTCTTCCATGATCCTCCCTCCTTGCGTGTGCGTGAGCGTTAACAACCTGACTTCCTCTGCGGCAGAACCACTGCATCATGCGTACCAATTTCCTGTTTCATTATGAATCAATACGTTGGGTGTCGCTTCGCCAATTAAAAGCGGCGTTTCTCACCGTGTCTTCTCCGCAACAGTGTGGCTGAAAAGGATAGGGAGCAGCGGCTTATTCCCTCTCACCGGCTCGAACGAGCAGCTCTGCGATCTCCCGGCGGCCGGATGCGACCGCCAGGTTCAGGGCCGTCAGGCCCCGGTCATTTTTCGCGCGCACATCGGCACCGGCCTTCAGCAAGGTACGGACGACCTCGGCATGGCCCTGCGTGACCGCTATCATCATGGCGGTTCCGCCGACCGAGTTCCTCGCGTTGACATCCGCGCCCCGCGCGATCAAAGCCCGAGCGATTTCGGCGCGACCGTTCCACGCCGCCCCCATCAAAGCGGTCCCCCCTACGTGATTCCCAGCATTCACGTCGGCTCCGGCATCCAGTAACACTTTCACGGCTTCCGTCCGCCCCTTCCAGGACGCGTGATACAACGCGGTCTGGCCATGCTCGTCCCGCGCGTTCACATTGGCGCCCTGCCCCAGCAAGGCCTTGACTGCGCCGACATTGTCGTTCGACGCCGCGCTCATCAGGCGGGTGTCTATCGCAGTAGAACAGCCGGCGACCAGACACAGCGCCAGCACGAAAACCGGTGTCTGACACCATTGGGCAATGGATCTGGGCACCTTACGGCCCCAGGGCATGCGCGCCTTGAAGGATGAACGGCGCCCAGAGTCCGGGCGGAGGCACGCCGTACTTGGCCTTCAGTTCGCGGATGGATTCGAGTTGCGCTTGCCGCAGCGCCTCCGCGGGAGGCAGCGCTTGCAGCTTCCGGTAAAACGCTTTCACCTGGCGCGCGGTGACCTCATCGCCGGCAGGCCAAAGACTCATCAGCAGATTCTTCGCCCCCGCCAGCGCGAAGGCACGCCGCAGCGCGAAGACCCCTTCGCCGTTCTGCACCTTCCCTGCGCCGGTTTCGCATACCGGGAGCACCACCAGTTCCGTCCCCCACAGATTCAGGCCGGCGATTTCCAGGGCCGTCAGCAGCCCATCGTCGCCTTCCGTTGTCTTCCCCGCGAAATTCGCGCCGGCCAGGGCCAGCCCCGAGCGGCCGGGCAGATTCTCGTACCGCAGGGCTGCCGCCCCCTTCTTCCCGGAACGACCTCGCTTCGGAGAACTCTGGAACGCATCCGAATCCAGGGCGATCACCTCATCGGAGAGAAAAAATCCGTGGGTCGCCAGATGCAGGATTCGTGGGCTGTGGGAAGCTTTCACCGCACTCTCCGTCGCCAGCTTGCCGACCAGTACTGCCTTCACTCCTCCATCGGCGCCGATGACCGCGGGAATCTCCTGCCCTTCCCGCTCCGTTTCGGGAAGCGGCGAGAAGCGCGACTTGGGGGATCCGAAGGCCGGGTTCGCGACCAGGAGTAGCTCGCTGTCCGGCCGTGGCGACGCGCCTTCGGCGCCGGCCAACTCCCTGCCGCCGGCAAGGTACGCCAGTTGGTAGCGTTCCACCAACGAGCGTCCCTGCCCGTCCCGCAAAGCCGCGAAGGGAACCAGGTTCAACAGCCCGTCAGGGCTGAGCAGGATTTTGTCCGCGCTCCCGAGAGCCGGCTCCAGCGGGGCCCAGAGGCCGGCGTGCAGATCCTCGAGGGACCTCAAACCGGGCTGGAACACAGGACGGCCCCGTGGTTTCTTCACAGATGGCTTCTTCGCGGACCTGACATCGTCCGTTTTGATCGAACCACGGACGTCCTCCAAGGCGCGCCGTACCCGCTCTTCCAGCTTGCCTGCGTCGCCGAGATCGGCCAGAAACACATCCCCGGACTTGCGCAGCACGAAGGCCAGGTAGCGCCCGGATGCCTTCCATTTCCCCGCGGCGAAATCAAAATCCCGGATACGCGCAAACTCCACCAGCGCGGAATTTACCGGAAGAACCGCCGCCGCGCCTTCCACGGTGATCGTCTTGTGCTGAAGCGCCATGGCCGCCGTCGCGCTTTCGCCGGCCAGGCGCTGCTCCACTGTTTCGATCCGCCGATGCACCGCCGCGAGCGTCTCCCGGTACACATCAAAACCCATTTTGTCCGGCTTATGGCGGGCCAACCGGTCCAGCTCGCCGCGAGCCGCATCCAGCTCGTCCCACTCCTTCCGGGCCTGCTCCGGCAACCGATCCCGCATCTCCTCGCTTGCCCAGAACTCCGCGTCGATGACGCCCCCCTTGCGACGCAGCGCCAGTTCCAACCCATCATGTGCCGCGTCCCGATTCCCCTTCATGTGCTGGTGGAGCAACGAGAGGAACATGAATGCGTCTCCGGCCAAGGATCGCAAGAATGCCGGTTTCTGCATCTGTCTCTCCTGGAGCGCGAGCCCCCGCTTGAAGAGGTCGGCCGCCTCCCGATGGCGCTGCTGCGAGGCGGCGAGCCCCGCAAGCGTGAGGAGAGACTGCGCCGCCGAGGGATGGTCGGGGCCCACGGTCTTCTCCCTGATCAGTCGCACCCTGCGGGCCAGCGGCTCCGCCTTCGCGAACTCCCCGACGGCCTGATAAGCCGTCGCGAGGCTGCCGAGCGCGTCGGCCGTCCCGGGATGGTCGGGGCCCAACGCCTGCTCCTGGATCGCGAGCGCGCGGCGGAACAACGGCACCGCGCGCGCGTTCTCTCCCATGGCCTGGTACAGCCGCGCCAGATTGTAGAGTGAGGACGCCGTCGTGGGATGAGCCGGCCCGAGCGCGTCCTCGTCGATCGCCAGCGCCCGCTGCAACAACGGCTTTGCCTTTGCGTTATCCCCCGCGTCGCGATAGAGGGCGGCCAGGTTGTTGAGGTCGGTCGCCACGTTAGGATGGTTCGGCCCGACTGACAGCTCATCGATCTCCAGCGCCTGCTTCAGCAGGGACTCCGCCTTTGTGCGGTCCCCGACCTCGCGATAGAGGGCCGCCAGATTATTCATCTCGGTCGCCACGCTGGGGTGGCCGGTGCCGAGAACCTTCTCACGGATGTCCAGCGCCCGGCGGTAGAACGATTCGGCCCGTTCGGTATTCCCGAGGGCGGCGTAAAGCCCGCCGAGGTTGCTCAGGTCAGCCGCCACGGCGGGATGCTCCTGACCCAACGCTGTTTCACGGATCTCCAGCACCCGACGGTACAGCGGCTCCGCCTTCTCGTAGTTCCCGGCGGCTTCATACACCGAAGCCAGGTTGCTGAGATGCGCCGCCAGCTTGCGATGGGTCGGGCCGAGCGCCTTCTCCTGAATCCTGATCACCCGGCGATACAGGGATTCCGCCTGCGCATAGTCCCCGGTTTTTTTATAGAGCGACGCGAGCGCGCCGAGCGTGACGGCGACATCCGGATGGTCGACGCCTTTGACCTTTTCCCGGATGGCCAGCGCCCGCCGGTATGCGGGCTCGGCCTTCGCGTGGTCGCCCCTGGCTTCATACAACGCGCCGAGGCCGTTGAGGGTGGCGGCGGTCTTCAGGTGCTCGGGACCGAGCGCCTTCTCGCGGATCGCCAGGGCCCGCTGGTAGAGGGGCTCGGCCTGGGCGTCGCTCCCGCTCGCGCGATATAGTTCCGCCAGGTTGTTCAGCGTCGTCGCGACATCGGGATGCCCGGCGCCCAGCGTCTTCTCGCGGATCGCCAGCGCCTGCCGGTACAGGGGCTCGGCTTTCGCGAAGCCGCCGGTCGCGCGATACAGGTCGGCCAGATTGTTCAGGGAAGCGGCCACCTCCGGATGGCCGGGCCCGAATGCCTTCTCGCGGATCGCCAACGCCTGCTGGTGCAAGGGTTCCGCCTTGGCCGGGCTACCGGTCGCCTCAAGCAGCACGGCCAGATTGTTGAGGACAGCCGCGACAAGAGGATGCTCACGGCCGAGCGCCTCCTCGCGGATCGCCAGCGCCCGCTGATAGAGAGGTTCGGCCCAGTCGGCTTTGCCGGTCGCGTCGTACAGCGCCGCCAGGTTGTTCAGGGCGGTCGCCACATCGGGATGGCCGCCCCCCTGGGCTGTTTCCCGGATGGCCAGCGCCCGCTGGTACAATGGGCGGGACTTCGCGTAGTCGCCCGTTGCGTCATACAGCAGCGCCAGATTGTTCAGGGCGGTCGCCACATCGGGATGGCCCGGCCCGAGCGTTTTTTCGTGGAGTGCCAGCACTCGCTGGAACAGCGGCTCCGCCCTGGCGTGCTCCCCGTTCGCGCGATAGAGTTCAGCGAGGGTCGTGAGCACCGCCGCTACGTATGGATGCTCGGGCCCCAGGTCCTTCTCGTACAGCTCGGCGACCCGTTGCGCCGGAGGGATCGCCTCGGCATATTTCCCGCCTTGCTGAAGCTCCTGCACCCTCCGGTTTAATGCGACCAGCTCATTGGCTTTTTCGGAGCTTGTGGGAGGAGGAAGGTCAAGCGTCGGCCGTTTCGGCGTGAGCTTGAAATCGCAGCCCGCCGTCAGGACGAGCGCCAACACGCACACAACAAACGGGATCTTCACTCGTTTTGCGTTTCGATCTGGTGAGTCATCCACGCCTGGAACCACTGGTAGTCGCTCTGGTAGGCGAACTCGGTGGGCTGGACGGAGGCGTCCTTGGCGGCGAGCAACGCGTAGGACCGCGGCCACTGCTTCGTCCACCAGGACTTGAGCTCGTCGGGCTGGTACGGCTCCCCCTCCGCATTGCGCACGCCGGCCGCCGTCACCACCTCGCACACGACCGGCCAGGCCCGGTCCTTGCCTAGCCCCAGCGACCGCAAATGTTCCTTGAGCAGGAAGACCACCCAGACTTCGGTGCTGTGCTTCTTGTTATGCCGGAAGTGGACCACCTGGCGGAACGGTGTGGAGTTGAGACTCTTGATCACGGAGGTGTAATCCGGCCCGCCGAGCCTCCCCGCCGCCTCGGCGATCCCCTCCAGCAACGCCGAGAGATCCAGTTCGGGCGGCGAGGAACCGGCCGCCTGCTGCGCGGGCGGCTGCGGACTGGGTCCGGGATGCGATTCCGTGAGCATCTGCAGGAAGGGGCGGAGCTCGCGCAGCCGGCTCACGGCCTGCTTGAGGACCCGCTCCGATTCAATCCAGTAGTCGGCATCACCTTTCACCATTCGCTCCTTGCCCGCCGGAGGCAGGATGGGTGGCACCCAGTACCGGAGCAGCACGAAGAGCACGTAATCGAGGTCTCCCTGCGCGCCGGCGACTTTCATAAGGGCTTCGATCCCTCCCGACTCCGGAGCCAGAAAGGCCTCGCACTGGGATTCCACTCCCAGGCGTCTGGCGGCCCGCCGCCACCAGGAGGTGAACTGGGCCCATCGGCTCGGAGTCAGCATGGAGAACCCTTATAACCCGTGTGGATGGAATCGTACTCTTCCCCCCGGTCGATTTCAAATCGGCGTCTTTCTGATAAATTTTCCCCGGACGCAACTTTTTGCCGTCCGTATCCGTAAATGGTATGATGCGCCCCTTGGATTCCCTTAGAGGGCCGCGACAAGGCGCATGGACGCTCCGATCCCGCAGAGTTCTTCGACCGTCGCTCCCGACCTCGTGGCCCGAGTCGCCAACGGGGATCAGGCGGCGTTCGAACAACTCTATGACCAGTCGAGTTCGCTGCTGTTCACCCTCGTCTCGCGGATCGTGGGGAACCAGGGGGACGCGGCGGATCTTTTGCAGGAGGTCTATCTGGAGGTCTGGCGCAAGGCCTCGAACTACGACCGCGCGCGCGGGACGCCGATGGCCTGGCTGGTCACGCTGGCCAGGAGCCGCGCCATCGACCGGCTGCGCGCGTCCGGCTCCCGGGGGAAGGGCGCGACCGCCTCGCTCGACGACACACCCGCCTCCGACCTGATCGCCTCGGGCACGGACGCGGTGGACATACTGGCGGCCCACGAGCGCCAGGCCCTCGTGGGGGCGGCCATCAAGACCCTGCCGCCGGTGCAGCGCCAGGCGATCGAGCTCGCGTACTACGAGGGGCTGACCCATGTGGAGATCTCGGAACGGCTGAACGTGCCGTTGGGCACGATCAAGACCAGAGTCCGGCTGGCCATGGAAAAGCTCCGGGACGGCCTTCAACCCTTATGGGAAGAGGATCTCGGCTTGACCGAGTAGGTGAACGCGTGGACCACGAGCAACTGGAAGAAAACCTGAGCCTGTACGCCCTCGGCACGCTGGAGCCGGATTCGGCCCGCGAGGTGGAATCGCACCTGGCGTCCGGGTGCCCGCACTGCGGCACCCTGCTCAGACAGTACCAGAGCACGGCGGCGATGCTGCCGTATGCCCTGGCGTCGACAACGCCTCCGGCCGAGCTCAAGGCCAGAGTCATGCGGGCGATCGCCGGCCAGGACACTCCGATAGACGCTCCAGTGGATGTTCCGGCGACCGAGGCGACGCTGACATTGCCTCCGGCAACGCCGGAAGCGTCCCCGGCGAAGATGAGCATCCCGCCCCCGCCGCCGGATACGGCCCCGCAACCTGCCGCATGGCAGGCCGCAACGGAGCCGCCGCAGATCCGCCGGAAGTCTTCCTCCTGGCAAGACCGGCCGGTCGGTCAGTCCCTGGCGCTTGCCGCCTCCCTCGGCACGCTGCTCCTGGGCGTCGGCGCGTATGCGGCGTACCTGTTTGTCACACTCGAAGCAGAGCGCGCATCCTATGTCGAGGACCGAATGGCACTCACCACGGCCAACCTCAAGGCGTCCGATCTCGAACGCGCGCTTGAGGAGCGTCAGCGCGACCTAGGCAAGGCGACGTCGGAGTTGAACCGCTCCATCCAGGCCCTGAGAACGACTCACGAGCTCCTGGCCAAGCACCAGGAGCAGATCGAAGTCCTCCAGGCCTCCCGTCCGGGCAAATCCACCGAGGAAATCGCGCGCATCTTTTCCTCCCCCTATGCCAGGATGGCGTCGCTGAGCGGGACCGACATGGCCAAGGACGCCTACGCCATGGTGTTCGTGGAACCGGACACCCGCCGGGGATTCTTCTACGCGAACAACCTCCCGGCGCTGCCGGCGGGCAAGACCTACCAACTCTGGATCATCACCGATACGCCGAAGCCGGTCAGCGCCGGCGTGTTCTCCCTCGATCGCGGACACAAGGGCCGCGTGATGCTCCAGAACGTTCCCGAGGTCACGAAGATCAAGCAGTTCGCCGTGAGCGTGGAGCCGGCCGGCGGCCGCCCGCAGCCGACGGGCAGCATCTATCTGGCGGGCGACTTGTAAATTTAATTCGCGTTGCGCGCGCAGCGGAAGCCGCTGTCGCTGTTGCGCGTTTCGGGGGCCTCTTCCCGGCGGTGCGTCGCCCGGACGGTGTCCGCGGAGTTCGTCCAGGACCCGCCGCGGAGGATTTTCGACGATCCGGACGACGGCCCTTGCGGATTACGCGCCGGGCCCGCCGCGTACGAGCCCGTGTCGTACCAATCGCTGACCCATTCCCACACGTTGCCGGCCATGTCCTGCGCCCCGTAGGGCGAATTTCCCGCCTCGTAATTACCGACGGGCTGGAGGGTATGGGCGCCCTGCCAGCGACGCGAAAAGTTCAGCCGCGCGAAGCTGGGCTCCTCATTGCCCCAAGGATAGAGCCTGCCGTCCGTTCCGCGGGCCGCTTTTTCCCATTCCGCCTCCGTCGGCAAGCGCCTGCCGGCCCATCGACAGTACGCGTCCGCGTCGGACCAATCCACGTTGACCACAGGTAGATCCGCGACGCCCAGCGAAAGCGCCGCGCCCACCCAGAGATCGTATTGAGGATCGACCACGTGCTGAGGCGCGCGATGCCGGGTGGCTTCCACGAACTTCAGGTACCGGGCGTTGGTAACCTCATACCGGTCGATGTAAAACGCGTCCAGATAGACGCGGTGGGGCGGGGCGTCTTCGTCCGCCTGGTTTCCCATCAGGAATTCTCCAGATGGCACCAGCACCATCGGCGCGCCGTCCCTCCCCACGATCGTCTTCTCAAGCGATGGCGGCGCGGCGGGCTTCGGCACCCGGGATTCCTGCTGCCGCTTCGCCTCCGCCACCCGCTGCTCCTCCGCCTTCCGCTCCTCCTCCGCCCGCTTCCTGGCCAGTTCGGTCTCCCGCACCCGCTCGTCCGTTTCCTTCCGTGCGATTTCCGCCTGCTCCGCCGCCGCCCGGCGCGCCGTCTCCTCCAACCGCCTGAGCTCGGCCAGCCGCGCCTCTTTCTCTGCTGCCTCCAACCCCAATGCCGCCACTCGCTGCTCCTCCGCCTTCTGCTCCTCCTCCGCCCGCTTCCTGGCCAGTTCGGCCTCCCGCACCCGCTCGTCCGTTTCCTTCCGTGCGATTTCCACCTGCTCCGCCGCCGCCCGGCGCGCCGCCTCCTCCAACCGCCTGAGCTCGGCCAGCCGCGCCTCCTGTTTCTCCACCTCACTCGACAAGACCGCCACCCGCTGTTCCTCGGCCTTCCGCTGTTCCTCGGCCTTTTGTGCATCCGACGAAGTCCGTGGCTCCACCTTCGCAGGAGAAGGACGCGGTGGGGGAGAAGAAACCGGCTGCTGCGTGAGATACCAGGCACTCGCCAACCCCACGCTCACCACAAGTCCGACAACCCCCGCCGCCCTTCGCCAGCCCGACCCCTTCCTCGCCCACGCGCCCTCTTTCGCCGGCATCCTTTTCGGCGAAGGCGCCTTCCTGCGATGCTCGAACTCCTCCAACGCCGCGCTCACACACTCCGTGACGAGCATGACATGGCCGGCCTCATCCACGCCGTCGGCCGCCACGCGCCGGCACAAAGCCCGCACCGGCTGCAGGAGATCATCCGCCCGGTCCCAGGCATCATGGACGTAATGCAGCAGCACCGCCGCCGCCATCGGCCCATAATAGTCCAGACCCCGCGCGTTCAATCCGAACCCGTACACGCTTCTGGTGTAACTCGGCACGTTCCCGTCGAACGACGACACGAATCGCGCGCAGGGAACCAACACAATGGGCGGCGCGACAAGAATCGGAAAATCGGCGAACCCGTTTCCCAGCCAGGATTCGAACCGGCGGGCGGCCTCGATCTGGTCTTCGCGCTCCAGATTGACCAGCGTCCGGCCGACGCAGAAAGCCACATGGTAGAGCATCTCGGTCCAGGCATCGCCGGAGCGGGGAGTGACCGCCTCATAGGTCATCGAGGCCCTCGTCCGGTCTTGGAAATCGATGGTGAAGGTGCCGGGCATGATGGCGCTACAGCTCGACGAGCACGCTCTTGCCCAACCGGAGAAAGATGAGCTTGAACCCAACGGACTTGCGGCCGACGGCCTGCCGGACGGCTTCGACGTAGACTGCAGCCTGCGGTCGATATTTTTCCATGCGATCGGTTATGTCAGCCTCGTCGAGGCGATCCGTCTTGTAATCCGCCACCCACAACCCGCCGTCCTTTTCATAGAGAAGGTCTATCCGTCCTTCCATTAGAGTGGAAGGGGGCTGCCATGGCATCATAAACGGCACTTCGCGGCCCAGGATCGTGGCGTCTCGCAATTCGGCATAGGCGTCGGAGTGCGCGAAGGCTTGCAGCAAGTCCTTGGCCTCAGTCAGAATCTCCTCGCGCTCATCTTCAAACTTTCCAGGAAGCCAGATCTCGATGTTGCGCTCTAATCTATCAATCATTACTTCAGCTTTATCATTATAACTCCAATCCTCAAGCGCTTTGTGGACGAGACTGCCAATGGCCGCCGATTGGGGCAATATCCCGGCCTTCGCAGGGGCGTACGGCGGTACGCCCGCCCCTCGGATCGAAGAATCGATCTGCTCGGAAAGCGCCGTTGGCGTCACAAAAGCCGGCCGTTCGCGGCAGTGCGTCCAGCGCTCAGTGCGCGCCTGACTGCGCGCCTCAAACCCCTGCAGATCGTCGGCAGGCCGGGGGGCCTGCCCCTTCGACGCCCGTTCGCGCGGCCGGCCTTCGTCGGCGGGAAGGACACTCTGCGTCATGCGGCCTTCCCCCACCGACAGCTCGGCCACTTCCCGACCGCCGACCGACTCCTCCCCGATGACGTCCCGGAGCAGCGAGAGAAAATTGCCGCTCGCGGACCGGCCGGTCAGCGCTCCGGAAAGGACAAGCCGCTCCTTGGCCCGCGTCATGCCCACATACAGCAGGCGTCGGTGCTCGGCAACCGTCCGAGCTTCGAGTTTCTCCGACGCGAACACGCCGCCCAGTGTGCCGGTAGCGCCGAGACGGATGCCGGCGACACCCGCGGACCAATCGTGCAGGACCTGAATCGGGTCGCGCTGCGCGAGCGTGCCTGCATGCATCCCGACCAGGACGACGATGGGAAACTCCAGCCCCTTGGCCTTGTGAATGCTCAGCACCCGCACGGCTTCGAGCGACTCCTCCGCCAGCCCGCTCTCGGTTTCTTCGGGAGGATCGGCGATCCGCCCGGCCAGCAGTTCCACGAAGCCCGCCAGCGTCATGTCGGGATCGCCGGCCAGGTCTTCCGACAGATCGCGGATCTTCCAGAGATTCGCCGCGGCCTGCTCGCCGTGCAGCGACGCGGCCGCCAGCTCCAGGACCGGGAGCCGCGCGAAGAGGAGATCCAACGCGTCGGGAAGCGGCCTCATGGGACAGTCCCGGTGCAGCGACTCAAGCGCCGCATAGAGCCGCCGCAGATGCGCGGCCTTGGGGTGCCGGTCCAGCTCGGGAGGCCCGCCGCCGCGATAGTCCAGCGCGCGCAGCGCGGCCAGCTCGGCGAGCTCGCGGTCCGTGAGCGCGCCGAGCGCCGAGCGCAGCACGCCCGCCAGCGCCACCGAATCGTCGGGATGCCGGACGCACCGCAAAAGATTGACGAGATCGATCACTTCCTGCCGCCGGTAGAAGTGCTTCTCCCCTTCCGCGACGTAGGACAGCCCGTGCCGACGCAGCGCCTCGAGGTAGTCGCGGCTCTGGGTGAAGGTCCGGAACAGCAGCGCGACGTCTCCGGGTTCGACCTTGCGCGGAGGCCCGTCCCGGCTGGTGAGCGTTTCCCTGCCGATCACCTCGACCGTGAGCCAGCGCGCCAGCGCTTCCGCCTCGGCGCGCACGGCCTGCGGCGCGTTCAACTCCTCCCCCTCTTCATCGTCATGATCCGGCGCGACGAGCCGGAGCGCGACGCCCTGCGTGCCGGCCCCGGTCCGACGGTCCGGCTGGGGCTCGAGGGCGTGGTAGGGCGGCTGCGGGCCGCGGCCCTCGGCCAGCAGACGCCCGAACAGCCCGTTGACCGTCGCCAGGATCGACGCGTGGCTGCGGAAATTCGTGGTCAGGGTGAGCGGCAGCCCTCCTTGCGCCAGCACCCGCGCGGTCACGTCCTGAAACGCTTCGATGTCGGCCCGGCGGAACGCGAAGATGGATTGTTTGGGATCGCCGACGATGAACAGCTTCCCCGGCTCCATCTGTACATCCTGCCAGTCGGCCGCGGACCGGCCGGACCGCTCGCACAGGAACAGCATGATTTCGTACTGGACCGGGTCGGTGTCCTGGAACTCGTCCACCAGGATCGCCTTGAAATGGCGCTTGAGCCGTTCGCGGATGCCCGGATGGTCGCGCAGCAGGTCGCGGGCGCGCGCCAGCAGGCCGTCGAACGTGACAGACCCCGACTCCAGGAAGCGCCGGCGGCAGCTTTCGGCGAACGGTCCCAGGATCGCCAGGGCATCGCGGAAGTACTCGTGGTCGGTCCTCAGCACGGCCTTCGCCGTCTGGATGATCCGCGCCGCTTCGTCGAAGTCCCGCTTCTCCCAGCCGACCGGCGGCTTCGAGCCGGCGCTCTTGTCGTCCAGCAACGCGGCTGTGTCTCCATCCACAGCCCGCACGCCCGGAGCGCCGCGCGCAAGGACCAGATCGAAGACGAACCGTGCGGCGCTCAGGAGTTTTTCTACTTGGCGCGGCTCCCGTTCGTCGTCGAGGTGAGCGGCCAGCAAGTCATGCGCCTGCTTGCGCTTTTCCGCCAGCCACGCGCGCAATGGCGAAGACAATGCCGGGTCCCGAACCTGCTCGGCCAGATCCCCGAGAGGAACCAGGTCTTTGACGAGCGCGTGGGCGAGCTCGCGGAGCTCCGCAACGCCGGCCCGCCGAAGCACCCGTCTCCAGACATCGTGCCGGCCCCCACCGGCGCCAAGCTCGTCGTCCAGCCAGCGCTCCCACTCGCGCTGGAAGTGCTCCTCGAAGCCGACGCCCTCGTCCGGCTCGAATCCGGGGTCCACGCCGGCCTCGACTGGGTAGAGCCGGAGCAGATGCGCGGCAAAACTGTGGATGGTCCCGATCTGGCTCCGCTCCACATCCAGGACGGCCGTCTCCGCCCGCGCGGCGAGCTCCGAAGCGGAGAGCCGGTAGCGTTCCAGCAGGGCCGTCGCGTCACCGGGCCTGGCGGCCAGTTCGAGCAATCGCTCCTGCAGGCGAATCTTGATCTCGTTCGCGGCCTTGATCATGAAGGTCAGCGCCACGATTTCCGAAACCGGCACCGGATCGGGAGACTTCACGATCAGGTGGACCAGCCGGTCCACCAGGAGCGTCGTCTTGCCGGTGCCGGCACCGGCCGTCACGACCACGTTCCGGTCGAACGTCGTCGCGGCCAGCATCCGCGCCTGCGCGTCCCGGATCTCAGCCACCGCGCTTCTTCCTTTCCTTCTTGCCCGTCCCCGCCTCCGCCTTCTCCGGCTTCGCGTCGGCCTTGGGCGCCTTGAGCGCGCGCAGGCCCTCGAGTGCCTTGCGGGAGTCGTCCCCCCGCGCGCGCCACCAGCTTTGATTGTGATGACGGCGGCAGACCTCCGAGTAGTCGCAGTGATCGCAGTAGCCGCCCGGTAGGATGAAGAACCGCCCCCCCTTGACGCCCTCGAGAATGAGCGTCAGCGTGCGCCCGAGCCGGGCGCCCGCTTCGCCGGCCCAGCAGGACGCATCCAGTTGACTCCAGCCCACCGGCCCGTCCCGCCGATTGGGCATGAGGAAATAGAAGGCGGCGGACTCCGGAACGGCCGGCTCTCCCAGCACCTCCTTCGCCGCCAGGAGATAGAGCGGCGGCTGGAGGCGGAATCCCCGCAGCGCGGCCGTGGCCAGGTCCCGATCCTTCAGCACCGTCGCCTGTGTGTACTTGTAGTCCACGACGCGGAGAACGGTGCGCCCGTTTTCTTTCCGCGCATCCACGCGATCCAGAATCCCCCGGAGCGGAATCGTCTGCAGCGGAACCGGCAGGTTCGACTCGAACCGGCCCCTGGCCTCGACTTCGAACAGCATGGGGACGTAGCCGCTTTGCCGCAGTTCCTTGAGGTCCTCGCGAATGAGCTGCCCGACCAGCCACAGGGCCTCTTCACGCGCCATCGCCCACAGGAGCGGATAGCCCACCCAGTTATGTTCCTCGTATTCGGCGAAGACCGGGGGCGCGACGTCGGCCAGCAGGCGCAGGGCATCGTCGGTGGTCATCTCGGCGACGGGACGGCAGTCCCGCTTCAGCCGCTCGTAAAAGACGCGGAGCAGGGTATGGCAGAGTTCGCCGCGCGAGCGGGCATCGAGTTCCACCACGGACTCCGGCGTTTTCATCGGCTGCAGCCTGAGCACCCGCTCGGCGAAATACCGGAACGGGCACTGCGCGTAGCGCTCGAGCGAAGTCGGCGCCGCGCCGCGCCGTTCCAGCGCGCTCCAGTGAGACGCGACCGGCCCGACCAGGCCGTCGTACGGCGTCAGCCCGGCTTTCGCCGATTCCAATCCCGCCAATGCATTCACTCCCTGTTCCAGCAGGTCCGGCTCACGATACAGGGCGCGCCATGCAGCGCGAACCGATCCGCTCATGAAGATGACGCGCAGGCCCATCTCGCGGGTGGTCAGGAGCAGAGGCTCGTAGGGCCACTCGGCCCACCGCTCGCTCGGCCGCCGCTTGATCTTCCGCTCACGCTCTCCCGCGCCGGCGTCCCCCATCTCACGCTGAAGCTCAAGGAGATAGCCGGAGGGCACCAGCGTCCGGCCCGCGCGGTCGGCGCGCTGATAGCTGAGGTAGAGCCGGTCCCTCGCGGAGCGGAGCAGCAGGGCAAACAGCAACCGCTCCTCCTCGAACCCGTCCAGCTTGAGCGGAATCTTGAAGCCGAGGTCGCGGGCAAGCACCTCCCGATCGGCGTCTCGCAACAGCGCGTCCTCCCGGATCGGGCGGGGGAAGACCTTCTCGTTGAGGCCGAGGATGAACAGGGCGCGAAAGGGAACGCCCCGCGCGTCCATGGCGTCGAGGACTTGCACGCCCGCCTGATTGCGCGTCTCCGACGGCAGCCGCGCGCGCTCCAGCGCCCGGACCATGAGATCTGTCCAGTCCTTCAGGGAGACGTCCTCACCCAACACTTCCAACTTTTTGACGGAATCCAGACAGACGCGGATCGCCGTCTGCACGCGCCCGTCATGATCGGCCGGCGGCGCGTCGCTCCAGGCCGGCAGATCGAAATACAGCGGAAGGAGGCGAACGAATTGTTCCGCGTACTCACCCCAGCTCGCGCGGGCGGGAAGCGCCGACAGGTCGGCATGGAGCTTCTGCACGAGCGCCCACAGCAGGCCCATCTGTTCCGTCACCATGGCCTGTCCGGGATCGGCCTTTTCACCATGATTGTCGGACCGTTCGAGGTTCGGCTGGATCGCGCGTTCCAGCCGCCGCCATTCGCCGAGGCTCCCGTCAGCCGGATCGCCCCTGGTTAACCCAAGCCCGCGTGTGATCCATTCCCACTGATCGGGATGCGGGGTTGTGCCTGGCTCGCAGAACTCGATCAGCTTGAATACGGGAGACGCCACCACGTCCAGGACGGAGGCGCGCGGGAAGGACTCGACGCGAAGCCGGAGAAACCGGATGATCGTCTTCGCCAGCGGCTCATGGATGAGCGGCTCGCCCATCGGGCAGGCGAACGGCACCCTGTTCTCCTCAAAGACCCGGCGCACGACGGGCAGATAGGGATCCAGCGCCCGCGCCACTACGCCGATCTCCATCGGATCGAATCCCTGGTCTTCGATGAGCCGGAGGATCTCCTTGGCCGTCGCCGACACTTCATCCTCGGGGCCGACCGCGCTGATGATGCGGCAGTTCCCGCGCACCGCCGGCGCCATTTCATCAGCAAGCATCCCCTCTCCCTTCCCTCTCCCCTCGTGAGGGGAGAGGGTGGGGGTGAGGGGTCCCTCCCTTGGGAGCGCCAACCCCTGAATGTATGTTTCATAGAACCGCTGTGCAAAGCGATACGCATGCCTCTCCCGCCGCAGCGGAAAGAAGACGGACGCGGGGCAGGCCGACACGACGGCCTTGAACAGATCGAGCTGCCCCTGCGTGAGGTCGTAAAACCCGTAGTAGCAAACCCGGCGCATCCGTGACAAAAACCCTGATGCCGGCACCAGCTCGACCGCAAGGGCGGCAAGGTCGTCCGGATCGGCTATGCCGAGCTCGCGGTCGGCCGCCAGCACGGCGGCATAGATCCGAAGCAGCGCGGCCAGACGTTCCGGATCGTCGTACCCGAGCATTTTCTCCCCGACCGCCGACAAGACGGACACGGGGTCCACCCGCGCCTCCTTCAAGTCTTGGATGGTCGCCCACAGCCCGCCCCACAGGCCCCGCATCTTCGCCCAGTCCCGGAACACCTCGGAGCCTGGCACGCCCCGCGCGACAAGCGCGCGCAGCAGTTCCTCCCTGAGCATGCCGTCCGCAAGGGCCGGCCGATCCGCCCGGCCTTCCCCGATCAGCGTCACGGCGAGCTGATGGAAGGTCAGGACATGGACGTCGAGGAGCGCGCGCCCCTGCTCGACGGCCAGCAGCCACTTCACCCGCCGCGCGAGCTGCTGCGAGGGCACGACGATCGCCAGGGGCGCGAGCGGATCGTCCTGCTTCAGGGACCGGACTTGCGAAACGAGGGCGGCTTCGAGATCGGGATGAAACGGGCCGGTGACGATCGAGAGCATGACAAGAGTAGCCTAGCGGAGAACTCGAAAAACGACAAGCGGTTACTTGCGTTTCTGCGCCACCTGCATTGCCTCGGCCCAGGCGTCGCGGAGGGTTTTGACTTGCAGGTGATCGTCGGCCAGCACGCCGGCCTCGACGAGCACCGCGATTCGCGGATTGGGGTCCAAGCGCAGGACGCCCTCCACATTGAGCACGGCCTGGCCGTCTTTCAGCACCTGCACGAAGGCCTCCAGCCAGGATTCCAGGATGGCGATGAGAGCGGGCGAATCCTTGGGCATCCGCCCAATGCGGACTTGCGGGAGGAGTTTGGGAATGGGGTCGGACCGCTGCAGCATCGGCATGGCGCGGCCCAGGAACTGCTCGGACGTTTCCACTATCCCGTTTCGGGGCCGCAGTCCGTGCCGTTGCAAGGCCCGCAAAACCAGTCGCCGTCGTTGAACATCATCGGCTCGTCGCAGACGGGACAGTTCGGTGGCTTCGTCTTGAGCTTGGAGCCCAGGACATCGAGGTCCAGCTCGTTATCGAATTCGTCGGCCATGGTCAGCGGTCCGGCGGCCTGACGCCCAGCGCCTTCTCCGCGCTCTCGCGCGAGGGCACGCCGATGAACTTCAATTTGCCGTCCACGATCGAGGCCGGCGTCGCGCGGATCGCGTGCCGGTCCGCCAGTTCCTGGCCGTCCGGGCTGAGGATATCCACCTCGCGGTAGCTGAAGCTGTGCTTGACCCGCAGCCCCTTCCAGAGCTCCTTGGCGGCGGGACAGGCTCCACAGGACGTCGAGTAGACTAGAGTGACATTCGCCATCGTCGCCTCCTAACCACCCCAAATCCTACCACCCGCTCCCCCCGCCTTCAAGGACAGAGCGGTTTATTCGTCTTTCTCGTCCGGAACGGCTGCATCGGCTGGTGGCAGGCGCCGCAGAGGTCCAGGGCCGTACGCTTTTCGAGGTAGTCCAGCACGACCTGGACGAAGGTCGCGTGCGACCAGGTCAAGGGCGAGACCGACAGCGGTTCGTTGGAATGGGGATGCACCTGCTCCGCCAGCACGCCGGACGGCAGGCACCGGTCGGCCACCCACTCGAGGAGCGGGATCGCTTCCTTGAGCTGCTCCATGGTCGTGGCTTTCTTGATCAGCCATTGCGCGATCCAGAGCGTGCAGATGAACCAGGGATTGCCGGGCACATTGGCCAGGTCCTTGCTGACCTGATGGTAGTAATCGTTTTCGTAGCGCGCGATGCCCCCCACCGGCGTCTTGCACCACAGCCGGTCGCGCAGCGCGTTCATGGTCTGCATCACCCGCTCATCCGTCGACTCGTAGACGCCGAAGTAGCCGACCGCGTAGAGGCTGGCGTCGAGCGTGGGATCGACGTTCTCCAGCGTTCCGTTTTTCTTGAAGGTGACCATCCGGGCAAAACGGCCCAGCTCCTTCCGGTACAGGTAGCGATCCATCCCCGCCTTGATCTCGGCCGCGGCGCGGCGATAGGTGTCCGTCAGACCGGCCTGCCCGAACCCTTCGGTGAAGTTCGACGCCGCCATCAGCCCCGCGTACACCGCCGAGCAGGTGAAGGCCAGCACGCCGTGACGCTCCTCCCAGAGATCGTAGGACGCCTTCGGCAGGCCCGTGACCGGATCCCGGTAGGAGACCATCCAGTTCGCCGCCCGTTTGATCAGCGGCGCGTAGAGCGGCGTGATGAATTCAACATCCCGGTAGCGCTCGAAGTGCCGCCAGAGCGCCCAGATGACCAGCGCGGTTTCGTCCTCCTGGATCGGCAGTTGCGGCTCGCCGTCCTTCACCCATGGATGCCACGAGCTGGCGAACGACCCGTCCGGGTTGTACTTGTGCAGGAAGTAGCCCTCCGGCGTGAGGAGCTGACTGCAGAGCCGGTAAAAACGGCGGGTGAGCTGGGGATAGCCCGCCGCGTCCAGCGCGTGGGCCACCAGCGCGCCGTCCCGCGGCCAGAGATACGAATAGGTGTCGCGCGCCTGGGTCGCGATGTCCGAGTCGTTCGCCGCGATGATCGCGCCGCTGTCGTCCACCTGGGTGCGGATCACCAATAGGCTCCTGTGGTAGAGATCCGTGACCTTGGGCGAGAGCTCGCCGAAGTTGAGACAGTCCTGGTTCAACCAGAAGCGCCAATACTTCTCCGTCCGCAGCAAGTAATACTCCGGCAGCCGCTCCTCGATCCGCTTGTTCAGGTTGTTGACGCTGAACCAGTCTTCCCCCGCAATGATCCAGTACCACGCCTCCTGCGCGCCCTGCGCCGGCACCGTCAGATAGATGCCGAGCGTGGAGTCCACCGAGCCCTGGGTGATCGGACCGGCCTCCAGCTTCCCATCCTCCGCGTCCCGCCACGTCCCCTCCGCCCCTTCCACTTCCTTACGGCCGGTGGCGAAGTGCTGGACCCCGACGACCCCGTTCGCCATGTAGTTGGTCAGGAAGTAGCGGCGCATCTTGTAATGGGTGATGGTCTTGTGCTTGGGCTCGTAGGCCGCCGTGTCGCCGACGTCGGACTCGTAGAGGTGGAAGTCCTGGTTGATGAAGAGGCGGATGTCGCGCTCCCGGTTGGCCAGGTTCCGGACGATGATCTTCCGGACATAGACCGGGTCGTGGAAGTCCACGGCGTCGGCGCAGACCAGTCTGACTTGCAGTCCGGGATGATGGGCCTCGACGCGCGTGACCATCGTGCCCTCTTCGTATTTGAGCGAGATCTGCCAGTCGGGGCCCAGCCAGGAGAGCCGACCGTCCACCCAGACCCCGAAGCGGGAGGGGTGGCCGACCGTCTGGTTTTCCTTGCCGACGTGCGGGAAGTAGATGTCGCGGATGCGGTAGTAGCGGTCGAAGGTGATGAGGAGCTTGCCGTTGCCGAGAGGGATATCCCGCGGCATGAGGGTTTATTCTGCCGTGGCGAAGGCCGCGAGCTTCGGCTGGCCGCTCAGCACGGCGACCACGTTCTCCGCCGCCATGACCGCCTGGCGCCGAACGGACTCCTCCGTATGGGACCCGGCATGGCAGGACACCAGCACGTTCTCCTGAGCCAGCAACGGCACGGCGAACTGGTTCTCCTCGCCCGGCAGGTCGAACGCCGCCCCGCGGATGCGCTGCCCCCGCATCGCGTCGAGCACGGCGCCCTCGTCGATGAGCTCCGGCCGTCCGGTGTTGATCAGGAACGACCCCGGGCGGATGCGGGCCACGCGCATCTTGGAGAGCCAGCCCCTGGTCTCAGGATTGAGCCCAAGATGCAGGGTAACGATGTCGGAGTTCTTCAGGAGCTCGTCGGCGGGCACATATTCGATGCCGTGATGCTCGGCGAAGGACTCGTCCGGGTGCATGTCGAACCCCAGGACGTTCATGCCGAGCGACAGGGCCCGCTTGGCGACCTCCTTCCCGATCCCGCCCATGCCGACGATGCCGAGCGTCTTGCCCATGAGTTCCATGCCGGCGACGGACGACCACTTGCCGTTGCGGACGTCGCGGTCCATCTGCGGGATGCCGCGCAGCAGCGCGAACATGAGCCCAATGGTCAGCTCGGCCACGGCGGGATGGGCGACACCGGGGGTGAAGGTGACCGGAATCTTCCGCGCGGCGGCCACGTCCACGTCGATGTTGTCCACGTGGGTGCCGAATTTCGAGATCACTTTCAGGCTGTCCGCCCGATCCAGCACCCGATGGCTCACCGGCTCGTCGCCGACGATCACGGCCTGCATGCCCACGATATACGCCGCCATTTCATCTTCCGTCAGAGCCCGTGGCCGCGGGTTCGCCACGACTTCGTACCCGGCTTGCTTGAGAATGTCCTTGTGCTCACCCTCGAGATCGAGAAAGGCCCTCGGGGTGACCAACACGCGCGCTCCTGCCATTACAGACTCCCCTCCTTACATTCAGTCGATTGCAATGAATCCGCTCTAACCGCTCTTTGCAGAACGGGATTCTAGCATCCTTTAGCATGACGCCACAACCGGATAATTTGCTACCACTCCACCGGCACGGGGTAACGGGAGAGTTGCGTATCCCCGCTCACGATCGTGAACCCCTCTACGATCGCTTGGGCGACCAGCAACCGGTCGAAGGGATCGCGGTGCAGAGCCGGTAAACCGGCGACCTGCAACGTATGCCGCAGGTGGATCGGAAGGACCTGGAACCCGTTGGCGCCGAGTTGTTTCGGCAGAAACCGCTCGGCTTTCTCGGGCAGCCGGACGCGGCCCAGTCCGGCTTTGATCACGATCTCCCAACTGCTGACCGTACTGAACCACACCTCGTTGGCCCCGTCACTGATGAGCGTGCGCGCCCGTCGCGACAGCGACTCATGGTCGGTGATCCACCAGAGAAAGGTGGCGGTGTCCAGCAACAGCTTCACTCGAAGCGCCGCAGGAGGGTCTTCGGCAGCGGGGCGTCGAAATCACGACGGATCTTCACCCGCCCACGGGCGCTTCCGGGAGATCGGCTGGCCTTGAGAAATTCCACGGGGATCAGGCGGGCGACCGGTCGCCCGCCTTTGGCGATCGTAATCTCCTCTCCGTGGAGCACACGTTCGATGAGCTTGGAGAAGTGCGTTTTGGCTTCATGGATATTGACCGACATCATTCACCTCCAGCCACGATCATAGACTTAGTCCACCACTTAGTCAACATGCGGTACCGCCTTTGCCCCCCAATTGCGAGGTCAAACAGTTAGACACCGGGCCGGGGGGATTCGTCTAATGCGCGGGGACTGGCCCCCTTCCGGGAACCCGTTGCTCTTCCCGATGCAACGGGTGATGGGCCTGTCCCCGTCTTCAATCCGATGTAGGGGCGCCGCGTGCTGCGCCCGTCACTTCATGATCTGAGCGCAAGCCCGGCTCCATTTCCCCTTCCCATGGCATAATTTGCACTATGTTTGCCTGCTCGTGTGTGCTATCATGGCGCCATGATTAGACGGGCCCTCATTGAAACCAATCCCTATCTGAGAGATCCCGCCAAACGGCTGGAAATGCTGTGCATGACCGTCCATTCCTCGACCGGCATCGAAGGGGTCATCGCAGATATGCGCGACCTGAAGCTCACCGCCAGAAGGAATGAACAGTCTAAGTCTCGTCATGGATCTGTAAGGTCCTCTCGATCACATCTCTAAAGATTCTCTGCATCGGTTCATAGTTCCGATCGAGCCCTGCCCGCACGGCCGCAAAGTATTCCTGCCGTTTGCGTCCCTTGATATCGCCAAAAAACAACGATGGCAGTCCCGCTTGCAAGCCCATCAGTGCGGCGAGCATACGCCCAACACGGCCGTTCCCTTCCCGAAAGGGATGAATCAACTCCAATTCCGCATGGACGACAGCAAGGGCCTCGACGATCTCGTTCTCAGACTTAAACGTACAAGGCGTGTATGACCGCAACGGCCCGCGCTCGAATTCGTCCATCAGTCGCGGAATCTGCCCGGCAGATGCGAATGGGAAGTTCTCTTTTCCAAGCTGCACCTGCCGATACCGGCCGGCCCAGGAATAAATAGGAGCAAGCCAACGCTTATGGATGCGGCACACATCGGCAGCGGTGAAGCGTTGGTCGGGGCCGTAGAGCGTAATGAGTTCCTGCAGCGCGCGCACCTGCTCTCGCGCCTCCACGCGATCCATCTCAGGCTTGCTCTTGATGCCCAGCAGGTTTTTGAGGACTCGTCCATGTGATCCCGGCTCAGTCTGGTCTTCCTCCAGTCCGGCGGTATCGTAACGATCCTTGCGCCGCACATTCGGTCGCCTTGGCCGGCTCAAGCTCTCCCCTCCACAATCCCAATCTCCTCTTCCGTCAGCCCGTAGAGGTCGTAAACGAGCTGATCAATCTCGCGGTCGGTGGCGTCAATCTGGCGCTGGAGCTTGATCTTGTCGTCCGGCGCTTTGGCCTTTGCCAGCCGCTCATGCAGGTCCAGCATGCGCTCAACCAGCGCCACCATCTTGTCGTGCTTGGCTTTGTCACTCTTGTCGGAGAAGTCAACGGGATGGATGGGGAGTTTCGCAACGTCGGATACCAGTACCTTAGGAAAGAGGCCTTTCTGAGACTTCGGACTCCGTTTGTGATGGTACCAGGTGATAAGCTGTGAGTTCACGATGCCCAGCAAGTAAAAAGGAGAAATGGCGTTCTCTTCACACTTGACCGGAATGACGTCCCTGCTGTGGTAGAGCTCACCATCAAAATACGCAGCAATAATTCGTCTATCTTTTCCTCCTGTGATCTCCTGAACTAAAATTCTCTTCCCTGTAAAATTCTCAGGGTCTCTTGCCGCAGCGAGCCATTGCCCGTACTTTATCCAACGTTTCCCAGTGACGGACACGCTGTATCTGCCTAAATCTCTACCAACAATCTCTGGCTTCCAGAGCTTTCCTTTTTGCCGCGTTGAATGATAGGGCTTCGCCTCAACAGTCTCTTTGTCGTGAGGGCCGCCTTCCGGACGTTCTCCCTTTCCCACTTCATAGGGATTATATCCGGAGCATGGTAGAGCTAATTGTTCGAGGGAAATTGATCTTCCAACAATCTTATCCAGTAAACCAGCATCCGACTCTGTCTCAAATATTCCAATGGTATAACCTGCTCTAGTAAAGCGCGTCTGATCGGTTACAAATTGCTTCTTGGGCTCTCTCTGGAACCCCAACGAGTCATAGATTTTCACATGTACCTTGTTCGGGGTTGTGCGTGAGATGATGGAAACCAGTGTATTCACCTGGGCATTCGCAAAGACCAGTTCAGGAAGCCAAGCTATTTCTTCTATTGAAAATTTTTCAAGGATGAACTTGCGTAGTGAATACGCAGAGGGAATGGCCAGCCAGGTGACAGGTACAATAAAGCCGTGCATGCCTCCGACCTTGAGCAGCTTCAATGAGGCTTCGTAAAAAAGGAAATAATGCTCAAAGCTCCCTTGGGAAACTGCATAGTGGGTCTTGAAGTAAGCTTTCACCTGCTCATCGTGAATCTGATGAAATCCATACGGCGGATTCCCAATCACCGCATCGAATCCACCCCCACCCCCACCCCCACCCTCACCCTCCCCCTTCGATGGGGAGGGACTCTTGGGGGTGGCTCCCTTCGTAGCTGGGGAGGGACTCTTTTGCGTGAAGATCTCCGGAAATTCGGCGTTCCAATCGAATGGATTCACGCGGCGCATCTCGTCTTCGTCGGGAAGAAGTTGCCCGGTGAAGTAATCCGGACCGATGAGACTGTTGCCGCACTTGATGTTGCGGCCGAGGTCCGGCAGCGCCCGCTCATGCCACATCTTTAGCTGCCGCATGAGCGTTTCCTGGTTCTCGCCATCCAGCACCTTGAGCAGCAGGCTTAGCTTGGTCACTTCCACGGCCTGGCTGTCGATGTCCACGCCGTAGATGTTGTTGAGCAGGATGCGCTTCTTCTCCTGCGTGGTCAGATGCCACTGGCCGCCCGCGCCCTGGTAGAGTTCCTTGGTGTGCTTCTCCTGCCCGTCCTTCAGATACCAGTCCCGGTGATAGGCCACCAGATAATCATAGGCTCCAATGAGGAAGGATCCAGAACCACAGGCGGGGTCGAGAATCTTCAGCTTGGAGATTTGCTTCGGAGTTTTGTCCTCACAGAGCTTGCCGACCGTATTCCGGACGATATACTCGACAATGTAGGCCGGAGTGTAGTAGACGCCACCGGCCTTCTTGACCTCCGGTTTCTCTTCGACTTTCGCCTGGTGGCCGGAAGTCAGCCTGATGACCTTGCCGAGGAACTGCTCGTACACCTGGCCAAGGATTTCGGCCGGCATGACGGAGAACTCATACGGGCTTTCCGGGTAATAAAGGCCGTGAATTATGTCCTTCAGGACTTTGTCATCAATCTTGAGCTTGGGAGTGAGCTCGTCCGGGGTTTCCACCCGCTCTTTTTCAGAGCGGAAGTGGAAGAGACCGGAGTTGTAGCGGTCGTCCGCTTGGTCATACAAGTGGCGAAGGCGGCTGTAGATGTTCTCGCCGTTGAGCAAGGCCTGGAGTTGCGCGTAGGGCTCGATGCCGCGATCCTCGCAGATGCGCAGGAAGATGAGTCGGTCAATGGTCCGCTGGACGGCGAAGTTCAACTCGTGCACATCCAGGGCCATATTCCGCACCGCCAGATTGCGGGCCAGCGCGTCACGCCACTTCTCGATCTCGGCCAGAAACTCGGCGTCAACCGTCGCGGTCCCGCGTTTGCGTTCCGAAACCGCATACTTGTCGAAGGCGCCCTTGAGGACGGCGTCCTTGGAGAATTTCGAGGCGATCTCGTCCCAGTGCGTGAGGTAGTCCTTGTATGTCAGGTACAGCGTGCGGCCGACGCTCGCTTTATCGCTGGCGCGCGGCCTGGTGAGACACTCGTAGACGGCGAACTCCTCAAAGTCCATCAGGATCGAGAGCGGCAGCTTGGCCGACCAGGCATAGCGCCTGAGCTGATACGCAGGATCGGGGTCGTCCTTGATGTTGACGGCCGGCTTCTTGGCTTCGAGGAAGAACTTGCGCGCGCCGCCGATCCGGAAACAGTAGTCCGGCGCGCCGACCTTGATCGCGTCTTCGTGGATGACGTCCTTGTAGGCCTCGGCATGGCCGGACTTGTTGGCGATGTCCCAACCGAGCGCCTCGAAGAACGGATTGATGAACTCCTGCCGAACCTGCGTTTCGTTGTAGGCCGTGCTGCGGTACGCTTCGGTGTTCCGCTCGAATCGCTCAATGAGGTCGGCTATGATTTGAGGTGGCTTCTGAGGCATCTGCCCCGAATCCTACCACTCCTCCTCTGTAATGTCATGCAGGAGGAAGAAAGAGGCAGGTGGCGCGCGAATCTAAAAAGATACAGGGCGCGGCACAAGAAGGGGGACAGGCCCCGGTCGGAAGGGGGCCAGTCCCCGTGCCGCAGAGTTGTTTCACACGTAATGAATCGGCTATGGTGGCGCGATGCGGCCCCGGTTCGCCCGTTTTCTCATCCCGCCCGTCGCGTCCGGTCTCCTGCTGGCCCTGAGTTTTCCCCTGTTCGACATCGAATCGCTGGCCTGGGTCGCCCTGGTGCCCCTCCTGCTCGCGATCCGCGGGTCGTCCTGGAAGGCGGCCTTCGGGCAGGGCTGGCTCGCGGGCCTCGTCTTCTTCGCTGTCACGCTGTACTGGGTGATCAACGCCATGCACGAATACGGGAAGCTGTCCTTCGTCGTCAGCTTCCTCGTCATGCTGCTGCTGGCCAGCTATTGCGCCCTGTACGTCGGGTCGTTCTGCGCCGTCCTCACGGCGATCCCCGACCGGCACGGACTGTTCCGGACGTGGACCGCACCCGCCCTGTGGGTCGCGCTGGAATGGGCGCGCACGCATCTCTTCTCCGGCTTTCCCTGGGCGCTGCTCGGCTACAGCCAGTACCATAATCTGACGGTGATCCAGGTCTCGGACGTGACGGGCGTGTACGGCGTCTCCTTCATGCTGGTGCTCGCGAACGTCATCGCGGCCAGGATCGCCCATGCGGTCATCACGCGGGCCACGGATGCCCGGGGCCGGGCCCCCCTGCCCTGGATCGCCGCGCCCCTCGCGGCGGCGCTCATCGCCGGCGTCGTGGCCTACGGGCAATGGCGGCTCTCTCCCCAGAGAGACTCGGCCGGCGACCACACCGTCCGGATCGGCCTCGTGCAGCCCAACGTGGACCAGGCGCAGAAATGGGACGCCGCGTACCGGCGGGACACGATCGACCGCCACAAGCGGCTGAGCCTTCAGATTTCGGACGGGGCCGACCTGGTGATCTGGCCGGAGGCGGCCACGCCCTTCCTCTTCGACGTGGAGATCACGTATAAGGAAGAGCTGCTGAGCTTCGTGCGGGAGCGCGGCGTCCCCCTGCTCTTCGGCAGCCCGGCGGTCGAGAGCCGGACCGACGGCCAGCTCCGCCTGCTGAACAGCGCCTACCTGGTCAGCGGGGACGGTGTGGTGCTGGACCGGTACGACAAGGTCCACCTGGTGCCGTTCGGCGAGTACATCCCGCTGAAGGGCATCCTGTCGTTTCTCGACAAGCTGGTGGTCGGCATCGGCGACTTCGTGCCGGGCACGGGCCCGAGCGTGCTGGGCGCGCCGGGCGGGCGCCTGGGCATCGTAATTTGCTTCGAGGTCATCTTCCCCGACCTCGTGCGGCTGTTCGTGGATCAGGGCGCCGACTACATGGTCACGATCACCAACGACGCCTGGTTCGGCCAATCCGGCGCGCCGTACCAGCACTTCGCCATGGTGGTCTTCCGCGCCGTCGAGAACCGGATCGCCTTCGCGCGCGCCGCCAACACCGGCATCTCGGGGTTCATCGACGCGGAGGGCCACATCCTTCGCACCACGGATCTGTTCGTCGAAGGGGCGCTCAGCGGCGAGGTCCGCACCGGCGGCCCGCGCACCTTCTACACCGCCTATGGCGATCTGTTCGCGCATTCCTGTGTTATACTGACGCTGTTCGCGGCGACGGCGGCATGGTATCGCAACCGCCGCCGGGAGCAACGCGAATCAAGGAGAACTCATGCTCGACGATCTGAAAGCCCGCCTGGCTACCCTCCGGACGAATTTTGACGAGCTCCGGGGGCATCTTTGACCTCCCGTCGCTGAAAACCCGGATCCAGAGTCTCGAAGAGCGCATGGCGGCCCCCGGCTTCTGGGACGACCGCCGCGCGTCCCAGAGCACGATCCGCCAGAAAAACCTCCTGGAGCGGGAGGTCAAGAACTGGGCCGACATGGAACGCCGGCTCGACGATCTCGCCGCGATGGTGGAGTTGGCCGAGTCGGAACAGGACGCCTCGATCGAAGGCGACATCGCCGCCGAGCTGGCGCAGGCCGAGCAGGCGCTGGCCAAACTGCGGGTCGAGCTGTTGCTGCACGGCGAGATGGACGCGAACAACGCGATCCTGTCCATCCATCCCGGCGCCGGCGGCACGGAGTCCCAGGACTGGGCCGAGATGCTCATGCGGATGTACGTGCGGTGGGCCGACGCCAAGGGCTACAAGGTCGAGACGCTGGACTATCTTCCCGGCGAGCAGGCCGGCATCAAGAGCGTGACCCTCGCCGTCGCGGGCGAGAACGCGTACGGCTTCCTCAAGTCGGAGGCCGGCGTCCACCGGCTGGTGCGCATCTCCCCGTTCGACGCCAACAAGCGCCGGCACACGTCGTTCGCCTCGGTCTTCGTCTATCCCGAAATCGAGGATGACGCGGACGTGCACATCGAGGAGAAGGACCTGAAGATCGACACGTTCCGCTCGGGCGGGGCCGGCGGCCAGAACGTCAACAAGGTCGAGACCGCCATCCGTATCACGCACCTCCCCACCGGCATCGTCGTGCAGTGCCAGAACGAGCGCTCCCAGCTCAAGAACAAGTCCGGCGCGATGAAGGTGCTGCGCGCGCGGCTGTACGAGCTGGAGCAAAAGAAAAAGGAAGAGGAGTTCAACGCTTTCGTCGGCGAGAAGAAGGAGATCGGGTTCGGCAGCCAGATCCGGTCGTACGTCTTCCAGCCGTACCAGCTCGTGAAGGACCACCGGACCAACCAGGAGGTGGGCAATATCAACGCCGTGATGGACGGCGCGCTCGACCCGTTCATCGAAGCCTACCTGCTCCAGTCGCTGAAACGATCACTCCTTTGATATAATGCCGGGCCAATGGAAGACCTGAACGATCAGATCCAGCAGCGGATGAAGAAGCTCGACCTGCTGCGCGGGATGGGCATCAACCCGTTCGGCGGCCGGTTCGAGGCCACGGACCGGGCCGGCGACCTGATCGCCGCGCACGGCGCGAGCACCAAGGAAGCGCTCGAGCAGCATCCGGTGACCGCCACGCTGGCCGGCCGGCTCACCGCCCTGCGCCGGTTCGGCAAGGCGGCGTTCGCTTCCGTCCAGGACGGCGTGGATTCCATCCAGGTGTATTTGAAGAAAGACGTGCTGGGCGAGCAGGGCCATGCCCTCGCGGAACTGCTTGATATCGGCGACTGGATCGGCGTCAGCGGGCCGCTCTTTCGCACCAAGACGAACGAGCTGACGGTCGAGGTCACGCAGCTCACCCTGCTCTGCAAGGCGCTCCGCCCCCTGCCGGAAAAATGGCACGGCCTGACCGACGTGGAGACCCGCTACCGACAGCGCGCCGTGGACCTCGTCGCCAACCCGGACGTCAAGCGTATCTTCATGACCCGCAGCAGAATCGTCCAGGCGATCCGGACTTTCCTCGTCGGCAAGGGCTTTCTCGAAGTGGAGACCCCCATGATGCAGCCGATCCCGGGAGGCGCCACGGCCCGCCCGTTTGTCACCCATCACAATGCCCTGAACACCGATCTCTACCTCCGCGTGGCGCCCGAACTCTATCTCAAGCGCCTGATCGTCGGGGGCATGAACCGGGTCTTCGAGATCAACCGCAACTTCCGCAACGAGGGCATCTCCACAATCCACAATCCCGAGTTCACGATGCTCGAGTTCTACATGGCCTACGGCGACTACACCGACCTGCTGCCGCTCACCGAGGAGCTGATCGTGGAGCTGGTCGAGGCCGTTCATGGCAAGGGCGCGCAGGCCATCCCCTACCGCCCGCATGCGAACAAGGACGAGACCGTGACGCTCTCCTTCGCGCGTCCGTGGAAGCGCCTGACGTACCGGGACGCGGTCGCCGAGCGGCTGGGCGCGAGCATCCAGGAGATCACCGACCCCGCCTATGTCCTCGCCCAGGCCAGGAAACACCGGTGCGAACTCAACGGCGGCGAAAGCTATTGGCGGCTGATGACCTTGCTGTTCGAGCAGGCGGTCGAGCCGACTCTCATCCAGCCGACGTTCATCACCGATTTCCCGGTCGAGACCTCGCCGCTGGCCAAGCGCAAGGCGAGCGACCCGGAGCTGACCGACCGCTTCGAGCTCTACATCGCCACCCGCGAGATCGCCAACGCCTTCTCGGAGCTGAACGACCCCCTCGACCAGCGCCGGCGCTTCGAGGCGCAGATGGCGGAGCGCGCGAAGGGCGACCTGGAGGCGCAGCGCCTCGACGAAGACTTCCTCCGCGCGCTCGAGCACGGCATGCCGCCGACGGCCGGCGAGGGCATCGGCATCGACCGCCTCGTGATGCTGCTGACCGACCAGACCTCCATCCGCGACGTGATTCTCTTCCCGCAACTCCGCCCGGAAAAATAACGGTGCGCCCCCCGTACGAAGTCTTCATCGGCCTCCGGTACTTGAAGGCCAAGCGCCGCAACCGCACGATCTCGTTCAACACGCTCATTTCCATCGCGGGCGTCACCATCGGCGTGGCGGCGCTGATCGCCACGCTGGGCATCATGACCGGCTTCAAGGAAGACCTGCAGGCCAAGATCCTCGGCACGAACTCCCACGTCATCGTCACGGCCCGGACCGGCGAAACCATCAAGGGCTATACCGAACTGGCGGACAAGGTCGCAGCCGTGCCCGAAGTGATCGCGGCCACGCCGTTTATTTTCAAGCAGGTCCTGTTGACCTCGGACAGCGGCTCGCACGGCGTCGTGCTGCGCGGCATCGACGTCCGGCGGGAGACGACGGTGACCGAGATCGCCAGGAACCTCAAGTCAGGGTCGCTGGAGGAGCTCGAACGCCTGGGGCCTGCCGGCAAGGCGCCGCCGGCGCCGGCCGGCCAGGCGGCGGAGCCGCCGCCGCTGCCCGGCATCGTCATCGGCAAGGAGCTGTCGCTGCGGCTGGGAGTGTTCCTGGGGGACCGGCTGAACGTCGTCTCGCCGGTCGGCCCCATCAGCGCGCTGGGGATGATCCCGAAGGTGCGCGGGTACCGCGTCGTGGGCGTCTTCGAGGCGGGCATGTTCGAATACGACTCGTCGCTGGCGTACGTGTCCATCAAGCAGGCGCAGGAGTTCTTCAACATGGGCGATACCGTCACCGGCATCGAGGTGAAGGTCGCGGACGTCTTTTCGGCGGACCGCATCGCCAAGACGATCGAGGGAGCCATCGGCTTCCCTTACTGGGCGCGGGACTGGATGAAGCTGAACAAGAACCTGTTCTCCGCGCTCAAAATGGAGAAGTTCATGATGTTCGTGCTGCTGGTGCTGGTCGTCATCGTCGCCTCGTTCAACATCGTCAGCACGCTGACCATGATCGTCGTCGAGAAGCACCGGGAGATCGCCATCCTCAAGGCCATGGGGGCGACCGGCAAGGCCGTCATGCGCATTTTCATGCTGAACGGTCTCGTGATCGGCGTCGTCGGCACCGCGATCGGCATCCCGCTGGGGTACGGCTTCTGCTGGGCGATCCAGGAGTTCTACACCCTGCCCGGCGACGTGTACTACCTCAGCCGCATCCCGGTGCACATCAAGACCCTGGATGTCCTGACCGTGGCGCTTTCGGCGATCACCATCACGTTCCTCGCCACGATCCATCCCTGCCGGCAGGCGGCCCGCCTTGACCCGGCTGAAGCGCTCCGGTACGAATAAAATGATCCAGGCGCGCGATCTACGCAAATCCTTCAGGCTGGACCAGAC
>Ga0209399_10000086_pt1 | contig 52906 bp, 50 predicted proteins | sample OV2TP3_FD_184130 | JGI IMG/M metagenome (GOLD analysis project Ga0209399, IMG submission 184130) | Hot spring microbial communities from Beatty, Nevada to study Microbial Dark Matter (Phase II) - OV2 TP3 (SPAdes) (version 3) | ecosystem: Environmental > Aquatic > Thermal springs > Hot (42-90C) ... | reverse complement strand
GATGTGTACGTGAACGACGCCTTCGGCGCCGCGCACCGCAACCACGCTTCCATCGTGGGCATCACGAAGTTCCTGGCCGAGGCGGGCGCCGGCTTCCTTATGCGGAAGGAGATCGAGTACCTGGAAGGGGCCGTGGCCAATCCCATGCGGCCTTTCGTGGCCATCCTCGGCGGGGCCAAAGTCTCCGGGAAAATCGGCGTCATTGAGAACCTGGGGAAGAAGGTGGACAAGGTCATCATCGGCGGCGGGATGGCGTTCACCTATCTCAAGGCCCTGGGTTACGAGGTCGGAAACTCGCTTGTGGAGGACGACATGCTGACGTTCGCCAAGGAGATTTACGAGCATGCCGTCAGCCGGGGTGTCAAGTTCTACCTCCCTGTGGACTGCGTCGTTGCGGCCACCCCGGACGACGGGGCGGAATCCAAGATCGTCACGTCCCAGGAAATCCCGAAGGGCTGGTACGGCCTGGACATCGGGCCGGCCTCGGTTAAGCTCTTCACCGAGGCGCTCGGCAACGCCAAGACCATTCTTTGGAACGGCCCCATGGGCATCTTTGAAAAGGACGCCTTTTCACGCGGCACGATGGCGGTGGCCCACGCCGTCGCGGACGCCTACGCGTTGACGATCGTCGGCGGGGCGGATACCGCCCTGGCCGTGCACCGCGCCGGAGTCTCCGAGAGCATGTCCTTTATCTCTACCGGAGGCGGCGCCGCCCTGGAGCTCTTGGAAGGCAAGGAGCTCCCGGGGATCGCCGCCATTCCCAATAAATCAACGTAAACCGTTCTCCGAGGTCCTCCATGAGCCACCGCCAACGGCTGATCGTCGGCAACTGGAAGATGCACAAGACGATCCCCGAGGCGCGAGCTCTCGTTGAGCGTCTGGGCCAACTCCTCCCCCGCTCCCCGTCCGCGCAGGTCGAGGTCGTGGTGGCCCCTCCTTTCACGGCTCTCGCGGCCGCCGCATCGGCCCTCGCACAGCATGGCCTCTTCCCCACTCCCGTCTTATTGGCCGCGCAGGACGTCTTCTGGGAAGATTCCGGCGCCTTCACAGGAGAAGTCTCGGCTCCCATGCTCACGGACCTGGGCTGCCGGTACGTGATCGTCGGCCATTCGGAGCGGCGAAAGTACTTCGAAGAGACCAATGCGATGGTCGGGAAGAAAGTGGCCGCGGCGCTCCGGCATCGGTTGCGGCCCATCCTGTGCATCGGGGAGACCTGGGACCAACGGGAAAGGGGACAGACGACTCAGATCCTCTCAGACCAACTAACGGGAGCCCTGTCGGCCGTGGAGAAGGACCAGGCTCCCGAGATCGTGATCGCGTACGAGCCAGTCTGGGCGATCGGCTCCGGCCACCCCGCCACGCCGGAACAAGCCCGCGAGGCGCACCGGCACATCAGAACACGGATCATGGCTCACTGGGGACAGGATGCCGGGGAGACCGTGCCGATCCTGTACGGGGGGAGCGTGACCCCCGACAACATCAAAGAGTTCCTGGCCCTGCCGGAGATTGACGGCGCCCTCGTGGGCGGAGCTTGCCTCGATCCCGTCCAGTTTGCTAGAATCGTGACGGTCGCCGGTTCCTTATCTTCGTAGGGCGCGGTTCCACCGCGCCTTCTTAATTCTCGGAGGAATACCGCATGTACGCCGCCTTAATCATCCTGCACGTCCTGGTCGCCTTCATTATGGTCGGAGTCATCTTGCTGCAATCAGGCAAAGGGGCCGAGATCGGAGCGGCATTCGGCGGATCAAGCCAGACCGTGTTCGGCTCGCGCGGGGCCGGCACGTTCCTGGGCAAGGTGACCACCATTACCGCCACGATCTTCTTTGTCACGTCGTTGTCCCTGGCGATCATGTCGAAACAACGGAACTACTCCTCGACGATCGGCCTGGACAAGCCTGCCGCCGCTCCGGCTGCGCCGGCGTCGGGCGCCCCGACCGCCAACACCACCGGCAAGAACGAGCACAACTCCCACGACCCCAACGCAGCCGCACCACCCTCTCCCACCCCGACAAAACCGTAGTCGTGTAAGGAGGCCGGCCACGCAAGTCCCTTGCGCGGGAGAGGCCCGCATGCTCTCCTCAGACCAGGATTGACGATGAAGCCCTCGGTACCGATCAAAAGGCTGATGGTTCTGCTGGCGCTGGCCCTGCTGATGAGCGGCTCACCCGGGATCGCCGCGGATCCGGCCACCCCGTTTGACGCGTTGACCTACTACGACCGCGCTGTGAAGCGAGCGAAAGCGGGCGACCATAAGAGAGCAATCGAGGATTTCACGCAGGTCCTCAGGATGACCCCGAACGACGCGGAGGCGTATTACCACCGCGGCGTGTCGAAAGGGAAATCGGGGGATCCCCACGGCGCGATCGACGATTTCACCCGCGCGCTCGCGATCAGTCCCAAACTCGCCGAGGCTTACTACGATCGCGCCCTGACGAAGCGGAAATTAGGCGACCTTCAGGGAGCGCTTGCGGATTTCAGCCAAGCGCTCACGATGAGGCCCAAGCTTGCCGAGGCCTATCACGATCGCGGCGTGGTAAAGGAAAAATTGGGGGATCTCAAAGGCGGGGTGGAGGACTTCACGCGAGCGCTCGCGCTCAACCCCAAACTCGCGCACACTTACTACAAGCGCGGCCTGGCAAAGCAAAAACTCGGGGATGTCGCGGGCGCGCAGGAGGACCTCACGCAGGCGCTGACGATCAACCCGGACCTGGCCGAGACCTTCTACACGCGGGGCCTGTATAAGCGGAATCTTGGAGACCTCCACGGGGCGCTCGAGGACTTCACGCAGGCGCTGACGATCAACCCGGACCTGGCCGAGGCCTACTACGACCGCGGGCTGGCGAAACGGACCCTGGGGGATGCCACAGGCGCCCAAGACGATGCCGCGCGCGCGCTCGCGATCAGCCCAAAACTCGCGTCGGTCTACCACGCTCGGGGGGTGAACAAACGGAAATCGGGCGACTATCCCGGCGCGATCGAGAATTTCACGCAGGCTCTCGCGATGAGCCCGACCATGGCTGAAACCTACTACGAGCGCGGCCTGGCCCAAAAGAAGCTCGGCGATCTACCGGAGGCGATCCAGGACTTCACCAAGGCGATCGCGACGAGCCCCAACCTGGCCGACGCCTACTACGAACGCGGGCTGGCGAAGTGGGAGTCGGGTGACTCCCGAGGAGCACGCGAGGATCTCACGCAAGCGCTCACGCTCAATCCCAACGACGCGGTGGCGTACAACAACCGGGGCGTGTTGCGGTGGGAATCGGGTGACTCCCTAGGGGCGATCGAGGATTACACGCAATCCCTCCGGATCAATCCCAGCCACGCGTTGCCCCACTATAATCGCGGCATGAACAAGCTGCAGTTGAAAGACTTCCGCGGGGCGTTGGACGACTTCACGCAGGCGCTCAGGCTGAGCCCCAACGACGCGGACTATTACGTGGGCCGAGGGAAGGCGCACTTGGAGCTGAAGAACAGAGACGCGGCGGTCGCGGATTTCACACAGGCGGCGGATCTGCGCCCGAAGCTTTTCGATGAACTTTTAGAAACGCTCCAAGAATACGACAGAACTCTCACCGGCAAATAATCCCCCCACCGGCGCGTCCCCCCGCCTTGTTTCCCCTGCCCCAAGGAACCCCTCGTCCCGCTCCCCCACAGATTTCGTATCCGGCTTGACTCTTAGGTTTATCCCACTCATAGTGCTGTCGTTCAGCTTGAAATATCCCAGGAGTTGAGGGAACAAGGTGGACGCACGCCGCAAACAGACCAGTCTCCTGCACGTGGGACTGATTGTCGCGCTTGCAATCGGGGTATTCGTCCTCGACCTGTTGACTCCGTTGGGCGTGTCTGTTCCGGAGTTGTATGTGGCGTTGGTCCTGTTTTCGTTATGGTCCCCTCAGCAACGGCTCACACTCACCGTCGCCACGGCTTCCACGGCGCTGACCGGTCTTGGGTTTTTCTTTTCTCCTCCTGGCGGCGGAACTCTCTGGATGGCAATCGCCAATCGCTTGCTCACCGTATTCGTCGTCTGGGCGACGGCGATCCTCGTCCTCCGGTACAAGCATAAGCAGGAGGAGATCAAGTTATTGCGGGGACTGTTGCCCATTTGCGCGTCCTGCAAAAAAATCCGCGACGACAAAGGCTATTGGAACTATCTCGAACTATACATGGAAGATCATTCAGATGTGCAGTTTTCCCACGGGATCTGCCCGGAATGTCTGATCAAGTGGTACCCGGAACTCGAGGCAGAACTCTCCGAAGGCCGCTCCGAGGCTCCTCAAGAGGACAAGTAGATATTCCTACTGCGGCGAGAGCCATGCGGCATGCTTGGGGTCACGCCCCTTTACGATATTGAAGAAGGCGGTTTGCAGGGTGCTGGTGATGGGGCCCGGCTTGCCGGTGCCGACGGCGCGGTCGTCCACCTCCCGGATCGGCGTCAGTTCGGCGGCCGTGCCGGTCATGAACACTTCGTCCGCAATGTAGAGCTCGTCGCGGGTAAACCGCTCTTCAAGGACCGTCAGCCCGCGCTCGCGGGCGAGTTGCATGATCGAGTTCCGTGTGACCCCCTCCAGAATGGAGGTCAGCGGCGTGGTTTTCACGATCCCGTTGCGCACCAGGAAGATGTTCTCGCCGGTGCCCTCGGAGACATACCCTTCGGGATCGAGCAGGATCGCCTCGTCGTACCCGCTGGTCTTCACTTCCCGCTTGGCCATGATGGAGTTGACGTAGTAGCCCGCGATCTTCGCCCGCGTCATCGTGACATTCACGTGATGCCGGGTGAATGATGACACCTTCGCCCGGATGCCGTTCTTCAACCCCTCCTCGCCGAGGTAGGCCCCCCACGGCCAGGCCGCGATCGCCACGCGGATCGGGTTGTCGGGAACATAGAGCCCCATATCCCCGTATCCCACGAAGACGATCGGCCGGATGTAGCACTCCTCGAGCTTGTTCGCGCGGACGGTCTCCCGGACGGCGTCGGCGATTTCTTTCTTCCCGAATGGAATCGTGATGAGCCCGATGTGGGCCGAAGCGAACAGCCGGTCCACGTGCTCGCTCAGGCGGAAGATGGCCGAACCCTGATCCCCCCTGTAGCAGCGGATGCCTTCGAAGGCGGCCAGGCCGTAATGGAGGCTGTGCGTGAGCACATGGACCTGGGCGTCCTTCCAGGGAACGAGTTTCCCGTCCATCCAAATTTTCTCGGATTCCTTCAACACCGCGATCCCTCCCGACCCGGATGGCGCTGACGGAAGGCATGATAGCAGCGGGTCCGGACCATGTCAAACGATCCTTCCCTCCTTGACTTCCAGCGACCCATCGTGGTAGAAACACGACGGTTGACACGATGAATTGAAGCGGAGATCACGGCCATGTACGCGATTGTCGAAACAGGCGGAAAGCAATATCGGGTGACGCCGGGCGATATCCTCGAAGTGGAGCGGCTTGACGGAGACGTGGGGGCCGCCGTCACGCTGGAGAAGGTGTTGCTGGTCTCCGGCGAGGCGGAAACCAAGATCGGGCATCCCACCGTGGCCAATGTCAAAGTCGCCGGCGAGGTCGTGGCCCACGGCCGGTCCCGCAAAGTCATCGTCTTTAAGAAGAAACGTCGCAAGGCCTATCGCCGGACCAATGGTCACCGGCAATCGTTCACCAGGCTCAAAATCACGGGAATTTCAGAGGGCTAGTCATGGCACATAAAAAGGGACAGGGCGCGTGCCGGAACGGGCGGGACAGCAACCCGCAGTACCTCGGCGTGAAATGCTACGGTGGGGAAACCGTGCCGGGCGGGAGCATCATCGTCCGCCAGCGCGGCACGAAGTTCCAACCAGGGTTTAATGTCGGCCGAGGGAAGGATGATACGCTGTTCGCCAAGATTGCAGGCACCGTGAGGTTCGAAGGCCCGAAGGACCGGCGGCGGGTGACCATCATTCCGGTCCAGGGCGCTCCAGCCGCCAAGGCCTCCTAACCAACTCTTCGCGTCCGTCATTCCGCCCCTTGCTCGAGCTTGGAGTAAGGGGCTTTTTATTTGGAGGTTGACCATGCGGATCAATCGGGAACGCTTCACCAGGAAAGCCGGAATGCGGCAAGGGTACACGTCCGCCTCCTCGTTCCCCACGAGAATCGTCTCGAACGAGGAGTTCCCGCCCCTCCCTCAGACCGAGGAGCAACTTCGGGTAGAGCGGCTGATCCATGCGGCCGGGGTGAAGATCAGCCGCTCGCTTGGGGTAAACCGTCGCGACTTCCTGAAAACCACCGGCGGCATGGCCGTTGCGTTCTTGGCGATGAACAGTGTCTTCGGTCGGTTTTTCGACGTGCTGGAGGTCGAAGCAGCCGAGACAGCCGCGTTCTCCGAGCGGAGCGGCGTCCCGTCGTTCATCTTTGACGTGCAGACTCACTACGTGAGCCGAGGCTATGATCCCTCCGATGCGGAAGCCTCGCGCAAGGGCGCGGTGACCAAGCAAGCCCTGCTCGGCCTCCGCCGGCGGGCTCGTGAGCTGGGCATGAACCCCAAGCTGACGGGAGACCGAGGGACGATGGAAGACCTGGATTGGGTCAACTTCATCAAGGAAGTGTTTCTGGACAGCGACACGTCGCTCGCGCTCATCAGCACGCCGCCCGGCCCGTATCCTCAGGAGGCGGTCGTGCCGCCGAAGGAGATGGCGCACATCCGTGATGAGCTGAACCGGCTCAGCGACTCCCAACGGATGCTGGCGCACGGCCTCGTCACGCCCCAACTCGGCAAGGCCGATCTGGAGTTCATGGAGTTGCAGGCCGCCACCATGAAGGTGGACGCCTGGAAATGCTATACGGGCCATCCTCCGAAGGGCTTCGACCATGGTTGGTGTATGGACGACGAGAAGCTCGCCTACCCCATGCTGGAGAAGGCCCGAGCGCTTCGCGTGCCGCGCATCTGCGTGCACAAGGGCTTGCCGCTGGGACCGGTGGAAGACTTCAACCACCCCCGCGACCTGATCAAGGCGGCGAAAGATTTTCCGGACATCAGCTTTCTCGTTTACCATTCCGGGTTCAAGGGCGCCCGCACGGTGCCGGAGGACTTCACGCGCACGGGCGAGATCCCGTGGACCACCGAGTTCTGCCGGAAGAAGCGGGCGGAGCCCGGCATCAACAACATCTACATGGAACTCGGCTCGACCTTCGGGCAGTTGGTCAGCACCTATCCGGAAATCTGCGCGCACCTGCTCGGGCAGATCCTGCTGTCGTTTGATGAAGACCATGTGCTCTGGGGGACCGATTCGATCTGGTACGGCACCCCCCAGTGGCAGATCGAGGCGTTCCGGCGTTTTCAGATCCCCGATGCGTTGATCGAACGGCATCGGTATCCGAGCCTGACGCGGGAGGTGAAGACCAAGATTTTCGGCTTGAATGCGGCGCGGATCTTCGGCGTGAATGCGACGGCCAAGCGCAACGCGCTTCCGGCCGATTATCTGAGCCGGATCAAGATGGCCTACCGGAACGAGGGTCCGGAGCCCAGCCACCGGCTGTACGGCTGGGTGGCAGGCTAGGGTCTTTGCGGGTGGTCTGGGTTTTCGACCTGTTTGCGGAGTTCGATCAGCTCGCGCTCGAGGGCCTCGAATCGGTCCAGGACGGGGTCGGGGATGTTGGTGTGGTCCATCGTCGCTTCGGGCATCCGCTCACCTTCGGCCTTGATGATCCGTCCCGGCACGCCGATCACCGTGGAGTTCGCGGGCACCGACTTCAACAGCACCGAGTTGGCCCCGATCTTGACGTTGTCGCCGATGCGGATGCCGCCGAGAATCTTGGCCCCGGCGCCGACCACGACGTGATTCCCCAGCGTCGGATGGCGCTTGCCGCGCTCCTTGCCGGTTCCCCCTAAAGTCACTCCTTGAAAGAGCGTCACGTAGTCGCCGATCTCGGCCGTCTCGCCGATGACGACCCCCATGCCGTGATCTATGAAAAAGCCTCGGCCGATTCGGGCTGCCGGGTGAATCTCAATGCCCGTCAACAGGCGCGCCACCTGTGAGATAGCGCGCGGGATAAACGGGACGCCCCACCCATAGAGCCGGTGCGCGATCCGGTACGCCAACAAGGCATGGAAGCCCGCGTAGGTGAGGATCACCTCCAGCTTGCTGGTCGCCGCCGGGTCCCGCTCGAAGACCGCCGCGAGGTCGTTTTTGATCTTCACAAACATGCCGGGTTTGATTATATCCCCTCGATCAGGCATACCGCCTGCGCGGTCATCGCCTCTTCCCGGCCGACCGCGTCCTGCCCTTCGCCGCTCTTCACCTTCAAATTGATGCGCGCCGGCTCCACCCCCATCGCCTTGGCCAAGGTGTCCCTCATGGCGGGAAGGTGCGGCCCCAGCCGCGGCGCCTGGGCATTGATAACCGCATCCAGGTTGACCAGCCGACAGCCCTTGCGGCTCATGAGGGAGACGACTTGCGCAAGAAGCTGCACGCTCGCAATGTCCTTGTAGTGGTTATCGGATGCTGGAAAATGCGACCCCAAATCCCCCTCCCCCATTGCGCCCAACAGCGCATCGCACACCGCATGGATGAGCACATCGGCATCCGAGTGCCCCTTCAGACCCTTACTGTGCGGAACCTCGATCCCGCCCAGAATCAGTTTGCGGCCGGGAACCAGGGGATGGATGTCATACCCGACCCCGACTCTCATGCTCGCATGCCCCCTCTCCTTCCCTTCTCCCGGTAAGCCCGCTGCTCCGGGGAACCCGTTGCTCTTTCATCTGCAACGGGTCTTCGCACTTGGCGCTCACCTCCCTCTCCCGACCGGGCGGCGAGAATCGCCTCGGCGATGACGAATTCCTCCGGCGTCGTGATCTTGATATTGTCCCAGCGACCAGGGACGATACCGACGTTTCGACCCAGCCTCTCAACCAGAGCCGCATCATCGGTCGCGCGCAGGCCATCGCGTTCGGCCTGCCGGTAGGCCTCCAGAATAAGCTCTCGCCGGAAGGTTTGCGGAGTCTGCGCGAGCCAAAGACCGGAGCGGTCGAGCGTCCGCTGGATCCGACCATCAGGGCCGACCCGTTTGGGCGTATCCTTCATCGGCACCGCCACGATTGCTCCTCCATCCCGCCGAGCCGCCTCGATGGAGCGCGCGATGAGGTCTTCGGTCACGAACGGCCTGACCGCATCGTGAATGACCACGATCTCGGTGTCGTCGTCGGTCTCCCGAAGACCATTGGATACCGATTCCTGCCGGGTCGCCCCGCCCGCGACTACTTTCAGCACTTTCTTGACGCCGTAACGTTCGACCACCTCCGTGAGGGCGCGGGTACGCTCCCCTTGGGGCACCACCAGAATGACTTCCGCCACGCTCGGCGTCCGCTCGAAGACCCGCAGCGCGTGCAACATCAGCGGCCATTCCCCCAACATCATGAACTGCTTGGGGGTGGCGGACCCCATCCGCTTGCCTGTACCTCCCGCAGGCACCACGGCCACAACACGGCCACGCGTTCTCATTTCAGAAAGCTTCTTCCTCACACTGATCACTACCCGCGGACGGCTTGCAGATCCTGGCTCTCCGCCTCCTCCTTCAACCGGGTAAATATCATGCGACCGGCCTGTGTCTGCAAGACGCTGGTGACCACCACGTTCACGTTCGACCCGATGAATCGCTTGGCGTTGTCCACGACGATCATGGTCCCATCATCCAGGTAGGCCACCCCCTGTCCCGCCTCCTTCCCTTCCTTGAGGACAAAGACCCGCAGTTGCTCGCCCGGAAGGACGACCGGCTTCAAGGCGTTGCACAGTTCATTGATGTTCAACACCCGGACGCCCTGGAGCTCCGCGACCTTGCTCAGGTTCAGGTCGTTGGTAATCACCTTGGCGTTCATCTTCTTGGCCAGCATCACGATCTTGGAATCCACCTCTTTCACGTGCGGGAAGTCGTCCTCGACGATGCGGACCTCGACGTCCACCATTTTCTGAATCTTGTTGAGGACGTCAAGTCCGCGCCGTCCGCGCCCGCGCTTGAGGGTATCCGACGAGTCGGCAATATGTTGCAGCTCATTGAGGATGAATTGGGGCAGGATAAACGCGCCTTCCAAAAATCCGGTCTCGCACAGGTCGGCCACCCGCCCGTCAATGATGACGCTGGTATCAAGAATCTTATTGCTGGTGGAGGAAGGAATCGCCCGTTCCCCTTCCCACGACGGTTTGGGGATCCCGGCTTGGGCGAAGATTTTCATCCCATAGATCAGGCCAAGATAAGGAAAGGCAGCCAGGATCAGAAAGCCCAGCGGAGGGACCGACAAGGCTGAAGGGACCGTGGACTCCAACGCCCAAGCCGCAACGCCGGCCAGGATCAAACCCGCGGCAAGCCCCGAGGCGCCTCCAAGGAGCACGCCGGGCTTCGCATCCCGCAGCGTGAACTCCACCCCCAGCACGATGCCGGCCACGACCAGGCCGGCCACCGCCGCCCAGATCCATCCCCAGTCCTGACCGAACCCGTCCGAAAACAGGGCAAGGCCAGCGACGATGCAAAGAACGACGAATGCCGTACGTAGCACCATTCTGCCACCCCCTTTCGTAAGAGGTATGATGAAATCCCGTTGAGCAGGCCTCATGATACCACAGAATCGGCCCGATCGATAAGTAGACGATTCGACTGGAAGTGATTGCGCTTAAGGTTTTACAGTGAGGTATGTGCTCCGCCCGTTGCGGAGCACCAGGACAAGCGCGGAACCTTTGGGCGAGAGGTCTCCCGTCGCTTTTGTAAAGTCTCGGAGGCTTACGACGGGCTGCCGGTTGATCTCCACGATGACATCGCCCACCTGCAGCCCAGCCTCCTCGGCAGGACTGCCGTCGGCGACACGGACCACCACGACGCCTCCTTTGTTGCGAGGAAGGTTGAAGCGGCGCGCCACGTCGGTGGTGAGCTCGCGCACCTCCAGGCCGGCCAAGGCCCCGGCCGGCCGTGCCTCGTCGCCCTCGGCATCCGGTGTCACTTGCGCCATGCTCTTGGGTTGTTCAGCAATGGTGACTTCCTGGTCGCGTTCCTTGCCGTTTCGGAGCATCTTGATATGGACCTTTTTGCCGATCGGCGTCTGGGCCACCAGGTTCCGGAATTGGGTGGGGTTCTCAACGGCCCGGCCATCGAATTCGACGATCACGTCGCCGCGCTCCAGCTTCGCGCGTTTCGCCGGGCTGTCGGCCAGGACGTCGCTGATCAAAATCCCTTTGGTCTCGGGCACCCCGAACTGCCTGGCGAGGTCCTGGGTCAGCTCCTGAATGGACACGCCGAGATAGCCCCGGACGACCTTGCCGGCCTTGATGAGCTGTTCCATCACGGACCGGACCATGTTGCTGGGCACGGCGAACCCGATCCCCATGTATCCGCCGCTCTGGCTGAAAATGGCCGTGTTGATGCCGATCAGCTCCCCCCGCGCGCTGACAAGCGCCCCTCCCGAGTTGCCGGGATTGATGGCGGCATCCGTCTGGATGAAGTCCTCGTATTCGGCGATCCCGACGTTGGCCCGCCCCACCGCGCTGATGATGCCCATCGTCACCGTTTGGGTCAGGCCGAAGGGGTTGCCGATGGCAAGGACGTATTCACCCACCTGAAGCTTGTCGGAGTCGGCCCAGGGGATGATCGGCAGGCTTTGGGCGTCAACCTTAACGACCGCGATGTCGGTCTTGGGATCAGTGCCGACCACCTTGGCTTTAAGCTCCCGCTTGTCCGCGAGCAGGATTCGGATCTCATCCGCTTTCGACACAACATGATTGTTCGTGATGATGTAGCCGCCGGGGTCTACAATCACCCCCGACCCCAGGCTCCGCTCACGGCGGTCCCGCGGGGCTTCAAACCGGCGGAACAGTTCGTCGCCGAAGAACCTCCGGAAGAAGGGGTCGTCGAACGGCCCAAAACCGTGCCCCTCCGGCACCCTGCTGGTCCGGGTCGTGGAGATGTTCACCACGGACGGCGTGACCGCCTTGGCCACGTCCACGAAATTCCGGTCGGTGCCGGTCGGCGGCGTCCCGGCAGGCGGCAACGGCACCGCGGCCGGTCTCACGACGACCGGAGTTTCAGGCACCGCGTGGCCGAAGGGCAGCCACCCGAGGTCAGCCGCCATGACCAACCCTAGGATCAGGCCCACGCCGATCAGGAGCAGCCCTAGAGCAACCGATTGACCGACCGACTTCGTGGCCAATTTACTGAATGGTCCCGGCATAGATTCCCGCGATCGTCCGGAGGAATTGGAGCGCATCGGCCTTCTTGCGCTGGAAAGAATTACGCCCCATGATGGACCCAAACCCGCCCCCGTCTCGAATGGCACGGACCTCGTCGAAGATGGCCTTGTCGTCTTCCTTGGTGGCCCCGCCGGAGAAGATCACGACGCGGCGCCCGTCGAAGGAGGACTGCACGACGTGCCGGACCCGTTCGGCCTGGGTTTTAATCGGGACCTGTTGGGTCTCATAGACCTTCTTGGCCGCCGCCTGCTCCAGGTGATCGGTCGGCAGCTTGACCTTGATGATGTGGGCCCCCAACTGGGCCGCAATTTGCGCCGCGTAGGCGACGACGTCAACGGCCGTCTCCCCTTCCTTGCTGATCTGACTTCCGCGGGGATAGGACCAGACCACGACGGCCAGGCCATGGTCCTTGGCTTCTGTGACGATCTCGCGCAGCTGCTCGTACATGACCTTGCAATGCGCCGACCCGGGGTAGATGGTGTAGCCCACGGCCGCGCACCCCAGCCGTAAGGCGTCATGCACGCTCCCCGTCACGGCCGGGACCGGATCCTTATCCTCGTGCAGGGAATCGTGATTGTTCAATTTGAGGATCAACGGAATCTCGCCGGCAAACTCGGCGGCGCCGGCCTCCAGGAAACCCAGCGGCGCGGCGTAGGCGTTACAGCCGGCCTCAATGGCCAATTCAAAGTGATACCGGGGATTATAGCCCGGAGGATTGACGGCAAAGCTCCGCGCGGGGCCGTGCTCGAAGCCCTGATCCACGGGAAGAATCAGGCACTTTCCAGTCCCCTTCAGCGTCCCTTGATTCAAGATACGGGCGAGGTTCGATTTGACACCGGCATTATCATTGCCGTACCAGGTCAAGATCTCACGGACACGGTTCGTCATGGCTCACCTCTATTTCTGTTTTCCTTGGATGAACGCCTCGGCCAGGCCGACATCGTCCGAACTGCCGATGAGCAGCGGCACCCGTTGGTGCAGGGTTTTTGCCGCGACGTCCAGGATGCGCTCAGTCCCCGTTCCGGCGCGACCTCCGGCCTGCTCCACGACCATCGCCAGCGGGTTCCCTTCATACAGCAGGCGCAGCTTCCCCTCCGGCTTCGCCGTCTCGCCCGGATAGAGATAGATGCCCCCGCCGAGCAGAATGCGATGCACGTCGGCCACCAGGCAACCCGAATACCGCCCCGAATAGGGCCGTCCCGTCGGCTTGTCGGACGCTTTGAGATAATCCACGTACCGCCGAGTGCCCTCCGGCCACTTCTGATAGTTGCCCTCGTTCGTGCAGTACACCGAGCCCTTCGCCGGCATCCGGATGTTCTCGTGGGAGAGCAGGTATTCCCCAATGCCGGGGTCCAGCGTGAACCCGTGCACCCCCTGACCAGACGTGAAGACCAGCATGGTGCTCGACCCATACATGAGATACCCAGCCGCCACCTGCTCGGTCCCTTTGCGAATCAACTCCGACTCGGGGGGCAGCCCGGCCTTTCCATCGTACCGAAGGATGGAGAAGATCGTCCCCATCGGCATGTTGACGTCGGTGTTGGAGGATCCGTCCAGCGGGTCGAACAGCAGCATGTACTTGCCGTGCGGCCAGTTCTCGGGGAGATGGACCGGCTTCTCCATCTCTTCCGAAGCCAGCGCGCAGACCAACCCGCTATATTGGAACGACTTGATGAAGGTCTCGTTGGCGAGCTCATCCAGCTTCTTGACGGCCTCCCCCTGGACGTTGGTCTCCCCGGTGTAACCCAGGATATTGATCAACCCGGCCCGGCGAAGGTCGTTGGCGATCCTCTTGCCGGCCAGGCCGATCTGGGCCAATAAGGCGGAGAACTCCCCGGTAGCGGCCGGATACCCGGCCTGCGTCTCGATGATGAACCGGGTCAATGTGACGCCGATACGGCTCATCGCAGCGGGCCTCCTCGAATCAACTCCCCTAATGATCCCTCTCCCCTGGAGGGAGAGGGTCAGGGTGAGGGGGAGTCTTAGCAGCTCTGAGTATATCGGCTTGCCACAAAGCTGGCAATGCCTGAGACGGTAGGGAGCAGAGCACGCCCTGCTCCCGACATTATTCACGGGCGGGCCGTCAGGGTGGCCCCCTCAATTGACACCAGCGTCGCGGACACGGACCCGATGATGACCTTGGCCCTCATGTATACGGGGATCCGCGCGGCATCGTTGGTCACCCAGACCCGGATATTGCCTTCGTTCAGGAACAGTCCTTTGAAGGGCATGACGGCCAGGATCCGGATCGTGTCGAACTCGCCGAGGGGCCCTTTCAGGCGCTCCGTGCCCTCGATGCGCAGCTCGAGGCGGTAGTTCTTCTTGTCGTGATGCACGTCGACGAACGTGGACGAGCCGATGGTAATTGAGGGGAGCGTCCGGAAGAAGTAGAGAATGGACAGGGTATCCTGGGCCTGGGCGGGAATGTCCAGCGTCTCGGTGTTGCCGTCCTTGGTCACCGTGGCCCGATGGGCGGCCTGGTCGAACTGGACTTCGAAATCGTTCTTCCGCTTGCCTTCGCGCCGCTTGAAGAAGAGCCGGTGGGGATAGCGCGCCTCCTCGTCCAGCAAGGTCTCGACACGATTGTTGACTGGATAAAAGACCGAAACGAAATCATTCGAGCGGGCGGTATGGATGACCTTGACCACGGCCCGTCCCCGGAGGGCCTGGCGCTCGGCGACCTCAAAGACGGCCGTGCCGGCGGACACAATCCCCCAGCTCAGCGCATACGTCAGCCGTTCACCGACCGTGAAGTGATCCGTGCCCGGCGCATGGGACGGATGGGCCTCGCGCGGCGCCGCCACGACTATCAGGCCCGTTGTAAACGCGACGACCAGAAGCAGGCGGCCCATGAGCCTCTCCTTAGTGTGCGGCCGGCCCTCCGCTGATGTATTGCTTGACCTGGGACTCCACGACCTCCCGGATCCGCTGCAAGGCCGACTCGGAGGTGGCTTCGAATCGCAAGACCAGCGCCGGTTGGGTATTCGAGGCACGGATCAGCCCCCACCCATCGGGGAAGAGGACACGGACTCCGTCAATGTCGATGATCTTGTACTCCCGGGCTAGTTGCTTCTTGGCTTCCTCCACGACCTGGAACTTGACGTCGTCCGGGCAGTCCACCCGGATCTCCGGCGTGGCGACCGTCGCTGGCAGATCGGCCAGCAAGGAGGAGAGCGGTTTTCCGGCTTTCGCCATGATCTCGATCAAACGACACGACGCGTAGACGGCATCGTCGTACCCGAAGTAGCGGTCGGCGAAAAACATGTGGCCGGACATCTCGCCGGCCAGCGCGGCGCGCTCCTCCTTCATCTTCGCCTTGATCACTGAGTGGCCGGTCTTCCACATGATGGGCTTACCGCCGTGCTTCTCGACGTCCTCGTAGAAGACCTGAGAAGCCTTGACTTCGGATATGATCGTGGCGCCGGGCCGGTCTTTCAGGACATCGCGGGCGTACAGCACCATGAGCTTGTCGCCCCAGATGATCTGGCCTTTCTCGTCCACCGTCCCGATCCGGTCGGCGTCCCCGTCGTAGGCGATCCCCACGTCGGCGCCGGTCTCGCGCACTTTGCGAATCAGGTCCTGGAGATTCGCCACCACCGTGGGGTCGGGGTGGTGGTTTGGAAATCGGCCGTCAACATCCACATACAGCCCGGTCACACGGCACCCCAGCAGGCGCAGGGCATCCGGGCCCACGAGCCCGCCCATGCCGTTGCCGCAATCCACGACGGCGTGCAGCCGGTCGGCCCTGAGGTGAGCAAACGACTTCTTTATGTAGGCCAGGTAATCAGGAATGATAGCGTGCTCCGATACACGCCCCGGCGGCCCGGACTCGAACTGCCCTCGATCAATCTCGGCCTTCACGTTCTGGATGGCGGACCCGTGCAGGGAATCCTTCCCCAGACAGAGCTTGAACCCGTTGTATTGGGGGGGATTGTGGCTGGCCGTGATCATCACGCCTCCGCCAACCGGCAACGTGAAGAGGGCGTAGTACAGCAACGGCGTGGGGCAGACCCCGATATCCACCACATCCAGCCCGCATCCCAGCAACCCCTTCAGCAGAGCCTCCCGCATCTCCAGCGCGCTGGTCCGCCCGTCCCGGCCGACGGCCACGGACTTGGCGCCCGCACGGACGGCGATGGAACCGTACGCCCGTCCGATCTGCTCGGCGAGCGCCACTGTGAGGTCCGTCCCCACGACGCCCCGGATGTCATATTCGCGGAAAATGCTCATTTCCTCCTCACCCTTCCCTCGCCCTCATAGATGAGAAGGGGTGGCTGTGCGGCCGTAGTCGTCCGCCAGACGCACGATGTCGTCTTCGCCGACGTAGTCGCCGCTTTGCACTTCGATGATATCGAGCGGAACAGCGCCCGGATTCTCCAGCCGGTGCGGCGTCTCCTGGGGAATAGCCGTGCTCTCGTTGACATGGAGATCAAAGACCCGGTCGCCACGAGTCACCCGGGCGACTCCGGCCATGACCACCCAGTGCTCGCTGCGATGATGATGATATTGAAGCGACAGGCGCCCGCCGGGATGGACCGTCACGCGCTTCACCTTGTAGCGCGGGCCTTCTTCCAGCACCGTATAACTTCCCCAGGGCCGATACACAGTCTTGTGGATGAGATGCTCAGGGGCCTTTTGCCGGCGCAGCAGGTCCACCACCCGCTTGACCTCCTGGGTCAGCGCCTTGGGGCAGACCAACGTGGCATCGGCCGTATCCACGACCACCATGTCCTTCAATCCGATGGTGGCCACCAACCGGTGCTCGCCATACAGGATGGAATCGCGGCTCCCGAGATCCACGACCCGTCCGATCCGGACATTGCCGGCCCGATCGGTGTCGGCGACCTCGTCGAGACTGCTCCAGTTGCCGACGTCACTCCAGCGGAAGGGTGCCGGAATGACGGCCGCTCTGCGGCTTCGCTGCAGCACGCCGTGGTCAATGGAGATCGCCTCAGCCCGTTTGTAAAACAGCTCGAGCGCCTGATTTGCGTTGGGCGTCCCCAATGCCTTGCCCAACCGCCTCAACCCGCGGGCCAATTGTGGGAGCGCGGTGCTCATCTCGTCGAGGATCGCGTCGGCCCGCCAGACGAAGATGCCGCTGTTCCAGTAGAACCGACCGTCGCGTAGGTAGCGCTTCGCTGTAGCCAAACCCGGCTTCTCCACAAAACGTGAAACGACCAGCGCCTTGAGCCCGCCTCGACTCATCAACGGACGACCGGCTTCGACCCGGATGTAGCCGTAGCCGGTCTCCGGGCGCGTGGGCTTGACCCCAAAGGTCACAAGCCGCCCTTCCTGGACCACACGCACCCCCAGGGCGGCCGCCCGGAGAAACTTCCTCTCATCGGGAATGACATGGTCGGCCGGCATTACCAGCATGACGCCGTCAGGGTCCCGCCGCCGGACGGCCTCTGCCGCCCAACCGATCGCCGCGGCGGTGTTGCGGGCGACCGGCTCGATCAAAATATTTTCCTTCGGGACTCCATCAGGCCTTTCCAGTTGAATGCGGATCGCCTCGGCGTGTCCGGCACCGGTCACCACGAGAACGCGCTCGCCCGGGACGATCGCCCTGACCCGTTGGACCGTCCGCTGGATCAACGTCCGGTCGCTCAGGACCTTGAGGAGCTGCTTGGGGTAGAGCTCACGGCTGAGGGGCCAGAATCGGGTTCCGCTCCCCCCGGCCAGCACGACGGCGTAGAGATGGGGAATCGGTCGTCTCACAGTCCCTTATCAATGAGGTCGTGCAGGTGAATCATTCCGCGGACGACCGACTCGGCATCCACCACCGGCAACACCGCGAGCGGCTTCTCCCGATCCTCCATGATCCTGAGCGCCTGGATCGCTTTTTCCTCCACGGTGACACGGACCGGGTTCGGATTCATGATCTCCCGGAGACTCATCGTAAAGATGTTCAGCCCCTCGCCGATCGCGCGCCGGATGTCATAGTCAGTCACCAGGCCGACCAGCTTCCCGGCGTCGTCCACGATGGACACCGCGCCGGTGTGCTTCGCGGTGATCTCGGAAAACATCTCTTGCACGGAGGCCTGCACATGCACCACTGGGTTCCGGGCGCCCGTTCGCATGAGATCGCCTACCGTCAGCAGCAAGCGCTTGCCGATCTGCCCCCCGGGGTGGTACAAGGCGAAGTCGTCCGGCTGGAAGTTGCGGAGCTTCATCAGGGCCATCGCCAGCGCGTCGCCCACGACCAGAGCCGCCGTCGTGCTGCATGTCGGAGCCATGTTCAGCGGGCAGGCCTCTTCTTCCACAGGAGTGAGCAGGACGATATCGGACCGTCGAGCCACGGTGGAATCCGCATTCGCGGTGATAGCGATGAGGCGTGCCCCGATCCGCCGCACCGACGGCAGAAGGGCAATCAGTTCTTCGCTCTCACCCGATTTAGTGATCGCGAGAATGACGTCATCTTTGTGCGCGATCCCGATATCCCCATGCGCGCCCTCCGCCGGGTGGAGGAACATCGCCGGCGTTCCTGTGGAGACCAGGGTTGACGCGATCTTCTGGGCGATGATCCCGGACTTGCCGATGCCGGTCACGATGACCTTGCCCGGACAGGAGTAGAGCAGGAGCACGGCTTTCTCGTAGGCCGGCCCCACGGCCTTGCGCAGCCGCTCGAGCGTACGGCCTTCGAGCTCCAGGACTCGATTGATCTCACTCAGGATGTCCATCGCCGCGATTGTAGCAGGAAATACGGGAAAAGGGGACAACCCCCTTCATCGCGGGGACTGTCCCCTTTTTCCCCCATGTGGAGGGTCTGAAATCTGATCTTTGCGACTGTTCGGGGAGAGAGGAGAAGTTCAGCGGTGGGGAGAGAACTTGGTATGTCGGCTCAGGCCTTGGCTTTCAGGATGAGGTCGGTGAGTTCGCGGACGGCGCCTTCGCCGCCCTTCTTGGCGCAGACGTAATGGACGTCCTGGAGGACGGACGGCATGGCATCAGCAGGAGCGGCTGAGAATCCGGCTGCACGAAGAGCGTTCAGGTCGTTCACGTCATCTCCGATGAAGGCGACTTGGCCGAGCGTGAGCCCGTACTTTCTGGCCATGCGTGCGAGGATCGCCAGCTTGTCGTCTACCCCTTGGTGGACCTCGGGCACCGCCAGCTTCTGACCGCGCCGTTCGACGATGGCGGTCTTTTCTCGAGTGATGAAGGCCGTGACCAGACCGGCCGCCTGCAGCATCTTGATCCCCATCCCGTCGCGGGTGTTGAACTTCTTCTGTTCATCACCCGACTCCGTGTAGTACATGCCGGCATCGGTCAGGACGCCGTCCACATCCATGGCCAGCATCCGCACCCGCCTGAGCCGGGCCAGGAGCGCCTTGCCAGGGGCCCCGGAACGAGGTCCCTTACTTCGCGACATCGGTGGAGTCCAGTCTGAAAGCGGGCACCATTTCCTGGAGCTTACGCACGATCCCTTCCGAATCAGAATCCCGGAGTAACCTTTCCAGCTCCCGAACGTGGCGATCGAGTTCGGCCGGTTGAAAGATTGTCCGGCTCACTGCCCGCTTGATCTTCTCATGCGAGGTCGGCTCGACGCGTTCCTGGTGATCGAACAGCTCCTCATATAATTTTTCGCCGGGACGGAGGCCGGTGTACGTGATTTTGATGTCCTGGTCCGGCACATGCCCCGAAAGGAGGATCATATTGCGGGCAAGATCCGCCACGCGGATCTGTTCGCCCATATCCAGAACGAAGACGTCGCCTCCCTGCCCCATCACGCTGGCTTGAAGGACCAATTGGACCGACTCGGGAATGGTCATGAAGTAGCGTTTGATCTCAGGGTGCGTCACGGTCACGGGCCCGCCCTGACGGATCTGCTCGGTGAATATGGGGACGACGCTGCCGTTGCTGCCCAGCACATTCCCGAAGCGAACCACCGTGAAGCACGTCGAACCCGCCCTGTTCATATCCTGGACCATGTGCTCGGCGATTCGCTTGGTCGCCCCCATCACACTGGACGGATTGATCGCCTTGTCGGTCGAGATCAACACGAACCGCTCCACCCCCGTCGCCAGGGACGCCTCGATGACACTGCGCGTCCCCAAGACGTTGTTCCGGACCGCCTCCCCCGGATTGTGCTCCATCATCGGAACATGCTTATGCGCCGCGGCGTGAAAGATCAAATTCGGGGCGCAGGCCCGGAAGACCTCCGTCACCCGATGGGGAAGAGTGATGTCCCCGAGCACCGCAAGGGTCTTGATCTGGGGAAACGTCCCGCGCAGCTCCAGATCGAGAGCGTACAGGCTGTTCTCGTGCCGCTCGAAGAGGACCAGCAGCGCCGGACGATACCGGGCGATCTGCCGGCACAGCTCGGAGCCGATGGACCCTCCCGCGCCGGTGACCACGACGCTCTTGCCCTCCAGCAACGGGTGCAACTCTTGAAGGTCGGTTTTGATCGGCTCGCGCTGCAGCAGATCCTCCAGGCTCACCGGTCGTACCTGTCGCATTGAAACGGAACTGTCGAGGAGCTGTTTGATGTTGGGCAGGGTCTTGATGGTGACTCGGCAGGACTCGGACGCCGCCAGAATCCGTTGCATCAGTTGCGGAGAGGCCGAAGGAATGGCCACGACGATCTCCCTGGCCTCCGTCAGCTCAACGGCCCTCGTGATGTCTGCGATCGGGCCCACCACCGGAACGCCGTGGATCCTGGCTTTGCGCTTGGCGGGATCGTCATCCATAAACGCGACAGGGCGGTAGTTGTACGAAGGATTGGTCTGAATGTCCCGGACAAGCAACTCGCCGGCGTTACCGGCCCCTACGATGAGAATCCGCTTGGCCGAGGGACCGACGATGTGCAGCCACTCGCGAAACCCCCGGACGGCCAGACGAATGCCGCCGAGAAACCCCATGCTCAGGAGCCCGGTCAAGATGATCACCGAGCGGGGATAGTCCGTCCATCCCATCACCCCGTGGATCAGGACATACAGCACGGCCGTGCTGGCCAGGGTCGCCCACAGAATCTTTCCCAAGTCATGCAGGCCGACGTACCGCCAGAGGCCCCGCTGGATCCCGAACGCCCACAGGCCGGCGAGATAGAGGACCGCAACGAATGGCGCGCCGAGGAGCATGCGCTGCCGGTAGTTCTCGGGAACTTGCCCTTCGAATCGCAGGATGAAGGCCATCAGATTGGCGGCAAGTATGAGGCTGCCCTGGACACCGGTGATGATGACAAAGCGATGCCGAAGCAGCAGGTCCCCGAAGGTCTTCGCCAACAGGTGAACCACCTTTGCGGCGGTGCGTCGCATCATCCCCCCAGACACCTTACGGTTCAACACCTCCGCACACGGTCGCTCCCCTCACGCGTCCCGATCGTCCCGACCAACGGGCCGCCATTACCGTGAACCCGAATGTGACGCCTGGGCGGGAGCGCTGGATACCGCCATCGCCATGGCCACAAGGACCCAAAATTGAATAGCCAGAGTGCCGACCAGCATCTGATCAAAACACACACGAACCGTCAATCCGATCAGGCCGACGCCGATGCCCAGGAGAACCGCCCGCTGCCAGACATCAGCCGCGCGATGATACCCCGTCAGCGTCGAGGCGACAATCCGGTACAACAACCACACAAACAAGGCGAGCCCCGGGAAGCCCACCCCTAACGCCAGGTCAAGAAAGAGGTTATGGGTCCCGACGTTCATGACGGGAGTATGGCCCGGCTGGACCTCTTCTTTGGTTTGACCAAATACGAGCCTGAAGTTGTCCTTCCCGTAGCCGATACCCACGACAGGATGCTCCGCGAGTTTCGCCGCCGTAAAGTTCCAGATGTCCAGGCGATGAATGAAGGTGTCGGCGCTCAGCCGAAAATGGATGCCCGTACCGGGAATCGTCCGGACATCGCTGTAGAGCAGCATCCCCGCCGTCGCGACGACGGCGAGACTGGCCAAAGCCGCCGCGATGAGAGCGCGCCGGCGCTTGATCAGCCACACGAAGACCCAGAGTTCACACACCAACGCCAGCAGGCCGGCCCGCGAGAAGGTGAAGATCAAACAGAGCAGCGCCATGACTCCCGTTATGGCATAAAGCATCCGGAGCCCCCGCTTCGCCTCAAAGCATGCGAGCGAAACGCTGAGCGGGACAAGGAGGACCAGGTAGGTGGTCAGCCAGACCTCGCCGGACATGACCGATTCGAGCAGAGGAGCGTTTCCCGCCTCATCCACCGTGACTCGCCCGGTCACCATGTCCCCGAACTGCCGGAGCCCGTATGCGCTGACGATGAACAGGGTGGCCATGAAGGTCCACACCAGACGTGTGCCGTGACGCCCTTCTCTGAAAAAATACAGGACGACATAGAACAGCAGGCCTTGCTGTAACAGTTTGGCGAACTCCTTGCCGCTGTAAGCCGGAAACGTGGCGAAAGGAACCGTAAATGCCACCCAGGCCACGAAGGCGAGCAGGGAAACGTCGATCGGCGTTCGGGTGAAGAAATGCCGCCGGTTGACGGCGCACCAGAGCACCAACAACGCGACCAGGATGATGAACCCGTTCCGTTCAATGAAGAGCAGTCTATTGAAGGGCAAGCTGAAAATATAGACGTAGAGCAGACCGCGGATGATCGTTTCAAGATTCGGAAGCGCGGTCGCGGAGGCCTCCGCAGCGGGAACGGCGGACGCCCTCATCCAGCCGCCCTCCACGCGCGCGTATGCCGCTCCACGACCCGGACCCCCAACGCCAGAGCCCCGTACACGAGGAGCCAGCCCACCAGGATGGAGGCGCGCGCCGGCCCCTCCGCCTGTGTATACAGCACCGCCGTCCCCCCACAGACCGCCATCAGGAGATATTCCGCCAGCATGGTCTTTCGATGGCTCCAGCCCGCCAGCACGAGCCGCTGGTAATAATGCTCCCGATGCGCCCGCCAGACTTTTTCTCCGTGCAGCAATCGCCGGAAAAGCGTGACCGTCGCATCCGCCACGAACGGAGAAAAGACCAGCACCGGCACCCAGATGTCGAACACGCCGTCACGCACCCCCATCACCGCCAAGGCCCCAGCCAGAAAGCCCATGGGGATGCTGCCCACGTCCCCCAGGAAGATCCTGGCGGGGGGCAGGTTAAAGAGGAGGAATCCGCCGGCGGCCATCGCGACCAGGAGCGAGATCCCCATCATCACGTGATGGCCCGCCCTCCAGGCCATATAGCCGAGCACGCCGTACCCGAGCACGGTCATCCCGGCGGCCAGGCCGTCCATCCCGTCCATGAAATTATAGAGATTGGTCATCCAGACAAGGAACAACATTGTCAAGGGCGGGGCGAGCCATCCGAGCGACACGTCGCCGAGCACCGGGATCGCAACGACGTTCACCGTCAGACCGGCGCCCCACACGACGCAGCCGGCCGCCACGGCATGCACGCCCAGTCGCAGTCCGACCGGCAGACTCGCTTGATCGTCCCAGAAGGATAGGAGGCCCACGACCAGAGTGATCCCCAACACCCAGAGGCCCGTCCCTCCCCATCCCGCCGGACCCGGACTGACGACGCCGCCCGACCACTCCAGCATCAGGCTCAACGCGAGCCCCAGGAACACGCTGCCGAACACGGCAAGGCCGCCCGTCCGAGGCACCGGCATCGCATGGAGCGACCGTTCGTTGGGTAGATCGAGCAACGCCCACCTGGAGGTCGGTGCACTGAGCACCCGCGTCAGTCCCACCGCCGCAAGAAAGACCACGCCAAGAAGGCCGAGAACGCCCGGGGTCACGCTTTTTCCTTCCGGTACCAGGCGATGAGGTCAGGCAGAGCGTCTTCAAAGGCGACGGAAGGACGGTACCCCGCCACTCGCGCGATCTTCTCGGAGCTGTACCAGGCCGATCCGATCAACTTCGCCAGGGCGTCTGAGTCGAAGAAGGCCCGACGCCCGCGAACGCGTCCCATCAGATCACCCGCGCGCGCCAGCGCCTTGAGCGCGCCCACCGGCACATGCCATGAGGGGACCGGCTTCCCCATCCCCCGGCAGATCATGACGTAGAGCTCGCGCGTCGAATAGGGTCTGGCATCCGCGACGATGAAGCATTGTCCGTTCGCTCCCGGAGTCCCGGCCGCCAGCAGCGCGGCGTCCACCACGTTCAGGACATGGACCATGCTGCGACGGTTGCTCACTTCCGGGAGCGGCGGGAACAAGCCTCTCTCAATCGCGGTCATCATGCGGTAGAGGTTGCCCTTGTTGCCGGGCCCATAGACAAGCGGCAGCCTGAGGCACACGACATGCAGCCCGGCCCGCAGCCCACCGTCCAGCACCACCCGTTCCGCCGCCAGTTTGGACCGACCGTAAGGGTTGACCGGGCGCGCGTCCGAAGACTCGTCCCGGCAGCAGGCGGTCTCTTCGCCCATGGCCTTCACGCTGCTGAAGTACACGAACCCCTGAGCCCCGCCGACGACGGCGCCCTCCCACACATTGCGCGTGCCGTCCACATTGACTGCGTAACAGGCCGATTCGTCGCCGGATGAGACCGACGGATCATGCGCCTTGCCTGCCAGGTGAAACACCAGCTCCACGCCGGCGGCGGCCGACCTCATGGCCATTGGATCCCGGACATCTCCGGTCACGACTTCCACAGTCGGGAGCCAATCCGGCCCGGGCGCCCCCTCGCGCACCAAGACCCGGACGTGCAGCCCGTCGCGCAGCAATCGCTCGACCAGATGCCGGCCGATGAAGCCGGAGGCGCCTGTCACCAGCACTCGGGTCATGGCCGGCTCAGCGAGTACGACATCGGCCAAGTCTCTTCCAACAACCCGCGATAGACCGCCAACGTTTCCCGCACGATCCGCTCGCTTGAAAATTCCTTCACGACCCGCTCACGCCCGCAGGCGCCCATCCGCGCGCGCATGGCGGCGTCCTCCACGAGCGTCGCGATGGCCATGGCGAGTTGCTGCGGATTCCGTACGGGCACCAGCAGGCCATTCTCACCGTCCCGGACCACTTCCCGACATCCCGGCACGTCCGTCGCCACGATGGGCCTGGCGCAGGCCGCCGCTTCCAACAGGATCTTAGGGAGGCCTTCGCGATAGGACGGCAGCACGACGACGTGGGCCGCCGACAGGACCTGCGGCATATCCTCGCGATGCCCCCACCACTCCACCACTCCCTCCGCCTGCCATCGCCGCAGCTGGCGTTCCGGAACGTGCGCGGGATTGTCCTCATCCACCATGCCCACCAGCACGCACTTGGCGCGAACATTCCGTTCTTTTATCAGCCGGGCGGCTTCCACAAAGTCTCCGACCCCCTTGTCCCACAGCATCCGCGAGGCCAGGACCACGAGCGGCTCGCCCTCCGGTTCAGGGCTCGGCGTGAATGCCGCGGGATCAACGCCGGCGCCCGGAATGATGACCGTCTGCGCTTGGCGCACCACGCCGGCGCGGGCGAAAAGCTCGCGATCCTCGGCATTCTGAAAAACCGCCCGCGAGCGAGGCGCCGCGAGCGCCCATCGCAGCGCCCGCCCGAGCAGAACACGCACGCACCCGGCCCACCGACCGGTCGCGATGAAGACATAGCCGAGACCGGCGAACGCATTGACCACCGCCGGTACACGCGCCAGTCGGGCCGCGAGTGACCCGTAGAGGATGGGCTTCACCGCCACATGGTGCACAATGTCCGGGCGCTCCCGCCGGTACAGTCGGACGAGTTCCATCACCGCGATCAATTCCCGCAGCGGATGTCGGCTCCGCCGGATCAGTCGGATGGGAAACAGCTTGAATCCCTCCATCTCGATCCGCTTCCCATGATCCTGAACGCGCGTGGCGACCAGCACATCGAACCCGGCGTCGCGCGCCGCCCTTGCCAGATCAAGCCGGTGCGACCAGAAATACCAGTCCTCAGTGATCAGAAACAGGAGACGCGGCTTGGGGGTCATGCTCGCGGCACTCAGCGGCGTCCGCCCTCCCGGCTGACCGATCGGTACCACTTAATCGTTCGAAGCAAGCCTTCGTCAAACGCCGTGGTGGCCCGAAATCCGAACAACCGCTCCGCTTTGCTCGCGTCCACGCACCGGCGCGGCTGGCCGTCCGGCTTGGACGCGTCCCACTCCACACGGCCTTGGAAGCCGGTCAGCTTCACGATCAAGTCGGTGAGGTCCTTGACCGAGATTTCGAATTGGGCGCCCAAGTTGACCGGTTCGCCGGCATCGTACCGCTCGGCGGCGAGCAGGAGACCGTCCGCGGCGTCCTCGACGTAGAGAAATTCCCGGGTGGCGGTTCCGGTCCCCCACACGACCAGCTTCTGCGGCCCATCGCCGGCTTGCGCATCCACGCATTTTCGAATGAGGGCGGGGATGACGTGGGAGGTCTCCAGATCGAAGTTGTCCCGAGGGCCGTACAAGTTCACCGGGAACAGGACGATCGAGTTGAACCCGTACTGCTCCCGGTACGCCTGGGACTGCACGAGCAGCATTTTTTTGGCCAGGCCGTACGAGGCATTGGTCTCTTCCGGATAGCCGTTCCAGAGATCCTCCTCTTTGAACGGCACCGGACAGAATTTGGGGTACGCGCAGATCGTGGCGACGGCAACGAACTTGTCGAGGCCGTGCCGCCGGCCCTCCTCCATCATCTGCACGCCCATCATGAGATTGTCATAGAAGAACGTCCCCGGATTAGCCCGGTTCGCCCCGATCCCGCCGACCCGCGCCGCCAGATGGATGACCATGTCGGGGCGGGCGTCGCGGTAGAGCCGCGCCACCGCCTCCATCTGGACCAGGTCATAGTCCTGGCTCCTGGGGACGACGATGTCCCGGCAGCCCCGTGCCCGCAGTTTTTCGACCACAAAGGAGCCAAGGAACCCACCCCCTCCCGTAACGACGACGCGCTTGGAGGACCAGAAGGCCATCTTACCCTGCGGTCCGCTCAGGCCCGGGCGCGGGGTCCGAAGCTTTCGCGTTCCGGCCCGTGCCTTCGAGTTTCTGCCGCTCCAGCACAAGATCCGCTTCAACCATCATGTTGATGAGGTTCTCGAACGAGACCTTCGGTTCCCATCCCAGCTTGGCCTTAGCCTTGCCGGCATCCCCTATGAGGACATCCACTTCCGTGGGACGATAGTACCGCGTGTCTATTTTGACGTAACGCCGCCAATCCAGACCCGCATGAGCGAACGCCACCTCCAGCAGTTCCCTGACCGTATGGGCCTCGCCGGTGGCGATCACGAAATCGTCCGGCTCGTCCTGCTGAAGCATCAGCCACATGGCCAGGACATAATCGGCCGCATAGCCCCAGTCCCGTTGGGCATCCAAGTTACCGAGGTAGAGATCCTGTTGCAATCCCAATTTGATCCGTGCGGCGGCCTTCGTGATCTTCCGGCTGACGAAGGTCTCGCCCCGGCGCGGCGATTCGTGATTGAACAGGATGCCATTGCAGGCGAAGAGTCCATAGGCTTCCCGGTAATTGACCGTGATCCAGTAGGCGTATGCCTTGGCCGCCCCGTACGGGCTCCGCGGATAGAACGGCGTCGCTTCCCGTTGGGGGGTCTCGCGGACCTTCCCGAACATCTCGCTGCTGGAGGCCTGATAGAACTTGGGCTTGAGGCCGGAGTCCCGGATCGCCTCCAGCAGCCGGAGGGTGCCCAGGCCGGTGACCTCGGCCGTGTACTCCGGGATGTCGAAGCTCACCCGCACGTGGCTCTGGGCCCCCAGGTTGTAAATCTCATCCGGGCGGATCGTGCGCAGGATCTTGTTCAGCGAGCTGGCGTCGTTGAGGTCCCCATACACCAGGCGGAGGCGGGCATCGGGGATATGGGGGTCCTGGTAGATCGGATCAATCCGCGCCGTATTGAAGGAACTGGAGCGGCGGATGACGCCGTAGACCTCATAGCCTTTGGAGAGCAGCAACTCGGCCAGGTAGCTGCCGTCCTGGCCGGTAATCCCGGTAATGAGCGCTTTCATGATTTCTCCAGGCCGGTCACGCGGTTTTTTCCAACACCACAAGGATACGGAACGCCAACATCTTGTCGAGAAACCCCAGCGCGCGCTCCAGGGCCAGCAACGGCCGCACGAGCGCCAGGGGCACGAGCGACGGATGATCGAAGCCGCCGCTCAACGGATAGGCGAAGAAGGCCATCCGGCGATGCACGCGCTTGGCGAACTGGGGGTAGTGCCGATGGAACCCCTCATTGCCGCGCTCGAACAGGAGGGTCGCCACCGCCTGGTTTGCATCGAACGGCTTGCGATCCGGACGAGGCGACTTAAACCCCAACGGGTCTTCGGTGAAATCCACCGGCTCAGGATGGAGGAATCGGTAGACCGGCCATGAGAGCCAGGAGATGTACGGATCGAGGACGACGAGGCGCCCGCCCGGTCGCAGCACGCGCAGGGCCTCATCGAAAAACAATCGGACGTTCTCGATGTGGTGCAGGACATCGAACAGAATGATGTTGTTCAGGCTCCCGACGGCGAACGGCAGATGTTGCGCATCGGCCACCGCGTCCAGCCAAGGCAGGGCGACGATATCGGTGGACACCACGTGGGGAGCGAACTCCTTGAGGTTGCCGCTCCCCCCGCCCAGTTCCAGTGTCCGCCCGGGACGCATGTGCGCGACGATCTCCTCGTACCAGCTCGTATACAGCGCCCGGAGCACCGGCTTCGTCTGCCAGATCGCCCGATGCCGGTGCAGAACTTCCAGGGACGTCACACCGCTTTGAGCCTAAAGAAGGCGAAGAACGTCATCTTGAGCAGGAGCCACCCGTGGGCGAACCTCCGGATGTTCGTCGTCCCATAATACCGCTCCTGGTACCGGATCGGCACTTCCAGAATCTTCAGGTTGAGCTTGGAGGCCCCGAACAGCAGGTCGAAGTCTCCGAACGGATCGAACTCGCCGAAGTAGCAGCGATTCTGCTCAATGCGACGGTAGTCTTCGCGAAACAACGCCTTCGTCCCGCAGAGCGTGTCCTTGATCCGTTGGTTGAGCAGCCACGAAAACGCCATGCTGAAGAACTTGTTGCCCAACAGGTTGAGCGCCCGCATCGCCTCTTTCTCCATCGGATAGACCAGCCGGCAGCCGTTGATGAACTCCCCCTTGCCGCCGGCAATGGCCTGGTAGAACTTCGGCAGGTCTTCAGGGGGCATCGTCAGGTCCGCATCGAGAATCATGAAGATGTCGCCTGTGGCGTGGGCGAAGCCCATGCGCACGGCATCACCCTTGCCCTTGCCCTCCTGGACGAGGAGGCGAATGTCCCGTTGCGGGTACGCGCGGATCACGCGCTCGACTTCCTCCTTCGTACCGTCGGTGGAGTGCCCTTCCACGAAAATCATTTCCTGGCGCTTGCCGAAATACGGGGTCCGCTGGACGGCGGCCTCGATGTTCCCCCGTTCATTCCGGCAAGGGATCACAATGGAGACGGAGTGTTCCGCCTCGCCGCTGGGAGAGGACGGCCGGGCCACGACATAGTGGGACAAGCACGCCGCCCCCACCCCGGGCAAGAACGCGAGGAAGCGGTTGGCGACCGCGGACAGCACCGGGACCCACTTGGGCAGCAACAGGCGACGTTCGGTCTTGACGACTTCAAAATCCGCCAGTTGGAGCAGATTGACGATGTCCGCCGGCGCCAGCCAGTTCTGATGCTGTTGCGGCATCTTCAAACCGAGCGACTCGGCCACGCGCAGGATCGGCTCCCAGAGGAAATTGTAATAGGAGATGATGAGGCGGGTTTGGGGGGCGCAACACCGCCGCAGATTCCGCAAGGCGGTCTCCACATCGAGCAGGTGGCCGACCACATCGGCCAGGATGATCACATCAAAGGGTTCCTCCAGATCGAGGTCCTCGACATCGCCCGTGCGAAACTCCAGGTGGGGATGGCGGCGCCGGGCCTCCGCGACCATCGCCTCGCTGAGATCGATGCCCAGACCCCTCGCCGGCTTGACGGCCGCCAGCAAATCGCCCAGCCCGCAGCCGATTTCCAGAACACGGAGTCCTTCCGGCACCAGGAAGCGGAAGAAGCGCCGCTGGTCTTCGTAGTAATAACGGTTCTTCCGCTGCCAGCGCTCGCGGTCCGCGGCCAGCCGGTCGAAGCGCTCCCTGATGGCCTTCTTCTTGGCCTCGTCTCGAAAGCTCGTCATGCTTGGCAAGGCATCCCGGTGGAGGACTGCTTGTACTCGTCGAGCCACGCTTGGAACATCAGGATGTCCCACAGATGATACTGCCAATCGCGCCGACCCGAGAGATGCTCGGCCCATTTTTCACGGATGGGGTCCGGTTGAAAAAAACCTTCCTCGCTCAGGCGTTTCTCAGCCAGAAGCGCCTCTGCCCATTCGCGCAGGGGTCCCCGCAGCCAACTATCAATCGGAACGGCGAAACCCATCTTGGGCCGGTCAAAGAAGGCCTCGGGCACGTACTTATACAGCACTTGCCGCAGCAGCCATTTCCCTTGACCGCCACGGATCTTCATGCGCATAGACAGCCGCCAAGCGAACTCCATCAGTCGGTGGTCCAGCAGCGGCACCCGCGCCTCCAGACCAAACCCCATGCTGGCCCGGTCCAGCTTGACCAGCAGGTCATCCGGCAAGTACGTCACGGTATCCAGGAACATCATTTGTTCCGTAAAATCCGGCAGCGTGGCCCACCGCGAACGATCCGTTACGGTCGTGGGCGGTTCGTCCGTCCCGATGACCGGGAGCTGGCCTTCCTTCCAATGGGAGACCAGTCCCAGATACATGGCCTCAGGGCCATCCGCTTCCAGGATCTCCGCGAGCTTGTGGAGCTTAGAGCCTGGAGTCCTCTGGCGCATCTCCGAAGGCAACAGAGAGGCGAGCGCCTGAAACGCCGACTCCCAATAGGAAGGCTTGAACGCGGTGACCGTCCGGGCTACCTGACGCCGGACCGGCTTCGGCACCCACCGAAGCCGCCGTCCAAGCCGTGCGCACCATGCGTGGCGGTTGTAGCCGGCGAACAGCTCATCACCGCCGTCGCCCGACACACACACGGTGACATGGCGCCGGGTCAACTGACAGAGGAGGATGGTGGGCAGTTGAGACGAATCGGAAAACGGCTCATCGAAGAGGGTCGGGATCCGGGGAATCACGGCCAAGGCGTCGGCGGGACTCGTATACAGCTCCGTGTGGTCCGTGCCGAGATGCCGCGCCACCGCCCGGGCTTCAGGCGCCTCGTCGAACGCCTCCTCCCGGAACCCGATGGTAAAGGTCTTGACCGGGCGATCGCTCTGCGCCTGCATCAGCGCCACCACGGTGGACGAGTCAATGCCGCCGGAAAGGAAAGCGCCCAGGGGCACGTCCGCAACCATGTGCGCCCGGACGGCTTCGCAAAGCAGGGCCTCCAGGTCATGCCCGGCTTCTTTCTCAGTCAGCGGCGCTCGTTCAGCGCTCCCCCGTTCCACCATCTCACGAGCCGACCAGTACCGCACCGGTTTCCATGTCCCGGTCGGATCATCGGGATCCGGCGAAAACGCGCCCGGTCGGGCCATCAGCGTCGAGCGGACGGCCAGGAGGCAGCCGGGAAGCAGTTTGTAGACATTCCGATAGATGGAGAACGGCGCCGGGATGCAGTTGAACCGCAGGTAGAGAGGCAGCGCCTGGCGGTTGACCGCGCCCGCAAAGGCAGGGGAGGCTCGCAAGGCCTTCAATTCGGACCCAAACAGAAAGGTCGGACCGGCCCAGCCGAAGTAGAGCGGCTTGATCCCGAGCCGGTCTCGGACGAGGTACAGAGTCCGCGCTTCCCGATCCCAGAGACCGAACGCGAACATGCCGACAAACCGACGGATCGCCGCCTCCACACCCCAATGCTCGAAGGCGGCGAGCATGACCTCCGTATCGGAACGGCCCCGGAAGCCGTAGCCGGCTCGGCTCAGATCACGCCGCAGTTCCTCGAAATTGTAGACTTCCCCGTTGTACGTGATCACATAACGCCCCGACCGGGAGGCCATCGGTTGATGGCCTTCCGGCGACAGATCAAGAATCGAGAGACGGGCATGGCCCAATGCCAACGGGATATCCTTCTCACACCAGACGCCCGCATCGTCCGGCCCGCGAGAGCGGAGCGCCCCGACCATCCGCCAAGCGGTTTGCTCCAGGTCACCCTGGGGATCTCCCCATACGCCGGCAATTCCGCACATCGGGTTACGTCCGCTCCGGAACAGGAACCGGTGAGCCCCGCATGGATCGGAAGACGCAGAGCGCACCGGCGGCAGCAAAAACGGTCAGGATCGGCTCAAGCGGCAGCCGATACTTCACGCCGACGACTGGGCCTGTAATGGCAAGAATGTAGAACCCGACGACGACCAGATACAGCAAGGCCCCGCTGACTATCAGACGGCGCCCGTCGCGGCACAGGAGCCCCCACACCTGCACGCCACGGACCACAATCGTCACGACGATCGCAGGAATCATCCATGCAAGGTAGGCGGTGTTGCCTGGATGGCTCAGAAAGTTCCAGACCTTTTCCAGCGACGTCTTGCCTGAAACCTCGTAGAACCTTGGTCGTTCTATGTTGCTGACCAACGGAACCGAGCTCAAGCTGGGGACGAACAGATTGACCATCACGCCGGCACCCCAGGCCTGAACCAGTTCTCCGAAACCCATTTCCCGCAACGCGCCGAGAGCGACTTCCATATGCTGCCTGCTGGATTCAAAGGGGTTTTGCGGTTGCCCCTGCTGCCCCTGCTGCCGATACTGAAGCTCCAGTCGGCGGCGCATCTCGTCCTGGGTTTGCGTAAAAGGAATGCCGCGGGAGAATTCCCTGGCCAACGGCACGACCCAGTACAGACTGTGGGTGCCCCCCTGGCTCGTCAGGCTGAAATGTCCATAGGCAGCGGCATTTCTCACCATAAGAGGCCCGACCAGTACCACAAGAGGGACGAAACAGGCAACGACCACCCATCCCATGGCCTTGAGGCCGACTTTGTGGTGCCAGGCGGCAATCAGGACAGTCGCCAGCAGGAGTGGGACAAAGTAAAGCAGTAACGACCGGGTCAGCAAGGCCACGGCGGAAAACGCACCGGCCCACAGCGCATCCCGCGTGGTAGGTCGTCGAATGAACCGAGCCATCATCAGCAGATGGGCCGTAAACGGCACAAGGAACAGACTGTCGGGGAGGATCAGCGCAGCGTGTGCGATAAAATTCAGGTTGCACGCTGCCAAGAGCCCGGCGAGGAGGGCAAGGTCCCGATGGAACTGCGCCGCCAGGAGCCCGATCAGGAGGCATGTCAGCGAGTCCAGCGCGCATTGCCCCAGCACAGGCCAGATAGGACTCGTACCGAGAAACGTTCGAAAAGCAGCGAGATAGACGACGTAAAGAGGGGCTCGCTCAGTTTCAGCAATAAATCCCGCCAGAGTCTGGCGATTGAACCCGGCGGAAACGATCATATCGTCGGCGAGCTTTTCATAGAGGCGGGAATCCGGCATATAGAGACTTTCGGTATGGGGAATGACGATTCCCAAATAACCCAGCCGCAGTACCAGAGCCAGGACAAGAATGGTCAGTGCGGTCGATCGCGTCACTTAAGAGAGCCCTCGCCGGCCATCTTCACGGCCCTGAATTCTCCTGATGCAGCGCATCAAACGCGCGAGCCGCACGGCTCAGCGAGAAGTGCTCTTCAATGCGCCGGCGCGCCCGCTTCCCGCGCTCGGCTCGCTGCGCCGGCGGCTCATTCAGCAGGGTGGTCATCGCAGCGGCAAGCGCCGCCGGATCGCGCGGGGGAACGACCAGTCCGGTGTCACCGACGACCCGGGCCGCGTCGCCCACGTTCGTCGCCACGGGCGGCAGGCCGCACGCCATCCCTTCGGCAATGGTATTCGAGAAGCCCTCGCCGAATGCGGAACTGGACACCACGATGTCGCAGGCGGCCAGCAGGCCCGGCACATCGGAGCGCACGCCCAGGCGGTACAGGCCGGGGAGTTCAGGCAACTGCTCCGTGCCTTCCCCGACAGCCAACGCGCCGACGCCGGACAGTCGCCTGAAGGCGTCGAGAAAACAGGCCTGATCCTTCATCGGATCCACCCGCGCCACCATCGCGAGGAGCGGCCTCGCCTGATCAATACCCAGTTCGGCTCTGACGCGCGTCCGGCCGGTCTCGTCCGGACAAAACCGCGCCGTGTCGATGCCGTTGTCAATGACGTCAAAGCGCCGCGTCCGGTACCCGATCCGCCGATGATAGTCACGGCCGCTCTCCGAGTTTGCGATGATCGCATCCGGCACGTGCGACAGACGCGCGCAGGCACGGACCGCCAGGCGAAACGACCACCCATACAGGCCAGGGTCCATATCGGAGCAGCGGATTCCCCAGTACAGGCGGGTCCGACGCCTTCGGCCGGAAAGGGTCAACGCCAAGGCCGCCATAAGGTTGGCATGATACATCCAGCCCTGAATGACGTGGGGGCGCTGGGCGCGGATCAACCGGGTCAAGCGGATGAGGGCTCCGACGCTGGGGCGACCACGGGTCATGCCGAGGTCCGTGACGTCCACCCCTGAGGCTCGCAACCGATCGCACGTGGCGCCGCCCGGCAGGAGACTGACCACCCGCGCCGATGGCGCACCCGGCCGCTTCGCCAGCACCAGGGAGGCCAACATGCTCTCGGCGCCACCGGTCTGGAGCGTGGTGATGACGTGGAGCACTTTTCGGTCGGTGTCTGCTACACTCACGGCGTGAATTTAAAAGCCTTGGCCAAGCGCAGCGTCGTGATGACGTGCGCCTACTACCTCTTCGATGACTGGCGAGTCCGGCGAAGATGGGCAGCCGGCAGACACGTTACGAAATCGGGCACCCGCCACGCGAAGCTGGACCTTCAGGACTCCCTCGCCTATATCGAGAAAATTCACGCCGACTACCTCCGCTACGCCGGGCTCGATTGCTTCACCGGCACGGTCGCGGAGATCGGCCCAGGCGATAACTTCGGCCTTGCTCTCCTGTTGCTCGGGCACGGCGCCGACGAAGTGCATGCGATCGATCGGTTCTGGCCGCAACGCGACCCGGCGCGCCAGGCCGCCATCTATGAGGCGCTCGCGGAGCGACACGGCCTCCAGAACCGCTTCGACGGCCCGCCTGCCGAGAGCACGTTACGCGGCCTTCACTACTACCGGGGGCAAGCGGCAGAAACCTTCTTCCGGAAAACACCGCTTCGGTTCGACGCCATCCTCTCGCGCGCGGTCATCGAACATCTCTACGACCCCACGGCGGCGCTCTCCGACATGCTGGGAGCGCTGCGGCCCGGCGGCATCATGGTCCACCGCATCGACCTGCGCGACCACGGTATGTTCGCGGGGCACCATCCGTTGACCTTCCTGACCATCCACGAGTCCCTCTACCGGCGCATGACCCGAGGCTCGGGCCGGCCCAACCGAGCGCTGCTGCCGGTGTACCGGGACTGGCTGCGGTCATCAGGCGCCTCCGGCAGCCTCGAGATCACGCGACTGGCCGGAGTGGAGCAAGAGGTCGGCCCGGCGCTCTGGGAGGATCTCGACGCTACGCTGAAGGCCCGCGCCGTCCATCACGTCGCCCGCGTTCGCACTGCTCTCGCCGCCCCGTTCAAGGACTGGCCCGACGCCGACCTTGCGGTCAGCGGCTGTCTGCTGGTGGCGCGGAAATCGAAGTGGCAATCCAGCTTAATCTGGGTCAAACGATGACGCATAGTCCCGTTTGAACTGCGGGTTCTGCTCCTCCTTGCACAGGAAGCAGGCGCCGATGGCCAGAGCTTCGATTTCCGTCCCCATGAAGCAGCGGAAGGCGTCCTCCGGTGTGCACACGATCGGCTCGCCGCGCACGTTGAAGCTGGTGTTGACCAGCACCGGGCAACCGGTGCGCTTCTTGAACAGCGTGAGGAGGCGGTGGAAAGCCGGATTTGTCTCGGCATGGACCGTCTGTATCCGCGCCGAGTAGTCCACGTGGGTCACCGCCGGGATTTCGGAACGCGGCACCTTGAGCTTATCGATGCCGAACAACCGCTGCTCCTGCCCGGTCATGGACCGCCGCCTACGCCCGGCCACATCGGCGACCAGGAGCATGTAAGGACTGTCCACATCGAGATCAAACCAATCCCGGAGATCCTCTCGCAGGACTGCCGGCGCGAAAGGCCTGAATGACTCACGGTATTTCACCTTGAGGTTCAGTACCGATTGCATTGTGGGTGAGCGCGCATCCCCCAGGATTGACCGTGTCCCGAGCGCCCGAGGCCCGAACTCCATCCGGCCCTGAAACCACCCCAGCGCCTTGCCGTCGGCGAGAGCCTCCACGGCCGCCAAAAACAAAGTGTCGTCGTTGAGAACGGAAAACCGCGCCCCTGCCACCGACAGCCGGCGCTCGATATCGGCCTGTGAGAAGCACGGGCCAAGATATGACCCGCACATGCCGTCTTGAGTCACATTGGGTCGGCGCGGTTGTCCCAGATACAGGTGATAGGCCGCCAGCGCTGCTCCCAATGCCCCGCCGGCGTCGCCCGCCGCCGGCTGGATCCACAGGCGCGAGAACCGGCCGTCGCGCAAGACTTTCCCATTGGCCACACAATTGAGCGCGACGCCGCCGGCGAGACAGAGATTCTTGAGGCCGGTCTCGGCGGCGATGCCGCGTGTCAAACGCAAGATCGCTTCCTCAAGCACTGTCTGGATCGACGCTGCCAGATCCATGTGCCGCTGCGTCAAAGGTTCGTCAGGCCCTCGGGCGGGACCCCCGAACAAGGCATCAAACTTGTCATTCGTCATCCTGAGTCCGGTGCAGTAGTCGAAATACGAAAGGTCCAGGCGAAACGACCCGTCCGGTTTGAGATCAATCAGGTGGTCAAAGATCAGTTGAGCGTATTTCGGCTCACCGTAAGGAGCCAGACCCATGGCCTTGTACTCACCCGAGTTGACCTTGAACCCCGTGTAGTACGTGAACGCCGAGTAGAGCAGGCCGAGCGAATGGGGAAAGTGGATCTCCTTCGTGATCTGCAGCTGGTTGCCGCAACCTATGCCGAAAGAGGTCGTTGCCCACTCGCCGACACCATCCATCGTCAGGACCGCCGCCTGCTCGAACGGCGAAGCAAAGAAGGCGCTTGCTGCGTGGCTTTGGTGATGCTCGGCAAAGAGCAGTTTTTTCTCGCTGTCGAAGTATGGCGAGAAACGGCTGAGCTCGTCGCGCAACAGCGCCTTCTGGAAGAGTTTCTCCTTGATCCACAGCGGCATCGCCATGCTGAACGAGCGGTAGCCCTGAGGGGCCAGCGCGACATAGGTTTCAAGCAGGCGTTCGAACTTGAGGAACGGCTTGTCGTAGAAGACGACGTAATCCACGTCGTCAAGCGAGACCCCCTCCTCCGCCAGACAATAGGCGATCGCGTGGCGCGGGAATCGGGCATCAAACTTCTTACGGGTGAAGCGCTCTTCCTGGGCCGCCGCCGCCACTTCACCGTCGCGGACCAGCGCCGCGGCGCTGTCGTGGTAGAAGGCCGAGATGCCGAGTATACGCATAGATGCCTCAGAAAATCGTATAGATGAAAGGCGCGACCGCCGACCCCTGGGTCAGCACGATCAGGCCACCCAACATCAGCAACATCAGAATGACTGGCAGGAGCCAGTACTTTTTCCGCACGCGCAGGAACGCCCAAAATTCAGCCAGAAAAGACATGTGTTCCCCTGCTAAAACTGATTCGTCATCGTCTCCGGAGACGGACCCGGCGGTTCACGTTTAATCCAGTAACTGTCGGCTTCTTGGTCGCGCGACAACCTGAGCGGGTCCTTGCCAAACAGGCGCATGAGCAGACCTGTGGGCGTGACCACCAGATAGAAAAGGACGCCCATCACGATCGGCGTCGTCACCTTGTTGAGCAGCAGCCCGAACCGAGTCCAAAGCCGGTTCAACGGCGCGAGAAGCGACGGCCTGGCCAAGGAGGCGATGAGAAACGCGCCGGCGACGACGAGCGCCCAGACGCGCGGCGTCCCGCCACGGAGCAGAGGCCAGAGGCCACCCGCCAGAAAGACGGCCGCAAATACCAGACCGAAGGACCGGTCAGACGAGCCGTTAAGTTCTATGTGTCCTGGACCTGTTTTCATCACATGCCTCCACTGCCTCCACTTTGCACCATCGCTAAGTCCACTTCTTAATCAGCCTATTAAGAATTTTGCCAAATGCGACATCGGCAATCTCAAGCGTATACCGCTCCGGCAGAAGATTTCGTCGCAGGGAAGAGCGCGGACAGGGTGCGACCGCACGCATCGCCGCCACGAAGGGTTCCCCTGCCTCCGCCACGGTCACCGCGCCGGGCAAGGTCTCGGCAGCGACCTCAAGAATGCCGCCGGCTTCCGGAGTTGCGATGACCGGCGTGCCGCAAGCAAGCGCCTCCAGCGCCGCATTGGGCATTCCTTCCCAGCGCGAAGGCAGCAGAAAGGCGTCGGCGCCGGCGTAAGCGGGCCAGGGAACCGGATCAAACCCCGCAAAGCGGACTCGCCGCTCCACGCCGAGTCGGGCGACCAGCGCGGCCAGCGCACCTGCTTCGGGGCCTTCGCCGAAGATCGTCAGGTGGGGCTCCCCCGGCACCTTGGCCAACATCTCGAGCAACCGGTCGAAGCCCTTCTGTGGAGTCAACCGACCGGCCGCCGCAAAACGGACTCCGTCACCGGGGATGCGCCGGGGGACAGCCGCAAGTCGCCGTATGGCGACGACATCCACTGGATTGGCAAGACAGTACAGCCGCGCCTCCGGAACCGAGAAATCACGACGCATCTCCTCCAGCATCATCCGTGATTGGCAGAGTACGCCATCCGCGTGGGGATAGAACAGTCGGTAGCCGAGATGGAACAGGGTCGGCCATGGCGTGGTCGGCAAGCTACGCGAGGGAGTATTGGCTTCGCGCACGAGAATGCGTGGCTTCGGGGTGAGGAAGGGACGCAGCGCGAGGAGTGCAAGGTTAATATAGCCGAGCGTGGAGACGATCACCGCCGGTCGCAGCCGACGGAGCGCGGTCACCAGGGCAGCAACCGCGTAGCGAAGCCGCGGTCGCTGCAGATCGTGAACGGCAATATCCGAAGGAAGAGCCGTCTTGAGAGGTCCCCGCCCATCGAGGACCATGACTTCCGGCCGGAAGCGGTCGCGATCCAGGCCCGCCGCCAGCGACACCAGGACCCGTTCCGCCCCGCCGCCCGCGAACGAGGGAAGCAGGAAGACCACCCGAGGGATTACGCCCGAACCAGTTTCGTCCACACTGCCAACAGATCCGCCGCACGGTCCGGGCCATGACACAGCCGGGCGACGTGTTGTCGCGCTGCTTCGCTCATAACGGCCAACCGGCTCCGGTCATCACCCAAACCGACGAGCTCGCGGGCCAGGGCTCCGGCATCGAACGTGGTCTGCAAGATACCGGTTTCGCCGTTTTGCACGAAGCCATCCCATCGGCCGACGGTCAGCACCGGACGCCCAGCGGCAAGCCCCTCGATAATGTCCCGCCCCCACGGATTGTCTTCGCGTGTTGGCTTGACCAATACATCGCAGGCAGCCAGCACACGTTCCGGGTCCGGCACATGACCAAGGAACAGAAACAGATCACCGACGCCGACTTCCTTGACATAGTCTGCAAGAGTGCCTCCACGCCGGCCGATCCTGCCTAAAAGGCCCGGTAGTGACCGTGACAATGCCATATGCCCGGCCACCACGAAGAGGAAATCACGCCTGCCCAAGGCGGCCAGCTCGACGGCAATCTCCACCAGACGGTCGGTCCCACGGACCCATGCGAAGTTGCTGAGCGAGGCGATCTTCAACCGTCCGTCGCGCGGAACGGACTCGTGCGGCAGGACCGTCTCCAGCAGAGCAGCAGCAATGTTGTAGACGACCGTGCCGTTAGGACGCCCTCCCATCTTGGCGAATCCGCTCTGTTCATTTTCGGTGATGAAAACCAGGTGGTCAACCGCGCGAGAAATGGTCCGCGCGTGATATCGCGTGAATACATTGTCGTACTCCCAACAAATCGTGCGAATGTGCATACTGAATGGGACGGAGGTTCGCCTCCTCAACCAAGACGCCAGGAGGAACAGGCTCTCGTGATTGAAGTGGACCACATCAAAGCGCTTATTGACCTGATGGGCCAGCTCCGTTCTGAACGATTCGGCCCTCCAGAACCGCCAAAGGAAGTAGGCGTGTTCGAGCATATTGCGGGAAATTGTTGGAAGCGGGCTGACATTGGGCAGCTCCGGCACAATCTGGCAGGGAATACCGCGCTTCCGATACCGTTCTTGTATCGGACCGTGCCTGCGACACCACACCTCCGCATAGACAGCCGACCGGTCCATGTGGTTCAGCGATTCGTAGAGGCTGCGCGAGGAGCCTCCGTAGCCTCCCTCGATGTCCAGGCACAAGACGCGCACAGGTTCAACTTTCATGCCGCCACCACACTTTTGGAAATCAACTCCGCGGTCGCTGACAAGCCGATCCGGAGCAAAGGATCCACGATAGAAAGCCCTGCTTCAAATGTCGCTCGACCTTGGTCGTATCGCGGATGCAAGAAATTAACATACCGAAAGCCAAGCCCGGCCTTCCTATATTTTTCAGGGTCCTGGTAGTCGGCAGCCCCTTTGCCGGAAAGGTACGTTGCTGTTGGGTGAATGGTCGCTACCAGAGAGACCAGTCGGTCATCTCTCCTCTTACCGCCGACGTCCATATCCGACGAAGCCAAGAAGCGACAGCGCAGGTTCATCTCTCGGCAGAGATTCTCCACCAGATACCGGTTAATGGCTGCAAGGTTAGCTTGGGGAACGCCGAGAAGCAGATCCTTGAGCTTAGGCCAGACAGCTCGGAAAGCAGGCGTGTGAGAATACAGGTTCCGCAACGAATCAAGATGACTATTGGGCCAATCCGATACAGCCGGGCGCACCGTATGAATCCCGTCTCCAAAGCTGTAGGACACTGGGATGGTCAACCACCCCGGCCCATTCGGTCCCAGTATTTTGACTCGGTTTATGTAACTGTTTTTGCTGTACTGGGCGTCATCCAGAAAGATGAACGCATCGGCAGCGGCGATCTTGTGGAAATAGCCCAGCCATGGGAGATAGTTCGGCTGATGAATCGCAACTGTTGTTTCCATGTTCAGTTGCGACTATCCAAGGCCCCAAATCTCCGACGATACAGAACCTCCATCTCCTCCGAAGAGAGATCATCAGGCGCCCTGATTTCCCATGTCTCGTCGTTCACGATAGCGTAACTCGACTGGGGCAGAAAGCCAAACTTCCGCTTCTGGGAAAAGGCCCCTCTCATCCCGTCGATTGCCATTCCTCTTTCTGCACAAGATTGAATGACTCCAAGAATGACCGCTCCTGATGCGTTGTTGGGAAACGGCTTGTACAGATTGAAAAGATACACCGCATTTTTGTTCTTTTCATCCACAGCCCATAGGCCAAGGCCCACGTCAATACCCTGGAAGCTAACCTTAACGCAATTTAGCATTCCCTTTGCGTCAATCAATCTCAGCATTGCCAGGGCAGATTCTCTGTACTTCGGATCACCGTAAATACATGACTTGCCTCTGCGAATGAAGCTCCTCGCCGTATGCTCCATATACGAAACGCACAGGGACTCCCACGCACCATCTCGCGCATCTGTACCATAATCCATCTGGAATCGCCGGAGCGTGTATCTGACCTCCTTCCGCCTACTAGGGCTCAACGTCATCAGGTAGTCCTCAAAGCTACAATATCTCGGTACTACCCAGTACTGGTTATATGGCACATCCCACCACCTGCAGGATTCAGGCAGATACGGCAACGGGTCCTGATCCCAGGAAAGCAATCGAAAGCGAAACCCGCCCGTTTTCAGAAATTCGAAAATGTCCCTCTCCCCACCAGAAGGTCCTAAAAATCCGTTTCTTTCGTTATAATAAAGACCACCATAGAAAGAGAGCGTTCCGTTCACCATCCCGGCCGGAAGTATGGTCCCGGTTGTCCTGTTTACAATAAAAAAAGGCTTCATGCCGGAAATTTCCGATAACGATACTCTGAGCTCCCAATCCGAAAAGACACTCGATTCGCGACGGGATTGAACCCATAGTTTCTCGCAGGCATTCATCGCACACGTTATCTCAATATTCTCATCGTGTCCCATGGCCCCGGCTATTTCCTCAACTTTCCCGAACCTCCACAGAGATCATCCAGACTTCCCAAATCCCATAGCCTCGTAAATTACGATCGTGTTCTTAAAACCCTTGAGTTCGTGCAACGCTCTCAACCATGGAACGCTCTCAATATATTGGCGATGTTCTCTGGGATTATAATAGCAAAGCCGAAGAGTCCTCGGATTAGACTTGAGGCTGTGTTCAATATTTTGCATGACAGACCTAAGGGTATTTATCCCAAACGGATTTGCGATGAGAATGATCGTTTCATCACGAATCTCAACAGAACATGCATCCTCGTTTATAAATTCTATTTTTGACTTGTCGAACCGAAAGCTCCTCGCATTTCTGATACAATAGTCGTACGCGACATCGTGTAGTTCAATCCCCCTGGACCGCCTCGCGTAAGATCTCGCGAAAACAAAGACGGCCCGTCCCGTTCCACATCCCACATCCATGAAGACATCTTCATGAGTCGGGCACAAAAACGTCCTCAGGCGGACCAACCAGACCACGGGCGTTGGTATGTTGGCCTTCGAATCTCGAAACTTCCCTCCAATCCAGTCGCCAGGCTTGTATTTGGCGACCAGGGATGTCTCTATGCCGTATCCGAGATCGAAGAGCGCATCTATCACGCGGTTGCCACGCTGATATGCCGTTTCAACGACCTGCCATAGTTTTCCTCGAAGAGAAAGCGGAAGAATGTGCCATAGGTCGGAAATAAGGTGGCGTGGCATCACCTGATCACTTAGTTAGCCTGAGTCCAGCGATCGAAGTAGTGGGCGATATTTTCCGTCAGATTCTCGGTCTCCAAGATTTCTACGAACTCGCCAAACTGTCGCTTAATGGCGATTCTATCTTGCTCTTGGAGCTCAGTGGAGCGGTAAACGCTCACCTTGTAGTCAAGGAGGCGCGCCTCAGGTCCTATCAGGTTGTTGGCCTTAGCATGAATGAATGCGCGCATGACATGAGATTCGGAGTCCTGAAATTCACTGGAACACCACGCCGCAATGAGCTTGCACGTCGGTTTTTCTCGTCGAAAGTGGGTGGCGTAATCGGAGATATCGCTGATCATGTTGAAAATCTCGTCCTGGTGGAATCGTGCGAAGGCAAACAGCCGCTCGGCTTTGTCTTCCACGAGCATATGCAGGTGCTTGGTATCGGCACTGATGGGAGTCAGGTTGAGAACGCCGCTTTCCCCGCGAATGTGATTCAATCGGGACTGGGAGGTAATGCATAAGCGTCGGGCCTGTAACGTGGCTCTATCGGTTCTGACATGCACAAGTTTAGCGGATTCCTGAACGCAGATCTCCAGCGCTGTGGTTTCCGTCAAAATCCTCACGGAATCATGATTGAGCAGAGCGCGGAGGCGACGGATAAAGCGAGGAGCGCCCCCCATGGGATACCTGGCCCGAGGTGCGCCGACCTTCACGAAGCGCCAAAACCACATGAGACTTATCACCAGAGGCACAAAGACTGTTTGCTTTGGATTCCTGAGTACTTCCTGGAGGCCAGCTCGCGAAAAGAAACGCCCCAATGCAGGAAAGAGGACAAGGTTCCACACGTGTGCGCAAGGTGTCCTGGTGGGCATCGGTCCGTATTTCGGCAGAATCCAAAAGGGCTCGGGTTGCATGCGCGTCATCGGGATGCCAAGGACATTTTCAATATACCGGTAGCCTTTCCGCCAGTGCCTCATGATGTGGGCGCCGATTTCGACCTCTTCAAACCCGAACAACTCAACATCGCGCCAGGCGCCTCCGGCCTCCTTTGCCGAGTCAATCATCAGGACTCGTTGACCCATGCGACACTGATAGTGAGCCTCCATCATGCAGACGGGACTGGTACCCAAAATGATGCAGTCGTAAACAGTACGGTCCTCGTGCGTCGTCATTGCGGGTTGCGATTCGGCTTGTGAACGCTGCAATTCGCGGCGAGCTCCTGGTCCAGAAACTGGACGCGTTGGTCCAGGAAGTGAACGAGCTTGGCTGGCGGGTCCGCAGCCGGAACCGTCCACCAGATCGGATGGGTCAAGAGTTCCACCGCTCTCCCTTCGGTCACAGCCGGGTGATCCAGCGGGTGCCCGTAGTGCCAGCCGCCCCGCGAGTCTGAACGATAGGCCATGTCGTGAAAATAGATGAGGTCGTCGGCGTGGCGGCGTCCTCCTAAAGGAGCTTGCGCGCTGCAGATCAATTCCCCCTGGGCGCTTTTCCCAGGCCGATGGAGGCTGACCAGTTTCACAGGCTGCCCGATGATTGTCTCCAGCACCGCGCACTCGGATGCGGCGCCGCGATCGAGGCTCGCCCTGTCCACCGGATACAGCGAAGCATTGAAATGCAGTCCAATGGTGTGGCCCCAGTCGACCAGGCGCCTGAGATCCCTCCCTCCGGCCGCTGAAAACGGATTATACAGTTCGCTCCGAACCAGCACAAAATAGGTCGTGCGCACGCCCATCTTGTGCTCCAACTCGCCCATCGGGACGGCCGCCTGAATCGTCATGTCGAGATCATGCCGCACAATCAGGTGCTTGGCCCCCAGCTCCACATCGTCGAAACCTCTCGCCTCATAGCCCCGCGTGAAAAAGGCCTCCAGAAGCGCACGGTACCCATCCAGCGTGAAATCAGTCGCCACGTCTTCCTCCTACTGAATCAGCTCCAGCATTGAGCGATAAAAGGTCGTCACGACGGGATCCGTCTGCCCGGTATGATAGAGCACCACGAGCGTCCCGCCGTACCGTTTGCACACATCCACTGCCGTCGCGCATTCGTTCAGTGCGTCCTCCAACGGTACATGGCGATACTTGCCGCCCCAAAAGCTGAAGTCCATGATCGCCGTTGGAATCTGGATGAGGGAGAGCGCCCTGCGATGGCGTAAGCTATACGCCTGGTAGGGTCGGCAGGTTCCAGAGCGGAACCCGCTGGCCTCTGGAAACGCCAGCGTGCAATCCAGCTCCATGCCGGCCTGGTCCCAGATATCTGGCGTGACCGCCGCGTCGTATTGCAGCACGTGCTGGCGTCCCTCGCGCACCGGACGGCCGATAACCTCCTCGAGCCCGTCACGCTGCCGGCGCCACACGGCGGCATCGCTCGCCGTGGCAAAGCCAGGGTGGAACCCGACGACATGGCCACGAGCAACGACTTCGTCGCAAATCTTCTTCAGCAGCTTCCGCATCGTGAGCGCGTAAGGACTATCCATCGAAATTGCGCTCGGCCCCATGAAGTAAAAACGACCAGGCCTGCCGACCCGTTCCGCGGCATTCATTAAGTCCCGGAAAGAGCGCCACGGCTCCCCAGAGAGGTACCCTGCGTAAAGTCGTCTCCACGCCTGTTGCGGATGATGGCGCTTGAACACATCGCCGATCGCCCAACGGAGAAGTTCCAGTGGCCGGTGGTAGCCGCGGAGGCTATCAACATCATGTGTGAGGTAAAAATCATAGCTGGTCCGATTGGCTGGTCTGCTCTGCCCCGTCAACGCCACCGCCAGATCCCGCGCCGCCCGGTCAACAAGCGGATCGGCATAACAGCCTAATCGGAAGGCCATCGCCGACTGAATGGGGAATCGCCCGTAGCGATCCCGGTCCGGACTGTCGCGTTCCTCCAATCGCGACAGCATGAGGAAAATCAGCCCCATCGCGTCGTAGGTGTAACGGCCCTGCACGACGCTGGGCTGATTCCCAATCGGCAATAACCGGGTAGGTTCGCCGGCGGTCTCCAGGTCGCGTAGGACCTTTCGCTCTGGATGAATCCCGTCTGGTTTAAGGCAAACGCCGTTCGGAAATAAAACCGCCGGCACCGTCAGAGCTCCGGCCGGCGCTCCTGGACCATAATGCAGAACGAGCTGCGCCTGGGACGATCGTTGCACGAAGTAGCAGCGATCCAGGAACGCGCAGGCATACTCGAGCTCGGGACGGAAGCGTTCGAGTTCCGACGCGATCGACAGCCGGTATGGCATGACCTCAGGCATGGCCCTCGATGCGGAACGTACGGACCCAGGCGTCGTGGGTCAAGAGCTGACGCAGCAACTTGGCATGATCGCAAGTGCCCGCCAAATGCTCATCAATGCAGCGCGCCAGCGCATCCGCATCCATGAACCCCATGGTGAGGGAGTCCAGCCGGTTTCGGATGGCCGACAGGTGGGAGCGATGACGTGGGTCACACCGATACAATTCGGCAACGTTTTGCCACGACCCATGCGAATGGCTCGACGAAGGCAACTCCTTCAGCCGCAGCACCTTCAGGCGGCGCAAGGCCCCGCGCCCAAGCAGCGCCGACACTTCCAGCCAGGGATGAAGGTCGGCCCGGAAGCCCGTGTTGGCATTGGCGATGCGTGCCACTTCCGGCGACAGACGGCGCAATGCGTTCTGGACCATGCGACTGGCACAGCGCGATGCCGGCGGCATGCGCAGATAGACGTCGAACACCTCGTTGTCGAACGCCGGCATACGAAGATCCACCGCGGCCCGCACCGCCATCATGCTCGTGAAGGCATAATGCTTGCTGACCGCGTGGAGGATGAAGGCGTCCCACGCGTTGTAGGGTTCATCGCCTTGTAACCAAGGCGCCAGCACCTCGTCCATCGCTTTGGCCTGGCCATCCCACCATTGGCTCCGGCGCTCGCGCCGGACGATGCGGATAATCGTATGCTGTGGAGGGCCCTGCCGCAAATTTTCCAGGACATCCCTGCCACTGGGTCGCCGCGGAATGGGCCGGAGCGCCGGCAATCGGGTGCGCGATCCGGCGAATTCAATAAACCGCGCCGGCAGATAATAGCCACGGAGCGTGTAGTCCAGCCCATGCCCGGTCAGGACGACCTCGCAGGCCTTGGCCACTTGAGGCATGAAGACCGACACTGGCGTGGACGCCGGATACAAGCCGCCTGACGCGATGACGGTTTCATCCAGCACATCGAGGGTGGACTCCGGCGGCACGATGACGGCGTGATGCTCGGCTTTCAGAACGCCGGCGATTCGCTGCGCCAGTGCCAGCTCCGGATTGGCCGCGTAACTGGCGGTCGTCCAGCAGGAGGGTCTGGCTTCGCCCGCTGCGGCGAGCACCATGCGCGAGTCCAATCCGCCTGACAGCAAGAGCCCAACGTGCTCCGCCTGCGTCTGTCGCGCCACCGCTTTCCGCATCGCCTCAGCCAGCAGTCCGCTCCCCTCATCAAGCGAAAAGTCCGGCTGCTGCCACCTGAGACTCCAATACCGGCGCTCCCTAGTCCCCGAGCGGTCGAGGTCATAGATACAGGCCGCCGGCAGCGCCTCCACCCCAGCCAGCGGCGTGGTCCGGCCGATCGTCCGTTGCATGGTGAACAACTGTGCCACCGCCTCCACGTTCGCGCGACGCGGGACGCGAGAGTCGCCGATCAGGGTATACAGTTGCGTCGCGAAGACCGCTTCCGCTCCCTGACGCCACAGATGGAGCGGGTGAGTCGCCAACCGGTCGGTGATCAGGGTCAGTCGGTGATCGATCCGGTCGTAGAGCGCGGCGCAGAACTGTCCGTTCACGTCCTTCAGGCGGTCCAGCTCACCGGCCCGGGCCAGACGGATGATGAGAACCGCGGCGTGGGCGAGATCCCGGCCGTACTCCGCAAACTCGGCAAGATTGAAGATCTCTCCGCACGCGACGGCCTGGAAGCGCCCGTCCCGGGAGACGGCGCGACCGCCGCCGCATTCCACACGGTGCGCCGTTCGACCCAACGCCGCACCGGCCCCAGCCACGGCATCGACGACATAGCGGCTCGGAATGGTGGCAGTCAGCGGGCCGGGATTAGCAGGGGCCGACGCATCCGCTCTGTACAGGCCGAAGATACCGATCATGGCAACGCCATCACGTTCCCGCGGGGCCCGACGAAGACGCGGTAGCCATACGACTCCAAATCGGCCTTCGTCCATCGCCAGATCGGATGGCCTTCGCGGGCATACCAGCCGGCGAGCCTGATCCGAGGACGCAGCTTGGTGAGAGCCTCGCGCGCCCCTTTCAGAGCCTCGACTTCCGCCCCGTTCAACGTCAGACTCAGCATGTCCACCTTGACGAGACCGAACTGCTCCACAACTTGATCGATGGCGATCGTTCTCACCCTTGCCGTCGTCTCACCCTGATACACTTCGCGCACGAGCGTGTTGGCCTGCGCGAAGCCTGTTTCCAGGTCCAACTCCCCCGCCTCCTTCCACACCGCCCGATGTAACGCCGTGACGTTGCCGATCTTGTTGCAGGCAAGATTGCGGACCAGCAGATCGTAACAATCATTGTCCGCCTCGACGGCATAGATGTGCCCTTGAGGGAGCTCCTGGGCCAGCCGCACCTCCCCAAAGCCAAGGAACGCCCCGCCGTCGATGATGATGTCATCCAGCTTCGGGTGAAAGGCACGGACCAGTTCGGCGCGCGCGGCCGTGTCCGCGATGTCGGCGATCGCGTCCTTATGCTGTCCATGGAAGCCGAACAGTTGCTCCGGGGAATAGCCTGCCGGTTTCAGATCCGGCCGCATGTGGGGATACACATAGCGCGTAAGGTAATCCTTCACCAGGCGGAAGTGTTCCCTGGGCAGCTCACCGGGCAGATCCGCGCGCAAGAGATCGTACACGTCCCTGTTGTCCGGCTCGGCCCAGAACCCGAAAAGTTGCACCCCGCTATCCTTGATTTTGATCCACGGGGTGTCCCCGTCCTGCCCGTACTCCAGGCGCGGGGCGTGCTCCCGGAGAGCGACAAGCAACGCGGCATAGCGCCGGCGCCACTTGGCCCGGTAGCCGGGCACCAGCGCTTTCAGTCGGACCGGAATATGGATCATTAGCGCAGACCGGCCGTGACCAATGCCGCCGATTGGCCCGGCTGGTAGGTCGCGAAATAGGCGATGCGCAGCCGCACATCCGCTGACAGCCGTTTCAGGAAACGCTCGAACAGGTCCAGATCCTCCTGAAGAATCCGTGTCTGGCCGTACCCATGCTCAGCATTGGTATTTACCGGCGCAGCGGGGACAACCGGCGTATGGGACAGCCCCAAAGCGTCCAGGGCCGCATTCATCCTAGCCGCATCGGCGAGGTGCTCCGTCCGAATCTCCACCGCGCGCTCGATCTTGAACTCTTCGACCAGGCGGTCGAACCGCAGGTACATCTCGCACCAGGCCCAGAGATAGAATTCGCCCTTCTCCATGTCCGCGCTGCCGAGCCGCACGATGTTGCTCGGCGCGTCCGGGAGACTGTTGTCCAGGCGGAAGCTCTTGTTCCGGTTCAGAAAGCTGCGCATGTTCAGGAGCGGGTCCCGGACCAGGCGGACGAGGGACAGTCCCGGCAGGGCGCGCGCGAAGGCCCGATGCAGGCCCCGTGCGAAATACTTGCTCGCATCCACATAGATCGTCGCCCGATGCCGCGCCAGCGTGCGTGCGATCATCCGCAGCCGCCGGGCCACGATGCCGTCGAGATAGGCCTCGTTCCCCTGCTCGAATGCCGTTAGGACTTTGCCCCGCCCCAGAAGCTCGTGGGTCTCGACGAAGCGCCGGCGGAAGCGCCGTTCGAGGTCGCCCAGCGGCCCGGGGAGCACCGGATTGACAGCGGGCTCTTCGAAGGCGGCATAGCAACCCGGCACATGCGCACGGAGCAGGTCGCACAACGAGGCCTGCCCGCTGCGGCCGGCGGTGACGGTGAAGACGTACCGGGCCGTCATGCAACTATCCCTTCTCCCATCAGCAATGCTCGAAATTCGCCGGGGTCAGCACGGTCACTGCCGCCGCAAACGGCCTCTTTCAGTTCGGCTTCTTCAATGTGCGGCAGGTTGCGGGAGTCGAACCAGGCCTTCACGATCCGGCAGCGCCGCTCCAGCATGTCCCGGACGGACGGGGCAAACAAGGGAATGCCCATATCAATGAACACAATCGGACGGTCTGTGCACAAGACTTCGCAAAAAGGTGTCGTTTGCGCGTAATCGAACACAAACACATCGGCGTCGCCCATCACATCCTCAAAGCGCTTCGTGGAGGTCAGCGCGATGGTCCCTAGAGGATGCGGCCGGCCCCGCAACAGCCCTTCAGGATGCGGCTTGCAGAGCAACTCGACGGGCAAGGTCAGCATGGCTTCGACGAGACGGAACTGCCAGTCGAGATAGATTACGTCGGGAAGCACGGGAGGGAAGAATTGGCGGAACCCTGTCAGTCTGGTAGGCGCATACACCACCTTGCGGCGGGTGGGTCGGCGACGGGAAACCAGTGGCAGGCGGTGCAGTCCCGGACATCCCGCAGCGCCGGCGACGGACGGACGGTTGAAATTCGCGACAAGGCCGAGCGCCTCAGAGGCAGCAAGGTTCCTCGCCAGGGCCGGGGTCTCGACGACGAATCGGTCGCTGACCGCGAGTTCGGTGAACACGATCGTTTCCACAACCTCCATCATCCCCACCAGCACGCTATGGCTGAAGCGGGTGACGTGCCCGCCCCTCCTCTGCACCTCCAGCCCGATGGCGCGAGACGGGTAGTACCCACCGCTTCCAGACCACATCGCGACCGGCAGGCCGGGCATGGCAGACAGGGCGTCCAGATCAGCGGCGGCCTGGGCCAGGCTCTCCTGGATGAGGGGCAGGAGCAGAGACCGAACGCGATTCGCAAAGGGCTCCTCCAGGCCCTCACAGCACGCCAGCAGGTCGGCGACCGCGTCCACAAGAGTGGTCATGTCCAGGTGACGCAGCCTGCCGTTCCTCCGTCGGCGCGCTTCGGCGAGCAATAGTTCGGCATGGCGAAACCCGACCCGTTCCGAGGAACGCCTGGCGAAGGCGCACAGTAGCGAGTTGTGACTGATCGCGGTAGCCGTCGGCGCGAGCAGGGTGGCCGGTAGCCGCCACAGCGGCGTGTAGCTCGCCATCCGGGCGATCCGGCGCAACCAGACGCCGCGCGGCGCGGCCATCGGCTTGAATGGCGAGTTGGCCTGCCAGGATGCGACTCCGGACGGCGGGATCTCCCCGCGCAGGATGTGCAGTTCCGCCGGTCCTCCCGCGAGGCGGATACCCGTCCGCGCTTCCTCCTGGACGCAGAGCGCCGCCTCGGTGATTGCCCGGCTGACTACTGAAAGACGTCCCCCGGCCAGCAGCGCAACGCGCCGGAGAGGATCGTCCGCGAGGCCGTTCATGAAGCCGAGAAACGCCCGGGAACTGGCGCGGCCGGTGGAAAAGGCCTGGGCGTGCGAGATGGGCCACGAGACCGTCTCCCTCCACCCGGGCATAGTCAGCGAGGTGGCGAAATCGAACGGCACTATGTTGAGCGTCGGAGACGACAAGGAGACACCGAGCCGGCGATCATTCATTGTCAGCTGGTAGGATCATGGAGAAATCGAGTGGGGTTCCCCGCTTGCAAGCGAACATTTTTCCATCTGCCTCCTCGAGGACACCGAATTGCCAACAATGCCCTTCTTTAAGGCATTAGATAACTTCGAGTCTGAATTCTTGGTGGTCGCCTGCTTAGCGGATGGATCTAACTAATTCGAAGGCTTCTGCGTATTCAAGCCCAACTGCTATTCCCCATCTTTGAGCGATGATTCGCAGAGCTTCCGAGGACCTCGGATGAGGAAACGGCCGGGACTCACCCTCGTAGTATGCCATGGTTCTAATCTTCTCTGAAATCGTCTCAGAAACATCAACGAAGACGTTTGGCTTAAAGATTGGGTGTAGCTGCTGAAACGACCACTCGGTGGATGACGGAACCTCGAACGTATACAGCTCACGCACACAGGAACCCGCAAGCGGCCGACTTGCAGTCAGTACTGCCTGGAAAGTGATTCGATGGTCAATGTTTAAATCACCGGGGTGATGCGTATATATGCTCTCTGGGCGAACTTCACCTATTGCAGTCTCCACACGTTTTACAATGTCAAGGAGAGAAACCTCATCAAAACGATTATCAGGGAGTTTTTCAAATCTGATCGAGCGCGTCCCAAGGGCTGCGGCAGCAGCTCTCGCCGATTCCGATATCCGCTCTAATTCAGCTTTGTTTGTGTTATCTCGAGAAACGTACCGAGATGTGATCCCCTCGCCGAGAATCAAAATATGAATATCCCGACTTTTGCTCAGCTTTGCAATTGTGGCTCCACAGCCAAGTACCTCATCATCAGGATGGGCAGTTACTACTAGTACGCTTCCTTGACTCTCATCTGCCCTAAAAGACATCGTTATCGCCTAAGGAGAAGAACCAGTTTTCTGCCCTGCCGCATTGTGGTTTCATTGTTTCATGAATATATACAATGAACGGGCTGCTCTCCTTCAGTTGGAAACCGTAACGAGCTAATTCCTTATGATAATGGGAATCCTCGAACACCCATGTGTTGAGTTCGTCACACCCTCTCGCAAATCTAAAGGCATTTACGATTAAGTTGTCAAAACTCTCGCGATCTATGTAATGCATATCGACAATATGAGCTTTCTTCTTGTTTGTGATCGTGTCGTGAAAGAGTTTCATAACAACGTAACCTTTAATATTCGAGCCGGCCGTACTGAGATAACATTCGTATTTGACATCTGGCCTCTCGAAGAAACGCCAGTTAAGAAATCTATGATCTTTGTAGACGGCAAGATCTTTGTCTTTACAGAAGTTCGGTATCATAAAGTCCATCTCTGAAGGAAAGGCGTCTATAGGACTCGCTATCTTGCTAGTTTCCACGTAGTTTGATGTGCTCGCAAAGTAAAGATTTGCGGCGTGCCACCACCCAATTCTCAGATGTCCTTTAAAAGCCTTTCTATTGGGAACACCCACTGTCAGTTGACT
>Ga0209399_10000084_pt1 | contig 53105 bp, 48 predicted proteins | sample OV2TP3_FD_184130 | JGI IMG/M metagenome (GOLD analysis project Ga0209399, IMG submission 184130) | Hot spring microbial communities from Beatty, Nevada to study Microbial Dark Matter (Phase II) - OV2 TP3 (SPAdes) (version 3) | ecosystem: Environmental > Aquatic > Thermal springs > Hot (42-90C) ... | reverse complement strand
TTGCGTGCCACGATCATGCCCGTTCCGGTCCTAGAACCTGTAGTGCGAGAAAGCCTTGTTTGCTTCGGCCATGCGATGCACTTCCTCGCGCTTCTTCATCGCCCCGCCGCGCCCCTCGGCGGCCTCCGCCAGCTCGCCCGCAAGGCGCGCGCGCATGGACTTCTCGCCGCGCTTCTGCGCCGCCTCGCGGATCCAGCGCATCGAAAGCGCCATGCGCCGCACCGGACGGACCTCCACCGGCACCTGGTAGTTTGCGCCACCCACGCGCCGGCTCTTCACTTCCACCATTGGTTTGACGTTCTGCACGGCCTGCGTGAACACCTCGACCGGATCCTTGCCGGACTTCGACTTGATCATGTCGAGCGCCCCGTACACGATCCGCTCGGCAACCGACTTCTTGCCGCGGGTCATCAGCACGTTGATGAACTTCGCGACGTCCGCATTGCTGAATTTCGGATCCGGCAGGATCTCGCGCTTCGGGACTTCCCTGCGCCGCGGCATGGTCGATCTCCTCAGGCCGTCTTGGCCAGCTTGGCGCCGTACTTGGAGCGAGCTTGCTTGCGGTCCTTCACGCCTTGCGTGTCCAGCGAGCCGCGCACGATGTGGTAGCGCACGCCCGGCAGGTCCTTGACGCGTCCGCCGCGGATGAGCACCACCGAATGCTCCTGCAGGTTGTGCCCTTCGCCACCGATGTACCCGATCACTTCATGGCCGTTGGTCAGGCGCACCTTGGCCACCTTGCGCAACGCGGAGTTCGGCTTCTTGGGCGTCGTCGTGTATACGCGCGTGCACACGCCGCGCTTCTGCGGCGAGCCGGCAAGCGCGGGCACCTTGGATTTCGGTCGCTTCGCCGACCGCCCCAGGCGCACTAATTGATTGACCGTAGGCATGTTTGTCCGTGTCCAGAAACGAATCGGGCGGCCACGTCGCGTTCCCCGCAGCCGCCCCAGCTCCAGAAAAGAGGCGGATTATAAAGAGTTTTTCGATCTAGCGTCAACACATGGCGCGCCCGGGTGCTGTCTCACTGGGACACTACCGCGCGCCCGATCCCGCCTCAGATGCATCGAATCGCAGCCGGTCCTCGACTTTGACGTTTCTCGGAGCGCGCAGAAACAGAATCCCGACCCCAACGGCTAGAATGCCCCTTGGAGGAAAGCATGGAAGCGCTCGCCCAGTACCTTGCCAAGCCGTGGGTCGCCCGTTACCAGAAAGGCGTGCCGGAAACCGTGCAGGTGCCCCTCGTTTCGGTGCCGCAGGCGTTCGACGAGGCATGCGACCGGAACCGCGACCGTCGCGCCGTCGTGTTCTACGGCCGTGACATCACCTATGGCGAACTGCGCGACGCGACGGATCGTCTGGCCAACGCGCTCGCAGTGCTGGGAGTGAAAAAGGGCGACCGCGTGGCCTTGTTCCTGCTGAACAGCCCGCAATTCATCATCGCGTATTTCGCCGCATTGAAATGCGGCGCGACCGTGACGCCCATCAGCCCGGTCTATACCAGCCACGAAGTCCGCTACCAGATCGAGGACAGCGGTGCCCGCGCCGTGATCTGCCAGGACATCCTGTATGAGAAAGTGGAAAAAGCCGGAGTCACGCTTGGACTCACGGTACTGACCAACGTGAACGAGTACCTGCCCGCGATGAAGCGCCTGTTCGGCACGCGTGCGCCGGGAATCGCACCGGGGCCGAATCTGCACTGGCTGCAGGACCTGCTGAAGAAGTATCCGCCGCAACCGCCGGCCGTCACGATCGAGCCCCGGTCCGACATCGCGGCGCTGCCCTACACCGGCGGCACGACGGGGCATCCGAAGGGCGTGATGCTCTCGCACTACAACATGATCGCTGCGCAGACGCAGTCTCGATCCGTGTTTCCGGCCTTCGAGATGGGCAAGGAAGTGATTCTTGCGTTCCTGCCGTTTTTCCACATCTACGGGCAGGCCGTCATCATGCTGGGCGGACTGGCGCAGGGCAACCTGCTGGTGCTGTTCACCAACCCGGACACGGAGGCGATCCTCGCCGCGATGGAGCGCTACCAGGCGACCGTGTTCTACGGCGTTCCAACGCTCTACGAGTACCTCAAGGATCACAAGGACACGAACAAGGCGAACTGGCGTCGCTTGAAGCTTGTCCTTTCCGGCGCGGACACGCTGCATGTTTCCACGATGGACGACTGGGCCAAGCGCACCGGTTCCAACATCATCGAGGGCTACGGTCTTTCCGAAACGTGCGCGGCGAGCCACGTCAATCCTATCGACCGTCCGAAGGCCGGGTCGTTCGGCTGTCCGGTACCGAACATGCTGGCTGCCGTGATCGATCCGGAGACGTTCGCCTTCGTGCCCGTGGGGAAAACGGGAGAGCTCGTGCTCTCCGGTCCGAACGTCATGCTCGGCTACTGGGGAAAGCCGGAGGAGTCTGGACGCGTGTTTTTCGAGTCCGGAGGCGTACGCTGGATGCGAACCGGCGACATCGTATCGATGGACGAGGAGGGGTACTTTCATTTCTACGACCGCGCCAAGGACCTGATCAAGTACAAGGGCTACTCCATCTTCGCCAAGGACGTCGAGGATGTGCTCTACCGTCACCCGCAAGTGAAGGCGGTCGGCGTGATCGGAGTGCCCGATCCCGCGGTGGGACAGCGGATCAAGGCGATCGTAGTGCTGCAGGGCGATGCCCGCGGCCGGCTGTCCGAGGATGAAATCAAGTCCTACTGCCGCGAGACGCTTGCCGAGTACAAAGTGCCCCACATCGTCGAGTTCCGGGGCGAACTTCCCAAGACCGACGTCGGCAAGGTATCGCGCCGCGAGCTGCGCGAGGACCACTGACGCGGCGCAAAAGGAAGGTCGGATCGATCCGATGGCGATACCGTTCTTCAGGGTCGAGGGGCTGACGAAGCGATTCGGCGGCCTCACGGCGGTCGGGGACGTAAGTTTCGAGTTGCGCCGGGACCAGATCGTCGGATTGATCGGCCCCAATGGTGCGGGCAAAACGACGCTGCTTCGCCTGATCACCAAGATCCTGCGCCCCGACGCGGGCCGCATCACGCTCAACGGCGAGGACATCACCGAACTGAGGCCCTGGGAGGTCGTCGGCCGAGGCATTGCGGGCACCTTTCAGGCCATGCGGCCGTTCCGGCACCTGCCCATCATCGCCAACGTCATGGTGCCGCTGGTCGCGCCGCGCGCGAGGAGCCGGGGCGAATGGGTGAAGAAGGTCGAGGCGAAGGCGATGGACGCGCTCGAGTTCGTCGGCATCTCGGACATGGCGCTCGAGCCCGCTTCCGCCCTTTCGCAGGGCGATCTCAAGCGGCTCGAGGTGGCGCGCGCCATCGCGAGCGAGCCTGAGCTGCTGCTGCTCGACGAGCCGCTCGGCGGGCTCAACCCGGCGGAATCGGAGCTGCTTGCGCGCTCGATCCGGCGCCTGCACAAGGGCGGGCGTTTCGGACGCCTGCATTCCGAGGGGCCGGCAGTACTGATGATCGAGCACAAGCTGAAGGAGCTCATGTCGATCGTGGACCGCGTGATCGTGCTCGACCACGGTGAGCTGCTCGCGGACGGAACGCCGGCCGAGGTCGTGGAAAATCCCAAGGTCGTCGAGGCCTATCTCGGAAGCGAACATGCCGCTGCTTGAAGTGCGCGACCTGAGCGTGCGTTACGACAAGGCCCAGATCCTGAACGGCGTGTCGCTCGAGGTCGGCGGCAGCGAGTTCGTCGGGCTGGTCGGGCCCAACGGCGCGGGCAAGTCGACGCTCCTGCGCGCGATCTCCGGGCTGGTCAATTTCGAGGCGCGCATGAAGCGCGGAACGGCAGGCGACATCGTGCTCGAGGGCGAAGTGCGCTTCGCCGGCGAGCGCGTCGACGGGCTGGCGCCGCACGAGATCCGAATGCAGGGGCTGGTGCTGTGTCCCGAGCGCCGGCGGCCGTTTCGCGAGCTGACGGTATTGGAGAACCTGAACGCGGGTGCCTACCTGGCGCGCAATCACGCCGACACCGGCGCCCGGCTCGAGCGCTGCTTCGGGCTGTTCCCTCAGCTCGCCGCGCGCAAGGCCCAGATTGCCGGCACCCTCTCGGGCGGCGAACAGCAGATGCTTGCCATCGCGCGCGCACTGATGTTCGAGGCGCGGCTCCTGTGCATCGACGAGCCCTCGCTCGGCCTTGCGCCGAAAATCCGGGAGGAACTCTTCGCCGCGATCGCCAAGGTGCACGCGAGCGGCGTGCCGGTGCTCCTCGTGGAGCAGGAAGTCGGCAAGGTCTTCCGCATGGCGGATCGCAACTACGTGCTTTCGCAGGGGAAAATCATCGCGCACGGCCCGTCGAAGGAACTGCTCTCCGACGAGACCCTGCGCGCCGGCTATCTCGGCTTATAGCCGTCAGGACGGTTTCGCCGCCAGGATTCCCTTCAGCGGCGCGCCGCACAGGCGGCAGGCGCTGCGCCAGGCGCGGTTGCGCTGCTTGCAGCGCGGACACGGCGTCTCGATCCGGTCGCGCGCCCAGGGCGCCAGTCCGCGTGGCATGAACAGAAGCACCAGCAGCACGATGACCGCGAAGATCAGCAGGCGCAGTTCTCCGAATGCCTTGAAGCTTCCGAGCCACTCGGTGAGCGGATAAAGAATGAATACCGCCGCCACGGGTCCGTAGATCGTGGCGACGCCGCCGAAAATGCCCCAGATCACCACCTGGAACGAGATCGCGGTTTCCAGCGTCGAGGGACCGGCGACACGGATATAGTGCGCAAGCAGAGCGCCGGCGAGGCCCGCCGCGAACGCCGAAATGGCAAAGACCAGGAGCTTGTAGCGGGGCGTGTTGATGCCCGATGCGCGGGCGGCGACTTCGTCGTCGCGAATCGCGTGCAGAACCAGGCCGAACTTGGAGTCGGCAACGAGCCAGAGCCCGAACACCGCCGCCAGCATCGAGAACACCGCGATGTAGTAATTCGCGGGGACCGAAGCGGCGAGCCGCTTCAGCCCGGATACGCCCAGTTCCCCGCCGGAGAAATCGGGAAACGCGAACAACAGGCCCAGAGCGATCAGCGGAAACGCGAGCGTGGCGAGCGAGAGGTAGGAGCCGCGCAGCCTCAGACACAGGAACCCGACCACGGCGCCGAACGCCGTCGCCACCGTGGCGCCGATCCAGACCGTGATCCAGGGGCTGATTCCGAATTTGAGCGATATCAGCGCCGAGGCGTACGCGCCGGCGCCGAAGAACAGCGCGTGACCGAAATTCACCTGCCCGGTGTAGCCCGCCAGCAGATCCCAGCTCGCGGCGAAGATGGCGTAGATGCAGGTCAGCGTGACGATCCGCAGGACGTAGGGGTCGCCGTAGACGTGCGGCAGGACGAGCAGCGTGAGCACCCACGCGAGCACCAGGATGCGGGAGGGCAGCACCAACACCTCGTTGCTCAGCTCCGCCCAGGCGCGGCGCAGCCAGTACATCACCGTTCCTCCTCGAAGGCGACGCCGTACAGGCCCTCGGGCCGCAGCAGCAGCACCAGCACCATGATCGAGAGCGCCACCGCGCCCTTGAGAAACGCGCCGGCCGGCAACGCGAACACCGTGATCGATTCGACGTACCCGATGATCAGAGCGCCGATCACGCTCCCCTTCAGGCTGCCCAGTCCACCGAGCACGACGATCGCGAGCATCGTGACAAGCGGCGAAAGCCACATGAACGGATCCACCACGTACACGGGCGCCACCACGACACCGGCAATGGCTGCCAGCGCCACCGAAATCGCGACCGTAGCCATCGCCACGCGATTCACGTTCATGCCCATCAGGTTGGCGACCTCGAGGTCGTTCGCGGTCGCGCGGATGGCAAGACCGAGACGGGTGCGGTACAGGAGCGTCCAGGTCACTCCGAGCATCGCCGCGGCAACGGCAAGGATCAGCAGGCGCTGATAGGGAATGGTCACGCCGGCGACGCTCACCACGCCACTGAGGGTCGAGGGGATGCCGAGATAGTGGCCGCCGAACGAGAACAGCATCACCTCCTGGAAGATCAGCGCCAGCGCGATGGTAGCGATCAGCACCGCCGCCTCGTGCTCGCGCACCGGTTCGATCACCAGGCGGTAGCAGATCACGGAGAGCAGCGTCACGCCGGCGACCGAGAGGATGCCCGACACGGCAAAGCCCAGGTCCGCCTTCACCAGCAGCATGTAGAAACAGTAGGCCGCCAGCATGTAGAAGGCGGTGTGCGCGATGTTGACGATGCGCGCGACGCCGAAGATCAGCGAAAAGCCGACCGCGAGCAGCGCGTACACGCCGCCGTTGACCAGTCCGGTGACGAGAATGTCCTGAAACACGAAGAAGAAGCGGGCGCGCCGCGCGCGCCCGCTCTCAGGCCGGGTGCCGGATCACCGCGCCGGCATCTGGAACGGCTGCATGCCCTTCACCTGCGGCGGCCAGAACGGCACTTTCTTGCCGTTCTGCCATTGCACCCCGATGCCGGCGGTCTTGCCCACTTCCCAGATCAGGTCGTGGCGCTTGTCCCACGACGCCGTCGCCCCGGTCCCGACATGAACCATCTTCTCGAGCACCGGTACGAGCTTGTCGGCGTCGGTGGTGCCGGTCTGCTCGATCGCGGTCCTGAGGATCATGATGGCGTCGTAGGTGGCGGCATTGTAGGTCGGCGACTTCTTGTAGCGCTCCTTGAACGCGCGCACGAACGGGACAGTCTTCGGCGTGACCTCGACTTCGGCGTAGGTATCCAGCGTGGACACGAAATTGCCCTTGCCGGCGGTTGCCGCCCAGAACTCGTCCTTCTGGCCCTCGACGTTGATGCCGAACGCCACCGCCTTCATGTTGCGCTCGCCCATCTGGCGTCCCAGGGAAATCCCCACCGGGCCCGAAAGCAAGGTAAACACGATGTCGGCGTCGGCGCGCTCGATCGCCGAAAGCTCGGCCGTGACGTCGGTCGCGATTGCGGAGGGTTGCCACGTGCCGACCACCTCCATTTTCATCTTCGGCAGCGTCGCCTGAATGCCCTTGACGATCGGTTCCGTCCAAACCGCCTTTTCGGCGACGATCGCGACCTTCGGCTGCTCCTTCTTCAGGGACTGCCGCACCTGCTCGCCGATGGAATTGAGCACCGCCATCAGCGAGCGGAAAAGGTCCGGGGATTTGGTCGGCGTGACGCGGAACCAGTACTTGTAGCGATCGTAGTTCTTCTCCACGTTCTCGCCGAGCCGGGCGTCCGCCGCCCCGGCGCCGAGAAAGATTTTCTTGTGGTCCATGGCGATCTCCTGCATCGCCAGCACCGCTTCGGAACGGAATCCGCCGATCAGGAAATCGGCCTTGTCGCGCGTGATCACGCGCTCGATGGCGTTGGTCGCGTCCGGCACGGACTGGATTTCGTTCGTGTCGGCGCGGATCAGTTCGATCTGCATCTTCTTCCCGCCGACGCTGATGCCGCCCGCCTTGTTGATTTCGTCGCGCGCCATCTCGGCCCCCGCCCAGTGATTTTCCCCCTGCACGAACGCCATGGGCCCGAGAATGGCGATCTTGACCGTGCTCTGGCCATACGCCGTGGATGCGGCCGCAAGCGCCGCCGCCATGAGAAACGAACGCAGCATTGCCTCCTCCTATGGGTTAGACTCGATTGAGCCGTTGCATGGTACCAAATTAGCCAGTGGCGAGAGTTGATTTTCGTTGCATTCACCGCTTGCGGGTGCGGTGGGCCGAGATCGACATGCAGAAGGTCGTTTTCAACGGCCACTACCTCACGTACATCGATTCGGCGGTGGCCGAGTACTGGCGCGAGATCGGCCTGCCCTACCCCGAGGGGTACGTGAGCCGGTACGGCAACGATCTCTACCTGCGCAAGGCGGCCGTGGAATACCTGGGCTCGGCACGGTACGACGACGTGCTTGCGGTGCTTTGCCGGGTGGGCCGGCTCGGCAATAGCAGCATGACCTTCCGATTCGAGATCTGGCGCGACGAACCGGACCCTTCGAGCGCACCCCTGATCACGGCCGATCTTGTCTACGTGAACGTCGATGTCGCGACGACCGGGGCGGCGCCGCTGCCGGAGGACCTGCGCAGCCGCATTCTCGGCTACGAGCGCATTGCCCCAGTCCAGGCATGAGCCCGCCCGCGTTCGACTACTACTGGGAGGATTTTCCCGTCGGCCAGGTACGCGACATGGGCCGGCACACGTTCACCGAGCAGGAGATCGTCGCGTTCGGCCGCCAGTACGACCGGCAGCGCTTCCATGTCGATCCCGAGGCGGCGCGCGAAACGTTGTTCGGGGGGCTGATCGCGAGTGGCTGGCACACCTGCGCAGTCGCCATGCGCGGGATGTGCGACGCCTACCTCGCCCGTTCAGCCTGCGTCGGTTCTCCCGGTCTGGACAGCCTCAAGTGGCTCAAGCCGGTGCGGCCGGGCGACGAGATCGCGTTCCGGGCGCGGGTGCTGGAGGTGCGTCCCTCCTCAAGCCGGCCCGGGCTGGGGCTGGTGAAGTTCCTGTGGGACGCGGTGGACCGATCGGGCGAACAGGTTCTCGCCATGGAAGGCTGGCAGCTTTTCGAGCGCCGCGCGAACCCGGATCGATGAACGTTCGAGCGGATTCGCTGCTGTACTGGGAGGACTTCACGCCCGGCGAGGTTGTCGAGATGGGCAGGCATACCTTCGCCGAAGACGAAATCATCGCCTTTGCGCAGCAGTTCGACCCGCAGCCGTTCCATACCGATCCGGCCGCCGCCCGACAGTCGATTTTCGGTGGGCTGATCGCGAGCGGTTGGCACACGTGCGCGATCGGCATGCGCCTGATGGTGCAGAACTACATCGGCCGCGCGGCAAGCGCGGGATCACCGGGCGTGGAAAACATCCGCTGGCTGGCGCCGGTACGGCCCGGCGACACGATCCGCTACCGGCGCGTGATCCTGGAAGCACGCCCTTCCGGAAGCAGGCCCGATCTCGGGCTGGTGCGTTCGCGCTCCGAGGCGCTCAATCAGCGCGGCGAAATCGTGATGACCATGGAGGGCTGGGGGATGTTCCGCCGCAGGCCCGCCGGAGCGCAGTGAGCGCGGCGATCGAACTCAACCACAAGGTACACGTCCTCAATTCGCGTGCCGATTCGACGCGTTCCCGACCATGCCTGCGCTCGAATCCGTCCGATCGAATGACCGGACCCCAAGGTCGTCCTCGAGCGCCTTAACGTGAGCGCTCACTGCGGGCTGGCTGAGATTCAGCCGTTCGGCTGCCCGAGTGAGGTGCCCCTCGTCTGCGACAGCGGTAAAAGTGCGTAGCTGATGTAGTTCCAAGGGTCTCATTACGCTCTTCGACTGTCCCCTCATGCCAGAGTTTTGCAGTGCAATAAACGACTTTTGAACGATCGCTGCATATTATCGCAATGATTTGATATAGAGATTTGAATTTTCGTAAATCAGCTCATATATTCTGATTGTGCAGCGCAATATAACTGATAGGAGTGCATCATGAGCTTTACCAACCCGCTCTACGAAGGGGACGGTTACCTCCCCCGCCGATACGCGACAAAACTGGCGGCCGGAACTGCTGCCCGGATGGTCAAATCGGCCGAGGCGCGCGCAAATCGCGCCGACGGTCTGGAGCGCCAGGCGCGCTGGCTCGGCGCGCGCGGCCTCGCCGCCCTCATCGGGCGCTTTTTCAGCTGGCTCGAACGCAGCGCACGCGAAGCGCGGCGCCGCGAAATCGAGCGCTACCTTGCGCAATCCACCGATGCCGTCGATCTCGAACACCGGATGAAGGCGCTCGAACGCCGCGGCGAATTGTTCAGCTGATTCGCCAGCCGAACGCGCCGGCCGGTCAGTAGGCGCGGTCCGGACCAAAGAACACGACCAGCAGGCGCGCGAGCCCGTAAGCGACCCAGGTCCGTACCCGCAGCCCCAGCGGCTGCTTCTTCCACTGCTGCGGCGCCATGGGCCGTGCGCCGTGCACGATGGCGTCCTCCAGGCTCGCGCGCAGCTCCGCGGCAAATCTGGCATCGTCCACGAAAACATTCGCCTCGCGCGCCAGCAGCAGGCTGAACGGATCGATGTTGGATGACCCCACGCAAGCATGCGTGACGTCGAACACGGCCACCTTGGCGTGCATGAAGCTCTTGTGGTACTCGTGGATCTCGATCCCGGCGTCGAGCAGCGATCCGTACAGCGCGCGCGACGCGTAATGAAGCAATAGGTATTCGACCCTGCCCTGCAGCAGCAGCCGCACGCGCACGCCGCGGGCGGACGCCCGTGCGAGCGCCTGCCGGAAGCGCCGCCCCGGAAAGAAGTACGCGCACGCGATGAGGATCTCCCTTTGCGCCGCGTCGATGAGTTCGTGATAGGCGTGTTCGATATCGCGCCGGTGCCGGAGATTGTCACGCACCACGAGCGCGGCGCGCTGGTTCTCGCTGCGGACCGGAATGGCGGGTCTCTCGTCCTCGCCCTGGCCGCCGAGCAGCGCCTCCATGCCCGGCCAGCGCTGGCGCAGGTTGGTCCAGGAAACACGCGACCAGAGACTCGCCGCCTCGTCGTGAACCACGGCCGCCAGCGGCCCTTCGATCCGGACCGCGTAATCGTAGCGGGGCGGAATGTGGTTCGGCGTATCGTAATCATCGATCACGTTGATCCCGCCGACGAACGCAACGGCCCCGTCGGCGCAGGCGAGCTTGCGGTGCATGCGGCGCAGCCGGTTGCGGCGCAAACGCCAGGGACTGATATCGGGACGGTAGAACAGGATTTTCGCGCCGGCGCCCTCCAGCATGCTGCGGAACCGCGGCGCAAAATCGCGCGCGCCGAACCCGTCCAGCAGCAGGCGAACCGCGACGCCGCGCGCCGCGGCACGCGTCAGGGCGTCTGCGATCAGGCTCCCGGTTTCGTCGTCGGCGAAGATGTACGTTTCGAGATGTACCTCGCGGCCGGCGGCGTCGATGGCGCGCGCGAGCGCCGGGAAGTACTGCTCGCCGCTTCGCAGCAGCGTGAGGCGGTTTCCGGCGAGGTACTCAGGCACGCGCGAGCTCCGCGCTGACCGCCAGATGGTCCGACAGAAGCGACCAGGGCGCGCCGCGATGCACGCGCGAGGAGACGACGCGAAATCCGCGCACGTAGATGCGATCCAGCCGGAACAGGGGCATCAGGCTCGGGTAGGTGCGCGCGGCGCGGCCGTGCCGCGCCACCGACACTTCGGTCATGCCGAGCCGGCGTTCGAGGATCGCCGAGGCGCGCTGGCGCCAGTCGTTGAAGTCTCCGGCCACGATGATCGGCAGCGCGCGCGAGGCCAGTTCTTCCAGCCGGCCGGAAATGGCATCGAGCTGACGCCGCCGACCGCGCTCATGCAGCGACAGGTGCACGCACACGCAGTGCAGGTTTCTGCGCCAGCCCGGCACCGTCACGACGCAATGCAGCAGACCGCGCCGCTCGAAGCGGTGGTCCGATACGTCCTCGTTCTGCACCGAAAGGATCGGAAAGCGCGACAGAATGGCGTTGCCGTGATGGCCGTGGTCGTAGACCGCGGTGCGCCCGTAGGCGTGGCGCCAGTCCGCGCCGGCGAGGAACTCGTGTTGCGGAGCGAGCGGCCAGGTGGCGAAGCGCCTTTCGTGGCGCTCGTTGACCCCCTGGACTTCCTGCAGGAATACGAGATCCGGACCGAGCGCCCGCAGGCCCTCCTGCAGCTCGTGAATCACCATGCGGCGATTGAATTGCGACAGCCCCTTGTGGATATTGAGCGTCGCAACCCTGATGGACTCGATCATTGCAGGTCGAACCGGAAACGCTTCTCGAACAGATCCGCGTCGTCGAAATGCTGCCGGCCCGCGAAGGCCGTCGGGTGACGTCCCCATTGTCGCATGGCGCCCGCCGATTCGATTCCCATCGGCCGGAACAGGAACCGCGCCGCGCGCTCGCCGCCCGCGAGCAGCCCGCGGGGACCAAACGCGCTGATCGCCGCGCCGCGCATCCGTTGCAAAAATTCCGTCCATCGGTCGGCCGTGTTCATCTTGGTTCTTTCGCGGCGCGCGCTCGCCGTTCAATTTCGCCTACCATGCCGTGGAACTGGTCCTCGAGATTGCGCCGCAGCAGAAACCTTCCGATCAACGGCGGAAGGGCGACGTCCGGCTCGATCACTCCGTTCCAGTGGAGCACCAGGCGGTTCTCGCCGAGCAATTCGATCCGGTAGCCGCCCCGCAGGTGCCTGAGGTTCCCGCTCAGCAGTTCCACGTCGATCCGCTGCGGCGGATGCTCAACGGTTCGCACGGTCACGTCGATCGGATAAGAAAACACAAGGAAGCGCGCTTCGCCGGACTGCTTGACGATGGTAGCGCGTCCGGCGCGTTCGATCACCCGGCTTTGGTGGATGCCCGGAATGAACTCCCGCAGCCGGTCGTAGTCGGTCAGCGTCGACCACACCAGTTCGAACGGCGCCTGCACCGTGGCGCGCGCGACCACGTGCACCGCCTCGCCACGCCACTCGGCGCGCACAGCGGCGTCCTCTGCGCCGCGCGCGTCCCCCGCGGCGACGAGTGCGACCAGCACTCCCACCGGCAACGCCGCGCGCATGACGCGCGGCCTAGGACGGGATTCCCGCAACCGGCCCGCCACGTCGTCCGCCAAGCTGCCGGATGGCATCGCGGTTGGACCACGAAAAGCACTTCTCGGCGGCCGCGCGCCAGGGCATCCACAGGCTTGCCGTATGCTCTTCGCGAGCCAGCCTCACAGCGCGCGGCGCGGGAATTTCGACGCTGAAGACATGTTCGGTGTTGTGGGTCGTCCCCGCCGCAAAGCGCTGACGCCAGAGTGGAGAGATTTCGAACGTATAGGTGAGGTTCCAGCGCTCCAGCCGCCCGCGCGGCACTTCGATCCCGGTCTCCTCGCGAACTTCGCGAATCGCGGCCTCCTCGAGCGGCTCGTCCAGGCGATCGAGCGATCCGGTGACCGACTGCCAGTAGCCCGGCCGGATCGCCCGTTCCAGCAGCAACACCTCGAGTGCGGAGGTATGAACCACGACCAGCACCGAGACCGGAACCTTGGGTGTCATGCCTTCCGTGCGCGCACGAGCGGCGGCAGGGAGGCGGGACCGCTCACCATCACGACAATGAACGGCCTGCCCCGCTCGGCCCAGAATTCGGCGCTGGACGCCAACACGTCGAGCAGGACGCCCAGGTCATCCCGCGCCAGCCGTTGCGCGCCCTCGAGCACGAGCAGGTGTCCCGCCGCCGGACGCCAGGACAGATCCGTAAGGCAATCCTCAAGCGCGTCCCAGTTGCCCCCGAACCACTGCGGGAATTCAAGCGCGCGTGCAATCTCGGCCAGCAGTGCCGGCTTGTCGGGCGCTCGTGTGAGCGCGATGCGAGAGACCCGCAGGTCGCTGCCGCGCGCAGCCGTCAACGCCTCTTCCGCGCGCGTCGCACGGTAGACGCCGGAGCTCAGCGGATCATTCAGCCGATGGCGGATCTTGCCCGTCATTGCAGGATGCGGCGGAAGCTTCGATAGTGGTCGTCGGTGTAATAGAGTTCGCCGTCACGGCCCGCGACGATTCGCCGAGCACCGCGGTCGCGCCCCCCCGGGGTCCTTACCGTGTACTCGCGATAGTAGCCCCGTTCCTGCCGCGGCAGCAGACCTTCGCGATTGCGGAAAATGGCGCCGTCGCTCGGGAACGGAAACGGCCCACCCTTGCATCACGTGGCGGGTCGGTCCCTCAGGCGCAGTCCGAGTTCGCGCAACTGGCGGTCATCCACCGGGCTTGGAGCCTGCGTGAGCAGGCACTGGGCGCGCTGGGTCTTCGGAAACGCGATCACGTCGCGAATCGACTCCGCACCGGCCATCATGGCGACGAGGCGATCGAGGCCGAACGCTATGCCGCCGTGCGGAGGCGCCCCATACTGCAGGTTTTCCAGCAGAAAACCGAATTTCGTCCGCGCCTCCTCCTCGCTGATGCCGAGCGCGCGGAACACCTTGGCCTGCACCTCGGCGCGGTGAATCCGCACCGAGCCGCCGCCGATCTCCCAGCCGTTGAGGACCATGTCGTAGCCCTTGGAAAGCGCGGCCCCGGGCGAATCCGCAAGCAGATCTTCGTGCCCGTCCTTGGGGCTCGTGAACGGATGGTGCATCGCGGCCCAGCGCCGGTTTTCCTCGTCCCACTCGAACATGGGGAAATCGACCACCCAGAGCGGACGCCAGCCTCCCGTGGCGCATCCCTTCTCGTGCCCGATCCGGGTCCGCAGCGCACCCAGCGAGTCGTTCACCACCGAAGCCCTGTCGGCGCCGAAGAAGATCACGTCGCCGTCTTCCGCCGCGGTGCGCTCCAGCACGCGCGCGAGCACCTCGGTCGGAAGGAACTTGACGATCGGCGATTGCAGGCCGTCGGGCAACCTCGAGCGGTCGTTCACCTTGAGATAGGCGAGGCCTTTCGCGCCGTAGATCGTCACGAACTGGGTGTACGCATCGATCTCCTTGCGCGTAAGTTCCGTACGCACGCGAAGCGCCGCCACCCGTCCATCCGGCAGATCCGCGGCCGCGCGGAACACCTTGAATTCGACCCCTTTCATCAGGTCGGTCAGCTGCGTGAGCTGAAGCGGCACGCGCAGATCGGGCTTGTCCGAGCCGTACCGGTCGAGCGCCTGGGCGTGGGTCAGGCGCGGAAAAGGGTTTGGCAGGTCCACTTCGAGCACCCGCTTGAAGACGCTGCGAATCAGCCCCTCCATCACGTCCTGGATTTCGGTTTCGGTGAGAAACGACGTCTCGACGTCGATCTGCGTGAATTCGGGCTGCCGGTCGGCGCGCAGGTCCTCGTCGCGAAAGCAGCGGACGACCTGGTAGTAGCGCTCGAAGCCTGCCACCATCAGCAGCTGCTTGAAAAGCTGCGGCGACTGCGGCAGCGCGTAGAACGCGCCGTGGTGCATCCGGCTCGGCACCAGGTAATCGCGCGCCCCTTCGGGCGTCGAACGCGTCAGCATCGGCGTTTCGATGTCGATGAATCCCTGGCGGTCCAGGTATTCGCGCACCGCCTGGGTGACGCGATGGCGCAGCCTCAGGTTTCGCTGCATCGGCTCGCGCCGCAGATCGAGCACGCGATACTGCAGCCGGGTGTTCTCCGACAGGTTGTCGTCGTCGAGCTGGAACGGCGGCGTGGCCGAGGGATTCAGCACTTCGACCGTGTGCGCCAGCACCTCCACCGCGCCCGAACGAAGGTCCGGATTGACCGTGCCCTCGGGCCGGCGCCGCACGATTCCGGTGACCTTGAGTACGAATTCGTTGCGCACGCGCTCGGCGGCACGGAACGCCTCCGGCCGGTCCGGATCGCAGACCACCTGCGCCAGCCCCTCGCGGTCGCGCAGGTCGATGAAGATCACGCCGCCATGATCGCGCCGCCGGTGCGTCCAGCCACACAGCGTCACGCTGCTGCCGACCAGTTGCGCAGTCAGCTCGCCGCAGTAGTGGGTGCGCATGGCCTCAGTTCTTCGCGTTGCGGCCGTTCCTGCCGTTCGCCGCGGGCGCTACCACACCCATCGAAATGATGTACTTGAGCGCCTGATCGACGCTCATGTCGAGCTCGATGACGTCGCTGCGCGCCACGATCACGAAGTACCCGCCGGTCGGATTGGGCGTGGTGGGCACGTATACCGAGATGTAATCGCCCTTCAGGTGGTTGGCGACGTCGCCCCCGGGCACGCCGGTGAGGAAGGCGATCGTCCACATCCCTTCGCGCGGCCACTGCACCAGCAGCGCCTTGCGGAACGCCTGCCCGCTCGATGCGAACAGCGTGTCCGAGACCTGCTTGACGCTGGAGTACACCGAATTCACCACCGGGATGCGGTGCAGGATTTCGTGCCACCACCGCACCAGGCGCTCGCCGATGAAATTCGCTGCCAGCATGCCGGTGACCACAACGATCAGCACGGTGAGCAGCACGCCCATGCCCGGAATGTGCACGCCGAGCCAGCGCTCGGTGCGGAACATGTCCGGCAGCAGCAGCAGCGACTGGTCGAGCGTGTCGACGACCAGCTTGAGGACCCAGATCGTGATGACCAGCGGGATCCAGATCAGCAGTCCCGTGATGAGATACTTCTTCAAGGGGCGGGAGACGTGAAAAAAAGCCCGGCGGAGCGGTTCCGCCGGGCGTGATCAGTGGCGGTGGGTCAGTTCGTGGTGCAGGCGGGGCAGGCGCCCTCGCCGCACGCGGGCGCCGGTTCGCCTTTCGACGCGCTCTTCGCGTCCTGCTTGGGCGCATCCGCCCGCGCCGGCTTGCCGCCGCTGTTCTTGAAGTCAGTCGCGTACCACCCCGAGCCCTTGAGTTGGAATCCTGCCGGGCTGAGCAGCTTGCGCAGGCTCTCCTTGCCGCAGGACGGACAGACGGCCATCGGCGGCTCGCTGATCTTCTGCAGGTATTCGTTCTGGAATCCGCAGTCCGAACAGCGGTATTCGTAGATCGGCATGGCTCGTGTTCCTCGATTGCTCCGGCGCGCGATGATACCGCAACGCAATAAGTACGTCACTGATTTATGGCCGAAATCGGCCCCTTCAAGGCCCCGCGCTTCAGAACGGAATGTCGTCCTCCATGTCGTCGAATTTCCCGGCCGGTTTCTTGGCCGCGGCCTTCGGCTGCGGTTCGCCCTTCGGTTCCCCCTTCGGCTCCCCCTTCGGCTCACCCGGCCGTTCGCCGCGCGCCTCGCCTGCGCCGGCGCGCGAGCCGAGCATCTGCATCGAGTCGGCGACGACCTCGGTCGTATAGCGATCGTTGCCCTCCTTGTCCTGCCACTTGCGGGTCCGGATGCGGCCCTCGACGTACACCTGCGAGCCCTTTTTCAAATACTCGCCGGCGATTTCCGCCAGCCGGCCGCGGAAGACGATGCGGTGCCACTCGGTCTCCTCTTTCTTCTCGCCCGATTGCTTGTCGGTCCACGCGAACGTCGTCGCCAGCGACGCGTTCGTGATCGCTGCGCCATCCGGCATGTATCGCGTCTCGGGGTCGCGCCCGAGATTGCCGACCAGAATCACCTTGTTTACCGATGCCATGGCATCCGCCTCCTCGTCAATTCTGCTGCTTTCCGCCCAACGCAGCGCCTGCCCCGGCGTTGACCGGTCGGGCACGCGCCGGGGTGCGCATGCCTGCTGCCACCGCGAGCCAGGCGAGCGCGAGCGTGGCGCAGCCGCCGAACACTGCGGCGGTTCCGAAATGCTTGGCGACCCAGCCGCCGCCCAGACCCCCGAAGAACAGCCCCAGTGTCTGTGTCGTGTTGTACACGCCGATCGCCGTGCCGCGCGCGTGTGCCGGCGCCAGGCGCGTGACCAGCGAGGGCAGCAGCGCTTCGAGCACGTTGAATGCGGCAAAGAATACGAGCAGGAGCGCCGCCAGCGCCGCAATGCCGGTCTCGGCTGCGGCGAGTCCTGCCTGAACCGCGACTAGCAGCGCCACGGCGCCGATCAGCACCGGCTTGGAGCGGTTGCGGCGATCGGCGTACAGGACCGGCGGCACCATGAGCGCAAAGGACGCGAGCACCACCGGAAGGTACAGCATCCAGTGATCGGTCAGTGCGAGACCGGCGACGACCAGCAGCGGCGGCACCACGACGAACATCGCCATCTGGACCATGTGCAGCACGAAGATGCCGAAATTGAGCCGCAGCAGTTCGGGCTGAAAGGCTTCGCCGAGGCCGCCCGTCCCGGGGGTCGCGCGCACGTGCTGCGGCACCTCCGGCACGACCGCGGCAACCAGCCACAGCGCCGCAAGCGAGAGAACACCGGTGAGCGCGAACAATCCCGCCATCCCGATCGCGCGGTACAGCGAGGGCGCCGCGACCAGCGAGAGCGCGAAAGCAAAGCCGATCGTCGAACCGATGATCGCCATCACCTTGGTGCGATGTCCCTCCCCGGTCAGATCCGCCGCGAGCGCGACCACCACCGAGGAGATCGCGCCCGCACCCTGCAGCGCACGGCCGGCGATCGCGGTCCAGATGTCGCTTGCCGCCATGGCGAGGAAACTTCCCGCGGCGAAGATCACCAGCCCGGCGTAGATGACGGGCTTGCGGCCGATCCGGTCCGAGGCAACGCCGAACGGGATCTGCAGGATCGCCTGCGCCAGACCGTAGGCGCCGAGCGCCACGCCGACCAGTGTCAGGTCGTCCCCTCCCGCGTAGTGACGGGCGTGCACGGCGAACACCGGCAGGATCAGGAACAGGCCGAGCATCCGCAGCCCGAAGATCGCGGCAAGGCTCGCGCCCGCCCGAAGCTCGGTCGGGGTCATCCGGTCGGACTGCATGCAGGGGTGGAGCGCCGCGGCGGAAAAAGGCTATATTAGCAAGTTTACTTTTCCGCTTCGCCCCTTGGACTCGATCCGCATCCGCGGCGCACGCACGCACAACCTCAAGAACCTGAGCCTCGACATCCCGCGCCGGAAGCTCGTCGTCGTCACCGGAATCTCGGGCTCGGGCAAGAGCTCGCTCGCCTTCGATACCTTGTACGCGGAGGGCCAGCGGCGCTACGTCGAGTCGCTTTCGACCTACGCGCGGCAGTTCCTCGATCTGATGGAGAAGCCCGATGTCGATTTGATCGAGGGGCTCTCGCCCGCGATCGCGATCGAGCAGAAGGCCTCCAGCCACAACCCGCGCTCCACGGTCGGCACCGTCACCGAAGTCCATGACTATCTGCGCCTGCTCTTCGCGCGCGTGGGAACACCCTATTGCCCGGACCACGATCTCGCGCTGCAAGCCCAGTCGGTGTCGCAGATGGTCGACCACGTGCTGCGCCTTCCCGAGGACACGAAACTGCTCGTTCTCGCACCCGTGGTGGCCGGGCGCAGGGGCGAGCAGGCGGAACTGCTTGACGAGCTCCGCGCCCAGGGATTCACGCGGGTGCGCATCGACCGCACGGTGCACGAACTGGACGCCGCGCCGCGGCTGCAGAAAAACGTCACGCATACCGTGGAAGTGGTCGTCGACCGGCTCAAGGTGCGGCCCGACGCGCGGCAGCGGCTGGCCGAATCGTTCGAAACCGCGCTGCGGCACGCGGACGGCCGCGCGATCGTGATCGAGACGGATTCGGGCCGCGAGCACCTGTTTTCCGCGCGCTTCGCCTGCCCGCAGTGCCGCTACGCGCTCGCAGAGCTCGAGCCGCGGTTGTTCTCGTTCAATAATCCCTTGGGCGCTTGCCCGCGGTGCGATGGCCTGGGCACGGTCGAGGTGTTCGACCCGCGGCGCGTGGTGGCGCACCCCGAGCTGTCGCTCGCCTCGGGGGCCATCAAGGGCTGGGACCGGCGCAATCATTTCTACCATTCGATCCTGCGCTCGCTCGCGGCGCACTACGGTTTCGACGTCGAGCAGCCGTGGCAGCGGCTCGACGCAAAGGTCCGGCAGCACATCCTGCACGGCTCGGAAGGCGAGAAAATCGCGTTCCACTATCTCGCCGAGCGCGGCCGAACCACGGTGAAGGAACACGCCTTCGAGGGCGTGATCCCGAATCTCGAGCGCCGCTACCGCGAAACCGATTCGCAGGTCGTGCGCGAGGAACTGGCCAAATTCCGCCACACGCACCCCTGCGCGGAATGCCGCGGGGCGCGGCTGCGGCGCGAAGCGCGCCACGTGCGCGTCGCCGGCCGCACGCTGCACGAGATCGCGCGGCTGGCGCTCGAGGATGCGCTCGCGCTCTTCCGCAACTTCGGGCTCGAGGGCGCGCGCGGCCAGGTCGCCGAGCGGATCGTGCGCGAGATCGCCAACCGGCTCGAGTTCCTGGTCAACGTCGGCCTCGATTACCTTTCGCTCGAGCGTTCCGCCGAGACGCTCTCGGGCGGGGAGGCGCAGCGCATTCGCCTCGCGAGCCAGATCGGCTCCGGCCTGAGCGGCGTGCTGTACGTGCTCGACGAGCCCTCGATCGGGCTGCATCAGCGCGACAACGCGCGCCTCATCCAGACGCTGAAGCGCCTGCGCGACCTGGGCAACTCGGTCATCGTGGTCGAACACGACGAGGAAGCGATCCGTGCCGCAGACCATGTCGTCGATATGGGTCCCGGTGCCGGCGAGGCCGGCGGACACGTCGTCGCCGAGGGGCCGCCTGCCGCCATCATTGCGAACGAGGAGTCCCTCACCGGCAGATACCTCGGCCGGGCGCTGCGCATCGAAATCCCGGCCGCCCGTCATCCTCGCGGCGCGAAGCAGCTCGTCCTTTGCGGCGCGAGCGGGAACAATCTCAGGAACGTGCGCCTGTCGATTCCCGTCGGGCTGCTCGTCTGCGTGACCGGGGTTTCGGGATCGGGAAAGTCCACGCTGATCAACGACACGATGTACGCCGCGGTCGCGCGCCACCTCTACGGATCCGCGCTCGAGCCCGCGCCGCATGAATCCGTTTCCGGCCTGGAGCATTTCGACAAGGTGGTGAGCGTGGACCAGAGCCCGATCGGGCGCACCCCCCGGTCCAATCCGGCGACGTACACGGGGCTTTTCACGCCCATCCGCGAGCTTTTCGCGGGCGTGCCGGAGGCGCGGCAGCGCGGCTACGATCCGGGACGCTTCTCCTTCAACGTCAAGGGCGGGCGCTGCGAGGCGTGCCAGGGCGACGGCGTGATCAAGGTCGAGATGCATTTCCTTCCCGACCTGTACGTCACCTGCGACGCCTGCCGCGGCCGGCGCTACAACCGGGAGACGCTCGAAATCCGTTACAAGGGCAGAAACGTGCACGAGGTACTGCAACTGCGGGTGAGCGAGGCGTCGGAGTTCTTCTCCGCCGTGCCGGCCATCGCCAGAAGACTGCAGACGCTCGCGGACGTCGGCCTGGGCTATCTTCAGCTCGGCCAGTCCGCCATCACCTTGTCGGGCGGCGAGGCGCAGCGGGTGAAACTGTCGCTCGAACTATCCAAGCGCGATACCGGCAAGACGCTGTACGTGCTGGACGAACCGACCACCGGCCTGCATTTCCACGACATCAGGCTTCTGCTGGATGTGCTGCACCGCCTGCGCGCCGCCGGAAACACGGTGGTCGTGATCGAGCACAACCTCGACGTGCTCAAGACCGCGGACTGGATCGTCGACCTGGGCCCCGAGGGCGGCGAGGGCGGCGGGCGCGTGGTCGTCGAGGGAACGCCCGAACGAGTCGCCATGCACCCGAAGAGCCATACCGGGCGCTACCTGCGGCGCGCGCTCGGAATCGAGCTGCACAAGCGTGCGGCGGCATGAGGCACGAGGAGAATTCGCCATGAATCGAACGCTCGCCGTGACGTGGTCCGATCCCGCGACGCTCGCGGAGGCCGCGCGCACGCTATCGGGAATCGAGTTTCTGCGCCGGATCCGCGACGCGCGTCTTCCGCCGGCGCCGATCCAGGTGCTGATCGGCATGACGCTCGCCGAGATCGAGGAGGGCCGTGCCGTCTGGGAACTCGCGCCCGGCGAGCAGCACTACAACCCGATCGGCACGGTCCACGCCGGCGTGTCGGCGACGCTGCTCGACTCGGCGATGGCCTGCGCCGTGCACTCGCTGCAGCCCGCCGGTGGCGGCTACACGACGCTCGAATTCAAGCTCAATCTGGTGCGTGCGATCACGCGTCAGACCGGAACGCTGCGCGCAACCGGGCGCGTCATTCACAATGGCAGCCGCACCGCGACCGCCGAAGGGCGCCTGGAAGACGCGACGGGCAAGCTCTACGCCCACGCCTCGACCACCTGCCTGATCCTGCGTCCCTAGGCAGGCACCAGCACGGGAGTCGCTCCGCCCACTCCTTTCCACGCGAAGTGCCGTTTGTGGAACCCGGCGAGGCTCGAGCGGTGTCCGATGGAAACCAGCGTCGTCTGCGGCAGGCGCTCTGCCAGCAGCCCGTACAGCGCGGCCTGATCCTCGTCGGGCAATGCGGCGGTCGCCTCGTCGAGGAAGAGCCAGTCGGGGCGGTTGAGCAGCGCGCGCGCGAACGCGAGCCGCTGCTGCTCGCCGCCCGAGAGGAGCTGCGCCCAGTTTTCCTCCCGCGCGAGCTCGTCCGCCAACCGCGGCAGTCCGACCGATCGCAGGGCGTCGCGCGCCGTATCGTCGGCGATTTCCGTTGCGGCGGCCGGGTAGCAGACCGCGTGCTTCAGGGTTCCGATCGGCAGGTAGGGTTTCTGCGGCAGAAAGAGCAGCCTGGCGCCCTTGGGCAGCGCGATCTTGCCCTTCCAGTAAGGCCAGATTCCGGCCAGCGCGCGAAACAGCGTCGACTTGCCGGCGCCCGATGGCCCGCTGACGAGCACCGATTCGCCCTTTTTGAGCGCGAACGTGGTCGGAGCGAGCAGCGTCTGGCCCTCGGGTAGCCCCAGGGCGAGGTCTTCCAGCGTCACGGTCGCGGGCGCATCGCTTTCCACGCGATCCCCGTCGAGCCGCTCCGCCTCCTCGCGCGCGCTCTGCAGCGCCTCGGTGAAGCCGGTGAGCCGGTCCACGGTCGCCTTCCAGCTGGCAAACGTCGTGTAGGCGCCGATGAACCAGGACAGCGCGCCCTGCACCTGGCCGAACGCGGAGGCGATCTGGAACAGCTCCCCGAGCGGAATCTTTCCCGTGAAGAAGCGTGGGGCGGCGACGACGTACGGGAAGATGATCGCCACCTGGCCGTAGAAAGAAGTGAACCAGGTGAGCTGCTTCTGCTTCCTCATGATGCCCCACCAGTTCGCGATCACGTTGGCGAAGCGCGCGCGGAAATTGGCCGACTCGCCCGCCTCGCCGCGGTACAGCGCGACGCCCTCGCTGTTTTCGCGCAGCCGCACCAGCGAAAAGCGGAAATCCGCCTCGAAGCGCTGCTGATTGAAGTTGAGCGCAATGAGAGGCTTTCCGATCACATGGGTGAGCCAGGTGCCCACGATGGCGTAGACGAGCGCCACCCACACCATGTACCCCGGGATCTCGATGCCGGCGATCTGCAGCGCTCCCGAAAGCGTCCAGAGGATCGCAACAAACGAAGCGAGCGTGACGACCGCCGAAAGCAGGCCGAGGGACAGCGAAAGCGTCTCATCCACGAACAGGCGCAGGTCTTCCGCAATGCGCTGGTCGGGGTTGTCGGTCGCACCCTCGAGCAGTTGCAGGCGGTAGTAGGCCCGGTCCTTCAGCCAGTCGGCCAGATAACGATCGGTGAGCCAGCCGCGCCATTCGATGAGCAGCATCTGCTGGAAGTAGATCCGGTACACCGCCGTGACGATGTAAAGGACGGCGAGCAGCGTGAACTTGCCGAGCTGGCGGAAGAATTCCGCCTGGTCCTTGGTCTCGAACGTGTTGTACATCTCGCGCGTCCAGGTGTTGAACTGCACTTCGACCCAGACGAACAGCAGCGCGAGGCCGACCACCGTGACGAGCAGCACCAGGCCCGTGGTGCGTTGCTCGGACACCCAGTACGGCCGCGTCAGAGCCCACAGCGTCGAGAAGAATCGCTTTTTCGGCATGGAATTACCTCTGCAAATTCAACTTTTTCCTGCGGCAGTTTACAGAACGAGTGCGGCCGCGCGAGAATGGCCGCCATGCAGCAGGTCTACCGCTTCGGGCCCACCCCGGAGCACCCGGCGAATCACCTCTTTGTATTCCTGCATGCGAGTGGCGCCGACGCCCGCTCGATGATTCCGGCGGCATTCAGGTTCCAGGCCCGCTTTCCGAGCGCGGCGCTGATCGTGCCGAGCGGGTTCGCGCGCTACGAGAACGCCGCCCGCAGCGATGGCGACGGCCAGCAGTGGTTTTCCAGCCGGGGGCTGAACGACGACAACCGGCTGGCGCGCGTCGCGGCGATCCTGCCGCGCATCGAGCAGCTCGTGCGCCGCGAGCAGACCAACTACGGCGTCTCGCTCGAGCGCACGGTGTTGATCGGCTATGCGCAGGGCGGCACCGTGGCGCTCGAGACGGCGAAGACGTTTCCCGGGCTTGCCGGGGCGGTGGTCGCCTACTCAGCGCGATTCGCGCGCCTGCCGCAGCGCGGGACCCGCATGAATTCGCGCATCCATCTGGTGCACGGCGGCTACGACTCGGTGGTCCCGCGGGTGTACGCCGAGCGTGCCGCGCGCGTGCTCGCAGGGCTGCACGTACCCGTGACGCTGGACATCATCGAAGACCTGGGCCACGCGCTCACGCACGAGGCGATCTGCCGCGGCTCGCTGCGCTTGCTGCAGGGCATCTACCAGCGCCGGCACGCGACGCTGCATTGAAATACCAGGACGTTTGGAAAACCCGGGTCAGGTTTGCAGTTCGGGCAGGTCGCGGAACAGCTCCAGCGCCTCCGGGTTCGCCAGCGCGTCGGTGTTGCCGACCGGCATGGCGTGCACCACGGCCTTCACCGCGAGTTCGACCACCTTGTTGTTCTTGGTGCGCGGAATGTCGGCCACCTGGACGATTTTCGCCGGCACGTGGCGCGGCGTGGTGTTTTCCCGGATGCGCTGCCGAATCCGCTCGAGGAGCGCATCGTCGAGCGTGTATCCGGGGCGCAGCTTGACGAACAGCACGATGCGCGTGTCCGCCGGCCGGTCGGGCGGCCAGAGCTGCCCGATCGCCACGGATTCCTCCACCTCGTGGATCTTCTCCACCTGGGCGTAGATCTCGGCGGTGCCGATGCGCACGCCGCCCGGATTGAGCGTCGCATCGGAGCGCCCGTGCACGATCATCGTGCCTCGCTCGGTGAGCTCGCACCAGTCGCCGTGACACCACACGTTCGGATAGCGGGCGAAATACGCCGCATGGTATTTCTCGCCGCCGCGGTCGTTCCAGAATCCGAGCGGCATCGAGGGGAACGGCCGGGTGCACACCAGTTCCCCTTTTTTCCCCACCACCGATTCGCCGTTCTCGTCGAACACCTCGACCGCCATCCCGAGCGAGCGGCACTGCAGCTCGCCGCGATACACCGGCAACACCGGATTCGCGTCGGCGAACGCGGCCATGATGTCGGTGCCGCCCGAGATCGACGACAGGCACACGTCGCGCCGGATGTTGGCGTACACGTAGTCGTAGCTCTCGGCAACGAGCGGCGAGCCGGTCGAGAGGATCATGCGCAGCGCCGAAAGATCGTGCGTTTCGGCCGGAACGAGCCCCCGTTTCTCGATCGCGTCGAGGTACTTGGCGGAGGCACCGAAGTGGGTGAAGCGCTCCTTCGCCGCGAAGTCGAACAGGATGTTGCCGCCGCGCTCGAAGGGCGAACCGTCGTAGAGCATCACGCTCGCCTCGGCGGCGAGCCCGGCAAAGAGCAGGTTCCACATCACCCAGTTGCAGGTGGTGTAGTAGAAGAAGCGGTCTGCGGGCCGCACGTCGAACTGCAGCTTGTACATCTTGAGGCCGGAGAGCAGCGAACCCCCCGCGCCGTGCACGATGCATTTCGGCTTGCCGGTGGTGCCGGAGGTGAACAGGATGTACAGCGGATGATCGAACGGCAGCTGAACGTACGGAATCGGGCCGGGCTGGTAGCGCCGGAGCCACTCCTCGAGCAGCACCGCCTTCGGGATGCCGTTCAGCTCGGGACGCGCCCGCAGGTGCGGCACCACCACCACTTTGCGCAGCGTCGGCAGCCGCCCGGCGATTTCGGCCACGCGGCCAAGCGAATCGTGTTCGCGTCCGGCGTAACGGTAGCCGTCGGCGCAGAACAGGATCTTCGGCTCGATCTGCCCGAAACGGTCGAGCACCCCGGCGACGCCGAAATCCGGTGAACACGACGACCACACCATCCCCTGCGACAGCGCAGCGAGCGCGAGCATCGGCGTCTCGGGCATGTTCGGTAGGAGCGCCGCGGCGCGGTCCCCGGCGCGCAACCCGAGCTGCTGCAGCGCCTGCGCGGCGCGCGAAACGTCGCTCGTCAGCTCCGAATAGCTGACCCGGCGCCGGAATCCGGTTTCGTCCCAGAACGCGAACGCGTCGCCGCGGTCGCCGCGCCGCAGCAGGTTTTCGGCGAAATTGAGGCGCGCCTCGGGAAACCATTTCGCGCCGGGCATCCGCTCGCCGTCCACGAGCACGGTGGAGCCCTTTTTCGACGCGATGACCCCGCACCAATCCCAGACCTCGCTCCAGAAGATTTCCGGATTCTCGACCGTCCAGCGGTAGAACTCGGGGTAGCTGTTGAGTTCCAGCCTGTGCTTGCGCACCGCGTGGCGCGCAAACTGCGTGATCTGCGCCTGCTCGATCGACTCCGCGGAGGGTTCCCAGATCGGGTCCATTGGAAGATTATATTGCGGCACGCACATGGATCCGGCTCTGCAGACCCTGCGCGCGGCCATTCTGCGCGACCACCGGCTCGCCGAAGCCGAGGCCGTGGGCCGTCTGCGCGGCGCGCCGCGCGACGAGGACGCCGCCAGGCGCATCGCGCGGCAGGCGCTCGCGCTCGCCCAACAGGTTCGCGCAGCGCCGCCGGATCCGTTGAGCGCCGAGTCGTTCCTGCGCCAGCACGGCCTTTCGACGCCCGAGGGCGTGGCGCTGATGTGTCTTGCCGAGGCGCTGCTGCGCATTCCGGACGCCGAGACCGCGGACGCGCTTCTGCGCGAAAAGCTCGCCGGCGGGCGCTGGGGACAGGCCGACGAATCGGGCTCGTGGCTGGCGAATGCGGCGGACTGGGCGCTCATGCTCACCGGTACGCTCGCGCGCTGGCACGACGCCGCGGACGAGGATCCCGCGGCGCAGATCAAGCGCGCGGTGGCGCGCCTCGGCGAACCGGTGGTGCGCGGTGCGGTGCGCCAGGCGATGCGCATCCTCGCCGAGCAGTTCGTGCTCGCCGAAACGATCGACGATGCGGTCGCGCGCGCCCGCGCGCGCGCTCCGTACCGGTTTTCGTTCGACATGCTCGGCGAGGCCTCGCGCAGCGCGGAGGACGCGGCGCGTTATTTCGAGGCTTACGCGCACGCGATCCGCTGCGTGGCCGCCGGCGGCTCCGCGGGCGATATCTTCGGGCGCGACAGCGTATCGCTCAAGCTCTCGGCGCTCCATCCGCGGCTGGAGGAGGCGAAGCGCGGGCGCGTCTGGGCCGAACTCCTTCCCCGCCTGCAGTCCCTTGCGCGAATGGCGCGCGACGGCGGCATCGGGCTTACGATCGACGCCGAGGAATCGGAGCGGCTCGAGCTCACGCTCGACCTCTTCGAGGCCCTTGCGGGCGATCCTGCCCTGGGCGCGTGGAACGGCCTTGGCATCGCGGTGCAGGCCTACCAGAAGCGAGCCCCCGCGGTCTGCGAGTGGCTCGTGGCGATCGCGCGCCACACGCGGCGGCGCCTTTCGGTGCGACTGGTCAAAGGCGCGTACTGGGATGGCGAGGTGAAGCGCGCCCAGCAGCTCGGGATGAGCGACTATCCCGTGTTCACGCGCAAAGCGGCGACCGACCTCGCGTATGCAGCCTGCGCCGGGAAGCTGCTCGATGCGGGCGACGCGGTCTATCCTGCGTTTGCCACCCACAATTGCCGCAGCATCGCAACGATTCTCCAGGGGGCGAGCGGGCGCGCGCAGTTCGAATTCCAGCGCCTGCACGGCATGGGCGAGGCGCTCTACGCCGCCCTGCTCGCGAGCCGCCCGGTGGCGTGCCGCATCTACGCGCCGGTCGGAAGCTTCACCGATCTCCTGCCCTACCTCGTGCGCCGGCTGCTTGAAAACGGCGCCAACACCTCATTCGTGCACCAGATCGCCGATCCGGCCGTTTCGCTCGAGGACCTGGTCGCCGATCCGCTCGACCGGCTGCCCGACCCCTATCGACCGGAGCCGCAGATTCCCCTGCCGCGGCATCTTGTCGCCGATCGAGTCCTGACGCTCGGCCTCGACCTGAACCGGCGCGACGTGCTGCAGGTGCTGCGCGAGCGCATCGCGGCGGAACGGAACGACGCGACCCGGGTCGAGTCCGTTTCGCCCGAGGCGCTCGACGCGGCGCTGGGGCGCGCCGCGCGCGCCTTCGAATCCTGGTCAGCCACACCCGCGACCGAGCGCGCCGCGGTGCTCGAACGCGCCGCGCAGGCGCTCGAAGATCAGATGGTCCCGTTCGTTTCCCTCATCGTTCGCGAGGGCAAGCGAACCTGCGCCGATGCGGTCGCGGAAGTGCGCGAGGCGGCCGATTTCTGCCGCTACTACGCGCTCGAAGCCCGTACGAAATTCGGCGCCCCGCTCGCGCTTCGCGGTCCGGCGGGCGAGTCCAATGTTCTTGCCCTGCACGGCCGCGGCGTGTTCGCCTGCATCAGCCCCTGGAATTTTCCGCTCGCCATCTTCGCCGGCCAGGTTGCCGCCGCGCTCGCGGCCGGAAACACCGTCATCGCCAAACCGGCGGAACAGACGCCATGCATCGCCCTGTGCGCGCTTGCGCTCCTGCACGCGGCGGGCGTCCCGGCGGACGCGGCGATCGGCGTCCCGGGAGACGGCGAGACGATCGGTGCCCGACTGGTGGCCGATCCCCGCGTGGCCGGCGTGGCCTTCACGGGCTCGGTCGAAACCGCGCACGCGATTCACCTCGCGCTCGCGCGGCGCCCGGGACCGATCGTGCCGTTCATCGCCGAGACGGGCGGGCTCAACGCAATGCTCGTCGATTCCTCTGCGCTTCCCGAGCAAGTGGTCGATGACGTCGTGGCCTCGGCGTTCCAGAGCGCGGGGCAACGCTGCTCGGCGCTGCGGGTCCTCTTTCTCGAGCAAGCCTGCGCCCCGCGGGTGCTCGGTCTCCTCGCGGGCGCCATGCGCGAGCTGCGGGTCGGGGATCCGGGCGAACCCGACACCGATGTCGGCCCGCTCATCGACGCGCCGGCACGCGAAGCGCTCGCGCGCCATGCCGAGCTGCTGCGCTCGAGCGCAAGGCTCGTCGCGGAGACGCCGTTGCCGCCAGGGCTCCCGAGCGCGGACTGGTTTGCGCCGATCGCTTTCGAGCTCGCGCTCGACGCCCTGCCGCGCCGGGAAGTGTTCGGTCCGGTCCTGCACGTCTGCCTCTACCCGGGGCGCGAACTGGAGCGGGTGCTGGAGTGGGTGCGCGCCACCGGCTACGGGCTGACGTTCGGCATCCACAGCCGCCTGCAAAGCTTCATCGACCGCGTGCTGCGCGGCGCGCGCGCGGGCAACCTGTACGTGAACCGCAGCATGATCGGCGCCATGGTCGGCGTGCAGCCCTTCGGCGGCGAGGGGCTCTCCGGAACCGGCTTCAAGGCAGGGGGGCCGCACTACCTGCTGCGGTTCGCGACCGAGCGCACGCTCAGCGTCAACACCGCGGCGGTGGGCGGCGTCACCGAACTGCTCGTCGAGGAAGACCGTCCCTAGCGCGCTTGTCGGCGCGGCGCGAATGGCTCAACATGCGCGCAGCGCGACAACAAGAACCGCAGATGCCGCAGTCCCGAGAGCAGCGCAAGGCGAGCCTGATCGACAGCCTCGTCGAACAGGCGCGCAGCGAGCTTGCGCAGGACCGGCGCGTGCAGGCTGAGCCGTTCCTGCGCGCCTATTACGCCGAGGTGGACCCGGGAGAACTTGCGGAGCGCAGCCCGTCCGATCTGCTCGGCGCCGCGCTCGCGCACCTCAAGTTCGCGCTGCGGTTCTCCTCCGGCGCGCCCAAGGTGCGCGTCTACAACCCGCTGTCCGACGAGCACGGCTGGCAGTCCACGCACACCGTGATCGAGGTCGTCAACGACGACATGCCGTTCCTGGTCGACTCGGTGACCATGGAGGCCAACCGCCAGGGCCTCACGCTGCACCTGATGATCCACCCCGTGCTCAAGGTGCGCCGCGACGACACGGGCAACCTCGTCGAAATCAACCCGGCGCTGGCGCGCGACGGCGCGCGGCTCGAATCGCTCATCCACATGGAGGTCGATCGCTGCCCGGATGCCGATGCGATTCGCGCGCTGCACGACGGGATCGTCAACGTGCTGGTCGACGTCCGCCTCGCGGTGGACGATTGGGCGCGCATGACCGCGCGCATGACGCACGCCGCGCACGAGGCCGACCAGGCGTCGCGCGCGACCGATGCGGCCCGGACGCTGGAGGATCTCGAGTTCCTGCACTGGCTGGTCGATCATCATTTCACCTTTCTCGGCTGCCGCGACTACGACCTGGTCAGAGAGGGAACCGAGGACGACCTGAGGATCGTTCCGGGCTCGGGCCTCGGCATCCTGCGCGAATCCAGAAGGAGCGTATCGGGCAGCTTCGCCGCGCTGCCGCCGGAGGTGCGCAAGCGCGCGCGCGACAAGGAACTGCTCATTCTCACCAAGGCCAATTCGCGCGCCACGGTGCACCGCCCCGGGTATCTCGATTACGTGGGCGTCAAGCGCTTCGATTCCGCCGGCGAGGTGATCGGCGAGACGCGCTTCCTGGGCCTGTACACCTCCGCGGCCTATCAGGCCAATCCGGCCGACATTCCGCTGCTGCGCCGGAAGGTCCGCGAAGTGCTGGCGCGGGCGCGTTTTCTGCCCGGCAGCCATTCCGAAAAGACCCTCATCACGATCCTGGAAACGTACCCGCGCGACGAACTGATCCAGATCCCGGTCGACGAGCTCTACGAGCATGCGCTCGGCATCCTGCGGCTCGGGGAGCGCCAGCGCACGCGCCTGTTCCTGCGCCGCGACCTGTACGGGCGCTTCTTTTCCTGCCTGATCTACGTGCCGCGCGAGAGCTACAACACGGAGCTGCGCGTGAAGCTGCAGGAGATCCTGCGGCGCGGCCTCAACGGCGGCGCCTCGGAGTTCAGCGTGCACCTGTCCGAATCGATGCTTGCGCGCGTGCATATCGTGGTGCGCACGTCCCCGGGGAGCATTCCGGAGTACGACGTTCGCGCGCTGGAATCCGAAATCGCCCAGGCCGCGCGCCGCTGGCCGGACGCGCTGAAACAGGCGCTGCTCGAGCGCTGCGGCGAGGGACGCGGCATCCAGCTGTATCGGCGCTTCGGCGGTGCGTTCCCGGCGGGCTACCGCGACGAGCATGCGCCGCAGGACGCGGTCTCCGACATCGAGGTGATGGCGCGGCTCGGTTCGACGGCGCAGCTGGGCATGCATCTGTATCGCCCGCGCGAGGCCGCCGACGGGGCGTTGCGGTTCAAGATCTACCATGCGCATTCGCCGGTCGCGCTCTCGGACAGCCTGCCGATGCTCGAACACATGGGCGTGCGCGTGGTGGAGGAGCGCCCCTACGAGATCGAGCCCGAAGGCTCGGACGCGCTGTGGATCGACGATTTCGGCCTGACGCTCGCCGGCGCGGCCGAGCCCGACATCGACGCCGTGCGCGGCCTGTTCCAGGAAACGTTCGAGGGGATGTGGAACGGCACGATCGAGTGCGACGATTTCAACCGTCTCGCCCTGCGCGCACGGCTCGCGGCGCGCGAGATCGCGGTGCTGCGCGCGTACGCGCGCTACCTGCGCCAGACCGGGTTCAATTTCAGCCAGGCCTATATCCAGTCGGCGCTGGCGAACAACGCCCCCCTCGTGCGGATGCTGATCGAGCTGTTCCACCGCCGCTTCGATCCGGCGCTCGCTGCCGAGCGCGACGCAAAGTGCGCCGGGGTGCGCGCGGAGATCGAGCGCGCGCTGGATGCCGTCTCGAGCCTGGACGAGGACCGGATCCTGCGCCAGTTCCTCGCCCTGATCCTGGCGAGCCTGCGCACCAATTACTTCCAGCGCGGCGCCGACGGCGCGCCGAAGACGTACCTGTGCTTCAAGCTCGATCCGGCGAAGATTCCGGGCCTGCCCGAGCCGCGGCCGATGTTCGAGATCTTCGTCTATTCGCCCCGTGTCGAAGGCGTGCACCTGCGCGGCGGGAAAGTGGCGCGGGGCGGACTGCGCTGGTCGGACCGCAAGGAGGACTTCCGCACCGAGATCCTCGGTCTGATGAAGGCGCAGATGGTCAAGAACGCGGTGATCGTGCCGGTCGGCTCCAAGGGCGGCTTCGTGGTCAAGCGGCCGCCGGCGGCCGGCGAGCGCGAGGCGCTCCTCGAGGAGGGCATCGCGTGCTACCAGACGTTCCTGCGCGCGCTCCTCGACCTCACCGACAACCTTGCGGGAGGGAAGACCGTGCCTCCGCCCGACGTGGTGCGGCATGACGCGGACGACCCCTATCTGGTGGTCGCCGCCGACAAGGGGACCGCGACCTTCTCCGACATCGCCAATGGCATCGCCCGCGAATACGGCTTCTGGCTGGACGACGCTTTTGCCTCGGGCGGCTCGGCCGGCTACGACCACAAGAAGATCGGCATCACGGCGCGCGGCGTGTGGGAATCGGTGAAACGGCACTTCCGCGAACTCGGCCTCGATACGCAGACGACCGACTTCACGGTGGCGGGCATCGGCGACATGTCGGGCGACGTCTTCGGCAACGGCATGCTCCTGTCGCGCCACATCCGGCTGCTCGCCGCGTTCGACCACCGGCACGTGTTTCTCGACCCGGCGCCCGATCCCGAGGCAAGTTTTGTCGAGCGCGAGCGCCTGTTCCGGCGGCCGCGCTCGTCCTGGTCCGACTACAACCCCGCTCTCATCTCGAAGGGGGGCGGCGTCTACCCGCGCAGCGCGAAATCGGTGCCGCTTTCGGACGAAGCGCGGCGGGCGCTCGGCATCGAGGCCGAGGCGCTGACGCCGAACGAGCTCATCAGCGCCATCCTGCGCTCGCCCGTGGACCTGCTCTACAACGGCGGCATCGGCACTTACGTCAAGTCGAGCCGCGAGTCGAACGCCGAGGTCGGCGACCGGGCAAACGACGCGATCCGGGTGAACGGGTCGGCGCTTCGCTGCCGCGTCGTGGCCGAAGGCGGCAATCTCGGCTTCACGCAGCGCGGCCGGATCGAGTACGCGCTCGCCGGCGGGCGCATCAACACCGATGCGATCGACAACTCCGCGGGCGTGGACTGCTCCGACCACGAAGTCAACATCAAGATCCTGCTCGGCGCGGTGGTGCGCGAAGGAAAGATGAGCCGCGAGCAGCGCGATGCGCTGCTCGCGGCGATGACCCCGGAGGTCGCCGCGCTGGTGCTGCGCGACAACTATTTCCAGACCCAGAGCCTGTCGGTGTCGGGCGCGCTGGCGCCGACCCTGCTCGATGCGCAGGAGCGCTTCATCCGCGCCCTCGAGCGTGCCGGCAGGCTCAACCGCGCGATCGAGTTCCTGCCGGACGACGAAGAGTTCGCCGCGCGCCGGGCGGCGAAGACGGGGCTCACGGCGCCCGAGCGTGCGGTGCTGCTCGCCTACAGCAAGATCACGCTGTTCGAGGAGCTCCTCGCCTCGGACATCCCCGAAGACGCCTATATCGCGAGCGCGCTCGAGCGCTACTTCCCGCGGGCGCTGCGCGAGCCCTACCGTGCGTACATCGAGGCCCACCCGCTGAAGCGCGAGATCGTCGCCACGCACGTCGTCAACAGCATGGTGAACCGCGTCGGCAGCACGTTCGTGCACCGCATGCGCGAAGAAGCCGGAGCCCGCAGCGCCGAGGTGGTGCGCGCCTACATCGCGGCCCGGGAGGTGTTCGGGATGGTGGATTTCTGGCGCGCCGTCGAAGCCCTCGACGACCGGATTGCGAACCCGGTGCAGACCGCGATGCTGATCGACGCCGGGCGCCTGGTCACGCGGGCCACGCTCTGGTTCCTGCGAAGCCGCCCGCACCTCGCCGCGCTCGCCGCCACCATCGAGAACTTTCGCCCGCAAATCAGGCGGATCGAAGCGCTCCTGCCCCAGCTGCTGAGCGGCTCGGAGCGCGACGCGTTCGCGCGCGACGCCCGGCGGCTCGGCGAAGCGGGCGTACCGGCAGAGCTTGCCGCACGCGTCGCCGGGTTCGACGCGCTGTTTTCCGCGCTCGATCTCGTCGAGCTGGCAAGCAGCCGGCGCGGCGACCCCGAAACGGTGGCGCGCCTGCAGTTCGCGCTCGCCGAGGAACTGGATCTGCCCTGGCTGCGCGGCCGCATCGCGGCCCTGCCGGCGGATAACCACTGGCAGGCGCTCGCCCGGGCGGCGCTGCGCGACGATCTCGCCGGCATGCAGAGGTCGCTCACGGCCAACGCGCTCGGCGCGGCGCAACCCGGTGCCGGTGCGGGGCAGCCGATCGCGCTCTGGAAAGAGCGCCACGCGGCGCTCTACGAGCGCTTTCGGCAGATCCTTGCCGACCTGCGATCCGCCGACAGGCCCGACCTCGCAATGCTCTCGGTTGCGCTGCGCGAGCTGCGCAACCTCGCCGCGCGCGCATAGGAACCCATGATTTCCATCCAGAACGTGAGCAAGTGGTACGGCAGTTTCCAGGTGCTGGCCGAGTGCACGACCGAGGTGAGCAAGGGCGAGGTGGTGGTCGTGTGCGGCCCCTCGGGGAGCGGCAAATCGACCCTCATCAAGTGCGTCAACGCGCTCGAGCCGTTCCAGAAGGGCGAGATCCGCGTCGACGGCATCTCGGTCGGGGACCCCAGGACCGACCTGCCGAAGCTGCGCTCGCGCGTGGGGATGGTGTTCCAGCACTTCGAGCTGTTTCCGCACCTGACCGTCACGCGCAACCTGACGCTGGCGCAGGTCAAGGTGCTCGGACGCAGCGAGGACGAGGCCCTCGTCAAGGGCCTGAAACTCCTCGAGCGGGTGGGCCTGCTCGCCCACAAGGACAAGTTTCCCGGCCAGCTATCCGGCGGCCAGCAGCAGCGCGTCGCCATCGCGCGCGCCCTTTGCATGGATCCGATCGCGATGCTGTTCGATGAACCGACCTCCGCCCTGGACCCGGAAATGATCAACGAAGTGCTCGACGTCATGGTCGAGCTCGCCGAGGAAGGCATGACCATGATGGTGGTGACCCACGAGATGGGCTTTGCGAAGAAGGTCGCGCACCGCGTCATCTTCATGGACGAAGGCAGAATCGTCGAGGACGCCGCCAAGGCCGAATTCTTCGGCACCCCGCGCTCGGAGCGCGCGCAGATCTTCCTGTCGAAAATCCTGCATCATTGAGTCCTCGCGGCGGCGCGGACCCCGGAAGAAGAACGCAGGCGCCGTTCAGGCGCTGCGGCCGACGTTCATGCGCCGCAAGCGCTCGGCGAGCGCCCGCATGACGAGCAAGGCGAAGATCGGTGTCTTATGCACCATGACCAGGAATTGTTTTTCATTCAGCGCCACCAGGCGGCAATCGGACTTGGCCACCACCGTGGCGCTTCGGGCTTTCGCATCGATCAGCGCCATCTCCCCGACGACATCGCCGGGCCTTGCGGCTTCGACGAACTTGCCGCCCGACAGGACATCCAGTTCCCCCTCCAGGACCACGTACATCATGTCGCCCGGCGTTCCTTCCGCGAAAACGGTCGTGCCCGCCTTGAACTCCTGCACGTTCTTGGCGTTCTTGAACAGGCCTCGAATATCCATACACCCCTCCCTGTGGTTTACGCGCTCCGGTTCCGGACTTGCCCGGATGCTAGAAGGATCCATGCGGGGATGCAACGACCCCCCCGCCCGATAGACTGAGCGCACCCACCGCCCATGCCCCGCACCGACATCCGCCTTCTCTTCGCGCTTTTCGCCCTGTCCGGGTTCACCGCGCTCATCTACGAGTCGCTGTGGACGCATTACCTCAAGCTCTTCCTCGGTGCGGCGGCGTTCGCGCAATCGTTCGTCCTCGCCGCATTCATGGGCGGAATGGCGCTCGGGGCGTGGCTCGCGAGCCGCTGGAGCGCGCGGCTCGGGAACCTGCTTGCCGCGTACGGATGGATCGAGCTCGCGATCGGCCTTGCGGCGCTGCTGTTCCATCCGGTCTTCCTCCTCGCCACCGAGGCGTCGACCGGGCATGTGCTGCCCCTCCTCGGATCGCCCGATGCGGTCGAAATCTACAAGTACTCGCTCTGCGCGCTGCTCGTGACCCCGCAGACCGTGCTCCTCGGCATGACCTTCCCGCTCATGAGCGGCGCGGTGATCCGCCGCAGCCCCGCCTCGAGCGGCCATCACCTGGCGCTGCTCTATTTCACCAATTCGATCGGCGCCGCCGCCGGCGCGCTGGCGACCGGATTCTGGCTGCTCGCCTGGCTCGGGCTTCCCGGAACGATGCGCCTGGGCGGGGTGCTCAATCTCGCGCTTGCCGCGGTGGTGCTCGTGCTCGCCCGCGAGCGCGAGCCGCGCCCTGCGCACGAGCTGACGGCGACGCGCGCCGCAGGCGACGGTCGCGCGCTCGCCCTGCTGCTGCTCGCCGCGGCGTTCGTGACCGGCGCCGCCTCGTTCATCTACGAGATTGCGTGGGTGCGCATGCTCTCGCTCGTGCTCGGGGCGTCGTTCCAGGCGTTCGAGCTGATGCTCTCGGCGTTCATCACGGGGCTCGCGCTGGGCGGGCTCTGGATCCGCCGGCGCATCGACCGCATCGCGAATCCGCTGCGCTTCGGCGGCCTGGTCCAGGTGGCGATGGGACTGGCCGCGCTCGCCACCATCTACATCTACCACATGAGCTTCGACTGGATGGAATGGGCGCTGCGCGTACTCAAGCGCGAGGAGGCCGCGTATCCGCTGTTCAACCTCTTCAGCCATGCGATCGCCTTCGCCGTCATGCTTCCGGCCACCTTCCTCGCCGGCATGACCCTGCCGCTATTCACCTACGCGCTGCTGCGCGGCGGCCACGGCGAGCGCGCCATCGGCCAGATCTATGCCGCGAACACGCTCGGGGCGATCGCGGGCGTCCTGCTCACGGTCCATGTCCTGATGCCGGATTTCGGCGTCAAGATCGCGCTCATCCTCGGCGCTGCGCTCGACATGCTGCTCGGCGCGTGGCTGCTGCGCCGCTCCGGGGCGCGCCTGCAGCGTGTCGAGGGCTTTGCCGCGGTGATCGGCGGAATGCTCGCTGCCGCGGTGACGGCGCGCGCCGACATGCTCGATCCGGAGCGGCTCGCATCGGGTGTTTTCCGCTACGGCGCGGCCGAGCGCGAAAACCGGCCGGTCGCCTACTACCGCGACGGCAAGACCGCCTCGGTCGCGGTGTACAGCTCGCCGGGAGGGGTGGTGACGATCACGACCAACGGCAAACCGGATGCCTCGATCCGCCTCGATCCGTCGCTTCCGCCGCTCGACGACGAATACACGATGACCATCGTGGGGGCGCTGCCGCTGCTGCTCAAGCCCGATGCGCGCACCATCGCCAACATCGGCTTCGGGTCGGGGCTCACCGCCGAAGTGGTGCTCTCGCACCGCGGCCCGCAATTGCTCGACACGATCGAAATCGAGCCCGCCATGGTCGCGGGCGCGCGCGCGTTCTTTCCGCGCGTCGTCCGGCCCTTCCGCGACCCGCGCAGCCACGTGTATTTCGAGGACGCGAAAAGCTATTTCGCGCGCCACGCCAAGCGCTACGACGTCATCATCTCGGAGCCCTCGAATCCATGGGTGAACGGCGTCGCCGCCCTGTTCACCACCGAGTTCTACCGCGACATCAGCCGTCATCTGGCGCCGGGCGGGATCTTCGTCCAGTGGGTCCAGCACTACGAGTTCGACGACCGCCTGCTCGGATCGGTGCTCGCGGCGCTGGCCGAGAACTTCGCCGATTTCGAGATGTACGAGTCCAGCATCGGCGACCTGCTGATCGTCGCGGTGCCCGAGGGCCGGGTCCCCCCGCTGGGTGACCTGCCTGCCGATCAGCCCGCGTTTCTCGCGCTGCTCGAGCGCATCGGCGTCACCGCGAGAGAACACCTCGCGGTGCGCAGAATCGGCAACAAGCGTGAACTGCTCTCCTTCCTCGCGCCGCTCCGGCCGCCGGTGAATTCGGACTTCGCGCCGTTCGTGCAGCTTGCCGCGACGCGCGCGCGTTTCGCCAATCGCACCGCGGCCGGCACGATGCAGCTTGCCGTGGCGCCGCTCCCGATCCACGAGCTTCTGTCCGGCGCGAAAGCCGAATTCCTGAGCGCGCCCCCGCCGCTTCCCGGAGGCCGGCGGCTCACGCTCCAGGGGCGCGCGCTCGAACTTCAGCGCGTACTGCTCGATCCCGCCGCCGATCCGCTGCGTGCGAGCGACGCGGAGGTGCGCAACGCGCTGCTTGCACTCAAGCGGCCCCGCGCCGTGTGCGGGGCGGAACCGCCGCCGCACGTACTCGAACAGCTCCATGTTGCGGCGGAGCTGACACTCGCGCATCTGGCGCCCGAAAAGCGCCTTGCCCTCTGGGGCGATCCGCGCTGGACCGGTTGCGGGAGCGGCGGACCGGGTCCCGAGGTGCAGAAACGGCTCGCCGTGTACCGCGCGATCGCCGAGCGCGACGCGCGGCAGATGCTCGACATCGCCGGAGGGATGCTCGACCGGGAAGCGGTCGAAGGCCTGCCGTGGGCGCGATTTCTGCTCACCACGGCGATGCTGGGCGCGCACGCGGCCGGCCAGACCGGCGAGGCGCGCCGTCTCTGGCAGGTTCACGGCAGCGCGCTCTACCGTGACCTGCCGATCCCGCCGTACGTGATATACGTGGCGAACTGGAGCAGGGACTAGCGCGCCGGGTCAGGGTGGCAGGACCTTGTCGCGCAGCGACTCCGGAATTCGATACTCGGGATAGCGGCGCCTGAATTCGGCGTAGGCCTCGTCGGCTTCCTTGTGCCTGCCGTCGCGGCGCAGGGCGGCGATCCGCTCGAGCCAGCGCTCCGGCGGCTCGATCGACTCGACGCGCTTCGATAGTGCATCCGCAGCAGGCGCGGCGGCTTCCTTGCGCTCCAGCGTCTGCCGAACTCCGCTCGCGGGTTCGGGGATCGGTGCCGCCCGACCAACGGGCGCCGCCACTTTGCCGGCCGACTCTGCTTCGCCCGGAAAGGGCTTGGCCGGGACCGCCTGGGGCGCCGAGGCTGCAGGCGGCTCCGGCCTGGGCTCGGCGGGCGGGCGCGGCCGCTCGACGGCACGGCGCTCCCGCGTTTGCACCTTGGGCTCGGCGGCGGTACCGGACACCGCGGGGCGCGCGCCCTTGTCCGAAGGAGCAGGAACGGACGGTGCGCTCATGTCCGCGTCGAGCTGCTCACGCTGGACCTGCAGCGTCACCACCACCGACAGAACGACGACCGCCGCGGCGGCGAGCGGCACGTACCAGTGGCGGCGCGCGGTCGGCGCGACCAGAGGTGCCGGGCGCGCCTCGGCCTCGCGGCGTGCGGCGCCAAGGATTTCCTCGTCGAGCGCGCGCGGCGGTTCCTCGCGCGGCAGTTCGGCATAGCGGCGCTCGATGTCCGGGTCGCCCTCGCGGTCAGTCATCGAGCGTCTCCCGCAGCTTGGCGAGCGCATAGCGCAGGCGGCTCTTTACCGCTTCCTCGTTTGCGCCGGTCGCTCGTGCAATTTCCTCGATTCCCAGGCCCGCTTCCACGCGCAGCAGGAACGCCTCGCGCTGGGCGGGCGGCAGCGTGCCGATCGCCTGCGCAAGGCGCGCCAGGCCTTCGCGCGCCTGCGCCTGGCGCTGCGGCTCCAGTCCCGGATTGCCAGCCGGCTCCGCCAGCGGCGCTTCATCGTCGTCCAGTGAAACCGCATGCAATGCGCTACGCCGCCAGTGGTCCACGAGCCGGTTGTGCGCAATCGTATACAGCCAGGTCGTGAAGCGCGCCTGCGGCTGGTAGCGCCGGCGCGCCTCGATCACACGCATCCAGATGTCCTGGTAGATCTCTTCGGCCAGCGCTCGCTCGCGCACGCTTCTCGCGATGAACCGGAACAGCGCTCCCCTGTGACGCACGTACAAGGCCTCGAACGCCGCGGCGTCGCCGTCCCGGTAGGCAAGCATGAGCTGCTCATCGGAACCCTCCATCCATTGCAGTTTAGAACGCTTTTCCCCAGCGTTCGGGGTGATTCTTTCTACCCTTGCGGGTCGGGGACGAATCCGGGGAACGGATGCGGGAGCGGGAACGGGAACGGTTGGAGCGCGTCGCGGATCACGCCGCGCGCCACCAGGTTGCGGTAACTGTCGTACTGGATCACGATGGTCTCGGCCGGGCTGCTCGAGGCGCGTTCGAAATCCACATACCGGGCGTGGGACCTCTCGCTGCGGCCGTGTCCGGTGCCGAGCTTTTCCTCGCGCTCGGCGGGGCGCGGCTCCACTTCCGCACGTGCACCGCCGGAGGAGGCGTCCGCCGCGGCAGGCTCGGCGCGTCTTGAAATCGGCCCGATCTCGTATGGCGGCTCGGTCCGCTTGCGCTGGAAGAGCGCAACGCCGATCACGCCGACGTTCTCGGGACGCCCCGTGCGCGCGGCGTAAGAATCCGGCAGTTCGGTGAAGTAAAACGCCGCCGTTCGCTCCAGGCTTTTTCGCCAGCCCTTCACTTCGAGCATGCGCCGCGGCCCGAGCACATAGCCGCTTTGCTGCGGGCTCGCCGTTTGCCCGGTGATGACGTTGATGCCGTCCACCGACAGGACCGCGAGCAGCTCCTCGCCGCGGCGGTTCCTGACAGTGACCTGATACTCGTTGCCCGGCTTGCCGACCACCCAGGCACGCCCCTGGTGCCAATGGATCGGCAGTCGCCTGCCTTCGCTGCGGTCGAAGACCGCCACCTCGGCAAGACCACCCGCGCTCCATGCCGGCGTCGCGAGCAGGCAGCCAAGCACGGCGCCCGCAAATGCCATCATGCTTTTCATCGCAGCCTCCTATCGGGTTCACGGGCATGCGCCCATGTCCCTCTTAAACGAGGCTGCGTGAAAAACGGGTCAGCGATTATGCGCGGCCGAGCGCCGCGCGCCGGATCCCCGAGAGCGTCTTGCTCGGCGTGATCGCGTCCGGGTCGATCCGGACCTCGATCAGCGCCGGCTTTGCCGAGGCCCTCGCCCGCTCGAAGGCCGGTGCGAACTGCGCGGTCTCCGCGACCAGCTCGCCATGTCCGCCAAAGGCGCGCGCGTAGGCTGCAAAGTCGGGGTTCTTCAGCTCGGTGCCCGAGAGGCGCTCGGGATACGAGCGTTCCTGGTGCATGCGGATCGTGCCGTACATGCCGTTGTTGACGACGATCACGATCGGTGCCGCTCCGTACTGCGCGGCGGTCGCCAGCTCCTGCCCGTTCATCAGGAAGTCGCCATCGCCCGTCCAGCCCACCACCATGCGATCCGGCTCGGCGATCTTTGCCGCCACCGCCGCGGGCAGCCCGTAGCCCATGGAGCCGCTCCCCGGAGCAAGCTGCGTGCGATAGCGCTTGTACACGAAGTGGCGGTGCAGCCACCCGGCAAAATTGCCCGCCCCGTTGGCGATGATCGCATCCTCCGGCAGCGCCTGCGAAAGCCACTGCACGATCTCACCGAGCTGCACCGGCCCCGGCATCCGGACCGGCGCGCGCCACGCTTCGTATTCGGTGCGCGCGCTGCGGGCCCATTCCTGCCAACGCGCGCCGTCCACCGCGACGTCGTCCAGGGCCTCGGCGAACTGCGCCATCGCGGAATTGATCGGCAGTCGCGCCGCGTAGACCCGTCCCAACTCCTCCGGGCCGGAATGCACGTGCACGAGCGTTTGCCGCGGCACGGGCACTTCGAGCAGCGTGTAGCCGCCGGTCGTGATTTCGTCCAGGCGCGGCCCGATCGCGAGCAGCAGATCGGCGTCCTTGACCCGCTGCGCGAGCCTCGGGTTGATGCCGATCCCCACGTCGCCTGCGAAGCAGCGCGACCGGTTGTCGATGTAGTCCTGGCAGCGGAATGAAGTCACGACCGGAATCAGGGAACGCGCGGCCCAGCGGCCCAGGCGTTCCAGCGCTTCACGGGTCCAGCCTCCGCCACCAAGCAGAACGAGCGGGCGCGACGACGCGGCGAGCAGCTTTGCCAGTTCCTCCATGTCCCGCGGCGCGGGGGCGGCGCGTGCCGCGCGGTAACGCGGCGCATCCGCCACGGACGCCGTGGAGAACAGCATGTCCTCCGGTAGTGCGAGCAGCACCGGTCCGGGCCGTCCGGCAGTCGCGGTGTGGAACGCGTGGCTCACGTATTCCGGGATGCGCTCCGTGCGATCGATCTGTCCGACCCACTTGGCGAGCGGCCCGTACATGCGCCGGTAGTCGATCTCCTGGAAGGCTTCGCGCTCGCCCATGTCGTTGCCGACCTGGCCGACGAAGATGACCATGGGCGAGGAGTCCTGCATTGCGGTATGCACACCGACCGAGGCGTTGGTCGCGCCGGGGCCGCGCGTCACGAACAGCACCCCGGGCTCGCCGCTCAGCTTGGCGCACGCCTCCGCCATGTACGACGCGCCGCCCTCCTGGCGGCAGATGACGAACTGCAGCCGCTCGCGCTGATCGTAGAGGCCGTCGAGCACCGGGAGAAAGCTCTCGCCGGGTACGCCAAAGGCCCGCTTCACGCCCTGCGCGACGAGCGCATCGGCAAGAATCCTGCCGCCGTGACGGGCTGCTGCCGCGACCGTCACGCGGTCACCTGCTCGAACGCGGCGCGAAGCCTCGCGCAGCATTCGTCCACCGCCGCGTTCGCCGTCCCGAGCACGCCGCCGAAGGTGATGAAGCCGTGAATCATGTCCGGAAAGTCGAGGTACGCGACCGCACCACCGTCCGCGGCGATGCGCTCGGCGTACGCCCGCCCTTCGTCGACCAGCGGATCGAACCCCGCCGTGACGATGAACGCGGGTGGCAACCCGGCCGTGCTTTTCGCCAGCAGCGGCGACGCGCGCCAGTCGAGCCAGTCCTCCCGGCGCGGCAGGTAATGAGCCCGGAAATACTCGATGTGCCGGCGGGTGAGGAGGTAGCCCTCGCCGTTCCTGCGGTGCGAAGCGAATTCGCAGCGCTGGTCGGTCGCCGGATAGATGAGCAATTGAAAGGCGAGCGCCGGTCCCCCGGCGTCGCGTGCGTCGAGCGCGACGACCGCCGCCAGATTGCCGCCCGCACTGTCGCCGCCGACCGCGATGCGCTCCGGATCGATCGCGAGCGCGCGCGATTCGCGCGCCACCCACTGCGTCGCTGCGATCGCGTCCTCCACGGCGGCCGGAAACCGGTGCTCGGGCGCCAGCCGGTAATCGACCGACACGACCGCGCAGCGCGCCCCGTTCGCGAGCTGCCGGCACAGGACGTCGTGCGTATCCAGATCGCCGATCGTGAACCCGCCGCCATGAAAGAACACGAGCGCGGGAAGCCTCTCCTGCCGCGCCGCGCCCGCCGGCCGGATCATGCGCAGCGCGATCGATCCCGCGGGCGCGGAAGCAAGCACGAGCCTCGACTCGGCGACTTCGGGCGGCGCCGGACTGAGCACCGTCCGCGTATCGTGGTAGACGCGCCGCGCGACGTGCGGCGCAAGCGTGTAGTACGGCGGCAGCGGCGATTGCGCAACGCGTTCCAGAAACGCCACGACCTGCGGATGCAGTCCGCTCATTTCGCGGCGATTATAATTGCCGGGCCGGCATGGATGACATCAATTCGCTCCGCAGAATCCTCCGCGAGAACCGCGTCATTGCGGTGGTCGGTCTTTCCGCGGACTGGTTTCGACCGAGCAATTTCGCCGCGAAGTACATGCAGGAGCACGGCTATCGCGTGATCCCGGTGAACCCGCGCTACGCGGGCCGGACCGTGCTCGGCGAGCGCTGCTACGCGTCGCTGCGCGAGATACCGGAGCGGGTCGACATCGTGGACGTGTTTCGCAGGACCGCGGACGTGATGCCGATCGCCGAGGACGCGATCGCGATCGGAGCCAAGGTTCTGTGGCAGCAGCTCGGCGTGCGCAACGGGGCGGCGGCCGCCAAGGCCGCCGCCGCCGGACTCGAAGCGGTGATGGACCGGTGCGTGAAGATCGAGCACGGCCGGCTCTTCGGCGGCCTGAACTGGGTCGGCGTCAATACCCGGCTGATCTCGGCCAAGCGTCCGCGCTGGCTCGCCTACTAGCGCGGCGCGCGCACCGCGCCGGTGCGTCCTTTTTGACCGGCCTTGCGGTAAGCTGGCGATTCTTCCAGCCGCGGGCTACGGCATGCGGCTTGCTTTGCGTGTTCCATTGGGACCCCGGGAATGGAACGGCGCGACTACGACGAGATGCGCGAGGCGAACGGCGAGGTGCGGGCGCACTTCCGGCCGCTCGCCGAATGGCTTGCCGAAACCCCGGCCGCGCGGGTGAACGAAAAGCGCCGCGAGGCCGACCTGCTGTTTCACCGGGTCGGCATCACGTTCGCGGTCTACGGCGACAAGCGCGGCCACGAGCGCCTGATTCCGTTCGACATCGTGCCGCGGGTGATTCCGCGCACCGAGTGGGAGGCGCTCGAACGCGGGCTCAAGCAGCGCGCGACCGCGCTCAATCGTTTCCTGCACGACATCTACCACGACCAGGAGATTCTCCGGGCGGGCGTCGTTCCGGAGGAGCACGTGACGCGGCACGAAGCGTTCCGGCCGGTGATGCGCGGGCTCGACCTGCCGAACGGCGTGTACTCGCACATTGCCGGGATCGATCTCGTGCGCCACGAGGACGGCAACTGGTACGTGCTGGAGGACAACCTGCGCACCCCCTCGGGCGTGTCCTACATGCTCGAGAACCGCAAGATGATGCTGCGGCTCTTCCCGGAGCTGTTTGCGCGCCAGCAGGTTCTGCCGGTCGAGCACTATCCGGCGCTGCTGCTCGAGACGCTGCGCGCCGCTTCGCCGCGGCCGCGGCGCGATGCCACGGTGGTCGTCCTCACGCCCGGCCAGCATAACAGCGCGTATTTCGAGCACGCGTTCCTCGCGCAGCAGATGGGTGTCGAGCTTGTCGAGGGCGCCGATCTGTTCGTCAAGGACGAACTCGCCTACATGCGCACCACGGCCGGCCCGCAGCGCGTGGACGTGATCTACCGCCGGGTCGACGATCCGTTCCTCGACCCGCAGGCGTTCCGCCCCGACTCCATGCTCGGCGTCCCGGGGCTGGTGGCGGCGTACCGCGCCGGCAATGTCGCGCTTGCCAACGCGATCGGAACCGGGGTGGCGGACGACAAATCGACCTATCCGTACGTGCCCGAGATGATCCGCTTCTACCTGGGCGAGGAACCGGTGCTCGCCAGCGTGCAGACCTGGCAGTGCAAGAAGGCGGAGGATCTCAAGTACGTGCTCGGCCACCTCGAGGAACTGGTGGTCAAGGAGGTCCAGGGTTCGGGCGGGTACGGCATGCTGGTCGGCCCCGCCTCGACCAAGGCGCAGATCAAGGCCTTTCGCGCTCGCCTGCGCGCGAACGCGGCGAACTACATTGCGCAGCCCACGCTTTCGCTTTCCACCTGCCCGACCTTCGTCCGTCGCGGCATCGCGCCGCGCCACGTGGATCTGCGCCCCTTCGTGCTTTCGGGTAGCGAGGTCCGGCTGGTTCCCGGCGGCCTCACCCGCGTCGCGCTCAAGGCCGGTTCGCTCGTGGTCAACTCCTCGCAGGGCGGCGGTACCAAGGACACCTGGGTGGTCGACTGATGCTTTCGCGCGTCGCCCATCGCATCTTCTGGATGTCGCGCCAGATGGAGCGCGCCGAGAACATGGCGCGCATCCTGGGGGTGACCTCGGACCTCGCGGTGCTCGGCGCGAAGGATGTGCAGCAGCAGAATCTGATCGCGCCGCTCACCATCACCGGAACGGCCGAGGATTTCTTTGCGCGCTACGGCGCGGTCACGCTCGACGCCCTGACCGAGTTCCTTGCGCTCGACGAGGACAATCCCTCGTCGATCTATTCGTGCCTGCGCCTGGCGCGCGAGAGCGCGCACGAGGTGCGCTGGCAGATCACCTCCGAGATGTGGGAGACGCTGAATGCGACCTGGATCGAGGTGCGCGGGATGCGCCGCCGCAAGCTCGACGGCGCCGCGGCGATGAAGTTCTTCGACTGGGTGAAGGAGCGCAGTCACCTCTTTCGCGGCGTCACCTACGGCACGATCGTGCGCGGCGAGGCGTTCGACTTTTCGCGCGTCGGCACGTTCCTGGAGCGTGCCGACAACACCGCGCGCATTCTGGACGTCAAGTACCACATCCTGCTGCCGCGCGTGGAGGACGTGGGCGGCGCGCTCGACTACTACCAGTGGGCGGCGCTGCTGCGCTCGGTGTCCTCGTTCGAGACCTACCGGGCGCTCTACCGCGACCAGATCCTCCCGATCCGCGTGGCGGAGCTGTTGCTCCTCGAGCGGCGCATGCCCCGCTCGCTCGCCGCCTGCTTCGACCAGATCACGGTCGCGCTGGGCCGCATCCGCGGCGAGCACGATGCCCCGGCAAAGCGCCTCGCGGGCGAACTGAACGCGCGCCTCACGCACGCCAACATCGAGGAAATCTTTCAGGGCGGACTGCACGAATACCTGGAGGCGTGTCTCGCGGATTTCGCCGAGCTGGGCAACCGCATCCAGCGCGCCTACCTGGGGGCGGCGTAGCGATGTCGATTCACGCCGCGCTCAGCCACGTCACGCGCTACCGCTACGACCGGCCGGTGGCGCTCGGCCCGCAGGTGATCCGCCTGCGCCCGGCGCCGCACGCGCGCACGCCGATCCACGCCTACTCGATGCGCGTGAGGCCGGAAAAGCACTTCATCAACTGGCAGCAGGACCCGCAATCGAACTGGCTCGCGCGGCTCGTCTTCCCGGACAGGACGCGGGAACTCGAGATCCACGTGGACCTGGTGGCCGAGATGTCGGTCATCAATCCGTTCGACTTCTTTCTCGAGCCGCACGCAGAGAAGATTCCGTTCCGCTACGAAGCCGGGCAGGCGCGCGAGTTGGGGCCGTATCTTGCGAAGCTGCCGGCCACGCCGCGCTTCCACGCCTACCTCGACGCCATCCCGCGCGAGCCGAAAGCGGCGATCAATTTCCTCGTCGACCTGAACCGGCAGGTCGCAAAAGACATCCGCTACCTCATCCGCATGGAGCCGGGAATTCAGGCGCCCGAGGAAACGCTCGAAAAGGCAAGCGGCTCATGCCGCGATTCGGGCTGGCTGCTGGTGCAGTTGCTGCGCCACCTCGGCCTCGCGGCGCGGTTTGTCTCCGGCTATCTCATCCAGCTCACCCCGGATGTGAAATCGCTCGACGGGCCCTCCGGGCCCGCGGCCGACTTCACCGACCTGCATGCCTGGTGCGAGGTGTACCTGCCGGGAGCGGGCTGGGTGGGGCTCGACCCGACCTCGGGCCTGTTCGCGGGCGAAGGGCATATCCCGCTCGCCTGCACTCCCGAGCCCGAGAGCGCGGCGCCCGTGACTGGCGTTACCGAAGATGCGAAATGCGACTTCTCGCACTCGATGAAGGTCGAGCGCGTGTGGGAGGCGCCGCGCGTCACCAAGCCCTACAGCGACGCGGACTGGCTCGCCATGGAAGCGCTCGGCGACCGGGTGGACGCGGACCTCGAGGCCTGTGACGTGCGGCTTACCCAAGGCGGCGAGCCGACCTTCGTTTCGATCGACGACATGGACGGGCCGGAATGGAATTTCACCGCGCTGTCGCCGAAAAAACTCGATCTCGCGGAGCGGCTCCTGCGCCGGCTGCAGGCCCGCTTTGCGCCCGGCGCCGCGCTGCACTTCGGCCAGGGCAAATGGTATCCGGGCGAGCCGCTGCCGCGCTGGGCGCTCGGCGCCTGCTGGCGGGTGGATGGGAAGCCCGTCTGGCGCGATCCGGCGCTGGTGGCGGAAAACGGCAAGGACTACGGCTACACGCCAGCGGATGCGAAGAAGTTCGCCGAGGCGCTCGCCGCCCGCCTCGGCTTGCATCCGGGGCATGTCATTCCCGCCTTCGAAGACGTGTGGCAGACGCTGCACCAGGAGCTGGCGCTGCCCGCCAACGTGGATCCGCTCAAGGCCGATCTGAAAGATGCGGACGAGCGCAAGCGCCTCGCGCGAGTGCTGGAGCGCGGTCTGGGCAAAGCCGCGGGCTACGTGCTGCCGTTGAAGCCCGCCGAGCGGCCGGCGAACAAGACCCGCCGCAAGACCCTGCGCATCAACGACGTCGAGTGGCGATCCAGCAGATGGCCGCTGCGGCGCGAGCATCTGTACCTGCTTGCGGGCGACTCGCCCATGGGCCTGCGCCTGCCGCTCGCGACGCTGCCCTGGGTAGCCCCCGAGGAACGCGAGCAGGAGTTTCCGGTCGATCCGTTCGAAGAGCGGCCCGGGCTCGATGACCCGCACCATGACGCCGGTCAATCCGCTCGCCCAGCCGGGAAACCGAAGAAAGATCCGCAGCCGCGCGAAGTCATCCACACTGCGCTTTGCGTCGAAGTGCGTGACGGATCGCTGAACGTTTTTCTGCCGCCCGTCAACCGGATCGAGGACTTCCTTGCCCTTGTGGCCGCCATCGAGAACGCCGCGGCCCGGCTCGCGATGCCGGTCCGGCTCGAAGGCTACGCCCCGCCGCGCGACCCGCGCTTGCGGGTGCTCGCGGTGACGCCCGACCCGGGGGTCATCGAAGTGAACATCCATCCGGCATCGAACTGGCGCGAGTTGACCGAGAACACCCGCATCCTCTATGAAGAGGCGCGCCAGGCCCGGCTCGGAACCGAGAAATTCATGCTCGATGGCCGCCACACGGGCACCGGAGGCGGCAATCACGTGACGCTCGGCGGCCCGACGCCTGCCGACAGCCTCTGGCTGCGCCGCCCCGACGTGCTGAAAAGCCTCATCGCGTACTGGCAAAACCACCCGGCGCTGTCGTATCTTTTTTCCAGCGCGTTCATCGGCCCCACCAGCCAGGCGCCGCGCGTCGATGAGGCGCGCGACGATCAGCTCTACGAACTGGCGATCGCCTTTGAGCAGATGGAGAAGATCCTGCCCGAGGCGCAGGAAAGCGAGCGGCCGTGGCTCATCGACCGGCTGCTGAGGAACCTGCTCACCGACCTCACCGGCAACACGCACCGGGCCGAATTCTGCATCGACAAGCTGTATTCGCCCGAAGGGTCGGCCGGCCGGCTGGGACTGGTCGAATTCCGCGCCTTCGAGATGCCGCCGCACGCGCGCATGAGCCTTTGCCAGATGCTGCTGCTACGCGCGCTGGTCGCCCGTTTCTGGCGCGAGCCTTACCAGGGGAAACTGGTGCCCTGGGGCACGCAACTGCACGATCGCTGGATGCTGCCGCACTTCGTCATCCAGGACATTCGCGATGTGGCGCGCGACCTGCAGCGTGCGGGCTACGCGTTCGACGAGCGCTGGTTCGATCCCTTCATCGAGTTCCGCTTCCCGCGCTACGGCGAGTTCGCGGCGGGCGGCGTGCACGTCGAGCTGCGCGCGGCGCTCGAACCCTGGCACGTGCTCGGCGAGGAAGGCGCCCTGGGGGCCACCGCGCGCTACGTCGATTCCTCGCTCGAGCGGCTGCAGGTGAAGGCGACCGGGCTCGTCGGCGAGCGCCACGTGCTCACCTGCAACGGCCGCCCGGTGCCGCTTTCGCCCACGGGGAATGCCGGCGAAAGCGTCGCGGGAGTGCGCTACCGCGCCTGGGCGCCGCCGTCGGCGCTGCATCCGACGATCGGCGTGCACGCGCCGCTCGTATTCGACCTCGTCGACACCTGGATGAACCGTTCCATGGGCGGCTGCCAGTACCACGTCGCTCACCCCGGCGGGCGCCACCACGAAGCTTTTCCGGTGAACGCCTATGAGGCCGAGGGCCGGCGGCTCGCGCGGTTTGTCAGGATGGGGCATACGCCGGGGCGGATCGAGGTGCGGGAAGAGGCGAGGAATCCGAATCTTCCGTTCACCCTCGATCTGCGGCGGTAGCGCGACGGCGCCTCTCGCCGAGAACGCTGCTCCCGGGCGGGCACCTGCGCGGGCGGATCTCGCCCGGTGGCCTCGGGCGCCCAGGGCCCGAGGTGCTCCAGGATGCGCCGCACCACACCCGGATCGTCGATCAGGGCGATGATGCGCATCGGCCACTTGCACTCGGGACATTCGAGCTGGAATCGGCTTCGTAGACCTTGCGGATGAGCCGCGCCCAGGCGGCCTTGGCACGCAAGGCGTACTCGGTCATCGGTGTAGCGCCGGCCGAGCCGAAAACTCTCCACAAGGAGCGGCTCGGGAACCGCAGGCAGCGGCGCGAACCGCCCGTCGGGCAGAAACGCCCCGTCTGCGGCAAGTACATGCACATGCGGGTTGAAGTTCGCCAGATCCCCGAAGGTTTGCACGAACAGGATCAGTGGTCGGCGCGCACCTGTTCAGCTTCGGCAGCGCGCTGAAGACCGCCGCGTGGATGAACGCCACGCTCACATCGCCGGGGAAGGGCTAAGCTCGAGCGCACCGCTCGAGCGCAGGCACCCGTTCGCGCCGACGACCGCCAGTTCCGCTCCCCTCAGCAAGACTTCGATTTCCTCGTCCCAGAAGATCGGGCGGCGGAAGGTCACCGACAAGGCGAACCGCTCGGGCAGGCCGCGCCCGGCGACGGCTTGCATCATCCAGGTGAATGACATCAGCCCTTGAGCGACCGGGGCGCGCAGCCCAACCGTTGCGGCGACCTCCGGGTCGAAATGCACTCGATAGTCGGGGAATTCGCTGCTGTAGTCCGCGACCCGCTGCGGCGTCAGCGTCTTGCGCGACACTTCGGTCCAGCCGTCGCGCTCGAAACGGGCGCCGGTGCCGCCCGCCTCGACACGCGCCCCGACGTTCACGCGGAAGTAGTGGAGTTCGCCGCGCGCTCTCGCAGTGCCACGGGAATCTTCCACCACGAAGGAAGTGCTCGCGAAGCGCCCCTTGGCGCTCTGGCGCAGGCGGGTGACGCGCCCGCGCAGGGTGAGCGGCTCGCCCAACCGCACCGGGGCAAGCTGCTCCATTCGCTGCCCGGCGTGCAGCCCGTCCATCGGCGTTCTTTTCAGGTAGCGCATCGCCCGGATAGTGTCGTTCGCGAGGATCGAGAGGTCGGCGGTGTCGCCGAAAAGCTCGGGCGGAATTTCGGCCGCCTCATGATAGCGTCGCTGCCGCTCCTCCGTCACCACGGTCTCCAAGCTCCGCAGTAACAGCCCTTCCTCGAGTTCGTCTCCTGGTTCGGCGTAACGCATGTCGCCGAGGAGCATATCCCAGTTCGTGGCGCGATAGACTCCGGCAGTACCACCCCTCGGAGGGTACAGTCGTGGCGATGATCGCATTCATCGGCCTGGGCGCCATGGGCCGGCATATGGCCGCGAGCCTGCAGCGGGCCGGACACGAATTGCGCGTGCACGACGCGCGGCGCGAAACGGCGGAAGCCGACCTTGCCGCCGGAGCGGCTTGGGCGGGCGACCGCAGCGGGCAGCACAGCATCCGGATCAACGACCAATGGCGGCTGTGCTTCGTGTGGACAGCTGCCGGCCCGGAGCGGGTGGAGATCGTGGACTATCACTGAAAGGATGACGCCATGAACAAGATGCGGCCGATCCATCCCGGCGAGGTGCTGCGCGAGGAATTCCTCGGACCCCTGGGCATGACCGCGCATGCGCTTGCGCAGGCGCTGCGCGTTCCGGCGCCGCGCATCAACGACCTCGTGCGCGAACGGCGCGGCGTCACGCCGGACACCGCGCTGCGGCTCGCGCGTTACTTCGATACCACGCCGCAGTTCTGGCTCAATCTGCAGGCCAGTTACGAACTCAAGATCGCCTCGCGCGAAATGGGCAAGCGGATCGAGCGCGAGGTCGAGCCGCGCGCGGCGTAGGGCTCGCAGGACCCTCAAGGCGCTCGAACGCGCGCTGGACCGGAGCGACCTGAGCCCGCGGTTCGAAGAACTGCTCCGCCGCGCCCGCCGGCCTTCATCGCGAGCAATCCGAAACGGATAGGTGCGTCTTGCGCGTGAAACCAGTACGCTAAGCTGCATGTTCGCGCCTTGAGCAGCCGGGGGAATAGTTACTCAGAACGTCAGAAGATAAGGGTTACACGACTATCCGGAGAATCACCCAGATGGAGAATCCGCCCACCCTCGAGTGCAAACCCAACGGCCCCTATCTGGTCAAGGACCTCGCGCGCCTCGCAAATCCGAGTGGCGAACCGATTCCCTGCAAACCGGTCATGGCCCTGTGCCGCTGCGGCGGGTCGGCGAACAAGCCGTTCTGCGACGGCACGCACAAGAAGAACGGTTTCTCCGGAACCAGGCTCGCCGACGGAAGCGCCGACCGGCGCGACACGTATCGGGGCAAGAACATCACGATTCTCGACAATCGCGCGATCTGCGCGCACGCGGGCCGCTGCACGGACGGCCTCGCCGCGGTCTTCAAGTACGGAAGCGAGCCCTGGATCGACCCGGACGGCGCCGGGATCGAAGCGATCATCGAGACGATCCGCAAGTGTCCGTCCGGCGCGCTGAGTTACAAGCTGGACGACGTCGAGCCGCGCCGCCCCGCCCGCGAGCCTGTGATCACGGTCACGAAGGACGGGCCCTACGAAGTCGCCGGCGTTCGCTTGACCGGCGAATCCTGGGGCGATGGGGCCTCGGCCGAGCGCTACACGCTGTGCCGCTGCGGCGGCTCGAAGAACAAGCCGTTCTGCGACGGCACGCACTGGAGCATCGGCTTCAGCGACGAGAGGAAATAACGCGCCGCCCGTTCCCAGGACGTTGCCGAAACCGGCAATTGGACGCTTCCATAACCGGCAATCGGACGGCGCCCAAATAGGAATTTGGCCGATCGGCTAATAGTAAGTTGGCCCGCACCGCGACCGCGGCGCACCGGCACACGGCCATCTTGATTTTCGTATATACGTATATACAATAACGAGGTGGAAAAGGATCCCACCAAGGACGATCGCAATATTGCGGAGCGCGGTCTGTCGTTGGGCCTCGCGGAGCGACTCGACTGGGCTACGGCTCTGATTTGGGAAGACAACCGCAAGGACTACGGAGAACGGCGCTACTGCGTACTTGGCTACATCGGGGATCGTCTCCATAGCGTGGTGTTCACGCCCCGCGACGGGAAGCCGCGGGTCATCAGTCTGCGCAAAGCTAACAAGCGTGAGGTGAAGCGACATGAAAAAGAGATCGAATCCCGAAAAGTCCGGCCGCGATAATCCGGAGTGGACCAGCGCGATGCTTGCCAAGGCTCGGCCGGCCCGAGAGGTCCTGCCGAAAATCTTTGGTGCCCGCACTGCGGCCGCCATGCTCAAGCCGCGTGGCCGTCCCAAATCTCCCGATTCAAAAGTGGCCATCAGCCTCAGGCTGTCGCCCGACACGCTGGCCCGTTGGAAGGCCACGGGCCCAGGTTGGCAGACACGGATGGCCAAAGTTCTGCGTGAGTCGGTGTAGATGCGGCCCAGCTCCAGGGGGCGGACGGGCCGCGAGCCCCGCGCCGTATCAACCGTCAACGGCGGCCCGCCGCACACCAAAACAATAGCCGGTCGCATCTTCGCGGCAACACTGGCCGGGCTGGAAGCCCACGATTGGACCACGCAGCGTGGCAGTTTCGGGCATCTGGTCGAGTCATTCGTCCTGCAGCAGCTCATGGCGCAGGCAGGCTGGACGGACCCCGATCCTCAGTTCTGGCACTACCGTGACCGCGACCAGGTCGAGGTCGACATCGTGGTCACCCGCGGTCGGAA
>Ga0209399_10000080_pt1 | contig 54088 bp, 51 predicted proteins | sample OV2TP3_FD_184130 | JGI IMG/M metagenome (GOLD analysis project Ga0209399, IMG submission 184130) | Hot spring microbial communities from Beatty, Nevada to study Microbial Dark Matter (Phase II) - OV2 TP3 (SPAdes) (version 3) | ecosystem: Environmental > Aquatic > Thermal springs > Hot (42-90C) ... | reverse complement strand
TGATCCTCCTGAAAAGGCCACTGGGGGAGCATTTTCATGAAGGATACTGTCTAACTCGAAGAAATCAAAGCCTTTTTGTGCTTCCCGGAATTATCAGTTTGATATACAGGACTATTTGAACCTGATTCCTGCGGTCAAGCAGGCGCCCAAACGATACCTCTGGTCCTCATATGACGCCGAGGCGGACGTGTTGTATATCAATTCCAAGAAACCCAGCCACGCCACGGATAGTGAATTGATGGACAACGATGTCATTGTGCGCTACGAAGGGGACGAGGTAATCGGTCTCACGATCCTGCACGCGAGTACCCGTTAATCAGGAGCGTGTCATTATGAGCGCACATCCCCCGACAAAAAAGAAAGTCTTGACAATCATCCAGGACAACCAGGATAAGATCAAGACATTTGGAGTAAAGAAACTCGGTCTGTTCGGCTCTTTCGCTCGTCAAGAGCAGAACGTCAAGAGCGATGTCGATTTACTCGTTGAATTCGAGCAAGGCAAAAAAACCTTCGATAACTTTATACAACTCTCTTTCCTGTTAGAAGATCTCTTTAAACGTCGTGTTGAATTGGTCACCCCCGAGGCGTTGAGTCCTTACATTGGCCCCCATATCCTTAAAGAGGTAGAATATGTCTCCTTCTCCTCTTGATTACCTGCGTCACATCCTGGACGAGGTCAGATATCTCATAAGCCAGACGAAAGGGCTGAGCAAAGAGAAATTCCTGCAAGACGAAACACTGAAGAGGGCCTTTGTGCGAAGCATAGAGACCATCGGCGAAGCGACGAAAAGAGTTCCTGCTGGTATGAAGCGCAAATACCCTCATCTTGAATGGCGGGCGATGGCGGGGATGAGGGACAAGTTGATCCACGACTATTTCGGGATAGATTATGAGATCGTCTGGGATGTCGTGACTAACAAAATACCTGAGCTTCGACAAGAAATCGAACAAATCTTACGAAGTGAGACAAAGAGGTGAGGATGGGGAATTGGTCTCAGACCTGGCTCATCGGCGCCGGCTCGGGCCTGTTCCGCAGCGCGGACGGGGCCTCCTGTGAGCGGGTCGGGGCCTACGAGTTCCGCGTGACCTCCATCCTGCGGGATGGCGAGCGGCTCTGCGTGGGCGTGGGCGGCGGGGCCTGGGAGGTCCGCGACGACCCGGCCCCCTGGGTCCAGCTCCACGACGAGACCCTCACGGAGGTCCTGGACCTGGCCCGCATCCCTGGCGACCCCGGCCTGCTGGCCGCCTCCGCCTACGGCGTCGCCACGGGCGCGCGGGACGGCCTCGGCGCAGTCCGGTGGGCCTGGCATTCCGATCCCCTCGCCGTGAATGAGCGCTTCACGAACGCCGTCGCCGTGGACCCGGCGGACCCTCGCCGCTGGGTGGTGGGCACGGAGGCCGGCGTGCTGGTCGCGGAGGAGAGCGGTTGTCGCTGGACTTACAGCAACCTGATGGGCGTCCCGGCGCGGGCCGTCCGCCATGCCCTCGGGGCCTGGTGGGCCGGAACGGATGAGAGGGGCATCTGGACCAGCCCGGACGGCCTCTCGTGGCGTAAGGCAGGATGCGGACTGGACGACGGGACCGTGTTTGCGCTGGCCGAGAGCAGCGGGCATCTTATAGCAGGTACCCTGAGGGGCGTCGTCGTGGGCGACGGCCGCGGACGATGGCGCAACCTCGGCCCCCGCGCCCTGATCGCATCGGTCGCGGCGCACCCGCATCAGCCCGACTTCTGGATGGCCGGGGCCGCGCCCGGCGGCCTCTGGGTGACGCAAAATTCTGGCGCGTCCTGGCGGCAGGCCCCTGACCTCCCCTCTACCATTGAAGCGATCTCCGCGCCGGAGGCATTATGACCCAGAAGGAATACGACGCAGAGCTGGAGGCGCGGGGCCGGCAGTTCCTGGAGCCTCTCGCCAGGTCCGCCGCCTCCCTGTGGGGCGCGCACGCGATCCTGGCGACGGGCGGCGACCCTCAACGCGTGGCGGAGATCATTCAGGCCCGCCTGGGGTCTAAGCCCGCAGGCCCGTTCGGCCGGGTGGCCACCGGCACCTTCGACGTGCTCGCCGCAACGACCCTGATCTGCCGGTGGGGCGACCACCTGCCCGAACCCGCGCACGCGCACGTCAGAGAGGCCCTCACCCGGGGCATCCTGCACCGGGGGAACACCGAGAACCACTGGCTGATGCACTACGCCGGGACCCTCCTCGCCACCGAGCGCTGGCCCGACGTGGAGGTCTGGGGCAACGGCCTGTCCCGCGAGGCCACCCGCGCCGAGGCCATTCGCTGGATTCTGGGGATGATCGACCGCACGGCCCGCCAGGGACACTACGAATACGACTCCACCCAGTACCACCACTGCCACCTCCTCTCCATGATCGCGCTGACAGACCACGCGCGGGACCCGCGCCTGCGCGCCCTGACCGGGCGGATGGCGACGCTCTACGTCGCGGACATGGCCCTGGAATATTTCCACGGGGCCTGGGCCGGCGGGCACAGCCGGGAGGGCTACCGGCAGAACACCTGGACCCTGGTGGGCGCGTCGGCCTCCCTCGGCTTCTACTACTTCGGCGGCGTCCCCTTCGACCCGGCTCTGCACAACGACGAGATGGCCTGCCCGGCGATGACCGCCCGGTTCAGACCGCCTCCCCTGCTCACCGACCTGGCGCGGGACCGGTCCAGGCCGAGGGTCGTGAGGAAGACGAAGGCCCCCCGCGCGATCTACCGGCACGCGGACCGGGAGGCCCTGCCGGTCAGAAAGTACACCTACCTCAGCCCCTCCTTCGCGCTCGGCTCCACGCAGGTCAACCTGCCGGGGGCCCCCGCAGGTCCCATCGACCTGGTCTCGTGGGACCTCTCCTGGGCCGGCCCGAAACACCAGGCCACGCTGGTCTGCGGCCATCCCTTTCTGAGCCCGGGACGCTTCAGCGCCTTCCTGAGCGGCCTCCCCCAGGCCATAGGCCGGGCCGTGGCCGCGCCCAAGCCCTACCTTCAGAACCCGGATCGGCTGTTCGGGGCCTCCCCCTATGAGCGGATGGTGCAGCACGAATCGGCCCTCCTAATCCTCTACCGCATCCCGCCCGAGGACCCGACCCCCTACGTCAACCTCTACCTCCCTGAAGCGGTGGCCTGGACGGAGCGGGAGGGCTGGCTCCTGGGCGATGCGGGCGCGTTCTACGTGGGCCTGCGCCCCATCGGGGACTGCCGGTGGCAGGAGATCTGGGAGGAGGGCCATCTGGACGGCCATCTCATCCGGGTCGAGGGGCGAAACGTGGGACTGGCGCTGGAGGCCGAGGAGGCCCGGTCCGTGGGGACGTTCGACAACTTCTGCGAGGAGATGGTCAGCCCGCGCCTCGACCTGAGCGGATGGCCTGAGCCGGGCCGGGTGCGCTTCGAGACCCTCGGGGGGCACGAGCTGGAGCTGACCTATGACGGCCCCCACCGGGTCGACGGGACCGAGATCGATTACGAATCCTGGCCCCTCTACGAAGCGCCGGGCGTCGAGGCCCCGTTGGGCACCGGGCGCATCCTGTTCCGCCTAAGGGACGAGCGGCTCGAACTGGACTTTGAGGTGGACCCCTCCAGACCGATGCTCCCGATGAGAGTGATAGGATAAACCCGAAAAAGGTATCTTCATGGCGACTCTCTACGAAATTCCCCTTCTCATCTCGGAGAGCCTCGGCCTCCCCCGTCGCGCCTGGCCCGTGACGCGGGGCGTCCCGCTCCCGAAGGGCGCGCTGCAGGGGTTGGACTCGATATACATGACCGACCCCGAAGGCCGCCCCATCCCCGCGCAGTTCCGCGTCCTGAGCCGCTGGCCCGACGGGAGCCTCAAGTGGGTGCTGGCCGACTTTCAGGCGGACCTGCCCGCCGGGGGGCAGGCGACCTGCGCCCTCCGCTGCGGCGGAGACCCCGCGAAGACCTCCCCGGCATCCCCCATCCAGATCTCCGAGGACGACGACCGCATCGCGGTCTGCACCGGCCCCCTCCGGTTCGAGGTGAGCCGCAGGCGATTCTCCTTCCTCCAAGCCGTCCAGCTCGGTCACACGGACGCCAGCGGCGTCTTCACCGCCGAGCAGGACGTCGTCGGGAGAGACGCCGGGGGCCAGGCTTACGTTCGAATCTGCGAGTCCTTCTTCGACGCCGACGGAAACCGTCACATCTACGGTATGGGGGGGGACTGCCTGGCCTCCCTCGCGCAGGACGTCTACTCGGTCCGCGTGGAGGAGGCCGGCCCCCTGCGGGCCGTCCTCCGGTGCGACGGGGCCTTCGAGGCCGACATCCCGGCCCACCACTACGCGGGCTACCGCCCCTTCCACTTTACCACCCGCATCTACGCCTTCGCCGGGCAGACCTCCCTCCGCGTCCTGCACACCGTCGTGGTGGCCTGTAACCCGAGGGAGACCGAAATCCGGGAGATCGCCCTCCGCGTCCCGGCCTCCCTGTCAGGCCCGATCCGCTTCCGCGTCTCCTCCCGCCTGCCCGAGGAGGGCCAGCTCAGACCGGAGGAATCCCTCCTCCTGTCGCAGCGCCTGGACAACCACTTCCGCCTGGACCGGCGCGTCGCGGAGCAGACGCGGACCGTCGCCGAGGGGGAGCGCGCGGAGGGCTGGATGACCGCCGAGGACGCCCGCGCGGGCGTCGGCGTGGCCCTGCGCCACACGGCGGAGGAGTACCCGAAGGCCCTGGGGACCTCCGGGGCCGGCGACGGCATCGACGTCTACCTCTACCGGGACCCGGACGGGGCGCAACTCAGCCTCAAGCGCTACGCCGAGGCCGTCTCCTGGCACGAGGGGGAGGGCGTCTACGCCGACGGCACGGGCGTAGCCAGGACCAGCGAGTTCTTCGTCTGTTTCTATCCGGCGTCCGAAGGGGCCGGGGTCCCCGACCGGTTGCGCGCCTTGCTGGCGCCCCCCCACGTCGCCGTGGACCCGGCCTGGGCCGCCCGATGCGAGGCCACCGGAGGGTTTGCGTCGTTTGACCCTGCCCGTTTCCCGGAATCCGAGCAGATGATGACCGGGTTCGTAGACTGGATGGACCAGAACATCCGCCGGGGCCGGTGGTACGGGTTCTTCGACTGGGGGGACGTGCTCGTGGCGTGGGAGGCCGCCACGAACGACTGGCGCTTCCGGGGCCGGTGGGGCTGGTGCAACAGCGAGTGGGACCCCCGGCACGGCGTCTGGATCCAGTACCTGCGCACCGGGGACCCCGCCCTCTTCGCGCTCGGCGAGGCGATGACCCGGCACTCCACGGACGTGGACACCTGCCACTATCACCCGTTCCGGCCCTACATGGTGGGCGGCTGCTTCCGGCACAGCACCGACCACTTCGGGGACGAGCCCTGCGCCTCGCACACCTTCCTGGACAACTGGATGGACTACTACTGCCTGACCGGGGACCTGCGCGTCCGCGACGTGCTGCTGGAGGCCGGGGCCTTCTTCCTGCGCTACCGCTGGACCGGGGACCCCACCTTCAGCTTCAGCCTCCGGAGCATCGCCAACGTCCTGCGGGGCCTCCTCTACGTCCACGAGGTCACCGGAGACCCCCGCTTCAAAACGCGCGCGGAGGAGGTCTACCAGGCCATCGCGCGCGGGCAGAACGACGACGGGAGCTGGCACAAGCGCTTCCAGGTCTCCACCCCCGACCGCCTCCCGAACCAGGCCCCCTACGGCATGGCCACCGAGGGCACCACCCTCGCCGTGGAGATGGGGACCGTCCCCCCCTTCACCGACGCCGAACTCCGGGGATCGGGGGGATACGTTGCGCACGCGACCCGCGTCCTCCCCCTGTCGGAGCAGAAGGGCTACCAGACCCACTACCTGATGATCGGCCTGGAGCTGCTCCACCGGCTGACCGGCCGGAAGGACGTGGCGGAGGTCTACCGCCGGGCCGTGGACTGGTTCTGCGGCCATCCCGGCCCCCTCAACGCCCAAACGGCCATCCAGCAGCGCTACGGCGGCGTCATCTGCCGGCACCTCGCCTACGCCTATCGCCTGACCGGAGACCGCAAGTACCTGGAGATCGGCCGGGCCGTGCTCCGCCATTTGATCTCGGAACAGGACAGAAGCGACGACCCGAGACGCCGGGGGGCCGTGGGCCTGAGCCCCATGTACCTGAGCCTCCTCTTCTTCGGCGTGCCCTGTCTGCTCGGCGCCCTGAAAGACGCGGGGATGGAAGAGAGGGAATGAGGCGCGGCATCCCGGCATTCAAAAAAAACGCCCAGAGAGTCCATCTCTGGGCGCGAAGACGAGATATGCGGTTTTACGGTCAGTGGATCAGCGCCTTCACCCTATCCAGAAACTGGGGAAGCCCGAAGGGCTTGTCGATGGTCTCCTGAGCGCCGAGAGACGTGAGATGGCGCTTTCTCTCCTCATCCATGTGGCCGCTCATCACCAGAACGGGGGTCTGGATGCCCCTGCTCCGGAGGGTCTGGATAAACTCTTCCCCGGAGGTCGGCATCTCCAGGTCCGTGACGACCAGGTCCGTCTGGGAAAAGTCGACCGCCTCCAGGGCCGGACGGGCATCCTCAAAGGCCTGCACCGTATGGCCTGCGTACCTCAGCATCTGCACGACCACGTCGCAAATGCTCTTCTCATCCTCGACAACGATGATCTTGGCCATAGACTCCCGACCTGACATCCCGGCTGCTCTCATGGTTGTGGATCCTTTACAAGGGGGTAGAAACCCAAAAGTCCCTGTGTATATTATCGGCAAAAAGAGGCCCCAAAGGAGTGATGCGCGTCACAAACCCGGAGTGATAAAGGATACAACGAGATAAGTCCTTATAAATCCTTGAGGAGGACCCCCATGCCGTCCGTAGACCTGCCCCTCGAAAAACTCGTGGACTACCGCCCCGAACCCACCGCCCGCCCCGACTTCGACGCCTTCTGGTGCGCGGCCCTCGCCGAGAGCGACAAGGTCCCCCTCCACGCAACCTTCTCGCCCGTTCAGGACGCCCTCCCCCTGGCCCGCGTCTACGACGTGGCCTTCGACGGCGCGGACGGCGTGCGGGTGAAAGGGTGGTTCCTGACCCCCCGCGAGGTGTCCAAGCCCCTCCCGGCCGTGGTGCAGTTCATCGGCTACACCGGCGGGCGGGACTACCCCCACGTCCTCGCCCACCACGTCCTGAACGGCTTCTGCGCCCTCCTCATGGACTCGCGCGGGCAGGGCGGAAACACCGGCCAGCGCCTGAGCACCACCCACGGCGGCCAGCGGGGGTTCATCACGCACGGCATCCTGGACAAGGAGGAGTACTATTACCGGAACTTCTACCTGGACACGGTCCGGGCCGTGGAGGTCGTGCGCCGGCGGGAGGAGGTGGACGGGAATCGCATCGCGGCCATCGGCGGGAGCCAGGGCGGGGCCCTCACCATCGCCTGCGCCGCCCTCTCGCCGCACGTGAAGGCCCTGGCCCCCGACGTCCCCTGGCTCTCCCACTTTCGCCGCGCCGTGGACCTGGCCGTCGGGCCTTACGAGGAGATCACGGACTTCATGAAGCGCTTCCCGGAGCAGATCGAGCGGGCCTTTGAGACCCTCTCCTACTTCGACAACATGAATCTGGCCCGAAAAGTCTCCGGGACGCACGCCTACTACTCGGTCGGGCTCTGGGACAACATCTGTCCCCCGTCCACGGTCTACGCCTCCTACAACCACCTCCCGGCAGGGGTGAAGAAGGCCATCGAGGTCTACCCCTACAACGGCCACGAGGGCGGCGGCAACCTCCACCAGCAGCGCAAACTGAGGTGGCTGCGCGAGGCGCTCGCCTGATCACCGGAGAAAGGAGTCACTCATGAAATTCGTCGTGGCCGTCGACTGCGAGGGCGTGGCCTGCGCCGTGGGGTCCCCCGGAGGGTCCATCAACCAGTCCCGCGATCTGGAGTTCGCCAAGCTCCAGGCCACGCGGGAGGCCGACGCGGCCGCGCGGGGCCTGTTCGCCGCCGGCGCGGAGCAGGTGATCGTCTGGGACAACCACAACGGCAGCCTGAACCTCCACTACGACAAACTCGACGAACGGTGCGACATCGCCCTCGGCGTCAACTTCCCGCACCGCTTCCCCGGCCTGGACGAGACCTTCAGCGGCGTGGCCTTCATCGGCTACCACGCGATGGACAACACCGTGGACGCCGTCATCTGCCACAGCTTCAGCTCCGCGAGCTACCAGTATATGAAGATAAACGGGCAGGAGGTGGGCGAGCTGGCCATCGACGGGGCGATGGCCGGAGAGCGGGGCGTGCCGGTGATCTTCGTGGCCAGCGACGACAAGGGCGTCGCCGAGGCGGGCCGGTTCTTCCGCGGGGTCGAGACCGTGACCACGAAACACGCGCTCGGATGGAACGCGGCCGTGAGCAAGCACCCCAAGCGCGTCGTGGACGAGATCTACGAGGCGACCCGGAAGGCCGTGGCCCGGATCGGGACCTTCAGGCCGTTCACCTTCGAGTCGCCCATGACCTTCGAGATCCGGCACAAGCGGATCGAGGCCGCGCAGGCCGCCAGCCGGGGCAGCGGGGGCTGGGAGCGCGTGGACCCCTACACGGTCCGCCGGGCGCTCCGGTCGCTGCACGACTATTTCTGATGCGGACTGTCATGAGGGAGGCGATCTTATGGTGACCCTTTCCGCCGGGGACATCGCGTTCTTCAAGCGCGAGGGCTACCTGATCAAGCGCGAGGTCCTGGACCCCGACCTGATGGCCCGCGCGCGCGACCGGATGTGGGAGGCCGCGCCGTCCCACCTCGACCGGAACAACCCGGACACCTGGGTGGGCGCGTTCCCGGAGCAGCGCGGCGTCTGGAAGTTCCGGGAGCCGGGGACGGAGGAGTGGATGGTGAGGCTGTTGCTTGCGGACCCCTCCGTCCACCGGATGGCCGGGCAGCTGCTGGGACAGGAAAACCTGGCGCAGACAGAGCGGATACGGGGGATCTACTCGATCTTCCCGGAGGGAGACAGACCGGAGGGTCCCACCCACGGCCACGTGGACCGCCACCCCTTCCACCTCGGCGCGGTGGGCTATCTGGACCACGTGGGGTCGAAAGGAGGCGCGTTCACCGTCTGGCCCGGCAGTCACCTCGCCTTCTATTACGACTTTCGCTCGCACGTCAAGTTCGAGCCGACGGAGCAGTACGAGAAAGACGTGGCCGCCTTCCGGGAAAGGCCTTGCGTCGAATGCTGCGGCGGGCCGGGGGACGTCGTCTTCTGGCACCACCGGATCATGCACGCGGGCGGCCACAACCGCTCCGGGCGCGTCCGGCTGGCCGTCCTGGGCGACTTCAAGCGGAAGGACCTCGAAGAGACGATGGACGAACCCCCTTCTGAGGACATGTGGAAGTACTGGAAGGGAGTGCAATGACGATCAGTGAAAAGGACGGACTTATGCAACCCAACATGATCGGCGCTTACGGCCCCTGGGCGGCCTCCCTGGTCGGAGAGGGCCCAGCCGCCCTCTCCTTTCGCAACAAAAAATTCACGGACCTCGAAGCGTGGCGCAGGGCCGTCCTCCAGCGCCTGCTGGACCTCCTGGCCCGGCCCGACGCCGGGGGCGTCCCGAAACCAACCCTTCAACGTCAGTATACCTGCGACGGCCTCCACGTGGAGGAGCTGTCGTGGCAGCTCCCCTACGGCCCCCCCACCCGGGCCGTCTTCCTGAAACCGGAGGGAGCCTCAGGCAGACTGCCCGGCATCCTGGCCCTGCACGATCACGGCGGAAACAAGTTCTTCGGCAGGCAGAAGATCACGCAGACCTCCGGGGATCGACACCCCATCATGATCGCCCACCAGGACCGCTGCTACGGCGGCGTGGGCTGGGCCAACGAAATCGCCCGGCAAGGCTACGCCGTCCTCGTCCACGACACCTTCCCCTTTGCCAGCCGCCGCGTGCTCCTGAGTGACGTGCCCGAGCGTATCCGGGAGGGGCTGTCTGAACAGGACACCGACCGGGAGGAGTTCATCGCCGCTTACAACCGGTGGGCCGGCGCCCACGAGAGCCTCATGGCCAAGTCCCTCTTCTGCGCCGGGACCACCTGGCCGGGCGTCTTCCTGGCCGAGGACCAGCGGGCCCTGGACCTCCTCTGCGCGCGGGACGACGTGGACCCCGACCGGGTGGGGTGCGGGGGCCTCTCCGGCGGCGGGATGCGGACCGTCTTCCTGGGGGGGACCGATCCCCGGATCAAGTGCGCCGTCTGCGTCGGCATGATGACCACCTGGCGGGACTGTCTCCTCAACAAATGCCACACCCACACCTGGATGGTCTACGTCCCCCTGCTCCCCCGCGACCTCGACTACCCGGAGATCCTGGGCCTGCGCGTCCCCCTGCCGACCCTCGTGCAGAACGACATCGACGACCCCCTCTTCACCCTGACGGAGATGGAGCGGGCCGACCGCATCCTCCGGGAAGTCTACGAGAAGGCCGGCGCTGATGACCGCTACCGCTGCGCCTTCTACCCCGGCCCGCACAAGTTCGACCTCGAAATGCAGACCGAGGCCTTCGCCTGGTTCGATAAGTGGTTGAAAACCTGAACAGCCGGGGATCACATAGAGAGGAGCCCCACCATGTCCACCCCATCCTATCCCAACCTCGACACCTATCGCCGCGAGGTCTTCGCCCCGGAGGACGACCTCCTCAAGGGCATCATGCCCGCCGCGGTCGCCCAGGGCCTGCCCAGAATCTCCGTCAGCCCCGAGTCCGGGAAGACCCTCCACCTCCTGGCGAAGCTGGTCAACGCCAGAAAGATCCTGGAGTTCGGCGCCCTGGCCGGCTACTCCGGAATCTGGCTGGCCCGCGCCCTGCCCCCGGACGGGAAGTTCATCACCCTGGAGATCAACCCGAAGCACGCCGAAGTCACCCGCGCGAACTACAAAGCCGCCGGCCTGGCCGACCGGACGGAGGTGCGGGTGGGCCCGGCCGCAGACCATCTCGGCGCCGTCTCTCAGGAGGCCCCCTTCGACCTGGTCTTCATCGACGCCGACAAGGAGGGCTACCCCGCCTACCTCGACTTCGCCCTGGAGCACACCCGCCGCGGGGGCCTGATCGTGGCCGACAACGCCAACGGACACGGCCGCGTGCACGAGGCCCTCAAAGACGGCGACGGCCCGCGCGGCATCCAGACCTACAACGAGCGCGTGGCCCGGCACCCCAGGCTGGTCTCCAACATCATCCCCGTGGGCGGCTGGCTGGCCGTGTCGCTGGTGCTGTGATGAAAAAAACGAAGCCACGGAAACACCCAGAAGGGGCTTCTCATTTTCTGTGTCCTTCCGTGTGATTCTGTGGCTCTATTTGAAGTGAGGGACCTGCGATGGACCGCCGCGAGTTTCTCAACACCCTGGCCGGCCTGACGGCGGGGACGCTGCTCCCCCTTCAGGCCGCCGGGGCCGACGGCAGGAGACGCGACCGCCTCGGCGAGTGGCTGCCCGCGCGCCCCCTGGGGCGCACCGGCCAGGCCGTGACGATGCTCGGCGTGGGGGGGTGGCACATCGGGCGGATGAGCGAGCGCGACGCCCAGGCCACGATCGAGGCCGCGCTGGAGGGGGGCGTCCGGTTCTTCGACACGGCGGAGTCCTACCAGGCCGGGGGGAGCGAATCCCGCCTGGGCCAGCTCCTGACGCCGAAATACCGCGACGTCGTCTTCCTGATGAGCAAGACCACCGCCGGGGACGCCGCCAGCGCCCGGCGTCACCTCGAGGCCTCCCTGCGCCGGCTGGCGGCCGACCACCTCGACCTCTGGCAGGTCCACTCCGTGCGCAGCCCGCAGGACGTGGACGACCGCATCCGGAACGGCGTGTTCGACGTCATGGCCGAAGCCAGAGCCTCCGGCAAGGCGCGCCACATCGGCTTCACCGGCCACACCCGCCCCTCTGCCCACCTGCGCGTGCTCGAAAAGACCGACCTCTTCGAGACCTGCCAGATGCCCGTCAACCTGACCGACCCGACCTACGAGAGCTTCATCCTGGGCGTGCTCCCCCTCCTGGTCAAGCGCAACGTCGGCGCGCTCGCCATGAAGACCCTGGCCAACGGCGGGTTCTTCGGCGGCGCCCGGCACGGAGAGCACGGGGACAACCCGAGACTCGTCCCCCACCGCGTGAGCGTCGCCGAGGCCCTCCACTTCGTCTGGTCCCTCCCGGTCAGCGTCCTGATCACCGGCCCCGACGACCCCGCGCAAATGAAGGAGAAGATCGCCCTGGCCCGCTCCTTCTCCGGGATGGACGAAAAACAGCGCCAGGCCCTGATTCAAAAAGTCGCCGACCTGGCCGGCCGGCGGGTGGAGTTCTACAAGGCGTGAAAAGCAGAATACAGAATACAGGAGACAGAATACAGAATGAAAAGCGGGAAAAGCAGAATACAGAATACAGAATACAGGAGACAGAATACAGGAGAAAAACCAACCCGTATGCCTTCTCCTGTCTCCTGTCTCCTGTCTCCTGTCTCCTGCTCTACCCCTTGCTCTCCACCGACTGCAAAAGGCCCCGCATGTAGCCCACGCAGTAGGCGATGTACTGCCGCCCTTCCGGCCCGTCCGTGACGAGCTTCATGATGTGGTCGTAGTCGATGACCCGGTCGTAGCCCACATCCTGCAGCGCCTTCGCCACCCGATACATGTCCAGGTCCCCGGTGTCCGGGATCACCTCCTCGTATGCCTTGTCCTTCGGAATCCTCCCCTTCACATTCCGGAAGTGGACGTGAAAGATCTTGCCCTGCTGCCCGAACCGCCGGATGCCCTCGAACACGTCCTCCCCCGACTCGTAGCGCGTGCCCACGCAGAACGTCATCCCGTTGTTCGGGGACGGGACCTCCGAGAACAGGCGCTCGAACGCCGCGAAGTTGTGGAGGATCTGCGGCGCCCCGTGCAGACTCGGCACGGGCGGGTCGTTGCCGTGCATGGCGATCTTCACCCCGGCCCTCTCCGCCACCGGCATCACCGCCCGGTAGATCTTCAGCGTCCGTTCCCACAGCTCGTCCGCCGTGGGCGCGCCCGGAGGCGGCGGCAGGCCCAGTTCCCCGGAGAGGTCCACCCTCAGGTGCCGATACCCCCCCCGGCCCTCCACCCAGGAGTAGGCGCTCTCCCGGAACTTCGCGACCTGCCCCGCCTGGAAGCACTGGATGCCCATGACCGGGAGTTGAAACGCCCCGCACAGCTCGGCGTTCTGAACCAGGTTGTCGATCTCCCGCTCGGCCCCCGGCTCCCCCAGGAAAGCGGCCTGGCAGTGGCGGTTGAGGGCATTGGCCCGCTCGATCTTCAGGCCCGCCCTCTCAACCGTCTCCACCACCTTCTCCAGCCCCTCCCGGCTGGCCCGCCCCCCGGCCTCGTTGTAGCCGGGGCAGATGTCCAGGGTGATGTCCACGCAGTCCACGCCGATCTGCTTCAGGAACCGCAGATCGTCCGGCCGGTTCAGCCAGTCCGGGCTGATGCGGGTGCCTATTTTCATCATGTCGCGACCTCCGAGGTGGTGGGTGGGATGTAGCACGGCGATCTATCGCCGCGTAAACGGTCACAGCATACGCCCAAAAACCGCGCGCGTCAACCGAAAAATCGTGTTGACAGACATCATGAATGGCGGTATACTTCGGGGGACGCAGCAAAGTGGCTCACGGTGCGGACCGGCCTGCTGATGGAGATCCATCAGGCGAATGGAATAAACGGCGACTTGTCTGGGGCGAATGGGATATCCAGAAAAATCGCTGCATCATCAATCATTATGCCCCAATGAAGAAACCCAAGCTGACTCGGGACGAACGCGCCTGGTTGCGCGAATACTGCAAGGCGCTCGACGAGCAGTATCCCGGCGTGGTCCGGAGGCTGCTGATCTACGGCTCGAAGGCGCGTGGCGATGCCGGACCGGACAGCGACCTCGACGTCCTGCTCGTCATTCGCAACGAAGACGCGAAGCGGAAGGGAGAGCTACGATGGACGGGTCACATGCTGGCCGCGACCTCGGACGCCGTGCCTTCAATCATGGTTTACACTGAAGACGAGTGGGAGCACCGCCGGCAGATTCGATCCCCCTTCCGCGCCAGCGTCGAGCGCGACGCCGTGCCCGTCCCATGAACCGCGAATTAGCGATCGCCGAGTGGCGACATGCGCGTGAAGCGCTCCGGAGCGCCCAGATCCTCGCCCGCGAAGAGCTGGGAACAGATGCGGTCTCCCGCGCCTATTATGCGATCTTGCACGCCGCAAAAGCGGCGCTGCACGTCAACGACGTCGGGGCGGATAGCCACGCTGCGGTGAAACGCTTGTTCGGGTTACACCTCATCCGCTCCGGGGTGATCGAGGCCGAGTGGTCGGCTCATCTGGGCAGAAGCTTGGAGGAACGCCTGGTCGCCGACTACGACGCCGAGGCGATGTTCTCGGCCAGGGAAGCGAAGTACGAGTGTCAGCGCGCCCGCAAGTTCGTCGGCCGCATTCGCCGCTACCTGCTTGTGAATGGCTTCACTGAGAAGGAATTACGGGTGGGAGGACGACGTGGCTAAGCCGCAAAGGTCATATTCGAGGAATGTCATGGCAAGCATTATTGATCTGCAGGACGTGCCCGAGGACATCAGGCGCGATGTGGCTCGGGGGGTCGATATTCTCAGGCGTGGCGGGTGCAGGGAGGTGTATGTCTTCGGCTCAGTAGCCGAGGGTCGCATCCGCCCGCAATCCGATATTGACTTTGCCGTGCGAGGGTGCCCCGCCAACCGCTTCTTCAAGCTGCAAGGACGCCTGCTGGTCGAACTCGCCAGAGTTGCGGACCTGGTGGACCTGGATGCGGACCCGGACCTGGCTGCTTTCCTTGAGCGGGAGGCCGCGTTGATCCATGTTGGATAAGCGAGACAGACGACAGAAAAAATACAAATTCCCGCTGGATGCCTCATTTGGCGGGAATTTCTTTGAAATTTCTCTTAAAACGCCGCCTTATAGTAAGCCGCCAGCCCCTCGCGGGCGATGACCTCGTGCGCCCGCAGGGCCTCCTCCACCAGCGCCCTGTCCTGAGCCCCGACGCGGCTCTGAAACAAAAGGAGCGCCTCCCTGGCCAGGGGGTGGCCCGACAGCGCCAGCCCCATGACGGCCATCGCCGTCAGCTGCTGGTTCCGCTCGGCCTCGGTGGCGTGATAGGGGCTTACCCAGCTCAACTTTCTCGTGGCCCACGTCTCAGGAGTCAGGCTGTCGATCAGGTAGGTGAGCGCCTTGAGATTCTTGCTCCTGTTGACCAGGTAGCCCAGGGAAATCAACACGCCGGTCCTGGCGCTGTATTCGGAGGAGGAGAGCGTCCCCGAGACCTCCCGGCTGAAGAAGGCGATCAGCGGGTCCACGCCCCGCTCGTCCCCGATGACGCCCAGCGTGACCACCACGTTCGGCCAGGACGCCCGCTCCTGGACGTTCCCCAGCATCTCCAGAAGAATGGTGGCGTCCGTGGAGGTGAACCGGCTGGCCTGTTCGTAGGGGACGCCGTGGATGAACGTCTGCCGGACGAAGGCCCTCACGTCCGTCCCCTGCGCCCTCACCCCTCGCGCGCACGACAGACACGCGGACAGGCCCAGAATGAAAATTGAAAAGTGCAAAATGAAAAATGAAAGGTGGAGGCTACATTTTACACTTTGCACTTTGCACTTTGCACTTTGCATTTCCTTCTCCTATTCCTGGAAGGCCCTGCACTCGGCCTCGTTGACCGTCCGCCGGTCGGGGCCGATGGCCTCGTGCATCATCGCCGTCGTTTCAACCCGGTGCACCAGTCCCCTGTTGTGGCCGAACTCGTGCCCCCAGAGGATGCCCTCCTCGCTCAGTGCGTGGCGCACCACGATGAGCGAGTTTCCCGGCGTCGGGGCGCAGCCGATGATGTTGGCCCTGAACCCCCCGCACCAGTTGATCTGATTCACTACCTTGACCTGTCCGGGCAGCGCCAGGATGGCCCTGTAATCGGCCTCGCTGTTGACGCTCCCGTTGCTTACAGTAAACGTCGTCACGCCCCCTGCGCGGCGCAGCTCGACCGGGCAGACCATGTCCTCCGGCCCGTCTCTGACCTGAAGCACGGCGCTCGCGTCCCTCAGGATCAGGTCCACCCTCGCCTCATCCAGGCTGGCCGTGACGTGGCGGTTGACCTGGAGCGGGTGCACCTTCGTCGCAGGCACCGGGCTGGATGGGGTGGGCGACGGAGAAGGGGGGTTGTCCTTGCCGCAACCCGATGCCCCCACCGCGACGGCGTTGAAAAAACAGAATAAAATCGCTATCTTCAGAGACCGGTTCAGTCGCACTGCGCATCTCCTGCCGAGTCGCTGTTCACGTGACCTGAGCGGACTTGAAATATCGGCAGGAAGGCGTGAAATGTCAACCGTCCACAGAGGAACCCATGCCCTACCGCATCGGCATCGACACCGGCGGGACCTTCACCGACCTCATCCGCTTCGACGTGGAGACCGGCGAGATTCAATCCCTCAAGGTCGCCTCCACCCCGCGTGAGCCCCTCCGGGCCTTCATCGGGGCCATCCGGGAGTCCGGCGCGGCGCCCCCCGACATCGCCGGACTGGTGCACGGCACCACCGTGGCCACCAACGCCCTGATCGAGCGCAAGGGCGCGCGGGTCGCCTTCGTCACCACCGCCGGGTTCGAGGACATCCCCTACATCCAGCGCGTCAACCGGCGCGAACTCTACAACCTGGACTGGGACAAGCCCCGCCCCCTCCTGACCAGCCGCCGCCACTGCCTCGGCGTCCGCGAGCGCATAGACGCCAGGGGCCAGGTCGTCACCCCTCTAAATATGGCCGAGGTGGACGCCCTCTGCGACCGGCTCGCAACAGGCGGGTTCGAGGCCATCGCCGTCTGTCTCCTGTTCGCCTACCTGAACACAGCGCACGAGGAGACCCTCAGGAGGAGGCTCCGGGAGCGTCTCCGCGGGGTCCCCCTCTCCATCTCCCACGAGGTCGCCCCCATCTGGCGCGAGTACGAGCGCTCCAGCACCACGATTGCCGACGCCTACCTCAAGCCCCTCCTCCAGCGCTACGTGGGGAGCCTCCAGCGCGGCCTGGACGAGGAGGGCATCCGCGCCCCCTGGGCCCTGATGAAGTCCAACGGCGGCGTCATGCACGCCGGGGCCGCCGCCGACCACCCCATCCACCTGGCCACCTCCGGCCCGGCGGGCGGCCTCGTGGCCGGTCAGTACATCGCCGGACTGCTCGGTCTGAAGGACGCGGTCACCATCGACGTGGGCGGGACCAGCGCCGACGTCGGCATCCTCGTGAGCGGCGAGCTGCGCCACACCACCGAGTTCGAGATCGAGTGGGGCATCCCCGCGGCCATCCCCCTGATCGACCTCAAGACCATCGGGGCCGGCGGCGGCTCCATCGCCTGGGTGAACGCCGGAGGCTTCCTCCAGGTCGGCCCCCGGAGCGCCGGCGCGGACCCCGGCCCGGTCTGCTACGGACAGGGCGGGACCCGGCCCACCCTCACGGACGCGAACCTCCTCCTGGGCCGGCTCGACCCCGACTACTTCCTGGGCGGAAAGATGCGCCTCCGGGCCGACCTGGCCGCCGCCCGGACGGCGGAGATGGCCGCCCAACTCGGCCTGGAGACCCTCGGCCTGGCGCACGCCGTCGTGGACATCGCCAATGAGAACATGGCCAACGCCATCCGCATGGTCAGCATCGAGCGCGGCCACGACCCCCGCCGCTTCGCCCTGATCGCCTTCGGCGGGGCCGGCCCCCTGCACGGGGCCGCCATCGCCCGCAAGCTCGACATCCCGGCCGTCGTCATCCCCCCGTTTCCGGGGGCCTTCTCCGCCATCGGCCTGCTGATGGCCGACCTGCGCGTGGACAAGGTCTGGACCCAGGCCTTCCGCTCCGACCGCGTCTCCCCGGACGAAATAAAGGCCCGCTTCCGGCAGATCGCCGACGCCGCCCTCGCGGAGCTGCGCGGGCAGGGCTACACGGGCCAGCCCGACCTCCGCTACTTCGTCCACATGCGCTACCTGGGCCAGAACTACGAGACCGAGGTCGAGATCCCGTCCGATGAGGTCCGGCTGACCGACGCCTGCGAGGCCTTCCACCGGATGCACGAGGCCGCCTACGGCTACCGCATCCCCTCGGCCATCATCGAGCTGGTCAGCTTCAAGGTGACGGCCGTCGGGTCCATCCCCAAGCCCCGCCTCGGAACGGTTCAGTCCGTTCAGACGGAGCCCCTCCGCCAGCGGCCCGTCTACTTCGCCGGACACGGCCACGTCCCCTGCAGAATTATCCGGCGTCCCGCCCTCCCCGTCGGGGAGCGGCTGACCGGCCCCCTGATCGTGGAGGAGGAGGGCTCCACCACGCTGGTCGAGCCGGGCATGCGCCTGACCCGAACCGAACACGACGTCCTGCTTCTGGAGATCAAGTCATGACGGATAAATCCCCCGACCTGTCCCTCGACCAGGTCACCCTGACCGTGATCGACAACTACCTCACCACCACCTGCCGGGAGATGGGCCTGGCCATGATGCGCACCGCCTACTCCCCCATCTTCAACGAGTCCCTCGACTTCTCCTGCGTCATGTTCGACAGCCGGGGCCAGATGATCGCCCAGGCCGAGTTCTGCCCCTCCCAGATCGGCACGATCAAATACACCGTCGAGTGGATGCTGGAGGAGCTGGGCTACGACGTCTATAAACCCGGCGACATCCTCCTGATGAACGACCCCTACCGGGGCAGCGGCCACGTGCCCGAGCACACCATCCTCAAGCCCGTGTTCCACGAGGGCCGGGCCGTGGCCTTCGTGGCCAACTGCGCCCACCTCGCCGAGCCGGGGGCCAAGGCCCCCGGCGGTCTGGCCGGGGACGCCACCGACATCTTTCAGGAGGGCCTCCGCATCCCCCCCGTCTGGCTCATGCGGGAGGGGAAGGACCAGGAAGACATCTGGAAGATCATCCTCTCCAACCACCGCACTCCGATGGTCTCCTACGGCGACCTCAAGGCCATGATCGGCTCCGTGCACGTGGCCGAGACCCGCCTCCTCAACCTGATCCGGTCCTACGGTCTGGATACCGTCTACGCGGCCACTCAGGACCTCATCGCCATCGCCGAGCGCCGCATGCGCGAGGAGATCCGCCGCATCCCGGACGGCGTCTACGAGTTCGAGGACGTCATCGAGGACGACGGCGTCACCCCGGACACCTCCTACACTATCCGCTGCGAGGTCCTCGTGGAGGGGGACGAACTCACCGCCGACTTCACCGGCTCCTCCCCCCAGTGCGCCGGCCCCATGAACGCCACCTACGCCGTCACCGGGTCCGCGGTCTACAACGCCCTGCTCCACCTGACCGACCCCACCATCCCCCGCAACGAGGGGTGCTACCGCCCCGTCCACATCGTCGCGCCCCCCGGCACCATCGTCAACTGCCAGTACCCGGCGGCCCTCGTGGGCGGCAACACCGAGGTCAGCCCCCGCGTCACCGACATCGTCTTCGGCGCCCTCGCCAGGGCCATCCCCGACCGCGTGCCCGCCTCCCTGGGCGGGACCTCCTGCTGCTTCCTGTTCGGCGGGACCCACCCGGACACCGGCCAGCTCTACTCCCACTTCCACTTCGAGGGCATCGGCTGGGGCGGGCGTCCCACCAAGGACGGGAACAGCCAGGTCATCGTCATCAACGGCAACTGCCGGAACACCCCCGTGGAGATCTTCGAGACCCGCTACCCCCTCGCCATCGAGGCCTACCGCCTCCTGGAGGACTCCGGCGGGCCGGGGCAGCACCGGGGCGGCCTCGGCATCGAGCGCGTCTTCACCGTGAGGAGCCCGGAGATCACCGTCAGCGCCATTTTCAACCGGATGCTCGTGCGCCCCTTCGGCCTGCACGGCGGCAAACCGGGCATGTCCAGCGGCATCCACGTCCGCCGCGCCGGAGAGCAGGCCTGGCGCACCTTTAAAGAGGCCTTCGGCACGACCTCCCCCTCCAAGTTCTCCGGCATCGTCCTCAAACAGGGCGACCAGGTCCGGATCATCGCCCCCGGCGGCGGCGGCTGGGGAGACCCCCTCCAGCGGGAGCCCGAGCGCGTCCTGCGGGACGTGATCGAGGGCCTCGTCACCCCGGCCTCCGCCCTGAGGGACTACGGGGTCGAGGTCACGGAGACCGCGCCGGGGGAGTATGTCATGACCAGCAAGCGATGAGGAGTTTCATCATGGGCCAATGGATCGAGCGCGACCCCGGCTACCTGTCGTTCGACGTCTACAACTGCGCTTACTGCGGCAAGCTCATCCCCCGGCGCATCTGGATGGAGGAGCTCGACGGCAAACGCCAGCCCTTCTGCAACCCCACCTGCCACGAGCGCCTCGTGCATAGAAGGCAGAAAAAACAGACCACAGGACCACAGGACCACTGACCCAGAGTCTTGTGGTCTTGTGGTCTGTGGTCTTGTGGTCTATTTTCAGGAGGTCTCATGTCCCAGGCTATTCCCCTGCCCGACCCCATCTTCCAGCGCGTCTGCAAACAGGTGGATGCGTCCGACGACGACATCCTCGGCTTCCTCTCCAGACTCGTCAGCTTCCCCACCCCCACGCAGAACCCGGAGGATAAGAACTATCCCGCCGCGATCCGCGCCTGCCACGCCTTCCTGTCGGAGACCCTGACGGGAATGGGCTTCACCCTGGACACCTGGCTGGCCCGGCCCATGACCTTCCCCGAGCACCCCGTCCTGGTCGGGACCCTCAAAGGGACCGGAGGAGGTCGCTCCCTGGCCCTGAACGGCCACGTGGACGTGGTCCCGGCGGGCGACGAGTCCACCTGGAGGCACAACCCCTGGGGAGGCGAGGTGATCGACGGCAGACTCTACGGGCGCGGCGCGTGCGACATGAAGGGCGGCGTCGCGGCCATGATCCAGGCCGTCAAGGCCATCCGGGACTGCGGCCTTCGCCTGAAGGGGGACGTCTACGTCCACGTCGTCTCCGACGAGGAGGTCGTGGGCTTCGGCAGCCGCGAGTGCGCCGAACGCGCCCCCCGCCCCGACTTCGTGCTCGTGACCGAGCCCACCCGCCTGAACGTCCTCCCCGTGGAGGGCGGCCTGGAGCACGTGCGCATCGAGATCGAGGGCCGGGAGGAGCACGCGGGCCGGCGCTACGCCTCCATCTATCCCCGCGAGACCGACCGGGGACACGGCGTGAACGCCGTGGAGAAGGGCCTCAAGATCGTCCAGGCCCTGCAGGACCTGGAGCGCAATTGGGCCTTGTCCAGGAGCCACCCCCTCCTCCCCGCCGGCTTCAACACCCTCCTCCCCGGCATCTTCATGAGCGGGCCGGGCGGCGGAAGGGACGGCCGGCTCAACATGATCACCAACCCCGGCACCACGCCCAACTACTGCTGCATCGAATACAACATCTGGTACTACCCGCAGGAGACCCTCGACGAGATCCAACGCGACGTCGAGGGCTACGTCAACGCCCTGGCCCAGCACGACCCCTGGCTGAAGGCCCACCCGCCCAGATTCACCTGGGGCCTGCGCAACATCTCCTTCCCCCCGGCCAACACGGACCCCGACCACGAGGTCGTGAACAGCCTCCTCTCCTCCCTCCGGCGTCTCGGCTGCCCCTCGCAGATCACCGGCTTCAACGCCGCCTCGGACCTGGCCTGGTACGCCTCAAAGGGCATCCCCGGCGCGATCTTCGGGCCGGGCGACCTGGCCTGCGCCCACAGCCCCGACGAGTTCGTGCCCGTCCCGGACGTACTCAACGTCACCAGAGCCATCGCCCTCGCCCTGCTCTCCTGGTGCGGGTATGAGACCTAACCCCCCGGCCCCCTTTCCTAAACGACAAGTCCGATTCCTGCTGTCCCCTTCAGAATGCGATCTGCGCGAGCTGTTTGAGCGTGGCCTCGATCAGGACATCGCCCGCCTCCGGGCTGTACCGGGAGGCGAGCACCTCATAGTCCCCTTCATCGAACGTCTCCCTCGTGGGGAGATAGCCCCCGGTCCGGCCTGCATTGGCCAGGCCGATGACCAGAGTCTTGCGGAACGGGGAGCGCCGCTTGACCTCCAGCCCGATCTCCACAAACACCTCTCCCGGAAACGTCGTGAGGGCCGCATCGTCCAGCCGGAGGGACTGCAACTCCACGGAGACGGACGGCCTCCATTCCTCCGAGTGGAACTGCTCTGCCTGACGGCACACCATGCCCGCGAAGAAGACCTCCACCTCCGCCCGATGTCTCACCACGCGGGAGGCCCCCGGATCGAGGCGCTCCAGCGCCTCCTGAGCAGCCCTCCGGTGCCGCTCCGCCTCCTCCAGGGTCACCGGAAAGGTCCGGCGAAGGGGGAGGTCCACGTGAGACGAGAGGGACCGGACCGAAGGCGCGGCCTTCGTCTCGACCCCGGCCAGCCCCTCCAGGACCGCACGCCCCAGGCGCACGCCGATCTTCTCGGCGTGGGCAAACGTGCGGATGGGGATGGGCGCCCCGATGCAGGAGAGGCCGGAGCTGTAGCCGGGGTTGATGTCCCCCTCCGCGCCGTTGACATAGATCACCACGGCGTCGTGGCCCACCTGCCCCCGGATCGTGCGGGTCGCGTAGCAGGCCCAGTCCTCGGTGATCCGCAGGTTGTCGGGGCCGAGCGTGGTCGGGTGGCACGCATAGTTGAACAGGACGCCCTTGATCTTTCCCGCGCGGTCCTCGACCCTGACGATCCCCACCTCCGGGTCCACCGGAAGGCCCCCGTAGTCCAGGCGGCGGCGGTTTCGGCCCACGTCCTCCACGTGGCCCACGCCCACGCCGAGCCGGCCCTCCTCGCGACGCCCCCAGGCATCCGCCAGACACTCGACGCAGCGCTCCCTCAGGTACGGGGCATAGGCCTCCGTGAGCGTGGGGCCTGAGTGCGTATGCGTCGCGGCCATCAGGATTTGCGCGGCAGGCAGGCCGGTGCGCCGGCTCACCTCCTCCCGCGTCCCGTCGATGACCTCCTGGCTCAGGCTGCACACCGACGCGCTCAGGACGGCGACCGCCGTGTCCGGCCCCTCGATGACCATCGCGCGCGCGTGGAGGTCGTCGTGGACGCCCTGCGCGCCCCCCTTTCGGGCGGCGAACCCCGCCATCGGCGCCCCCGGAGGGGGCGTGATGACCCGCTCCGCCAGACCCACCTGGATCCCCTTTGCAACAGACATGGGCATCTCCTTATTTGGCGTGTCTTTCCAGTACTCGAATCGCTCCGCGCTGACCACGAGCACATCCGTGGGAATCATCAGCTTAGCGTCAGGGCTCCGTTTTATAGTTGTACTTCTCACCCGGCGGCGGCACGTCGAGCACGGGGCCGTAAGGCCTGCGGTAGCTGCGCGTCCATCGGCAGCCGCCGAGGAAAGGCCACTCGCGGCCCTGATCATCGTACTTCTTCGCGCCAAACGAAGTGAACAGCGTCCCGTCAGAGAACTCCACGGTGTTCGGGCCAGTGAGGCCGTCGGAGACCGGGATGTCGTCGCGGAGGACGACCTCCTCGCTCCACGTCTGCCCCCGATCGGAGGTGAAGCGCGCCCGCACGCCGAAAGGCTGGGCGAAACGTCGCTGGTAGGAGCAGACAACCGTGCCGTCGCGCAGGGCCGTGGGGAGCGGGTGTTTGGCGAGAATCGGCGTCCAGGCAGGCTGCGTCCAGGTCCTGCCCCCGTCCGATGACCCCACCGAGTAGGCGTGGGCATCCAGTTCGGTCCGGAGCATCACGAATATGTCCCCATCCCTGTGGATGATCGGGAAGGTCTCCGTGAAGCCCTGGTCAGACGGAGAGAGCTGGCCATCCGCCATGCGGACGAGGTCCCACGTATCCCCGCCGTCAGTGGAGCGCAGACAGTAGACGCTGCTGCGGCCCCACGTGTAGCCGGAGAGCAGCCCCTCGATCCGGCAGGGCCTTCGGCCCTCCTTGTCGTAGCCGTAGGCGAGAAAGACGAGCGAGCCGTCGTCGAGCAGCCGCAGGGGTCCTCGGGCGACGAAGTGCGCGAAGAAGGGGAGTTGCTCGTCGATCTGGCGCCTCTCCCAGGTCTGGCCGCCGTCGGTCGATCGCTTCTGCCACAGGTCGTGGATGACCGCGCAGTAGTCGTGTTTCGGGCCCAGGTCCCAGACGAAGTAGCCTTCGGCCTCCAGGCGCGCGACCTCCGAACGAGGGTATCGGAGCCAGCCGCTGGTGCCCATCTCCAGGATGGCGCCGTCAGGCAGCGTGGCCCGGCGGGGGTCGGGCCCAGGCCACGGCCGGTCGGCGATCTCCCACGTCAGCCCTCTGTCCTCCGACATGAGCACGATGTTGCGCTGCACCGCTCTCCAGGCGTCCGTGCTCTGTGTCGCGTCGAAGCTGACGTTCACGGGCAGCCAGAGCCGATCCTCTTCATCCAGATGCAGAAGTCCCTCGTTGAGCCCTTCGTACTGCGGGCTGCGCAGGATATCGACGCCCATCTTCCAGGGTTTCGATGGATCGTGTCTTTCAGCCACGTGGCATCTCCTTTTTTCGGCCCGTCGAAGGGCGGCCCTTGTATTTTTTCCAAGCGGGCGGTATCTTTGGGTGAGGATGCCGAAACGCCGCCGCGCGGCCGTGGCCATCGCCCGGTTGGCGATGCGGAACGCCTCCAGGACATCCGGTTCGTCCAGGAGGGCGATCCCTTGCTGAATTCGGTCCGCGGCAATCCCGGCCCGCTTCAGCAGTTCCTCCGCCGTCTCCCGGCGTCGCTCGCCTCGTCCACCCCCTCCTCTGCGGTCGCGTCCGTGCGCTGCGCCTCGCCGGCCTCTGTGGGGATCAGGAAACCAGTGAGATACCAGCGCGACGGGGACTGCGGGAGGACCTCCCGGCCCAGGTCCCCCTCGTTCTCCGGGCCGACGAGGTCGAGTTCCAGGGCGCGGACCAGGTCTGCGCGCACATCCACGGGTTTCTTGCCGGATTTAAACATCCTTCAGGGGCTCCGTTTGAATCTTGTTTTATGCCCTTGTATCGCAGGTTTACTCCCCTTCAGTTGCTTCCTTCGGAAGATAGACCCGAATGGCCTTTCGAACTTTTCGGGCCAGGGCAACCGCACGGCGGGCCTCAGAAAGCGTGATCGGGTCATAGTCGCCCGGATAACGGGTTATGGTGGCGTATGCCGTCAATCTCCTCTGTTCCGCAACCGGTATTTCCAGCCGGACAAGGTCGGTCGCCAGCGCCGTCAACTCGCCGATGTCGTGCGTCTTTGGAAAGTCGATGCCTTTGAACACCAGCAACGCCTTCAGATACTTCTCCACGCACTGTTGGGCGTGAAAGCATACGGTGTCCGTGGGACCGTTCGACCCCAACTTTAGGGTGTGTGCCGCTGTTTTCAAATCGTTCTCGGCTTTTTCGACCCACTCGCGGACAATGGCACGTACGTTTTCAGGCTCTGGCATAGAGAACTTTTCCCTCACGGGCGGCGGGTCGTTCGATCGTCCCGACAACCTCCTTGCGCCACTCGAACGCCTCAGGCGTAGTCACGATGATGTCCTTGGGAACTCGAATATCGTGGAGCGCCACCCCGATCTCCACCCCTTTCTCCCGTTTCGACCCCTTGACAGGCATCACCACAAGCAGATCCACGTCGCTGTCCGGTCCGGCGGTTCCGCGTGCGTGGGAACCAAAAAGGATGACCTTCTCCGGGTCAAACTGTTCCACGATCCGGCGAGTCATTTCCCGAATCTTCTCCTGGGTCGCCGTGATCACTTCTGGTGAGACCGTATTCACAGGATTCATCTTTTCCCTCTAATATTATTCCCGCCCGCGCCATGAACGACACTCGTCATGGGCTCCGTTCGATGTCGTGGGGACCGATGTGCCGCAGGACATAGGCGTCGCCCACGATCTGAAAGGTGAACCGGTACTTCTGGGTGATCCGACCTTTCCAGATGCCGTGGCCTCCCATTTTCTCTGTCTGAAGGGAGGGGTGATGGGGATTCTGTAAAAAGAGCGCGAGTTGTTTCCTGGCTCGCGCCTTAATCTGGGGTGGCAGGGCAGCGAACTCTCTTTTGTAGCGTTCGCTTTCGACGATTCTCATAGCGGCTCGCTCCGGGGGGTGGGCTACCGCCTGGCCAGTGATTTGAGGAACGCTTCGGGGCTGTCATATACAGTGACGCGACCGGCTTCGATGTCCCGCTGCGCCTCCCGCTCGCCCTCCTGCCACGTCTCCAGCCACCACCACTTTTGGTCCGGGTCAATGAGTCCCACCTTGGCGGCGACGCCGGCCTCCTCCCGCGTGAGACCCCTGGAGTTTTTCAGGTCCTTCTGGATCGCCGCGATCTTCTTTTTGGCCGTTTCCAGAACCCGCTGTTCTTTCTCCGACAGCTTTGGCGCAGGGGCGTGCGGCACGACCCGTTTGGGAACCAGCGTCACCTTGCCCTCTTGCACTTCCATTTCCATGAGGTCGCCGGTTTTGACCTTCAACTTATTGACGATCTCTTTTGGAATGGTGATCTGATGTCGCTCTCTGATTTTGACCAGGGGCATGATCTGACTCCTTAATCTTGTGCATGGAACGATGTCGCCTGGCGCACAGGCCCTCACCCCGTCAGGCTGCGCCTGCCACCCCTCTCCCATTTATGGGAGAGGGGAAGCCGAGCGTCAGCGAGGCGGGGTGAGGGCCAGAGCCGCAGCGATTTTTTATCAGGCTCTCGATATAGCCACCCGCACAGGAATCGCGAAAAGCCATAGAAGCCGTTTCCTCGTATTTTCGTATTTTCACACTTTCAACCTAAAGTACAACCCTGAGACTCGAAAAGTCAAGCCCAATCCTCTTCCGAGACAGGGCGGAATCCTTCTCAGCAAATAAACAGAAAGCCGCACCTCTCCAGATGCGGCCTGTCACCGTTGCAATTGACTGTTATGTGTGAGGTGGATACCCTTCGAGCTTTGATCAACCACGACGTTATGCCGTTTCCCCCTCCACCTGCGCCATCACCCCGTCGATGATGTCGATCCCCACCCCGGCCTGTTCCTCCGTGATGACCAGCGGCGGCGCGATGCGGATGACGTTCCCGCCCAGCCCGATCGGCTCGATCAGGAGCAGCCCCTTCCGGTAGCAGCCCGCCACGATCCGCTCCGCGGCCTTCGGGTTCGGCGTCCTGGACGCCTTGTCCGTCACGATCTCCAGCCCCCCCACCAGCCCCATCTGCCGCGAGTCGCCCAGGATCGGATGCCGGTCCATCATCCCCCGGAGCCTCCGCTCCACGTGCGCCCCCACCTTCGCGGCGTTCTCCGTCAGCCTCTCCTCGATCAGAATCCGGATCGTCTCCAGCGCCACGGCGGAGCTTAGAATATTCCCCCCCCACGTGCTCGACATGCCCCCCTGAGACGCCACGATGTCCCGCCGCGCGACCACCGCCGCCAGCGGCACGGACCCGCTGATCCCCTTCCCCAGACAGAGGATGTCCGGCTCGATCTCGTAGTGCTCGAAGGCGTAGAACCTCCCCGTCCGCCCGAACGACGCCTGCACCTCGTCCACGATCAGCAGGACCTCATTCCTCTTGCACCAGGCCGCCAGCGCCTGCAGATACTCCGCCGGGAACATCCGGGACCCCGCCGCGCCCTGGTAGGTCTCGAAGATCACCGCCGCCGTGGACCCCGCGTCGATCTCCTGAATCCCGGCGATGTAGTCCTGGAGCGTGTAGGCCCTCCCGTCCGCGTGCGCCTTCGGCCGGTAGAGGTCCGGAAACGGGATGTGCGTGATGTCCGGGATGTCCAGCCCGTATCCTGCCGACACCCCCTCGATCCCCCCCGCGTGCCGCGCCCCGGCCGTGCGCCCGTGGAACGCCCCCTCGAACGCCACGATCCTGTTCTTCTCCGGATGCCCCGTCTTCCCCTGGTGCCGGATGGCCATGGACATGGACCACTCCACCGTCTCCGACCCCGTCGTCAGGATGAACGCCTTGCCCACCTTGAGGTTCGCGCAATAGTCCGGCACCGTCTCCATCAGCAGCCGCGCCAGGGCCGGGCGGTAGGGGTTCAAAAAGTTGTAGCTGTTCGTGATCTCCTGGTCGCGGGCCATCTGCTCGATCTTCTCCATCACCTTCGTCCGGCCGTGCCCCACGTTGGCCACCAGGACCCCGGAGGTGAAGTCCAGGAACGTGTTCCCGTCCACGTCCTCCACGAAGACCCCTTTCCCCCGCCGGAACCCGAACGGCACCTGCCCGTGCGCGAACGTGGCCGGCTCGTAGTCCTCCGACAGGGACTGAAGGGCCAGGCTCATCGGGCCTGGGAGTGGAGTGACGATGTGGATTTGCTGCTTCACAGGATCAAGGGTTTCAGCTGTCAGAGCCATGGGAACCTCGTCATGTTTAGGTAGAGGCGCGTGGTAGGGGCGCGATTAATCGCGCCCCTACCACGCCGCGCCCCTGCGGTCTTTATATCGGCCTCGTATAAATCTTCTCAAAAATTCGGTCCGGCTTCTGGTAGGGGTCGATGATCGTGATCCCGTCCCTCCCGAACCCCGCCGAGACAGCCGGGAATTTTCCCTCCTGCTGGTGGGCGAAATTCCGGTCGCGCACGATCCGGGCCGCGTGGACGATAGCCACCGTGATGCGCCCCTCCTCCGCCGTCGGGTACGTCCCCTCCAGGTCGCTTAGCTTCGCGCCCAGGAGCTTCACCCGCGCCACGGCCAGGACCCCCGCCACCAGGCTGTCCACCCCGTAGCCGATGTAGCCCCTCGTCCCGTCCAGCCGGGGCACGTCGCGGGTGAAATGGTTGTTGGCCGTCCGGCTCCCCCCGCCCGCCGACCAGAACCGGAACCCCCGGTACTGCTGGTCCGACTCCACCTTCCCGTCCGCCCCCACGATCTCGTGCCCCTGGTTGACCGGCCCCTCGAAGTCCGCCGGAGTGACCCAGTTGTTCATGAACGTGATGCTCATGCCGTTCTCAAAGTCCACCCGCACCTGCACCGCGTCGTAGGCGTTGATCCCGTCCCGCGCCAGCCGCTTCTTCTGCCCCACCGCCGTCAGCGCCACCGGCTTCGACCTGTAGTAGTGGTAGATCAGGTCCGTCCAGTGCGGCCCCACGTAGCTGAACGGATCGCTCGACTCCGCCCACTTGAACGTGCTCGTCGAGACCTCCAGCGGCTCCTCCAGGTAGGCGATGCCGTAGAGCGGAGGCCCGATCCTCCGGGCGATGTCGTGCCGGACGCGCAAATGGTCCGGGTCGTAGCGCTTGTGCATGTCCACGGCCACCACCAGGTTCCGCCTCCGGGCGGCCTCGATCATGGCGTCCGCCTCGGCGACGTCCAGACACATCGGCTTCTCCGTGATCGCGTGCACCCCCCGGTCCAGCCCCGCCAGCACCACGGGCGTGTGCAGGTGGTCCGGCGTGGCCACGGCCAGAATGTCCAGGTCAGGATGGGCCTTCAGGATGTCCAGCCAGGGCGTCTCTCCATAATAAGTCGCGGGCCGGTGGCCGGTCCAGTCCGCATAATCTTTCTGCGCCCGCAGCGCCGATTTCTCGGTGCGCGTGGCCACCGCCACCAGCTCCACCCTCACCGGGGCCATCTCCCGGATGAACGCATCCAGCCCGATCCGGGCCAGCGACCCGGCGATGCCGAACCGCTGCATGTCCGCGTACGCGCGCAGGTGCACATCCCCCCCGAACATCCCCGCCCCCACCAGCGCGACCTTGATCGTCCCCTCTGCCATGCCACCCTCCTGAATAATGTACAGTTCACAAAAAGGCGCGCCGCCAGAAACCCTCACCACCATGGCCCAGCAGAAGCAACCCACCCGCCGGGGGCACAAAATTCGGTGCGTCCACTGAACGTCAAGGTTGCGGCGCGCCCAGCCCCTCGCGGCGCTTGAGCGAGCGCCCTTCTTTTGTCCCACTTTTCTTGGGCGCGCAAGAAAAGTGGGAAAACAGGACGGGAGGCTGGGAAGGAAAAGGAGGAGAATTTCAGACAAGCACGTCAAAAATAGCGATTGCCTTCCACCCTGTCAACGGAAATCGCCCCCGTTTCTTGTGTTGACAAAGCCCCTCCGGCGTCATAGATTCTTATGGGGTCACAGACAGCTTGTCAGTGGAAAGCAACTACGAAAGAGGTATACGGTGCTCATTCGCGGAAGGCTTCTGGGGGAGGGCCGGGCCTCCACGGTGGAGGTCCAGGACGGAAAGATCACCCGGATCGACCCGGATTGTCCGGCGGCAGGGGCCTTGGGAGACGAGACCCTGGTCATCGCCCCGGCGTTCATCGACGTGCAGGTCAACGGCGTGGCGGGCCGCAACGTGAACGCCGCGAACGTGAACGCCGAAGAGATCGCCGCGATCCCCTCCCACCTGCACGGCAGCGGCGCGGCGATGTTCTGCCCCACCCTCACCACGGGGTCGGCGGAGCAGATGATCCGGTCCCTCAAGGCCATCGCCGAGGCGTGCCGCGACCCGAAAGTCGCCCACGCCATCCCCGGCGTCCACGTCGAGGGGCCTTACATCTCCGCCGAGGACGGGCCGCGCGGGGCACACGTCCTTCAGTACGTGCGCGACCCGGACTGGGACGAGTTCCGGCGGTTTCAGGAGGCCGCGGAGGGACGCATCAAAATCCTGACCCTCGCCCCGGAGCGGGCCGGGGCCATCCCCTTCATCTCGAAGGTGGCGGCCAGCGGCGTGATCGTCTCCCTGGGCCACACCGCCGCGGAGCCGATGCACATCGACGCCGCGGTGAAGGCCGGGGCGCGGATGTCCACCCATCTCGGCAACGGCGCGCACGCCAAACTCCCCCGGCACCCCAACTACATCTGGGAGCAGCTCTCGAAGGACGAACTCTGGATGGGCTTCATCGCCGACGGCCACCACCTCCCCCCGGCGGTCGTCAAGTGCTTCGTCCGCGCCAAGGGCCTCGACCGCTCCGTCCTGGTCAGCGACGCCGTCGCCCTGGCCGGCCTGCCCCCCGGCCGCTACGCCGGAGAGTCGGTCTTCGGCCTGGGTGACCCCCGACAGGTGGACGTCAGCCCGGAGGGGAAGATCTCCCTGGCCGGAACCCCCTACCTGGCCGGGGCCGGCCTGCTCATCCACCGGTGCGTCGAAAACGTCCCCCGCTTCTGCGGCCTCCCCCTCTCCGACGCCATCCGCATGGCCTCGCTCAACCCGGCCCGCCTGCTCGGCATCCACGACCGGGCCGGAAGCGTGGAGATCGGCAAATCCGCAGACCTGACCCTCCTCCGCTGGGACGCGGACCGGCAGACATTGAAGGTCGAAGCCACGCTGGCGCAGGGGGAGGTCGTATGGAGCGCCTGATCCTTTTCGACATCGACGGCACCCTCCTGAGCACCGGCGGGGCCGGCAAGTGGGCCATGCTGGACGCCCTGAAGGAGGTCTTCGGGCGCGACGCGCCCCACGAGGGCTACCGGATGGGCGGCAAGACGGACACGCAGATCTGTCTGGAGCTGATGACCTCGGCGGGGCTGTCTGAGGGGGAGGTGCGGTCAGGGCTGGACGCCGTCTGGGCGGCCTACGTCGCCGGCATGCGACGCCGCCTGTCGGACGGGTTTGAGGCGAAGGTCTATCCCGGCGTGCGGGAGGCCGTCCAGCGCCTGCGCGGCGACCCCCGCGCCCTCCTCGGCCTGCTGACGGGCAACATCCGGGCCGGGGCAGCGGTCAAGCTTAGCGCGGTGGGGCTGGACGGATGCTTCAGGACCGGCGCCTTCGGGGACGACCACCACGACCGGCGCAGGCTGGCGGACATCGCCCTGGAGCGGGGCCAGAGGGAGGCCGGGCGGACCTTCAGGGGCAAGGAGATCGTCATCGTAGGGGACACCCCGAACGACATCCTGTGCGGCCAGCACCTCGGCGTCCGCACCGTCATCGTGGCGACCGGGACCTACACCGTCTCGCAGCTCCGGCCCTACAACCCGGACCACCTCTTTGAAACCCTATCTGACACGGACCGGGTGATGGACGCGATGTTCACCTCGCAAACGGCCTGAATATCCCGAAAGAACTCGTAAACCCGTGCAGGTGGGTGGACTGTGCGACGGGACCGATCTCCCCCGCGCAGAAGAACCCCCCCAGCGGGACCTCTCCCATCGCCTTCGCGAAGGCGTCGGAGTCGTGGTTGAGCCGTCCGTACAGATACTGCCCCCGCCCCTGGCAGGAGAAGAGCAGGGCCCCGGTGGGCGAGGTGTCTCGTGAAGCGGCCCGGTAGCGGGACAGCATGAGGTCCAGGTCCTCCGCCGCCGTCTCCGCGTCCCGCACGTGGAACTGGATCGTCTGGCCATTCCGGAGTTCCTCCCCCACGGCCAGAATCCCCTGCTTCTGGTCGGCCCCCATCAGACTCCGGATCAGGAAATCCCCCGGCTTGAACGCCTCCTGAAGCTCCGTGCTCGCAATCCCCACGTGCAGGGCCTTCTGCATCAGACGCCGGTCCTGCGGAGAGAGGGTGTTGTAGATCTCCGTCAGGACCTCTATCGGGTTCCTGCCATCCACCTCCAGCAGCAGGTATTTCTGCTCGCATCGGGTGATCGTCAGCGGCCTCCCGATGGGCCGGCACCCCTGCGCCACCACCGTGTCCACCCTGACGTTCCCCTGGAGCGCCACCCCGGCGACCCCGGAGGAGAAGACCTCCCGATTCACGAACAGGACATTCCCCCCCTCCGCCGACGCAAGCCCCCCGACCTTCGCGCTGTCGCGGTAGGCAAAATCCAGCCCCATCAGAAAATTCCTGGGATCAGGGGGAGGGGTGGCCAGGAGGACGAAGTGCGGCGTCGGCCTCGGATGCACCCCCAGGGTCTCCTCCCACGCGGAGGGGTCGTCGTCCGGGCCGGGCAGGTCGTCCGCCTCCACGTGAAAGGGGTGCAGCGTCACGCCGGGGAGGCTGGCCGCCGTGAGCGAGAGGGCCGGCCCCTGCTCCACCTCCACGCCCCCCCCGATGACCCCGGCCGCCGAGCACCCCATCAGGACCGTCGGAGACAGGAGGTCGCAGATCAGGTCCGGCAACTCCCCGTAGGCGTCCTGAAAATGGGGCGAGACAAAGGCCGCGACCAGGTCCGGGCGCTTGCCGCCAAGCCGCTTCGAGAGGGCGTCCCCCAGCTCTGCCGCGGCGTCGGGCAGGGTCCGCCTCTGAGAGAGCGCTGATGCCCACTGCATGGAAATCACCTCCTGGTGAGAGCGAGAGAGCCCCGAACCGCCGCCAGCCTTTCGTGAAAAACGAACATGAACAATTTAACGCATACGGAAGGGGTTGTCAAGCGCCGCCGGCCCGAAACCCCTTGACTTCACCGGGCGCTTTTACGATCTTTTTCCTGCTTCTGACTTCTGACTTCTGACTTCTGACTTCTGACTTCTGACTTCTCTTTTCATGACCCTCATCCGTCTCGACAACATCTCCCGGTTCTACGGTGCCAACGAAGTCCTCGTGGACCTTTCCTGCCAGGTGGAGGAGGGGGAGCGCATCGGCCTGATCGGCCCCAACGGCTGCGGCAAGACCACCCTCGCCCGCCTGATCTCCGGCGAACTCGAACCTGACCGCGGGGCCATCCACCGGAAGAAGGGCCTCACCGTCGGCTACCTGGCGCAGGAGGCCGGGGTGGAGCCTGGCGTCACCGTGCTGGAGGCCACGCTCACGGCCTTTCAGGACCTCCTCGCCCTGCACGAAGACCTGGTCCAGATCGAGCGCCGCATGGCCGCCGGAGACCACGCCGAGGCCACGCTCTCGCGCTACGGCAGGCTGCGGGACCTCTACGAGAAGGAGGGGGGCTACGCCTTCGAGCGCGAGGCAAAGACCGCCCTGTTCGGCCTCGGCTTCCGGGAGGAGGACCTGGATCGGCCCGCGGAGGTCCTGAGCGGCGGCCAGAAGAGCCGCCTGAGCCTGGCCCGGCTCCTGGTCCGCCAGCCCGAACTCCTCGTCCTCGACGAGCCTACCAACCACCTCGACCTCCAGGCCACGGAGTGGCTGGAGGGCTTCCTGTCGGCCTGCGCCGGGGCCGTGATCCTCATCTCCCACGACCGCTATTTCCTCGACCGGACGGTGACGCAGATCGCGGAGATCGAGCGCCGGAGGCTCGTCCTCTACCCTGGCGGCTACACGGCCTACGCGGCGGAGAAGCAGCGGCGCGTCGAGCAGCAGCGGAAGCTCTACGAGGCGCAGCAGGAGTTGATCGAGCGCACGGAGGAGTTCATCCGCAGGAACATCGCCGGGCAGAAGACCAGGCAGGCCCAGAGCCGCCGGAAGATGCTGGAAAAAATGGAGCGCATCCACCGGCCCGCCGCCGGCGGAAGGGGCGCGCGCTTTAACCTCTCCGGGTTGGACCGGGGGGGCGATCACGTCCTGAGCGCAGAGGGCGTCACCAAGTCCTACGACGCCCGGACGCTCTTCCGGGACGTGACCTTCACCCTCCGCCGGGGCGACCGGATGGGCATCGTCGGCCCCAACGGCGTCGGAAAGACCACCCTGCTCAAGGTCCTGGCCGGACGCCTCCCGAAGGACCGGGGGGAGGTCCTGCTGGGCCACCGGGTCTCCGTCGGCTACTACGACCAGGAGCGCGCCGGCCTCAACCCGGACAGCACGGTCCTGGAGGAGATCCGCTCCGTCAAACCGCTGGAGGAGGACGAGGCCCTCCGCGCCTTCCTGGGCCGCTTCCTGTTCTCCGGGGACGAGGTCCATCAGGTGGCCGGAACCCTCAGCGGCGGGGAGCAGAGCCGCGTGGCCCTGGCCAAGCTCATCTTCGCCCGGCCCAACCTCCTCCTGCTGGACGAGCCCACAAACCACCTCGACATCCGGTCGCGCACGGCCCTGGAGGACGCCCTGTCGGACTTCGACGGCACGATCCTGACCGTGTCCCACGACCGCTACTTCCTCAACCGCATCGCCCGCTCCATCCTCTGCCTCGACGGGGACTCCTGGGGCGTCTACTACGGGGACTACGACGCCTACGTCCAGGCGCGAAACCGACAGTCCAATGACGAATTCCGAATGACGAATTCCGAATGGACGAACAAAAAAATCGACATTCGACATTCGACATTCGACGTTCACTCCATTCAGAAACCCGAAACCCAGGCAGCCACCAAGGCCGAGCGCAAGGCCCTCTACGAACAGGCCAGGCGCGCAGATCGGGAGCGGGAGCGGCGGGAGCGGCGGTTCGCGCAGATCGAGGAGGAGATCATGTCTCTGGAGGGTCAGGTCCTGGGGCTGGACGAGGAGATGTCCAGGCCGGAGGTCGCCGCCGACTGGGGCCGGCTTGGAGACCTGAGCCAGAGACGGGCGCAACTCAAGGCGGCGGCGGACCGGCTCTACGAGGAGTGGGAGAAGATGGAAGGCAGAACGTGGAACGCGGAACGATGAACGAAAAGCAAAACGGGTTTACGCTTTTACTTCAGCGTTCATCGTTCTGACTTCATCGTTGTCTTTGCCCATCGTTCTGACTTCATCGTTTCGGAAAGGGTTTAGGCTGTGCCTGAGAGCGCCAAAGTCCTGGTCGTGGACGACCTGGAGATCAACGTGGAGTTTCTGAGGGACGAGCTGACGGCGAGGGGCTACACGGTCTTCTCGGCCTTCGACGGAGAGCAGGCCCTGCAGCAGGTGGTGGAGGTCCGGCCCGACCTGCTGCTGCTCGATATCTCCATGCCCAAGGTGGACGGCATCAGCGTCCTGAAGGCCCTCCGGGCGGACGAGGACTTCCGCGACCTGCCGGTCATCCTGCTGACGGCCCGGCGGGAGTCCGGGGACAAAGTGGAAGGGCTGGACGCCGGGGCCGACGACTACATCACCAAGCCGTTCCACGTGGACGAGGTCATCGCCCGCATCCGTTCCCTCCTCCGCCTGCGGGAGATCCAGGCGGAGGTCATGGAGAAGGAGAAACGCCTGGCGAAGGTGGAGGCCCTGAAACAGACCCTCGCCACCCTGTCGCACCACATCAACAACGCGACCCAGGCCATCCTGGGCACCGCGCAGCTCAACGAACTGACAGGAGAGAACCCCGACCGCCTGATCGCAGTCTGCCTCCACCAGACCGCGCGGATCAAGGCCGTGCTCGACTGCCTCGACCGGATGGCGCAGCACATGGACTTCAGGACCACCGAATACGCCGGCCAGGACAACCGCATCCTCGACATCGAGGAGGACCTGAGACAGCGCCTGGCGGAATTGGACAAAAAGCAGTAAGCAGGGGTTCTTCCGCCTTCCGCCTTCCGCCTTCCGCCTTCTGCCTTCCGCCTTTATCCCTCCTCATTCACGCGCTTCAGGAGCGCCTTCATGTAGGCGATGGTGTAGGCCGTCCCCACCCGGGGGTCGTTCGCCATCCGGGGGATGTGATCCGGGATCATCACGCCGTTGAACCCCACCTCCCGCAACACCTCCACGATTTTATACATATCCATGTATCCGTCGTCCACGAAGGTCTCCACGAAGTGCGGCAGGGGCGCGTCCACGTTGCGGAGGTGCACCTTGAAGACCTTGCCCCGCTCCCCGAAATAGCGGATGGATTCCAGGACGTCCCGCCCCATCAGCTCCCCCCCCTCCAGCCAGCATCCCACGCAGAAACACATCCCCACGCTGGGGCTGTCCGCGACCTCCAGCGCCCGCCGGTAGCCCTCGAAGCTGCTGAAGATGCACCTCGGAATGCCCCCCAGCTCCGGCACGGGCGGGTCGTCCGGGTGGATGCCGATCCTCACCCCGGCCTCCTCGGCCACCGGGGCCACCTCCCGGATGAACCGGGTGAAATTGTCCCAGATCTCCTCCTCCGTGTACCGGCGTCCGTGCGTCAGCGGCATCTGATAGAGCCTGCCCGCCCAGTGGCCCTCCTGGGCCTTGTTCAGGTCAAACGCCCTGGCCGCGGCGCCGCCCCGCGTCTTCTCCGGCGTCGTGCTCCAGATGCCGTTGCCCATGTGGGCGTAGGTGGTGTAGGGGATGCCCGCCCTCCCCAGGTCCCGGAGGTATCGCTTGTACTGTTCCACCTTCTCGTCCCGGTTGGGCAGGTTCAGGACGATGGCGTCCTGGTTGTGCACGTCCCGGTTGCCGAAGCCGTAGACCTTGAGCCCCGCCTTCTCGAACAGCTCGCGCCGGCTGGCGAAATAGTCGTGGTTCGCGTGCGCCCCGTCGGTCCACAGGACCACGTGGTCCACCCCCATCTGCCGGGCGAACTGCAGGTCCTCTTCGGTGGGCTCGGGAGACATCTGCGCGGCGATCTTGATCCCCGGCTCTATGGGCATGAGTTTCGTGGCCATGGCGCTGTCCTCCGTCAAATCAGATGTGCGTTGTGCCTCCCCCACTCCGCGATGGGGGGCAGGATGCCGTCGGCGATCGTGGCGTCCCGCAGGGCCACTAAGTGCTTGTAGGACTCCTCCAGCGCCTTCAGGTCCTCCGCGTCCCCCTCCGGCTCCTGCCACGCCACCCCCTCCTTCGAGATCGAGACCCGCATGGCCATCATGATGTTCCGGAACTTGCCCGCGTTGACGTAGGCCCCGCACGGCCACTCGTAGCCCGGCTCCCCCAGGACGGCCCGCAGCATCTGCACGCTCTGCTGCGCCGGGGACTGGAACGAGGACCTGCCCCGCAGCGAGATGACCCGCGCCCCGCCCCCTCGCACGTGCTCCTGGACCTTCGCCCACTGCTCGGCCGTCATGCCGATGCCGTTGGCCTTCTTTCCGGACAGGATGTCGGTCAACGCTACGCCCTCCACCGCGATCCCCCTCTTGAACACGGCCATTTGCTCCCCGTGCCCCCCGTAGGTCCTGCAACCTGTCACCCGGTCCTGCCGGACCCTGAAGTGCTGCGCCAGCGCCGTCTGGAGGCGGGTGCTGTCCAGCGCCGCCAGCGTGCTCACCCGGCCCGCCGGAAGCCCCGAATGGACGAGCGTCGTCAGGCCCGTGATGTCCGCCGGGTTGAAGATCACGACGGCGAACTTGCAGCCCGGCGTCAGGCGTCGGATGTCCAGGCCGAGCTGTCTGGCGATCTCCGCGTTCCCCCGGCGCAGGTCCTCCCGCGTCATCCCCTCCTTGCGGGGCGCGCCCCCGGACGAGATGATGTAGGCCGCGTCCTTCAGCGCCTCGTCGATGCTCAGCGTCCAGGTCACCTCCGCCTGCGGGAAGGCGCAGTGGTAGATCTCCTCCGCCGTCCCCTCCAGCGGCTTTTCGAGGGGATCGTACATCGCCACCCGGTTGGCCGTCCTGGTGGCCAGCAGGGTCTGCGCGAGATTGGACCCGATGGCCCCCGCCGCGCCCAGCACGGCGACCTTTTCGTTCGTGAGATACATGTCAATCCTCCTTGGCCTTATTTTTAAGCCTGTCCCTGAACTCCTGATTCGTCACCCGCCGCGTCTGGTAGGTCTCTAAAAATCTCCGGTGCGCCTCGTCTGCCGGGTAGGCGTCGCCCGGCCCGTAGGGGTAGGCCGACACGCCGTGGTAGGGCAGCGGCCCCACCGTCTGCGAGTGCGCCGTGTTGATGTCCCCGTCCTTCACCCAGCCGTTGCTGTAGAGCACGAAATCCCGCGCCCACCCGGCGCGCAGGGGGGGCAGCCCCCCCGCGTCAAAGGTGAGGGCCACCTCGTCCCCGGCGTTCATGACCGCGTACTGGTCGTCGGCGGCCAGGAGCAGCGGCGTCACATCCCCATACCGCGTGTAGTCCCCCTCCAGGTCGCGCCACGCCGGCCCCCCCTTCACGTCCTCGTAGTCGAACAGGTGAGGCCCGTTCTCCCCCTCCCGGTAGACCCTCGAAAATCCCCGGTACCGGAGGTCCGCCCTCGCGGGCGTCAGCGTCGTGACCGTCGTCGGGACCTCCGGCTCGTCCACCGTGAAGAACGCGCGGTCCCAGTAGACCTGCATGTTCGTGGAGATGCGCACCCGGCGGTCCTCGCAGAGAAATTTCCCGGTCAGGTCCAGGACGCAGGTCTTCCGCTTGCCGTTCGGGAACCCGGCGAAGGGGATGACCGTCTGCCAGCGCCCCTCCCGGTCCGGGACCTCGACGCTCGGCGGCTGCCCCCGCAGCCCGTCCGTCCGCTGCGACAGGGCCAGGTTGAGGCTCGTGTCCGTCGGAAAGACCCACCCGTTCAGGAAAAGCGTCACGCGGGCGCTGTCCGGAAAGGCCCCCAGGTCCAGCGTCAGGCTGTGCGGCGCCGCGACCCCCTGGAAGGCCGTCACCTCAAACCCGTCCACGTAGCGCCCGTCCTCCGCCCGCAGGCGGCCCAGCGCGTCGCGCCCCCGGTCGTCCGTCGCCGAGACCGGCGGCCTGGGGTTTCGCGCCGTGTGGAGGCGAAACGGCGGAAAGGGGGGCGGCCTGAACCGCTCGTCCACGTAGACCCCCGCCTCCGCCGGGTGGTCCACCGCCATCAGCCGGACCTCGTCTAAGTAGACCGTCTCCCACAGCTCCTCCGTGATCCGCAGGGAGTAGACCCCCTCCCTCGCCCGGAGCTGGTCCCCGCGCACCTTGACGTAGTCCTGGGCCGCGTCGGAGAAGGCCCGCCGCCCGTCGTCCATCAGCATGCCCAGCGGGCTGGGCCACAGCAGGTCGGTCACGAAGCGGTGCCGCTCCCCGTCCCACGCATAGAGCATGGGGCAGGACCCCTTGAGAATCTGAGTCTCGACCACCGTGGTGTTGATCTTCGGGTCCACCTCGCTCTGCGGGACCCCGTTCGTCCAGACCACGCGCAGGACCTCGGCCCTCGTCTGCCTCCCCAGCCCGAAATGGGTGATCGGGTCCGCCACGTAGCGCATCTGATACAGCGCACCCGCCTTCACCTCCACCTTCGCCCCCACCCCGGCGCTGTTGTTTTTCGTGTTGCCCGTGTTCAGGCCCGCGAGCCTCACGTCCAGCCAGCCATTGGCGTTCCCCCCGTCGTTGCGCAGGAGGCGGAGCCGCCCCCCGTCCAGAACCAGCAGGTCCAGGTCCCCGTCCCCGTCCGCATCCAGCGGCGCAGCCTGCCTGACGCCCTGAAGCCCCTGCGGCAGGACGCCTGAAGCCTCCTGAAACCTCCCCCCCACGTTCCTGAACAGATGCGGACCTCCTGTGTCCACCACAATGAGATCGAGCCAGCCGTCGTTGTCAAAATCGAAAGATCGAGCGTCCATCCCCCGGCCATCTCGTCGCCAGGACGGCCCTGTTTCTGCCCGGAGGAGTCGCCCATCTCCCCGGTTGCGATAGAGATCCCCTGCGAAAACGTCCAGAAACCCGTCATTGTCGAAGTCGCTGACGGAAAGGGCAGTCGATGAAAAAGAAGAGATTTCCGTGCGGACTCCCGCAAGCCGCCCCTGCCGGAGGTTCGTGTAAATAACGACGCTGTCCCCCCCCGCGAACGCCAGGTCCAGGTCCCCGTCCTCGTCAAAGTCCCCGAACGCCGCGTCCGTCGCGCTGAGGGTCCGGGCCAGCCCCGCCTTCTCCCCGACCTCCGCGAAGGTCCCATCCCCGTTGTTCCGGAACAGCAGGACACCCCTGTTGTTTGTCGGCGGTTTGAGCGTCAGGAGGTCCAGGTCCCCGTCGTGGTCGTAGTCCACGAAGGCGGCCCTCAGCGTCCGCCCCGCATCCCTGCCGGGGCCGAGGCCCGCCTGCGCAGCCACGTTCACGAACCTTCCGGGGCCTGGGGTGAGCCCCGCCGAACCATCGTTCCGGGCCAGGACGTCCGCGCCGGTCAGGTTGCACGCGAACAGGTCCGCGTCCCCGTCGTTGTCAAAGTCCGCGAACGTCGCGCTCGTGAACGCCCCCCGGTACCCGACCCCCGTCTGCGCCGTGACATTTACAAACCGCCCCCCGTCGTTCCTGAGCAGGGCGTTGCCCGGCGTCCGTCCGTCGGACCGGCGCAGGACGTAGACGTCCACGTCCCCATCCCCGTCGCAGTCGCCCGGGGCAAAGCCGTCCGCCCTGATGTCCCCCAGCCCCGCCTCCCGCGTCGCGTCCGAAAACGCCACCCGGATCGGGGCCTCCTGCGCCCTCGCCAGCCGCGCCTCGAACCCCTCGCTGAACCGCTCCACCGGCAGCCCGACGGCGCTCGTCAGCACCTCGGAGATCGCCGACTGGTAGCGATACCCCCCCTTCTGGACGTTCTCGAAGATGATCATCTGCCGGAGGGCCTCCTCCGGCCTCCCCTGGGACAGCAGCGCCAGCCCCTTCTCTAAGAACGGGACCGCCTCGTCCGGGACGTTCCAGAGGTCCTCCCGCGCGGCCCTGTAGACCGCCTGGGCCTCGCCGGCCTTCCCGGCCCTCAGCAGCGCCTCCCCGAACCGCAGCCGGACCACGGCGTTGGCCGGAAGCTGCCGATAGAGCGCCCGCATCTGCGCCTCCGCGTCGGCCAGCCCCTCCGGCGTCGGGCGAAAGCTCAGGTCATACCGGACCAGCCGGTAGCGGGACCGGGCGTCCGAAGGCCGCAGGCGGATCGCCTCCCCGATCTCCCGCAGGAACTCCTCCCCCCTGCGCTGTCCCTCGTAGACCTCCGCCAGCAGCGCGTGGGCCTGCGCGTGCGCCGGGTCGCGGGCCAGGGCCTTTTTCAGCCACGCCTCGGCCTCGTCTAAGCGCTGCATGCGAATCAGGGCCAGGCCCGCGTTGGCAAAGCCGAGCGCCTCCTCCGGGGCCAGGTCCGCCACCCGCTGGAACGCCTCCAGGGCCTGAGGGTACCGGTCCTGCTCCAGATAGGCCAGCCCCGTGTTCCGGTGGATCAGGACCTCCTCCGGCCCGGCGGCAAAACAGAGGGCCGGGAGCAGGAGACAACAGAAGAGAAGAATACAGAAGTCAGGAGTCAGGCCCTCTCCCACCCCCATACCCCACCACCCAGCCTGTCGCTCCCATGAGGTCGCGACCCCCGCCCTCTCTCCCGTACGTACGGGAGAGGGAGGGGGTTCTAAGGGCCTTATCCACAGGCTGGGGGAGGGTGAGGGCCTGGATTCTGGATTCTGGATTCTAAATTCTGGATTCTGTTTCAACGTGTATCCCCCGCACGCAAAAAAAGGCCCTGGACCTCTCCATCCAGAGCCTCGACCTCGCCCGTCAGGCCACGATCTCCAGCCGTTTGAGGAGGGTCTCGTCGTAACCCTCGAACCGCTTGATGCAGAGGGTGCAGTCCGGGCAGGGGCGATCGTAGCAGTTCTTGTGCACGCGCACCGGATACTGGCGCTTGAAGGCGTTTTCACACCGCTCGGAGCAGAACTCGTAGCGATTCTGATAGACCCCGAACGCCGCGTAGACGATGATCGGCTCCCACGCCTTCTCCGGCTCCCGATCCGCCTTTTTGGCCTCCTCCACCCGCTTCAGGTGCTCGGCGTAGACCTCGTCGAAAGGCTTCTCGCACCAGTGACAGACCCCCCGGGTCTCCCGCCGGTGCTGCTCCCGTCGTTCGCTCACCTCCTCCGGCCTCCACGTGAACTCGATGTGGTTGACGTTCCTCTTGTCGATCCGGGCGCTGACCACGTCGTTGGCGACGCACAGGACGTGGCCCCCTTTGGTGTCAAAGACCGCCTGGCAGGGGATCTTGGAGCCGTCGTTGAGATAGACGGCCGCCCCCCCCTTCTCCGGCATGATGAAGGTGGTCCAGCCGCAATGCGAACAGATGCTCGTGAACAGGTACTGGTGGAGCTTGCGACCGCAGTCGGGGCAGCGCCCCTCCTCCATGAGGCGAAGGTCTCGAAGGGAGCTTCGGGCCGCCTCCTGCACGGCCTTCTCCACCTCTTCCCTCGCCTCGTTGAGCGTCCTCTTCCCCTCCCTGACCAGAACCGAGAGTGTCTCCTCGACCGCCTCCTCGTGGTCGGCCAGGACAGGGGGTCTCTCCTTGTATTGTTCGATGCCCTCCGGTTCTTTTGCTCGGGAGAGCAGGCGTCTTAGCATACAGGTTTATCTCCAGTGCCCATCAGGCGCTCTCGGCGCGTCCGGGGGACTCGGACGGACGCTGCTGCCGCCGCCGGGCGATCTCCTCCTCCGACCAGACGAACTCCTCGTAATTGACGTTGTTCTTGTCGATCTTCGCCCGCACGACGCCGTCGGTGATGCAGAGGATGTACCCCCCCTTCGTGTCGAACGTCGTGCCGCACTCAAAGGTGGAGCCGTCCTTCAGGTGGACGATGGTGCGCCCCTCCTCGGCGGTGATCGGCGCAAACCACCCGCAGTGGCTGCACACGCTGGTGAAGAGGAACTGGTTCAGCTTCCGGCCACAGTCCGGGCAGCGCCCCTCCTCCATCATACGGAGGTCTTTCAGGGAGGTCTTGGCCGCCTCCTTGACCGCGGTCTCCACCTCCTCCATCGCCTCGTCTAAAATGCCCTCCCCCCCCTCTTTGGACAGCAGGGACAGGGTCTCCTCGACCTGCTCCTCCTGCCCCTCGATCACGATCTGCTTCTCGCGGGGAGGTTGCTGCTCCTTGGCCTGTTCCTCATCCTTCTTTCCGAACAGCGATTTCAACATCCGCACGGCCTCCGATGAAAACCGACCTGACAGGTTGGAACCTGGGGACAGACAGGAAGATACAGGAATATATAGGGATTTTCACCCCTCAAGTCAACTTTTTTTAAGGGGGGCCTCACGCCGGCCCCCCCTGCCTCACGGGGCGGCAAAAAGCCCTTGATGATGCGTGTTTTTTATGGTAGATTGGTGGATAAAGACCGTCTGCCGTCTGCCGTCTGCCGTCTGCCTTTGATCTTGAGGTCCCCTTGCCCCACACCGCCCTTCGCATCGCCCTCGTCGGCTCCATCAACCGCGACACGATCCGCACCCCCGATGGGATGATCACGGAGAGTTACGGCGGCCTGCTCTACAGCATCCTCTCCCTCGCCGCGCTGATGGACGGGGGCGCGGAGGTCTTTCCGGTCTGCAACGTCGGTCAGGACGCGCAGGCGGCGGTGGCCGGGTTTCTGAGCCGCTCCCCCCTCGTGCGATGCGACGGCGTCCGGTTCGTGGCGGACAGGAACAACCACTGCTTCCTCGATTACGACGCGGAGGGCCGCAAGCAGGAGACCCTGCAGGGCGGCGTCCCTCCCCTCACGTTTGAGCGCCTCTCCCCCTTCCTCGCGTGTGACGCCCTCTGTCTTAACTTTATCACGGGGTTTGAGCTGTCCATAGAGACCCTCGAGCGGGTCCGCGCCTCCACGCGCGCCCCCGTCCTGATGGACGTCCACAGCCTCACCCTCGGTATCGACGAGCAGCGGCGGCGGTTCTGGCGGCGTCCCCCCGACTGGGAGCGATGGGTCGCCTGCGCCCGCGTCGTGCAGATGAACGAGCGGGAGGCCAGCCTCCTGTGGGGCGCGGACGTGACGCGCGGCGACTCGATGCGCCGGTTCGGGGAGCGCGTCCTTGGGCTCGGGCCCTCCGCCCTCATCGTCACCCGGGGGGCCCTGGGGTCCGACGCCCTCTTCCGGGGCCCGGACGGAGGGATCGAGTCCTTCCACGCCGCCGCGGCCCCCCCGGGGCCGCCCGTGGACGAGACCGGCTGCGGCGACGTCTTCCTCACGGGATTCACCGTCGAATACCTGCGCTCCCGCGACGTGCGCCGGGCCTCCGTCTTCGCCAACCGCGTCGCCGGCGCCAACTGCTGCCTGAGAGGGGTCGAGGAGATCGGGAGGATCAGGGAATACGTCTAATGAGCCGCTTGTTCAGCGCCCTGGCGGTTTGCCTGGTCTGTTTTGTCTCCCCTGCCTCTGCCTCGGAGGAATGGGAACAGCTCGAATCCGACCACGCCTCCGTGCGCTTCAGACCCCCGGACCGTCTCCTGGCCGATCGCGTCCGGCAGGACGTGGAGAACGGCTACCGCCACGTCTGCCGGAACCTGAGTCTCAGGACGGACCTCCGGATCACCGTCTACCTGGCCTCCTCCGGCGCGGAGTTCGACGCCCTCACCGCCGGGGCCGTCCCGGACTGGGGCATCGGGTGCGCCCTCCCGGCGCTCCGGACCATCGTCCTGCGCAGGGTCCCCGGCGCCCCCCAGAGCCTCCGCGAGACGGTCTTTCACGAGGTCTCCCACCTCCTCCTGCGCGCTGCCGCCGGGGACCTGTCCGTCCCGACGTGGTTCGACGAGGGGGTGGCCATGTGGAACGCCTCAGAGTGGCGGTGGGGACAGTCCTATGAGATGGCCTCCGCCGCCCTCTGGGGGGGCCTGATCCCCCTTCACGACGTCGATGACGTGCTGACCTTTGCCTCCCCGAAGGCCCGGCTCGCCTATGCGGAGAGCTTCTTCGCCGTCTCGCGCCTCGTCGACCTGGCGGGCCCCGACGCCCCGGCCCGGCTGCTGGAGGAGATGGGCGCCGGGCGGGCGTTCGAGGAGGCGTTTGCGCGGACCGTCGGCGCGACGCCGGAGGAGTTTGAGACGCGCTGGAAGAAGGAGGCGCGCGAGCGATTCGGGCCGGTGGCGCTCCTGTCGGCCTCTCTCGACTTCTGGTTCCTCGTCACGGCGCTCTTTCTGATGGCCTACGTCGCCACGAGGCTCCGCAACCGCCGCACGATCCGGCAATGGGAGGCCGAGGAGGCGGAGCCGGTCGGCTCGTCCCTTCAGATCTACAAACCCTCTAACCCTGAGTCACACGCGATGGTCATAGGGGTGACCGGCGGCCTCGGTTCGGGCAAGACCTCCGTCTGCCGCCTGTTCGAGGCGCGCGGGGCGCTGGTGATCGAGGCCGACCGGATCGGACGGGAGGCGGTCGAGGACCCGGACGTGCTGGAGGCGCTCGTCGCCGCCTTCGGAGAGGATATCGTGGACGATGGCCGCCTGGACCGCCGGCGCCTGGGGCAGCGGGCATTTGCGGATGCCGCCTCGAACGAACGGCTCAACCGCATCGTCTGGCCCCCCCTCGTCCGAAGGCTCCGGGCCGACGTGGAGGCGGCCCTCCGGGAGCAGCCGGACCGCCCCGTGGTGGTGGACGCGGCCCTGCTGGTGGAGTGGGGGGACCTGAGCTGGCTCGACGCCCTCGTCGTCGTCACGGCGAGTGAACAGATTCGCAAGGACCGGATGATGGCCCGGATGGGCCTCTCCGGGGCGGAGGTGGAGGCCCGGATGCGGGCGCAGCTCCCCGAGGAGGAGAAGGTCCGGCGGGCGGACTGCGTCATCGTCAACGACGGGACCTCGGAGGACCTGGAGGCGCGGGCCTCCGAGGTCTGGGCGCGCCTGACCGCCGCGCAGACCCGCCGGAATTCGTAGGGACGCGATTCATCGCGTCCGAAGACGTAGGGATGCGATTTATCGCATCCGTGTGATTCATCGCATCCGAAGGAGATGACGCCATGGCGACAGCCGGTTCCATCCTCGTCGTCGACGACGACGACAGCGTGCGCGACCTGGTCGTCCGCTACCTCAATGGGCAGGGCTACCGGACTGCCGCCGCCTCCTGCGGGGAAGAGGCCCTACCTGCCCTGGACCGGCGTGACCTCGACCTGGTGATCACCGACTTCCAGATGCCCGGCCTGAACGGGCTGGAGCTGGCCCGGAAGGCCCTCGCCTCCGACCCCGACCGCCCGGTCATCCTGATGACCGCCTTCGCCGACCTGGACAACGCGCGGAAATCCGTCTCCCTCGGCCTCTACGACTTCATCGTCAAGCCGTTCGACCTGGCCGACTTCAAAAAATCCGTCACCCGCGCCCTCGACCACCGGCGCCTCGTGCTCCAGAACCGGGAGTACCAGCACAACCTGGAGCGGATGGTGGAGGAGCGGACGCAGGAGCTGCAGGAGGCCCTGAAAAAGCTCCACCGCAAGGTCAGGGAGCTGGAGGGGCGCGACCGGCTCAACCAGCACCTCCTGACCGTGCACGCGCTGGAGGAGACGCTCCACGCGATCATAGAGGCCATTCAGAGCGCCCTCGACGTGGAACGTGTCGTGATCTTTCTGCCCGACGCCTCCGGGAAGAGGCTGGAGCCTGCCGCCGGAACGGGCGTGCGCGCCCCGGAGGATGCCGTGTCCCCGGAGACGCTGCGCGGAGTCTCCGGCGCGTGGACTGAGGAGGCCGGGATCGCTGTCGAACAGGCGTTCCGGGAGGGGGTCGAGCAGAAGGCCCCTCCGGGGGGCGTGGCGGTCCCGATGCTCCGCCTCGGCGAGGCGGTGGGCGTGCTCTTCGCGCAGAATCCGTTCAGCGGCAGACCCCTTGCTGAAGAGGACGCGCAGTCCCTTGCGAGCCTGGCGGCCCAGGCGGCCGTCGCCGTCAGCGACGCACGGCTCTACGGCGACAGCGAACAGTGGCGCACGGCCCTGGACAACCTGGGGAACGCCTGATGGACGACCGGAAGGACAAACCGGAGCAGGAGCCGGAAGAGGCCGTCAACCTCGACGCCATCGACCGGTTCCTGAAAGACGGCCTCGACGCCATCCCGGTCGAAAAGGCCTCCCGCGACCGCCCTCAGGCTCAGGTCGTCGCCCCCCTGGACCTGGGGCGGACAGGGCCGCCGGAGAGCGAGCCGGTCCCCGAAAAGCCCGCCCCCAGGCAGGCCGCAGAATTCGACCCGGGGCTGGCCACCCTCCTGCTCCGCGAGGGGTTCGGAGACATGGAGATCCGCATCTCCCCGGACCGGATGATCGCCTCCCTGGCGGTGTTTGATCCCCGCCGCCCGGACATCTCGGCAGAGGAGGTCGTGGCCGTCCTCGAAAAGAATCACATCGTCTTCGGGATCGACGAGCGCGCCATCCGCGCCGTGCTCCGGGCCGCCGCCAGGCGCGGAAGGGTGGAGATCAACGTCATCATCGCGCACGGTATCCCGGTGGTGGAGGGCCAGGACGCCCGGTTCCTCCTCGTCTGCCTGGACGACAGGCCGGAGGAGGTGGGCGCCTCCCCGGAGCTGACGGACCAGGTCCTGGCCGAGATGGAGAAGGTCCGCAAGGCGTTCCGGGACGGCCTCGACTACCTGCGGGAGGAGCCCCTGCGGGCCGTCCTCGTGGCGCCGGGGGAGTGCGTCCTCCGCAAGCTCCCGCGCCAGGAGGGCGTGAAAGGCACGTCCATCCTCGGCGTGGAGCACCTGCCCAAAAGCGGCCACGACATCCCCCTCAAGGCCGGGCTCAACGCGCGGCTGTCCGACGACGGCCTCCATTTCCACGCCGAGGCCCTCGGCTACCTCATCGTCCACGAGGAGCGCGTCTCGGTCGTCACGCCCATTCTCCTGTCTAAAGACAGGATGACCGCCTGTTTCATCCATCTCCCCCCCCTCGGCCCTTCCCGCCCGATCTCCGAGGGGCGCCTCAGGGAGGCCCTCACGAAGATGGGCATCACGCGCGGCCTCGACGAGCAGGCCATCGCCCGCCTCTGCGCCGGGGAGGCCGACGAGCGGATCGTGGTCATCGCCCGGGGGGCGGCCCCGGCGGTCGGGATGGACGGTCAGACGCAGATGCAGGTGGACGTGGTCCTGCAACCTGGAAAGGTCCTCGAGGACGGCACCATCGACTTCAAGGAGCGGAATTCACCCCCCAGTATCCCTGCCGAGACCCTGATCGCCCTCTACACGAAGGCCACGAAAGGCGTCCCCGGCGTCACCGTCACCGGCGACCCCGTCAGGGCGGACAACGGCAAGGACGCGCGCCCCCGCGCCGGGGCCAACGTGCGCCTCCAGGAGGAGGGGGAGATCGTCCAGTTCTTCTCCGGCATCGCTGGGCGCGTGGTCTTCTCCAAAAACAGACTCTCCGTCCACGCCGGCTACCTGGTGCAGGGGGACGTCGACTACAGGACCGGAAACATCAATTTCGCGGGGGACGTGGAGGTGATGGGCACGGTGAGGACCGGTTTCACCGTCAGGGCCAGCGGGTCCGTCACCATTGCGGGCGGCGTGGAGATGGGGGCGCAGGTGGAGGCCGGGGAGGACCTGATCGTGAGCCACGGCATCGTGGGGCAGACCACCGCCGTGAAGGCCGGGGGCGACCTCCTCGCCCGGTTCATCGCCAACGCCAGGGCAGAGGCGGATGGGGATATCGTCGTGGGGAGCTATGTCCACAACGCCGCGGTGAGCGCAGGCGGTCACATCCGGGTCCACGGCCGGGGCCGGCTCCGACGCAACACCAGCGCGGTGGTGGGCGGGAGCCTGCTGGCCGTGGAGGGCATCCGGGTCGCCTCCGCCGGCTCCACGTTCGGCAGCCAGACGCGCCTGATCGCCGGGGTGGACCCCCGTGACATCGAGCGGTTGCAGAAGATCAGGGCCGGCGTTGAGTTCTGCGACACGAACAGCGTCCGCATCCTCCGCACCCTTCGCGTCACCACCCTCACCCCCGAAAGCCTCCGGCAGGCCATCCAGAGCGCCCCTCCCTCCAAACGGAGCGTCTTTATGCTCCTGGTGTCCAAGCTCCAGGAGCTGGCCAGGCATCGCCGGAAGTTTCTTGAAGAGCAGGAGCAGATCCGACAGCGCCAGGCCGAACTCCTCCGGCAGGCCCTCGTGCGGGTGGACGGCATCGCCTACCCCGGCGTCCGGGTGGAGATCGGAGAGGTCGCCTCCCCGGTGCTCACCGCCCTCGAAGGGGTCTCCTTCCGCCTGGACGCCCAAGAGCGAAAGATCACCCTCGGCGCCGTGCTGGAGAGCATGGTGTAAAGGTACTATACATGACCGATAACGCCTCTCACGACCTGAAAAAGACCCCCCTCTACGACGCCCACGTGGCCGCCGGCGCGCGGATGGTGGCGTTCGGCGGATGGCTGATGCCCGTGCAATACACCGGCATCACGGAGGAGCACGTGGCCGTCCGCGCCAGCGCCGGGCTGTTCGACGTCTCCCACATGGGGCAGGTGGAGGTCCGGGGCGTCTCCGCGACTGCGTTCCTGGACCATCTCCTGCCCAACCACGTGGAGGCGCTCAGGCCGGGCGGCATCCTCTACACCCCGATGTGCAACGAGGCCGGAGGCATCCTCGACGACCTCCTCGTCTACCGGCGGGGCGAGGCGGACTACCTGCTCATCGTCAACGCCAGCCGGAAGGACGCCGACCTCGCCTGGATCGAGGCGCAGGCCGGGGAGTTCAAAGGCGTCTCGGTGGCGGACGCCTCCGACCGGTATGCGATGGTCGCCCTGCAGGGCCCTGACGCGGAGGCCATCCTGAGCCGCCACGCGGACGCCGGCCTGTCGGCCCTCGAATACTATCACTTCACCACGGCCCGCATCGCCGGGACCGAAGCCCTCGTCTCCCGGACCGGCTACACGGGCGAGGACGGGTTCGAGGTCCTCTGTCCCTGGGCGGAAGGCCCGAAGGTCTGGGACCTGCTGTTGCAGGAGGCCGACGGCAAAAGGGCGGTCCCGGCGGGCCTCGGCGCGCGCGACACCCTCCGCCTGGAGGCGGGCTACGCCCTCTACGGCAGCGACCTGAGCGAGGAGACCACGCCCCTGGAGGCGCGGCTCAGGTGGACGGTCCGCTTCGACAAGCCGGGCGACTTCGTCGGCAAGGCCGCGCTCCTCAGACAGCAGGACGCCCCGCGCCGCCTCGTCGGCCTCCGGATGACCGAGCGGGCCATCCCCCGCAGCCATCAGCGCATCCTGAGCGCCGGCGGCGATGCCGTCGGCGAGATCACCAGCGGGACCTTCTCCCCCACGCTCAGGGCGGGCATCGCCCTGGGCTACGTCCGGCCCGGCCTCAGCAGGCCCGGCGCACCCCTCTTTGTCGAAATCCGGACGGACCGGAAAGGGGCGGAGGTGGTCCGTCTGCCCTTCGTGGAGTCGCACGTCAGGTAGGGGCACGGCATGCCGTGCCCCTGCAATGAAACATCCAACTGAGGATTCTCATGAACTACACGCCACACACGCAACAAGAGATCGACCAGATGTGCAGGGCGCTGGGGATCGGCTCTCCGGCGGACCTGTTCAACGTCGTCCCCGGTCCCCTCAGGATCGACGGCCTCAACATGCCGCGCGGCCTGACGGAGATGGAGGCGATGGCCCACCTGAACGCCGTCGGCGCGGAGCTGCGGTCCCGCGCCCCGGCCCTCTCGTTCGTCGGCGGCGGGGCCTACGAGCACTTCACCCCCTCCGTCGTCCAGGAGATCATCGGACGGGGGGAGTTCTACACGGCCTACACCCCCTACCAGCCGGAGGTGAGCCAGGGCACGCTCCAGGTGATCTTCGAGTTTCAGACGATGATCTGCGAACTCACCGGCATGGAGGTGGCCAACGCCTCGATGTACGACGGGGCCTCGGCCCTGGCGGAGGCCGTGCTGATGGCCGTCCGGCTCAACGGAGGCCGGCGCGTCCTGCTGCCCCGCAGCCTCCACCCCTTCCACCGGCGGGTGGTGGAGACCTACACGCGCGGCATCGAGCTGGAGATCGTGGACCTCCCCTGGTCGGAGTCCGGGGCGCTGGACCCCGCGCAGGTCGAGTCCCGGCTCTCGGACGACGTGGCCGCGGTGGTCGTGCAGAGCCCGAACTTCCTCGGCGTCCTGGAGCCCATCGGCCGGATCGGGGCGCTGCTGAGGGACCGGAGGACCGCCTTCGTGGCATCCGTCAACCCCATCTCCCTCGGCGTCCTCCGGCCCCCGGGGGACTTCGGGGCGGACATCGTGGTGGGGGACGGCCAGCCCCTCGGCATCCCCCTCAGCTTCGGCGGACCCTACGTCGGATTCTTCGCCACGCGGGACGCCCACGTGCGGAAGATGCCGGGCCGGATCGTGGGGGAGACCGTGGATCACGCCGGACGCCGGGGGTTCGTGCTCACCCTCCAGACCCGCGAGCAGCACATCCGGCGCGAGAAGGCCACCTCCAACATCTGCACGAACCAGGCCCTCTGCGCCACGGCCGCCACCGTCTACCTGGCCGCTCTGGGACCCCAGGGCCTCAGGGAGGTGGGCCGGCTGAACTGGGCGCAGAGCCACCGCATGGAGAAGGCCCTCTGCGGCCTGCCGGGCGTGAAGCGGACCTTCTCCGCCCCGTTCTTCAACGAGTTCACCGTCACCACACCCCGCAGGGCGTCCGTCCTCCTGGCCCGGCTGCGGGCGAAGGGGATCGAGGCCGGCCTCGACCTGGGCCGCTTCTACCCGGACCTGGATCATTCCATCCTGGTCTGCGTGACCGAGACAAAATCGGACGAGGACATCGAAAAGGCCGTGGCGGCTTGGAGGGAAGTGCTGTGATGGATCGTCTGATCTTCGAGAAGGGGAGGCCGGGCCGGCGGAGCGCGTCCTATCCGGCGGCGGACGCCCCGATGGAGGACCTCCCGGCGGAGCTGCGCCGGGAGGCGGCCCCGGCCCTGCCGGAGGTGGGGGAGCTGGAGCTGGTCCGCCATTACGTGCGGTTGTCCCACAAGAACTTCAGCATAGACACGGTCTTCTACCCCCTGGGGTCCTGCACGATGAAGTACAACCCCAAGGTCCACGAGCGCGCGGCGCGGATGCCCGAGTTCGCGGGCCTGCACCCTCTCACCTCGGAGGACCACGCCCAGCCGATGCTCCGCCTCCTGTTCGAAATGGAGGACATCCTGAAAGAGGTCACGGGCATGGACGGCGTCACCTTCCAGCCCTTCGCCGGGGCGCACGGGGAGTTCGTGGGCATCTCCGTCATCGCGGCCCACCACCGGGCGCGCGGGAACAAGAAGCGGATCGTGCTGACCCCGGAGTCCGCGCACGGCACCAACCCGGCCACCGCGGCCATGTGCGGCTACACCGTGCAGCCCCTCAAGACCGACCCGCGCGGGATGGTGGACCTGAGCGACCTGAAGGCCAAGATGAACGGCGAGGTGGCCGCCATCATGCTCACCAACCCGAACACCTTCGGCATCTTTGAGACGGACATCCTGGAGATCGCCGACGTCGTCCACCGGGGCGGCGGCCTGCTCTACTACGACGGCGCGAACCTCAACGCCCTCCTGGGCCAGTGCCGGCCCGGCGACATGGGGTTCGACGTGGTCCACATGAACCTCCACAAGACCTTCACCACCCCGCACGGCGGCGGAGGCCCCGGCGCGGGCCCCGTGGGCGTGAAGGCCCACCTCCTCCCCTACCTCCCCGTGCCCGTCCTCGTGAAGGAGGGCGGCCGCTACCGGCTCGACGACGACCGCCCGCAGTCCATCGGCAAGGTGAGCGGCTTCTACGGAAACGCCGGCATGGTCCTGCGGGCCTACGTCTACGCCCGGATGCTCGGCGCGGAGGGCATGCGCAAAACTTCCGAGATGGCCGTGCTCAACGCCAACTACGTCCGGGGCCGGCTCCTGGACCACTACGAGCAGAAGTACAAAACGCAGCCCATGCACGAGACCGTGCTCTCCGCCTCAAAGCAGAAGCGGGAGAGCGACGTCTCCGCCCTGGACGTCTGCAAGCGCCTGATCGACTTCGGCATCCACCCCCCCACGGTCTACTTCCCCCTCCCCACCGTCGTGCCGGAGGCCCTGTTGATCGAGCCGACCGAGACCGAGACCCTGGAGCAGTTAGACGCCTTCGTCGACGCCATGGTCAAAATCGCGGAGGAGGCGCAGAAGTCCCCCGACCTGCTCCGCGAGGCCCCGCACCACACCCCCGTGGGCCGCCTCGACGAGGCCCGCGCCGCCCGCCAGCCGGTGCTGAGATGGAAAAGAGGATGAGGAGTTTATTGCGTCGGAGGGGGAGGGATCGTATCTTATAGGTGGGTCAACGCGGAAGAATTGTTGAGCGTTATTGGCAGGAGGTTTGACATGAGTGACGAGACGATTGTCGAAATTGCCCGGACCATTGAGGCAATGTCTCCGGAGGAGAAGAAAAAACTCCTGGAGTTAGCGCCGAGTCTCAGGGAAATAACCCGCTCAGACGGAGAAGATGCCTACCTGAATGCCCCGTTGTGGGACATCCCGGAGGTTTGTGCCGAGGATGCGGGAGTCGAAGACCTGGCCGAAAACCACGATCACTATATCTATGGCACTCCCAAACGCACCCTCTGAAACTCTCGGAAAGATTTCCCATGCCAAAGCAGAAACTCACAGTTGACCTTCTGAAGGCCGAAGCCAAAGTTTTTGCCGAAAAAGAATCGAGGCACAAAGAGAAATCGCTCTATGGTGTGACGGACGGTAAAACAGTCGGTACCTATCTGGAACACAAGTTTCAAGAAACGCTCCAGAGGAAGTATGAGTATAATCGGGGTTCCTCAGCGAAAGGGATAGACTTTCCGAAACTGGAGATTGACATTAAGGTGACACGTGTGCGGCAGCCCCAGTCATCTTGCCCTTTCAAGTCAGCGCGCCAGAAGATATACGGTCTTGGTTATTCTTTGCTGATATTCGTTTATAGCAAGAAGGATGACCGGAATACACGAACTGCCACCTTGAACATCAAACACGTTATCTTTGTTGAAACTCGATGATCAAGTTTTTCGATCTTGACACCATCATCGAGACAAGGGGCAGCGGAGTCAGGCCATAAAACTCCGGATTTCGCTTTTGCTCAACC
>Ga0209399_10000079_pt1 | contig 54492 bp, 49 predicted proteins | sample OV2TP3_FD_184130 | JGI IMG/M metagenome (GOLD analysis project Ga0209399, IMG submission 184130) | Hot spring microbial communities from Beatty, Nevada to study Microbial Dark Matter (Phase II) - OV2 TP3 (SPAdes) (version 3) | ecosystem: Environmental > Aquatic > Thermal springs > Hot (42-90C) ... | reverse complement strand
CCTGCCGCGGCCGGAGTCCTCGGCCAGCGCCGCCACCAGCCCGGCGACGGCGGCCACCGTGGCGGCGTAATCCCCCGCCGGCGTGGGGACGCGGCGGCGGGCGCGCTCGTTACCGCCATTGGGACCGCCATTGGGAACAGGGGGGCCGAGGACCAGCCCCTCGATCTTGCTGCCGCCCAGGTCGATGCCGATGCGCATGGGGGGAGTATAGCGGGCGCCACGCCCACGACCGTCATCGCCCGGCGCAGCCCGGGCGATCCAGTGCGGCGCCAGCCTGGATGCCCCGGACTTCGCCGGGGCATGACGGGAGGAGAGGGGGCGATAACGGGGCGGGGGCGCGGGATCGCCGGCGGCCCGTGTTCCACCATATCTTGCGGTTATCCCCGCCATTATCCACAGAATTTAGTGGTCCGGCGGCGGCCGTTGGGCTACATATCGCCCCATGGCCAACGCCCTCGGCATCACCCAGGAAGGGCTGCGCACCGCCCTCGAGATCAAGGACCGCTACCGCCGCCGCGAGCCGATCGTGCTGCCGGGCGAGGGCGACGCCGGGCGCATGCTGATCCCGGAAAACCTGATGAACCACAACCTCGACCTGCTCGGCCTCGAGGACCCGCTGCCGCTCGCCATGATGGCCAGCCGCGACCCGGAGGCGCCGATGGCGCTCGCCGCGGCGACCCGCCTGGCGCCGCTCGGCGGCCGCACGCGGCTGGTCACCGGCGTGCTGCAGGTGGTCGGCGAGACGTCCAAACACCCATTAGTGCGCGAGTGCCTGGCCTTCGTCTCTGACAGCGACTTCGACCCGACCACCATCGCCGAGGTGCGCCGGCACGCCTCCCGCTTCATCGTCCAGACCCGCGAGCAGTACACGCTGGCGCTGCGGCAGAACCTGCATAGCCTGCTCGAGGGCGACATCGCGCCCAGGCAGTTCGTGCGCGAGTTCTTCGAGCTCACCGAGGCCGGCAACATGCGCCACGACATCAGGAAGAAACTGGTGCTGAGTTTGTTTTTGTCGTCGACGGTGCGGCCTTCCGTCAAGTTCCTGATGCTGGAGAACTTCGAGCAACTGCCGAAGCCGGTGCGCCTCGACATCGTCGCGGCGGTGCTGAAGGCCGAGCCGACGCGCCACATCGAGGTGATCAAGGAAGAGCTCAAGTACATGGCCGCCGCCGGCGCCGCGGCGTTCGACTTCCGCTAAGACAATTCACCACAGAGGCACAGAGACAGTGAGAAGTAAGAATTATTGCGCGCCGAAGGCGCGCGGGAGTCTTTCTTTCTCCTCTGTGTCTCTGTGCCTCTGTGGTTAAACCTCCTTGACGGCCGGGCGCGCCGGAGTAGGTTGCCGGCCATGGACAAGGCCGTCTACGTCCCCGACTACGTGACCACCGAGCCGCCGGCCGCCGGCGACACCATGGAGGTCGCTGAAGGCATGTGGTGGCTGCGCATGCCGCTGCCGTTCAAGCTCGACCACATCAATTTGTGGCTGCTCGACGACGGCGACGGCTGGACCATCGTCGACACCGGCATCTGCCGCGACGAGGTCAAGGCGGCGTGGGAGAAGATATTCGCCAAGCACGTGACGGCGGCGAAGCCGGTGACCCGCGTCATCTGCACCCATTTCCACCCGGATCATCTCGGCCTCGCCGGCTGGCTGGTCGAGCGCTTCGAGGTGCCGCTGTGGATGCCGCGCGAGGAATGGACCTGGGGCCGCATGCTGAGCCTGGATGGCGGCGACGGCCTCAGGCCGCAGTTCCTGAAGTTCTACGGCGCCGCCGGGTTCGACGCGGCGCAGCTGGAGACCGCATCGGCGCGCGCCGGGCGGTATGCGCGCAACGTGGCGCCGGTGCCGGGCGCCTTCCGGCGCATCGTCTCCGGCGAGATCATTACCATCGGCGGCCGCGACTGGTTCGTCATCGTCGGCACCGGCCACTCGCCGGAGCACGCGTGTCTCTACTGCCACGAGGCCAATGTCCTTATATCGGGCGACCAGGTGCTGCCGAAGATCTCGACCAACGTCAGCGTGTGGCCGTCGGAGCCGGACCAGGACCCGCTGGCGCTGTATTTGTCGAGCCTCGACCGCCTGCGCGGGCTGCCCGAGGATGTTCTGGTTTTGCCGAGCCACAACTTCCCGTTCCGGCGGTTGGAAGGCCGCCTCGACGATCTGGAGGCCCACCACGCCGAGCGGCTGCAGGAGACTTTGGCGGCGGTGGCGGCGCCGGCCACCGCCGTCGAGGTGCTGAAGAAACTGTTCACCCGCGAGCTCGACACCCATCAGCTGTTTTTTGCCATCGGCGAGTCGCTGGCCCACCTGCACCGGCTGATGGCCGACGGCCGGGTGACGCGCAGCCTCGGCGCCGACGGCGTGCACCTGTATCGGAAGACCTAGTGCGTTCAACCCAGTTTCGTTCAGTCGAATCCGTCACCCCCGCGCAAGCGGGGGTCCAGGTTCTTCAAAAAACTGGATTCCCGCTTTCGCGGGAAGGACGACCGAGGAGTGGCTGGAATTCTCCCTACCCCTGGGTGGTGCGCGGGCGGGGCGTTTCGATCGGCCCGCCGGCCTTCACCCAGGCGTCGAGCCCGCCCTTCAGGTGGCAGGCGTTGCCGATGCCGTTGGCGAACATGTCCTGCAGGGCCAGTGCCGAGCGCTCGCCGAAGGCGCAGTAGAGGAGCACGCTCCGCCCCGGCTCGGCGGCCATGGCGGCCAACAGGCCGCCCGGCTTGATGTTGCCGCGCAGCTGCTGGTAGGGCAGGTGGAGCGAGCCGGGGATGACGCCGTCGCGGACCCGCTCGCTGTCCTCGCGCAGATCGACGAACAGCGTCTGCGGGCTGCCGAGGCGCTGCATCACCTCGGCGGCGGCGAGCGAGGCGGCGCGGATCTCCGGCGCATCGGCATGGAAGCCGATGGCCAGGTTGGCCGGCACCGCCACGTCCATCTGCTTCGGGTTGGGGAGCTTCAGCGCCGCCATCACCTCGGCGTATTCGTCCGCCGATTTGACTTGGAGCCGCGGGTTGAAGGCTTTTTCCTCGCCGATGGTGGAAACCGTGTCGCCCTTGTAGTCGTGGCCGGGGTAAACCAGGGTCGCCGGCGGCAGGGTCAGCAGCTTGCCGAAGATCGAGCGGTAGGCGGCGCGCGCGTCGCCGTTCTGGAAATCGGTGCGGCCGGTGCCGCGAATGAGCAGGGTGTCGCCGGTGAACACCCGGTCGTCCATGACATAACAATAAGAGCAGTCGGTGTGACCGGGGGTGTAGAGGGCGGTGAGCGCCACGCCCTCGATCTCCACCGTGTCGCCGTCGCCGAGGCGCATCGACACCACGTCGACCTTGGCCTGGCGGCCCATGACGGTGATGCAGCGGGTGCGGTCGCGCAGCAGCCCGAGGCCGGAGATGTGGTCGGCGTGGACGTGGGTGTCGAGGGCCTTGGCGAGCGTCAGGCCGAGCTCGGAGAGCAACTCGAGGTAATGGTCGACCTTCTCGATCACCGGGTCGACGATCAGCGCCTCGCCGCCCGGCCGGCCGGCCAAGAGATACGTGTAGGTCGAGGACACGCTGTCGAACATCTGGCGGAAGATCATCGCCGCCTCCCTACGTTCGCGACGACGTTACGGCAGCCGGCGGCGGCGGTCCAGGGCGGGGCGGCCGGCGCCTTGACCCCGGTCATGGCGGCGGGCAGGGTGATGGCGGAGTCAAGGGCGCAAACGGAGCGACAGCGGGTGCGGATCTCGGGAAAAGCGGTGGTTTTGGCGTTCGTCGCCGCGGCGGTGGCGGCGGCGGTCGGGCTCGCCTGGCGGTCGTCGGCGCCGTCGGTCGCCGTCGGGGCGCCGACGCGCGGCCCGGCTGTGGAGGCGGTCTACGCCACCGGCGTCGTCGAGCCGGTGACCTGGGCCAAGGTGGCGTCCCTGGTGCGCGGGCGGATCGTCTCCCACTGCGGCTGCGAGGGCCGGGCGGTGACGGCCGGCGCCGAGCTCGCCCGCCTCGACGAGAAGGAGCAGGCGGCGCGGGTGCGCGAGCTGGAGGCGAGGCAGGCGTTTCTCCGCCGCGAGGAGGAGCGCTACAAGCAGCTGGTCCGCACCCAGGCCGCCACCGTCAAGGACTACGAGCGCACGGTCAGCGAGCTGGCGCAGGTGCACGAGGCGATCGCCGGCGCCCGCGAGCGGCTGATCGACTACACCGTGCGCGCCCCCATTGACGGCGTGGTGCTGCGCCGCGACGGCGAGATCGGCGAGATCGCCGAGGTCGGCCAGGCGCTGTTCTGGGTCGGCCAGCCGGCGCCGCTGTGGATCACCGCCGAGGTCGACGAGGAGGACATACCCCGGGTGCGCGAAGGCCAGCGCACCCTGATCAAGGCCGACGCGTTTCCCGGCCGTGAGCTTGCGGGCCAGGTCGAGCGGATCACGCCGAAGGGCGACCCGATCCTCAAGAGCTACCGGGTGCGGGTGGCGCTGCCGGCGGAGACGCCGCTGATGATCGGCATGACCGCCGAGATCAACGTCGTCGTACGCGAGGTCAAGGACGCGCTGCTGCTGCCGATCGACGCCGTCCACGGCGGCCGCGCCTTCGTGCTCGACGGCGGCCGCGCGCGCGCCGTCAAGGTGACCACCGGCATCAAGGGCCAGGCGCTGATCCAGGTGACCGGCGGGCTGGCGCCGGACGCCCGCGTCGTCCTCGATGCGCCGCCGACGCTGAAGGACGGCGACCGGGTGCGGGCGCGCGCGGCGCCATGACGAGCACGTGGTCGATCCGCCGGGTCGTTGGACCCGCACCCGCACGGCATTTGACAGGATAGGGACGTTGCCCGTTTAATCCTTATCGACGGCGGGATCGCTGGCGCCCGAAAAATGGGGCGGCATGGACCGCTACCGATCTACAGGGCCTTCGCACATGCGCGTGGTGGACTCCACCGCCGGGACAGCGGCGAACAACGCGGATTCCCGTCCACCGATCATATGGGCGGAGCGACTTTACAAGCGCTTTGGCAAGCTCGAGGTCCTGCGCGACATCTCGCTTGCCGTCCGCAAGGGCGAGGTGATCTCGATCATCGGCCCCAGCGGTTCGGGCAAAAGCACGTTGTTGCGCTGCTTCGCGCTTCTCGAGGAGCCAACGGAAGGCCGGATCTGGATGGAGGGCAACGTCATCGCCTGCGCGCCGCCGGACCGCGAGGTCACGAGCCGCATCCGCCAGAAACGCCCTGAGATCGGCATGGTATTTCAGAACTTCAACCTGTGGCCGCACCTGACCGCGCTTGAAAACATCATCGAGGCGCCGATGCGGGTCAAAGGCATGACCCGTGCCGAGGCGGTCGCGCTGGCCGAGGGCCTGCTCGGCAAGGTCGGCCTGACCGACAAGCGCGACGAGTATCCGTCGCGCCTTTCCGGCGGCCAGCAACAGCGCGTCGCCATCGCCCGCGCGCTCGCCATGAACCCCCACGTGATGTTGTTCGACGAAGTAACGTCGGCGCTCGATCCGGAACTGGTGAAGGAAGTGCTCGGGGTCATGCGCCAGCTCGCGCAGGAGGGCATGACCATGCTGGTGGTGACGCATGAAATGGGCTTTGCGAGCGACGTTTGCGACCGCGTCGTCGTCATGAGCGACGCCCAGATCGTCGAAGAGGGGCCACCCGACGTCATCTTTCGTTCGCCGACGCACGACCGCACGCAGCGTTTTCTCGCCAGTGTCCTCAACCGTTGAAATCCGACCAGGGAGTTTGATCATGAAACGAACACATATTCTGACCAGTCTTGTCGCCGCCTTCGCCCTAACATTCGCCGGCGTCCTCGCGTTGGGCACCACGCATGCCGGGGCGCAAACCAAGGAATCGCATTTGGTGCGCGTTACGAAATCCAAGAAGCTGCAGGTCTGCATTTGGCCCGAGTACTATGCGATCTCGCACAAGAATCCGCTGACCGGCAAGTTGGAAGGCATCGATATCGACGTCGCGCACGCGCTTGGCAAGGAGCTGAGCGCCGAGGTGCAGTTCGTTGAATCCTCGTTTGGGGCCTTCATCGCCGACCTGCAGGCCGACAAATGCGCGATCGGCATGTTCGGCCTCGGCGCGACGCTGTCGCGCGCCAAGGCGGTCGAGTTCAGCGAGCCCTACATCGTCACCAGCATCTACGGCGTGACCCGCAAGGACCATCCGAAGCTCAAGAAGTGGACCGACCTCGACCAGGACGGCCTGGTCGTGGCGGTGACGCTGGGCAGCTACGTCGAGGTGTTCATGAAAGGCTACCTGAAGAAGGCGAAGGTCCTATCCGTACAGCCGCCGGCGACGCGCGAAGGCGAGGTCGCGACCAAGCGCGCCGACATCCTGATGACCGACTACCCGATCGCCAAGAAGCTCGAGGCTCTCCACGACTGGGCCCTGATTGTCGCGCCGACCGAGCCCTTGGCGGTGACGCCCTATGCCTACGCCGTCGCGCCGGGCGACCAGGTGTGGCTCAATTACATCAATCTGTTCGTGCAGACGATCAAGCGCGACGGCCGGCTGCTCGAGTACGCCAAGAAGAACGGCCTCGAACCTGTCGTCTACCTGAAGTAACGCCGCTCATGCCATCGACGCGGGGACGGGGCCGGCGCGGGGAGACCCGCGCCCGGCCGCGTCGCCGGTCGTCCTTGTCACCGCCGATCCAAAGGAAGCCGTGAGATGACCTATCAATTCCGCTTTGACGTCGTCTGGAACAACATGCCCTTCCTGATGGACGGGCTGTGGCTGACTCTCACCATTTCGTTTCTCGCGCTCGCGCTTTCGATGGCGCTGGGCCTGCTCGTGGCGGTCGTGCGTCTGTCGAAGAACCGCGGCGTCTCGCTGATCGGCGCCACCTACGTCGAAATCTTCCGCGACACGCCGGTGCTGGTGCAGCTCTTCTGGGTCTACTACGTGCTGCCGATCCTCATGGATATAAAGATTACCGCCTTTGGCGCGGCGCTGGTCGGACTGACGCTCCATTCGGCGGCGTTCCTGGGCGAAGTCTACCGGGCCGGCATCCAGGCCGTGCCGAGCGGCCAAGTCGAGGCCGCCAAGGTGCTCGGCCTCACGCGGGCACAAACGTTTGTCCGCATTGTCCTGCCGCAGGCGTTCCGGACGATTTTGCCGCCGCTGGTCAACAACTTCGTCGATCTCATCAAGCTTTCGTCGCTGGCGTCCGTGTTCGCGGTGGGCGAGATCACGCGCAAGGCGACCGAGCTCAGCGCCGCCACCTTCCGGCCGCTCGAAATCTTCACCTTCATCGCGCTCATCTATTTCTTCATTTGCTGGCCCCTATCCATGGCGATGCGCCACTTGGAACGGCGCCTGCACGTGCACGTGCGGTGATCGGCCGTGGGAGCGATGGCAAACCGGACCGGCAAAAAAAACACGCCGCGCGAGGCGCTCGCGGCGCAGGTCAAGAAGTGCCGCGACCGGCTGGTCGACCTGTGCGTGCGCCTGGTGCGAGCCAAGAGCGAGAATCCGCCCGGCGACACGCAGGCGGCGGCGACGGTGGCCGCCGCGATCTTGGACGCGGTCACCGGCGCCGAGGTCGAGCTCGTCACCGCCGAACGTCCGATCGTCAACGTGGTGGCGCGCCTGAAAGGCAACGGCCCCGGCCGGCGGCTGGTGTTCAATGGCCACCTCGACACGTTCCCGATCGGCGATCCTTCCCGCTGGACTGTCGATCCGCTCGCGGGCGTGCAAAAGAACGGCCGGCTCTATGGGCGCGGCGTGTGCGACATGAAGGGCGGCATCGCCTGTTCGCTGCTCGCCTTTCTATTGCTCGCCGAGCGGCGCGAAAGCTGGCGGGGCGAGGTGGTGGTCACGCTCGCAGGCGACGAGGAGACCATGGGCGCGCGTGGTACCGCATTCCTTCTCGACACCGTGCCGCATGCCGCCGGCGACGCCATGATCAGCGGCGACGCCGGCTCGCCGCTGGTGCTGCGCTTCGGCGAGAAGGGCATGATCTGGCTTGAGGTGACGGCCGCCGGCCGGCCCGCCCACGGCGCCCATGTCCATGTCGGTGACAACGCGATCGAACGCCTGATGGAGGCGCTGTCGCGCCTGATGGCGCTCGAGCGCGTGCCGGCGCGTACACCGGCCGCGATCATGGCGGCAATCCGACGGTCGCGGGTAGCGTCCGAGCGCCTGTCCGGGGCCGGCGAGGCGAAGGTCCTGAAATCCGTCACCGTCAACTGCGGGGTCGTCGCCGGCGGGTCGTCCGCCAACCTGGTGCCCGCCGAGGCACGGGCGGGCCTGGACATCCGCTTGCCAGTCGGCGTCACCGTGGCCGGCATCGAAGCGCGGATCGCCAAGGCGTTTCGCTCTCTTGATGGCATCGATTACCGCATTACGCGACGCTTCGAGCCGAATTGGACTCCGCCGGATCATGAAATCATTCGCTTGATGACGGCGAGCGGGCGCGAGGCGCTGCGACGCGCACCGGTGGTCAATATGAGGGTTGGCGCTTCCGATACCCGTCTGTACCGACGGCACGGCGTTCCCTCGGTTGTCTGCGGGCTCACGCCCCATAATATGGGCGGACCCGACGAATACGGGACCTTGAAAGATCTGTTCGCCGTCGGCTACATGCATACTCTTACAGCCTTCGATTTTCTTTCCGCCCGGAAGGGGGGCTCATGACGCAAAGTAAAGCCAGCAAGGACCTGTCGCGCCTCGTCGGCGACGACGAGCTGTTCAAATGCCCGTCCACGTTCATGGGCGTGCCTTATTCGCACGACCTTTCACGAAGCAAGGCGGTGATCTTGGGGATTCCCTTCGACTGCGGCACGCACCCGAGCCGCATCGGCGCGCGTCAGGGACCGAACGCCATCCGCGAGCAATCGAGCCTGGTCCGGCCCTACCAGCCACCCCACGCCGATTTCAATCCGCTGACGCGGCTCAACGTGGTCGACTGCGGTAACGTGCGTGTCATCCCGAGCGTCATCGAGGAATCCTTCGCGCGGATCGAGGAGGCGGTGGGGCGGATCGCCGGCGCCAGCGTGATTCCGGTGACCATGGGCGGCGACGGCGCGGTGACCTTGCCGCAGCTTCGCGCCGTGCACCGCAAGTACCCGGACCTGGTCGTGTTGCACATCGACGCCCATACGGATACCTATCCGGGCGAGGGCGACGTGCGCCAACGCTACAACACCGCCACCACCTTCACCCGCGCCGCCGAAGAGGGCGTGGTCGATGCCAAGAACTCGATCCACGTCGGCCCGCGCGGCACGGTCAATAGCCAGTACGTATTCGAGCATACACGCAAGCAAGGCTATGAACTGATCGACGGCAACGAGCTTTACAAGCGCGGCTACGACGACGTCATCGCCCATGTGCACAGGCGGCTCGCCGGGCGGCCAGTGTACCTCTGCTTTGACATGGATTTCTTCGATCCGTCGTGTGCGCCAGGGGTGTGCACACCGACCTGGGGCGGAGCGTCGGCACGCGAGGGACTGACGCTCCTGCAACGGCTCGCCGGCCTCGATTTCGTCGCCTTCGACGTCAACACCGTAAGCCCGCCCCACGACGTCGGCGGCATGACTGCATTCCTCGCCGGCACTGTAATGATCGAATGCCTGGCGCTGTCCTGCCGGCGCAACGAGCCGCCGATGTGACACTAGGGGCCCCATCGGCCGTGGGCGGCACCGACGGCGAAGCCATGAGGGCTGAAATCGTGAAGCGTAGGCCATGAACCTTTACCTCGACCTGGCGCTAACCCACCTGAAGGGCCGCATCCGCCAGACCGTGCTCAGCATGCTCGGCGTCGCCACCGGAGTCGGCTTCTCGATCGCCATGGCGTCGCTGATGCAGGGCTCCCAGAACGACTTCATCCGCCGCGTCGTCGATCTGACCCCGCACGTGGTGGTCAAGGACGAATACCGCGACCCGCCCCGGCAGCCGGTGCACCGCCTCTACGCGGGCGGCGCGGTCGCGTTGGCCGGCGTCAAGCCGAAGGAGGAGCTGCGCGGCATCCGCAACCCGAAGCCGCGGGTCGCCGCCCTGAACGACATCCCCGACGTGGCGGCGGCGCCGATCCTGCGCGGCCAGGTGGTGTTCCGCTACGGCGGCAAGGACGTCGCCGCGGCGCTGGTCGGCGTCGAACCGAAGCTGGAGCGCCGGGTGTCGGCGATCGAGAAGAACCTCACCCACGGCACCCTCGACGACCTCTACGGCGCCGCCAACGGCGTCATCCTGGGGCGCGGGCTGGCCGCCAAGCTCGGCGTCGAAACCGGCAAGACGCTGACGGTGTCGTCGCCGGCCGGCGTGGTGATGCGGATGAAGGTGGTCGGCCAGTTCCGCACCGGCATCCTGTCGCTCGACCAGGGCGAGGCCTACGCGCTGTTGAAGCGCGTGCAGGTGCTGATGGAGCGCCCCAACGTCGTCAACGAGATCCGGCTCCGCCTCGACGACGCCACCCGGGCGTCGGCGCTGGCGCGCCGCGTCGAGGCGCGGCTCGGCTACCGCAGCGAATCGTGGGACGAGGCCAACGAGGGCATCCTCGACGTGTTCTTGATCCGCAACATCATCATGTACGCCACGGTCGGGAGCATTCTCGTGGTGGCGGCCTTCGGCATCTTCAACATCGTCTCCACCATCATCTATGAAAAAGTCCGCGACATCGCGATTTTGAAATCCATCGGCTTCCACGAGAAGGACATCCGCGCCATCTTCCTGTTCGAGGGCTCGGTGATCGGCGGCATCGGCACGCTCGCCGGCTGGGGTTTCGGCTACGCGCTCTACCGCCTGCTCGGCGCGATCCCGATCAAGGTGCAATTGTACACCGAGATGGACGGCCTGCCGGTGATCTTTTCGCTCATCCACTACGCGATCGCCGGCGGCGCCGGCCTGGTCGCCGCGGTGGTGGCCGGCTACCTGCCGGCGCGCAAGGCGGCGCAGCTCAACCCGGTCGACATCATCCGGGGCGCCGCATGAGCGGCCACGAGAAGCGCAAGCGGCAAAACAAGGCCAACGGCAAGCCGCTGATCGAGGCCACGGGCGTGACGCGGGTGCTGCCCGGCCCGGTGCCGGTGACCCTGGTCAAGGACGTCGATCTTACCATCCGCGGCCGCGAGTTCGTCGCCGTCACCGGCCCGTCCGGGTCGGGGAAGTCGTCGCTGCTCTATCTGCTCGGCCTGCTCGACCGGCCGGACTCCGGGCAAATCCGCCTCGAAGGCACCGACACGGGCCCGCTTGCCACCGAGGCCCTCTCGGACATCCGCCTCGCCCGGCTCGGCTTCATCTTCCAGTTCCACTTCCTGCTGCCGGAGTTCACGGTCGAGGAGAACGTGCTGATCCCGATGCGCCGCCTCGGCGGACGACCGGTCGAGGCGATGCGGGAGCGGGCGACGGCGATCCTCGACGAGCTCGACCTCGCCGATCAGACGGCGAAGCGGCCGCACCAGCTGTCCGGCGGGCAGATGCAGCGGGTGGCGGTCGCCAGGGCGCTCGCCAACGACCCGCCGATCCTGCTCGCCGACGAGCCGACCGGAAATTTGGACACCAGGAACGCCGAGCGGGTGGCCGAGGTGTTCGAACGCCTGGTGCGCGACCATGAGCGCACGGTGGTGATGGTCACCCACAACCCGGAGCTGGCGGCGCGCGCCGACCGCCGGATCAGGATCGTCGACGGCCGCATCGTCGAGGATACGGGGGGCCAGGCCTGACCCGGCGCGCATCCCGAAACGGCCGGTGGCGGCCGGCCCTCGACCGCCCGTCGTGACCGCCGTCGATTGTGCTCCGGCCGTCGGACTGGTAGCGTTCGCCTTTGAGATGACACCGGATCGGCAACCCCGGACGGCCCGCAGACGGCGCAGCGTTGCGCTCGAGCTCTGAACGAACGAGCGCAACGGATGCCCCGGCAAAAGCCCCTCAATGGCGCGACCGGCGCGACGGCGCTCGGCGCCTACCCGTGGAAAATCGTCGCCGTCGCTACGGTGCTGCTGATCGGCGCCGCGTTGCTCGATTGGCCGCCGTTGGCGGCGGTCCGATGGGCGGCGGTCGGCGTGATCACCGCCGTCGCGTGGCTGGAGAGCAATACGGCCCGCAAGTTGTTCCTCACCTCGCCGGCGTTCCTGTTGGCGGCCATTTGCGTCGTCTTCTATTCCCTGTTGCCGGCCGTCCTGTTGCCGATGTCCATCACCATCGAACAGAAGATCGTCGACTTCATCGGCAGCGACGCCGAGCGATATATCGTGGCGTTTGCCATGGCGAGTCTGCTGGCGCATCTTTTCGCGGTCCATCGTCTCGACGGCGCCCCGGAGCAACCCGCCGCCCCGCCGCGGCTCGATCGGCGGCTCGCCAATCTGTTCATTTTCGCCTCGGTGGCGCTGACCGCGGCCAACCTCATCCTCTATTCGGCCTTTCCGCATGGCGCTCCGTATGTTACCCCCACCCGCTGGCTGATCCCGCCGTTGCAGACGATCCTGGTCGCCTATCTCCTGCGGCGGGCGTTTGCCGACGGTCGCGGCCTGGGCATGGTGGTCGGGGTGGTCGTCGCCCTGTTGCCGTGGCTCATCGATTTCGATCAGGACTTCGCCCTTTACGTGGCGAATGCCGTAAAATTCTTTATGGCGATGTTGCCGGTGCTGTTCGTCGCCGGGCTGGCGGAGCGCAATGACACCGCGTGGTGGCTGGCCGGAAAGCTTGGGTTTAGAGTGCGCTAAGGGTTCGGTTTTATGGCGAGCCGCAGACCATGAGTGACCAATCTTCCGACGGCACGAATCCGTTTTGCGTGATCATCAACGGCCTTCACGCCAAGAGCGGCGGCGGCGTCACTTATTTGCGGAACATCCTTCCCGAGCTGGCGCGGATGCCGAACGTCGAGCTGCACCTGTTCCTGCACGAGGACCAGTTCGACCTGTTCTATCCGATCAACGAAAACGTGCGGGTGACTTTGTTCAGCTTCAGACCAACGTTCCTTCGCACCATGATCTGGGAGCAATTGGCGGTTCCGATGTTCGTGTGGGCGCTCGATGCGCACGTGGTATTTTCGCCGGCCAACTACGGCCCCATCTTCGGACGCAACCACGTGATCATGCTCAGGAACGCCGTCTCGGTGATCACGTTGACCCGCCGGGCGGGGTCGATCATGTATTGGCTCGGGTTGACGTTCGGGACCCTCGTTTCGCTGCTGACCGCGAGAAAAGCCATCGCCGTTTCGCGCTATGCCAAGAAACTGCTGTCGTTCGGAATGCCTACGGCCCTGAGCGACAAGGTCGAGGTCGTCTACCACGGCACCCGCCAGGATCGCCCGAGATGGGAGCGTAACGGCGGGGGCGAGCCCTACCTGCTCGCGGTGTCGGACATCTACATTCAAAAAAATTACAGCCGGCTGCTGCAGGCGCACGCGCTGCTGGTCGCCCGTTTCCCGGATCTCAAGCTCGTCATCGCCGGTCGCGAAGTCGACCCGATTTATGCCCGCAGCCTCTATAAGCTGTGCGACGAAATGGTACTTACCAAGAACGTCGTCTTCCGAGGCCACGTCGGAACCGACGAGCTGTTCGAATTGTATAGGCATTGCCGCGCCTTCGTGTTCCCCTCGGTGATCGAGACTTTCGGCAATCCGCTGCTCGAGGCGATGGCGGTTGGGGCGCCGATCGCGTGCTCGCGCGAGGCGGCGATGCCGGAAGTGCTCGGCGACGCCGGCGTGCAGTTCGACCCGTGGGATCACGAGGACATTGCGCGCCAGATCGAGAAACTGCTCCGCGACGATGAGCTGAGCGCACGGCTCGGCGAATTGGCCCGCGAACGGGCGCGCGCCTTCGAATGGCGCGCTACGGCCGTCACCACGTTTTCCATTCTCAAGGCCGCCGCCGGTTCACGATCGGCGGGACCGAGAAACGTTCAATGAGTTTATCCGTCCTGATCGTGACATTGCCGCCGTTGACGGGGGGCGTGCCGGCGAAGGCGCATATTCTCGCTTCCCATCTGCGGTCCCGCGGGCACCGCGTCACCGTCTCCCACTACGCCACGCTGAGGGACTATCCGGACCTGGTCGTCCCGAGCTGGCGGGCCCTGTCGGGGCGGCGGCCGCAGGCCCGTCACGGCCAATGCTTCGGCGATTTTCCGTGCGTCGCCGTGGGGTGCCGGTTCCCCGAGCTGGAATTCACCTATTACCGGATGACGCCCCGCTGGCGCGACCTCATCGACAAGCACGATCGTCACATCGCCGTTGGAGGCACCGTACTGGTGTCGTATCCATTGGCGATAGCGGGTGTTCCACACCTCGTTTGGTGCGCCAGCACGATGATCGACGACCGCATCGACCGCCGCCGATCGATGCCGTGGGTGCGCAAGTTTTTCGACCGTCTCGTCATCGGGCCCGTTCAACGCGCGATGGAAGAGGCGATCCTGAAGGGGGCTGCCCGGTTCATGGCGGTCAGTTCGCATGCGCTCGAGTCCCTGGTCGCCGCCGGCGGCGCGACGGCGCGGTTTTCGCGGGTTCCGATTCCCGTCGATCTCGACCGCTTCACGCCGCCGCGGGCGCCGCCCCGCCCCGGGGTCATCGGCTTCGCGGGACGAACCAGCGATCCCAGGAAAAACCTGCCGCTGCTGATCGCCGCGGTGAAACACCTCCGCGACCGCGGCGACGACGTGGTCTTGCGGCTGACCGGGGACCCGCCGCCGGCGTTGCAGGGGCTGGTCCGACGCTGCGGCATCGCCGACCACGTCACCTGGGCGGGGTGGCTGGCGCCGGACGGACTGGCGCGGTTCCTGCGCGAGCTCGACGTGTTCGTGATTCCGTCGTCGCACGAGGGGTTGAACCTCGCTGGACTCGAAGCGATGGCGTGCTCGGTGCCGGTGGTCTCGACCCGCTGCGGTGGGCCGCAGGATTACGTGGTCGACGGCGAGACCGGGGCGCTCGTCGCCTCCGAGCCCGCGGCCATGGCCGGCGCCATCGACGCCATCGTCGGCGCGCGGGAAACCCGGGATCGCATGGGACGAAACGCCCGCGCGCTGGTCGAGCGGAATTTCAGCCATGGCCGTTTCGAATCCGCGCTGGCGGACGCGTGGCAACAGACGTGGGGAGACCGGCCGTAGCGACCAAGCTTACATATCTCGTCTCGCACCCGATCCAATACCAGGCGCCGCTGTTGCGCCGCATCGGCATCGAGGAGGGGATCGACCTGCGGGTGGTTTTCGAGAGGAAACCCGCCGGTTCCACCTATTTCGATCCGGGATTCGGCGGCTCGGTCGCGTGGGACGTGCCGCTGACCGAGGGCTACGACAGCGTGGCGCTCGCCGACACCGACCTGCGGGCGGAGATCCGGCGCGCCGACGCGCTGTGGTTGCACGGATGGCAATCGTGGGCCATGCGACGGGCGCTTGCGCTGGCGGGCGGATTGCGGGTCCCGGTGCTGATGCGCGGCGAAAACTGCGACCTCGCCATGCCCGACGGGCGCGTCCCCAGGCGGTGGCTGAAGCGCCTGTACGTCGATTGGATCTTCCGCCGCTGCCGGGCGTTCCTCGCCATCGGCAGCGAGAACCAAAATTACTACCTGCGGCGCGGCGTGCCGCGGCAGCGCATCTTCTCCATGCCCTACGCGGTCGACAACGAGGCGTTCGCGCGCAAGGCGGAGCAGGCCCGCCCGCGCCGCGACGCGTTGAAGGCGAGCATCGGCATCGCGCCCGACCGGCGCGTCGTGCTTTATGTCGGGAAACTGTTGCGCCGCAAGCGCCCCGACGTGCTGGCGCGCGCCGTCGCGGGCGGCGATTGGCCGAACGGCAAGCCGGCACTGGTGTTCGTCGGCAGCGGCGAAATGGAGAACGAATTGCGCGCCGTGGCGCCGGACGCGACGTTTCTCGGCTTCAAGAATCAGGGCCACCTGCCGGCTCTCTACGACATGGCCGACGTGGTGGCGTTGCCGTCGGAGCGCGAACCGTGGGGGCTGGTGGTCAACGAGGCGATGGCGTGCGGCACGGCGGCGGTCGTCAGCGACCAGGTCGGCTGCGCGGCGGACCTGGTGAAGGATGGCTGCGGGGTGGTGGTGCCGGCCGGAGACGCGGCGGCGCTGGCGCGCGGAATCGCCCGCTGCCTCGACGACGCCGACGCCATGGGCAAGGCTGCCGCCGCCCGCATCCGGGGCTGGAGCTTCGCCGAGGACGTCGAAGGATTGAAACGGGCGATCGAATTTGCGCGGGCGGGCGATGACGGAAAAGCTTGAATGGAAATCGCCGCCCAGGATCGTGGCGGCCGGCCAGACCTTCGAGGCGTCGCGCACCGTGCAGCGGCTGGCGGCGATGCGTGCTCTCGGCTGCGCGGTCGAATGCGTGCCGACGACGCCGGCGGGGGTCGATTACGAAACGCACCCGTCGTTCCTGCAACGGCTGCGTCACCGCCTGCGCCAGCCGGGGGACCCGGCGGCGGCCAACGCGGCGATCGTCCGGGCGGTCGAACGCGGCGCCGACGTGCTTTGGCTGGACGCCGCCGACATGGTGCGGCCGGCGAGCCTGCGCGCGGCGAAGCGGATCAACGGCTCGCTGTCGGTGGTTTGGTATTGCGAGGACGACATGATGAACCCGCGTCTGCGGACGCGCTGGTTTCAGGCTTGCCTGCCGCTGTTCGACCTGTGCGCGACGACCAAGTCGTTCAACGCCGGACCGGCGGAGCTGCCGGCGTTGGGGGCGAGGCGGGTGTTGTTCGTCAACAACAGCTTCGATCCGGCGGTGCACCGCGCGATCGCCGTCGACGCCGACGCCCGCGTCCGGTTCGGCTCGCCGGTCAGCTTCATCGGCACGTTCGAGAGGCCGCGCGCCGAGAGCCTGCTGCATCTGGCAGGGCGTGGCATCGCCGTCCGCGTGTGGGGGAACGGCTGGGCGGACTGGGTCGGCCGGCACGCCAATCTGAAGGTCGAAAACAGACCCGTCTACAACGACGATTTCGCCCGCGTCGTCGCCGCCAGCGCCATCAATCTCGGCTTCCTGCGCAAGTCCAACCGCGATCTGCAGACCTGCCGGTCGGTGGAAATTCCCGCCTGCGCGGGCTTCATGGCCCACGAGCGGAACGACGAGATCATGGCGCTCTTTCGCGACCGGCGGGAAGCGGTGTATTGGTCCTCGGACGACGAGCTGGCCCGGGTGTGCGCCGATTGGCTGAACCGCGATACGGAACGCGGCCGGATCGCGAAAGCCGCCCAGGAGCGCGCGTTCGCCCTCGAGCTGACCCATCGGGCCAACGTCGCGCGCATTCTCAATGCCTTGCTCGAACGGCGCCCGGAAGGCAGGCCATGAAGGTCCTCGTCAACTCGATATCGGCGAAGAAGGGCGGCATCATCACCTATACGAGGAACCTCATGCGGTCCCTCGTCAAACGCAACGTCGACGTGACCTTCGCCCTGTCCGAGACGGCGCCGCTGGAAGCCGACGCCCCGGTGATCTCGTTTTCGGTCGACCGGATCTCGCCGATACGGCGCGCCATTTGGGAACAGACCAAATGGCGGCAAATCGTCCGCCGCCACAAGCCGGACATCCTGTACTCGTCGGCCAATTTCGGCGTGCTGGCGCCTCCGGTTCCGCAAGTTCTCCTGGTGCGCGAAGGCGGCCAATTCGATCCCTACTACCTCACCACCGTCGCGCCGCGTCTCGGCGTCGGCTCCATATTCCAGCGCATCGCCCGGCGCAAGCTGATCATCGCCTCGGCCCGCTCGTCGCAACTGGTGATCACGCCGACGGAGACGATGAAGGACCTGCTGCTGGGATGGGCGGGCGACCTCGCGGGGCGGGTGCGGTCGAACCCCTACGGGACGGTGCCCAACCTGTTCCGGCCGACACCCCATTCGCGGCGGTGGCGGGAGGATGGCGTACTGCGCCTGATCTTCGTCTCCGCCTACTATCCCCACAAGCAGCCGGGATTGATCGCGGAAGCCATGGTGCGACTCGCCGACCAGGGTATTCCCTGCCATCTCACCTTGACCATGAGCCTCGATGAGATCGCGGAATCCTCCGGCTGCCTGCAAGACCATTTCCTTCTGACCAAAGGCATCGAGCGGGGGCAGGTGACGATGGCCGGGGAAATTCCTTACGAGGAGCTCCCCGAGGTCTACAGGCGCCACGATCTCTTCGTGTTCCCGTCGTTGTCCGAGACATTCGGCCATCCGTTGACCGAGGCGATGAGTACCGGCACGCCCATCGTTGCCGCGGACACCGCCGTCCACAGGGAAGTCTGCAAGGACGCCGCGGTTTATCATTCGCCGCTGTCGTCGTCGGATCTGGCGCACCAGATTCGGCGGCTCGACTCCGACGAGCGGCTGCGCCGGGCCAATGTCGAGAAAGGCCTGGGGTACGTCGGCGCCGATTATCCGTGGGAGGCCCACGTCGACCGCCTGCTCGATTCGTTCGAGCAGGTGATGGCCAAGTGCTGACTTCGCAGCTCCCTGACGTCAACGGACGCCGCGTTCGTGCTTGTTGAGCAGCAACAGCACGAACAGGAACGCCAGGACATACGCCGTCGACAGGCCGATCGCCAGGGACACGCCGGCGCCGAGCCAGCCGGCGAAGCCGGCCGCCGCCGGCACCAGCAGCCCGGCGTACTGGACGACCCGGCCGGCGAGAACCTTCGCCGCTTGCCGGGTCGCCAGGCAGTAGGACTTGAGCGTCTCGAACAGGCTGAAGAACGCGACCATGCCGCACATGGCGGCAAACAAGTCGGCGGCCCCCGCCCAGCGTTCGCCGAACAGCCACGGCACCACCGGGTCGGCGAACAGCGCCGTCAGGATGCCCGCCAGCGCCAACGGCGCGGCGATCGTCCGCAACAGCCGATTGCGCCCGCGCACCCGCTCCAACGGATTCTCGGTGCGCCCGAACCAGTTGACCATGATCCGGTTGACGACCGGAGCCAGCAACTGCTGCGGCACCACCGCCAGCCGTTGCGCCTGGAAGAACAACCCGGCGGCGGCGTCGCCGTCGAGCCACCCGGCGAGCAGGATGGTCCAGCGCTGGAAGCTGCCTTCCAGCACGCTGTCGAGCCAGACGCCGCGCGCCTCCCTGAACAGGTGTCGCCAGTCGGCGACGGTGAGCAGCCTGACCGGGCGCACGGTCAAGCCGCCGACGGCGGCAAGGCCGCCGACGCCAAGTAACGAGATCACCGCTTCGCGGATGAACAACACCACCCATCCGGCGCCGAGCAGCGTCAACGCCAGCGCCGTCAGATGGCCGCCCAGGGCGGCGCCGGTCTCGACCAACGCCAGCTTGCGATAGGCCATGGCGCGCTCGTAGAAAGTCTTGTTGAGATCGGTCCAATGACGCACGCCGACTGCCGCCACCAGCACGGTTTCCCAGAGTCCAAGGCCGCCGGTCGCGGCGAGCCAGGCGAGGATAATCAGCGTCGCCGCCAGGGCCTCGATGGTGATGGCGGAAAAGTAAAGGTCCCTGGCACGCTCATCGTAGTCCGCGTCGCCGAGCCGGATGATCAGCACGTTGACGCGCAGCGACATCACCCAGAAGACGACCGACGCCCCGGCCAGGATGACCGCGAAACGGCCGAACTCCTCGGGCACGATGTAGCGAACCAGCACCAGGTTGACGGCAAACGCCACCAGCGCCTGCACGGCGTTGCCGATCACCAGGATCGCGCCGCCGACTTTCAGGTTATTGGAATCGATCCTCGCCATGGCAGACCAAACGGCCGTTGCGGTTGCGGTCGTCGCCGCTCACCACGGCGCGACGTCGCGCCGCGTCAGTTCCGCGAACAGCCCGCGTCGATGGGCGGGGACGCAGAAAGCGTTGCCGACGAACTCGGAATACGCCGTTTCGCTCGCCGGATGCAATCGGTATCGAACCAGAAGGCCCGATGCGGGCCTGCAGAAGTGGAAATCGTAGTCGTCGGGGAACGCGGCGGCGAAGGCGGCGAAGGCGCCGAAATGGGCCTTCCCCGTTTCGCTGAGCTCAACCATCATCAGCGGCCGCGTTCGGGCCAGCTCGTGCTTCAAGCCGCCGATGGCGTACTTCTCGAATCCCTCGACGTCCATCTTGACGATGTCGATCCGGTCGATGCCGTTGGCGGGGAAGTAATCGTCGCCGCGCACCACGGACACCATGACCGGGTTCGACGACGGGTTGCGGTTCGCCTCTCGCAGCAACGACGCCTCGGCGTGGGCGGGACCGAGATATAGCGGCAGGCTCCCGGTACTCGGGCCGAGCCCGCAACGGTGGAGGACAACGTTGGCGACGGCATTGACCGAAAGCTTTTCCTCGATCAGCGGCCACATCGCCGGATTGGGCTCGAAGGCATGCACGGCGCCAGCGTGGGCGGCCATCAACAGGGCGTGATGTCCGACGTTGGCGCCGACGTCGACGAACACCGCGCCCGCAATCCGGTCGGCCATCGACGCCAGCAGGCCGGTTTCGAAGGGCTCGTAAGCGCCGTAAAACAAGACGCTCCAATCGACGATGCTGTCGGCGTAAGCCGGGTAAACGAACCTGTCGAACGGAACGTGGAACGGAAAGTGGCGCTGGATATCGGGGTCGAACAGCGCCCGCAAAAGCCGCTCGAAGCCGCGCACGCGTACCCTGGTCCCGACCCCCCGCAACGCTCGGGCGAGGAATAGCGTGTTACCGTTGATTTGCAGCAATATGGGCTTGCCCCATTGATCGGACACGTTTCTAATTTAAAATCCGGCGCGGCCGAACGCGTCGTCGTGCGGAGGCGGATCGTAGCGTAAGCCGGTGGGGTGGGACGGGCAATACGATTCCCGACACGCCGCGATCGAGGGAATGTCCATCATCTTGACAGCGCCACGCACACCCGCGGCACCTTCCGGCGATCGGCCGTCGTCGCGGCCCGGTGACGACAGCAAATGCGAGAGCAAACAATAGTGTGCGGGATCGCGGGCATCGCCGGCTTGACGCGGGTCAACACCGAGGCCGTGCGCGCGATGAACGCGCTGATGGCCCATCGCGGTCCCGACGGCGACGGCATCTGGCAGGCCGACGACGGACGGTTGTGCCTCGGCAACCGCCGGCTGGCGGTGCTCGATCTTTCCAAGAAGGCGAGCCAGCCGATGCGCAGCGCCGACGGCGCCTATACCATCACCTACAACGGCGAACTCTATAACTACCTGGAACTGAAACGCAGGCTTCAAGAGCAGGGCGTTGCGTTTCGTACCGCCGGCGATACCGAAGTGGTGATCGAGGCCTACCGCCGTTGGGGCGAGGCGTGCCTCGATGAATTCAATGGCATGTTCGCGTTCGCCCTGTTCGATGCCCGCCGCAAGATTTTGTTCTGCGCCCGCGACCGCTTCGGCGAAAAGCCGTTGCTGTTCGTCGAGCGGCCCGGCGTGTTCGCGTTCGCCTCCGAGTACAAGGCGCTGTTCGCGCTTGCCGGCGTCGGCGTCGACGTCGACGGCGGCGGGCTTTTCCGGTTCCTGCGCGACCCATCGCGCGGCTTGGATCATCGAAGGGAGACCGTATTTCGCGGCGTCAACCAGCTATTGCCGGCGGAGAAGCTGGTGTTGACTCTCGGCGACCTCACGTGGAAGGCCGAACGCTACTGGTCCGGCGCGGCGCCCGCGGAGGGTGATCGAATTGCGGAAGCCGACGCGGTCGCGCGCTTTCGCGAGCTGCTCACCGACGCCGTGCGGATAAGACTGCGCAGCGACGTGCCGGTGGGCTCGTGCCTGTCGGGAGGCCTCGATTCCAGCGCCATAACCTGTGTCGCCCGGCGACTGGCGGGCGACGACCGGCCCTATCATGCGTTCACCGGACGCTTTCCGGACAGCGCCGCCGACGAGGGGCGCTGGGCCGCCGAGGTGGTCGCGGCGACGAAAGCCACCCAGCATGAAACTTTTCCGAGCCCCGACCGCTTTGTCGCCGAGGCGCAGCGGTTCGTATGGTTCAACGAGCTGCCGGTCGACAGTGCCAGCCAATACGCGCAGTGGTGCGTGTTCAAGCTGGCGGCGGACAGTGGCGTCACGGTGCTGCTCGACGGGCAGGGGGCCGACGAAGTGCTGGGCGGCTACGAGCAGTATTTCGCCGCTTACATGCGGTCGCGACGCCGGCTGGTCGGCACCGGCGAAGCGGACGCGGAGGAACGGGCGATCCGCGATCGCTATCCGCTGGCGTTCTCGACCGCCGACCAGGACTGGAAACGGCGGGCGCCGTCGCGGCTGCGGCGCATGGCGGCGCGGGTCGCGGGGCGGGGCAGCGACCTGCTGTTCGGCGCCAAGGCGGATTTCGCCGCCGAGGTCGATTCGACGCTCGACGACGGCGCCGACGAAACCCTGCATCAGGCGTTGCGCCGCGACGCCTGCAGCGGGTTCCTGACCAGCCTGTTGCGCTACGGCGACCGCAACTCCATGGCCCACTCGCGCGAGGTGCGGCTGCCGTTCTGCGACCATCGCATCGCCGAGTTCGTATTCGGCCTGCCGGAACGGCTGATCATGGGCAACGCCGAGACCAAGCATCTGCTGCGCGAGGCGATGCGCGGCATCCTTCCCGAAGCCGTCAGGACGCGCTGGAACAAGCAGGGATTCCTGCCGCCGCAGGCGCAATGGTTCCGCGACGGACTCGGCGGCTTGGCGCAGGAGATCTTCGACAACCCGACATTCGCCGCCAGCCCGATGTGGGACGCCGCATGGTGGCGACGCGCCCTGCGGCGATTGCGCGACGGCGACGACGCCATCGCCGTGCAGGTGTGGAAACCGGTGATCGCCGAGCTGTGGCAGAGACATTTCGTGGCACCCATGATCAGCCAGCCGCGGGTGGCGCCGCTGGCGGCCGGCGGCCGCTGAGCCATGCGCGCCGTGTTCGTCAACCAGTGCCATCCGGAGACGCCGCACGTCTGCGCCGTCCGGCTGCGCGGCTTCGCGCGCGCGCTGGCGGCCAAGGGGCATCGGGTGGTGCTGCTGACCGAATGCCTCGCCGGCGCGGCGGCCGCGACCGACCCGCGCGACTTGGCCGACCGGCTCGCCGGCCATCGCTGGGAGGAGGCGTTCCACGTCGGCTGCCTGCCGGCGGCGGCGCCGTTGCTCGGGCGCCTGCACGACGGCCGCCTGCCGTGGGGCCTGCGCCAGGCGACGGTAGCCGCAAGCTTCGTGTTCGCGGGCGGCGTGTTCGCCCACTGGCGGCGCGCCACCCGGCCGGCGGTCGCCGCCCTGACGCGGGCGTTCCGGCCGGAGGTCGTGTGGGGATCGTTCGGCGTCACCGACGCCTGGAACATCGCCCGCGACCTCGCCGGCGCGGCCAAATGTCCGTGGATCGCCGACCTCAAGGACAACTGGGACAATTTCGTTCCGCTCGGGCTCCGCCAACTGCTGCCCGGCCGCTACCGCGACGCCGCGCACATGACGGCGCTGTCCGACGCCCATGCCGGCATTGGCCGCGCCCGCTTCGGCCTCGACACGACGACGGTGTACAGTGGATTCCCGCTCGACTCCCTTCAACGGCCGGTCGTGGACCCAAATGATGGGGTGTTCCGCATCGTCAGCGCCGGCAGCATCTACGACGGCGAGGCGTTCAAGTTATTGGTCGCCGGCATCGGCGGATGGCTCGCAAAACGCGCCGCGGCGACGCCGGTCGAGTTCCACTACCGCGGCGGCGACCGGGAGCGGGTGGCGGCTCTGGCGGCGCCGCTCGCCGGACGGTGCGCGGTGGACGCGCTGCCGTTCGTCGCTGCCGAAGAGCTGCAAGCGCTGCAGCGCCGGGCGGCGGTCAACGTCTATCCGCGCTACGCGCCGATGCTGTTCCATCACAAATTCGTCGAGTGTCTCGCGACCGGCCGGCCGATCATCTGCGTGCCGGGCGAGACGGCGGAATGCCGGCGCATTGCCGAGGAAACCGGAACCGCCTTGTACTCGTGCGACGGCGGCGACGAGGTCGAAAACGCCCTGGGCGCCATCGCCGGCCGGCGAATGCCGCCAGTCGACGCAGGCCGCCTGGCGCGATATTCGTGGGAGCGGCAGGCCGACGTTTTGGCCGGCGTATTCGCCGCCGCTTGCGATCGCGGCGCCAAGGCACGCGCCTGACGGGTTCGGCCGGAGCCAACGACCGCCATGGACGTGAAACTTCTCGACTGGCTGGCCTGTCCCGAATGCGGGGAGGGTCTGACGCTGACCGCACCGCTGCCCGCCGGAGCCGGGGAGGTCGACGAGGGCCGGCTCGCTTGCGGCGGTTGCCCGGCCGAATATCCGATCCGCGCCGGAATTCCGCGCTTCGCCGGCGACCAGGAGCGGGATTTCGAGAACTTCGCTTACGAGTGGAGACGTTGGGGACAGGTGCAGATCGACCGTCTCGCCGGGCACCGGTTGAGCGAGGGCCGGCTGTTCGCCGAAACCGGCTGGGCGCGGGAGTGGTTCGCCGGCAAGCTGGTCATGGACGTCGGCTGCGGCGCTGGCCGGTTCGCCGACGTCGCCGTCGGCTTGGGGGCCGAGGTGATCGCCCTCGACATCAGCGGCGCCGTCGACGCCTGCCGCGTCAATCTTGCCCCCTGGGGAAACAAGGTCCACTGCATCCAGGCGTCGCTGTTCGCGCTGCCGTTGAAGAAGGATATCGCCGACGGCGCGTTCAGCCTCGGCGTCATCCAGCACACGCCGGTGCCGGAACGGGCAGTGGCGTCGATCATCGCGCACCTGAAGCCCGGCGGCCGGCTGGCGGTCAATTTCTACGAACGCAACTGGTGGCCGCTGCTGCAGCCGATCAAATACGCCCTGCGGCTGTTCACGCCGCGCCTGAAGCCGGCGAGGCTGCTGGCGCTGTGCCGGGCGCTGGTGGCGGCATTGTTCCCGATTTCTCGCGCGCTCGGCGGCATCCGCAAGGTGCGCCTGCTCAACGTCATGCTGCCGATCTGCGCCGTCCACGATCCGGCGCTGACCAGGGACCAGCAATACGCCTGGACCCTGCTCGACACCTTCGACTGGTACGGGCCGAAGTACGAGCTCAGACAGAGCCACAGACGGCTGGGCACGCTCCTGCGCGAGTTGGCGATGAGCGACGTCAGGACGCGCCCCGGCGTCATTCAGGCGACCAAGCCATCGGCGCGTTGATCGCGCCAATATCCGCCGACGCCGCTACTGGGTGAAGGTCACGCCCGCGGCGCCCGCCTTCGCCTGGCCGCCGCTCACACCGCCAGATACTTGCGCACGGTGTCGTCGTCCTCCAGCAGCCCCTCCATGGCGCCGTGGTGGCGGATGATGCCGTTCTCGACGATGTAGGCGTAATCGGCGAGTCGGCGAGCGAATTTGAGGTTCTGGTCGGCGATCAGGATGGTCGTGCCCTCGGCGCCGACCTTCTGGATCGCCTCGACCAGGCCGCGCAGGATCAGCGGGCTCAGGCCCTCGGACGGCTCGTCGAGCATGAGCAGCTTCGGGTTTCCCATTAGCGCCCGGCCGATGGCCAGCATCTTCTGCTCGCCGCCGCTGAGGACGGCGCCCCGGCGGGTGCGGTATTCGCTGAGCGGCGGGAACAGCGCGTACACCGTGCGCAGGTTCCAGTAGCCGCCGTCGCCGCGCCGGCTGTGGCGCGCCGCCAGCGCCAGGTTTCTCTCGACGCTGAGGTCGGGGAAGATGCGCCGGTCGTCCGGCACGTAGCCGATGCCCAGCCGCGCGATCTCGAACGTCGGCATGCCGCGCAGCTCGACGCCGTCGAAGCCGATGCGGCCGGACGGCACCGCCACCAGCCCCATGACGCTGCGCAGCGTCGTCGTCTTGCCGGCGCCGTTGCGGCCCAACAGCGCCACCACCCGGCCGCGCTCGACCTTGAGCGACACGCCCTGCAGTACGCGGCTGAAGCCGTAGACGGCGACCACGCCCTCCAAGGCCAGGATCGTCTCAGGCACCGACTTCCTCCCCGAGGTAGATTTCCTTGACCCGGGCGTCGTTGCGGATGGCGTCGGGATTGCCTTCGGTGAGAACGTTTCCCTGGTGCATGACGATCACCCGGTCGGACAGCGCGAATACCACGTCCATGTCGTGCTCGACGATGACGAACGTCACGTCGCGCATCTTGGTCAACTTGCGGACCAGCTCCTGCACCTGGGCGCGCTCGCCCGGGTTCATGCCCGAGCACGGCTCGTCGAGGAAGCAAAGGCGCGGCCGGCAGGCGATCGCCATGCCGATCTCCAACAAACGTTGGTCGCCATGGGGCAGCGCCTTGGCGCGCACGTCGCGCGCCTTGCCGAGGCCGATGTCGGCGAGCAGGCTTTCCACCTCGCCGCGCACGTCCGGGTCGCGATCCGGGCGCGCGAATGGGCGCCCGGCGCGGCCCAGGCGCGCCAGCACCGGCAATTGCAGGTTCTCGGCCACCGTCATCTGCTGGAAGACATTGGTGATCTGGAACGAGCGGCTGACCCCGAGTCGCACCCGCTGGTGCGGCGCCAGCCCGGTGATCTCGGTGCCGTCAAAGTCGAGGCGGCCGGAATCGCAGGGCAGCTTGCCGGTGAACAGGTTGATCAGCGTCGTCTTGCCGGCGCCGTTGGGGCCGATGATCGACGTCAGCACGCCTTTCTCCAGCGTCATCTCGACGTCGTTGACGGCGACGAACTCGCCGAACGTCTTGCGCACGCCCCATGCCTGGAACAGGGCGTTCATCGCCGTTCTCCGGTGTCGTTGCGCCGTCGCGCCAACAACGGCAGCAGGTGGCGCTGGACGACGCTGACCACGCCGCCGCGGAACCCGAGCACCAGGGCGACCACGATGATGCCGAGCGTCATCATCCAGTAGCCGGTGAAGATGACGACGATTTCCTTGATGATGTAGAACAGGAACGCGCCGACGATCGGACCGGCGAAGGTGAAGGCGCCGCCGAGCAGGGTGGCGATCACCGGCTCGGCCGAAAACGTCCAGTTGGCGATCGCCGGCGACGCCGACCGGCCGAGGGGGACCATCAGCGCGCCCGCCAGCCCGGAGGCGAGGCCGGCGATGGTGAAGGCGATCAGGCGATATTTCCTGACCGAAAGGCCGCTGAAGGTGACCCGGCTTTCGCTGTCGCGGATGCTCTGCAGCGTCAGCCCGAGTGGCGACCGCACCACCCGCCAGATGGCGTAAATCCCGAGCGACACCAGCACCAGGACGAAGTAGTAGTAACGGTCGAGATCGGCCATGTCGACGGAGAGCACGCCGGGAATCTCCAGCGGTGCCCGCGGCACGCCGACCAGGCCGTCGTCGCCGCCGGTGACAGACCGCCACTTCCAGATGATCGAGTGGACCATCATGCCGAACGCCAGCGTCAGCATGGCGAAATAGATCTCGGTGTGGCGGACGCACAGGAATCCGATAATCAGCGCCGCAACCCCGGCGGCAAGCAGGCCGCCGACGATTCCCAGCAGCAGGGACGGCACCGCCAGCAGGATCTTGGCGCACACGTAGCCGCCGATGGCGAAGTAAGCGGCCTGGCCGAACGACAGCAGCCCGGTGAACGAGAACAGCAGATTGAAGCCGACCGCGAACAGCGCCAGGATCAGCATGTTGGCGGTCAGCCAGATGACGTAGTCCCCGAACAGCGGGATCGCCAGCAGCGCGACGGCGAGCGCCGCCCCGGCGGCGAGCGCGAGCCGGGTTTCCAGCCGGGTCTTGGTCAGCGTCGTCCAGCCGTCCATCGCTCAGCGTCCTCCCAGCAGTCCCTTCGGCCTGAACAGCAACACCAGGGCCATGATGAGATAGGTCATGAACAGGTCGGCGTCGGGGAACAGCAGCACCCCATAGGCTTTCATCAGGCCGATGATCAGCGCGCCGACGAACGCGCCCGGCAGGTTGCCGAGCCCGCCGATGACGGTGACGATGAACACGTCGATGATCACCGAGGTGCCGATGCCGGGCGTCATCGCGCGCACCGGCGTGCCGAGCGCGCCGCTGAACGCCGCCAGCATGGCGGCGAACGAGAACACGACGGTGAACAGGCGCGGAATGTTGACGCCGAGCGCGCCCGCCATCTCGCGGTCGGAGGCCGAAGCGCGCACCGTTTCGCCCCAGCTCGTCTTGTCGAGCAGGAGCCACAGCAGCGCGCTGGCGGCGATGCCGACGAAGATGACGAACAGGTTATAGACCGGGAACGGACGGCCGACGATGCGGACGGTCGAATCGAACACCTCGGGCATCGGCGGGATCAGGGGAATGCCGCCCCAGAAGATCCGCGCGGCGTCGGCGAAGATGAGCACGAACCCGAACGTCAGCAGAATTTGATAGGCGAGGTCGAGGTGGTAGATGTAGCGCAGGAAGAACCGCTCCATGATCGAGCCGATGGCGGCGCCGCTCAACGCCGCCAGCAGCAGCGACAGCCAGAAGTTGATCTCCAGCGTCAAGTAGTACGTGAAGGCGAAATAGCCGCCCAGCATGTACAGGCTGCCATGGGCGAAGTTGACGACGCCGAGGACGCCGAAGGCGATGGTGAGGCCGGCGGCGAGCAGCCACAGGTACATGGCGAGGCTGACGCCGATCAGCCCCTGGTAGACGAGCGCGTCGAAGGTCATGACCGGGCGTTCCCGCGGCGAGCGACGGCAAAGAGAATGTCATCCGCGGCCGGATGACATCCCCTTCGCCAAGTCGGTTTCGGTCGCCTCAACTGAACGGCGGTTTGCGGAAGTAATCCGCCGCCGGGAACACCTTGAGGTCGGTCAGGTGCGCGATTGGCGCCACGGCCTTGTTGTAGGCGACCCGTCCGGCCGGCACGTTATAGACGGCCTGATGGTCCTCCGGCCGGTAGTAGCGCTTGCCGGCCGGCGTCGAAATCTCGAGGCCTTCCAGGGCCTTGATGACGTCGGCCGTCTTGACGGAGCCGGCCTTCTCGACCGCCGCCTTCAACGCGAACACCGCCGAGTAGGTGCATTCCGCCGAGTAGTTCGGCAGGCGCCCCCAGCGCTCGTTGAAGCGGGCGACGAAGCCCTTGTTCTCCGGCGTGTCCGGCCAATTCCAGATGTAGCGGGCGGTGGCCCACAGTTTGTTCTTGAACTTGCCCTGCGCGACGTCGCGGGAGATGCCCTCCATCACGTCGACCGAGCCGCCCATGCACTGCCACCAGGCCTTGATGTCGTTGAAGACGCCGAGGGTCGTCGCCTGGCGCAGCATCAGCACCGCCTCGCCCGCCCACGGGGTGGCGAAGATCAGGTCCGGCTTCTTGGCCGCCAGCGCGCTGATGTGCGGCGTGAAATCGGCGGTGAAGAACGGCGCCCAGGTCTCGCCGACGATCTCGATGTCGGGGCGGTGTTTCTTCAGCGTGCTGTGGAACATCGCCCACGACGTGCGCCCATACTCGTAGTCGGCGCCGAGGTTGGCGATGCGCTTGATGTCCTTGTCGTCCTTGAACACCAGCGCCGGCAGGATGGCATCCTGGTAAACCGGCACGCTGCCGCGGAAGATGTGCTTGATGCCTTTCTTGAAGACCAGGTCCTCGTTGAGTTTTTCGGTTGCCGCGTGGGTGAAGATCTGGATCAGGTCGAGCTCGGGCAACACCGGGCCGAGCGCCAGGCAGATGCCGCTCGAGTCCGTGCCGACCATGAAATTGACGCCTTGCTCCTTGAAGTAACGGGCGTTCTTCAGGGCGACTTCGTTGTTGAGCTCGTCGTCCCGGTACAGGATCTCGACTTTCTGGCCCTTGATGCCGCCCTTGGCATTGATCTCCTCGGCGGCGAACCGGGCGCCCATCTGGATTTGGCGGCCGTAATCGGCATGCGAGCCCGACGAGACGCCCTGGGCGCCGATCTTGATGGTGGCCTGAGCGTGCGCCCGCCCGAGGCCGATGAACGGCGCCGCAAGCGCGGCACCTCCAGCGGCCGTCGCTTTCAGGAACCGCCGCCGGTTTAACTCGTATTTGCCAGCCATGATTTCCCTCCCTGCTGGATCGCGACCGCCGGCGGAGCCGCGCCGCGGGCGCCAACCGGCGCGTCGCGGCTGCTTCACCGTTGCGTCGCCCCGGCGAATCGCTTCGCCGGTGACTTTCGAATTGGTAGGTTTTTGTTAGATAGATATTGGCGGAAACCGTAGCATCGCGCCCGGCTGGGGGTCAACGGCAACCATGCGTTGAGGGATCGAGCCGCTGGCGGGCTGCGGCGCCGGCCGTGGCGGCGGGGGTATTACTCGGCGGCCTCCTTTTGCTCGATCTTGGCGGCCGCGGCGGCGGCGATGCGGCGGCCCTCGGTGGCGCCGGCGACCAGCGCCAGCAGCGGCGGGATGATCAGCAGCGTCAGCACCGCCGACAGGCTCAAGCCGCCAATCACCACCGAGCCGAGGCCGCGATAGAGCTCGGAGCCGGCGCCCGGGAACAGCACCAGCGGCAACATGCCGAACACGGTCGTCAGCGTCGACATGAAGATCGGACGGATGCGGTTGCGGGTGGCCTCGATGATCGAGTCCTCGATGGTCATTCGTTCGTCGCGGAAATGGATCAGGGTCTGGTGGACGATCAGGATGGCGTTGTTGACGACGGTACCGATCAGGATCACGAATCCGAGCAACGTCAGCATGTCGAGGGTCTGGAACGTCATGGTGTTGAGCAGACCGAGTCCGAGCACCCCGCCGGCGGTCGCCAGCGGCACCGAGAACATGATGACCAGCGGATAGATGAAGCTCTCGAACAGGATCGCCATCACCAGGTAGACGATGACGAGCGCCAACACCAGGTCCCATTGCATGTGGGTCCAGGTCTGCGCCAGCTTGTCGGCGGTGCCGCCGATGTAAAACTTGATGTCGGGACTTAGGCCGCCGGCGATCAGCGCGCCGATGATCTTGGCGCGGACGGTATCGATGGCGACCTCGAGCGGCATGTCCTCCGGCGGCCGAATGTCGAGGGTGACGGTGCGCTGGCGCTCGAAGTGGCGGATTTCCGTCGGCCCCGTGGTCACCTCGACCCGGCCAAGCGACGACACCGGCACGATCACTCCGTCGCGGGTGACCACCGGCAGGCTTGCGATGCCCTGGGTGTGGGTGACGCTGCGCTCCGGACCGACGAGGCTGAGGTCCATGCGCCGGCTGTCGACGGTGATCTCGACCACTCGCAGGCCGTCGTTGAAGGTATCGAGCGTGTCGCCGAACTCGCGCGCGGTGACGCCGTTGTCGGCGAGCTTGACCCGGTCCGGCGTCACCCGCACCTCGGGCGAGCCGAGCTCGAGGCCCGGCCGCGGCCGCACCTGAGTTCCGGCGGCGCGCGGCATGGCGCCCTCGAGCAGTCCGACCGCCTGCACGGCGACGCCGAGAATCTCCTCCAGCTTGGGACCGGAGATGTTCAGCTCGACCGTCCGCGAGCCTGAAAGGCCGCGTCCGAACAGCGAGCGCAGGCTGACGAATCCGAAGGTGCCGGGCTCGCGGAATGCCGGCCCGCGCAGCACCGGGATCAGCTCCTTGACCCGCTCCGGCTCCTCGCTGGCGGCGCCGATGAAGGTGCGGTCGGAGCGGGCGACGAAGAAGAACCGCTGCATCTTCGGCGGCCCGCCGGGCTCCGACTTCGGCCCGGTCTCCGATGACCACAGATGCTTGATTTCGCCCTCCATGCGCTGGGCGATGGCGGTGGTGGTGGCGAGGTTGTAGCCGGGCGGCGGTTGGATGACGCCGAACACCAAGTTGCGGTTGCCCTCCGGCAGGTAGTCGAGCTTTGGCAGCAGCGCCCAGGTGGCGACCGCGGAGACGCCGCAGACGGCGGCGACGATCGAGATCGACAGCTTGCGATTGACGATCACCCGGCGGGTGAACGTGACGATGAAGTCGACGAAGGCGCTTGCCAAGTCGTCGAGGACGGGAATTCGCCTGGCGCCGCCGGACGCGCCGGCGACCTGGGTGTCCGACAGCAGCCGGCGGGCGAGGGCTGGGATCACCGTAATCGACACCACCAGCGACAACAGCACCGCCACCGAGATCGCCACCGCGATATCGCGGAACAGCTGTCCCACCTCGAGCTGCATGATCAGGACCGGGATGAACACCAAAACCGTCGTCACCGCCGACGCCAGGATGGCGCCCCACACCTGGCGGGCGCCCAGGTAGGCGGCGTCGAACCGGCGGCTGCCCATCTGCCGGTGGCGGTAGATGTTCTCCAGCACGACGATGGCGGCGTCGACCACCATGCCGACGGCGAATGCCATGCCGGCCAGCGAGATGACGTTGATCGAGCGGCCGAGCGCCGTCATCGCCACGAACGAGCCGACGATCGACACCGGGATCGCCAGCGACACCACCAGCGTGGCGCCGACGGAGCGCAGGAACAGCATCAGAATGATCGCCGCCAGCGTGCCGCCGACATAGATGTTCTGTTGCACGAGTTGGATGGCGGATTTGATATAGACGGTTTCGTCGTAGACCATGTTGAGCCGCAGGCCTGCCTCGGGCAGCGCCCGCTTGTTGAGGTCGTCGATGACGCTCTTGATGCCTTCCATCACCTCGATGACGTTGGCGCCGGTTTCGCGCACCGCGTTCAGCGCGATGGCGCCGTTGCCCTGCATGCGGATGCGGTGCCGGGGCGTCTTGTAGCCGAACCGAACTTCGGCCAAGTCGCCAACCGTCACCCGCGAAACGCGGCCGCTCTGCTGGTCGCGGGCCGAGCGCAACACCACCTCGCGCACCTTTTCGGGGGCGTCGAAGTCGCCCTCCATGCGCACCACGTAGCGACGCTTCCCCTCGTCGAGATCGCCGGCGGAGACCGAGGCGTTGGCCTGGCGCAGCACCGCGACGATCTCGGTGATGGTCATCTTGTAACGCGCCATCTTCTGCGGGTCGACGATCACCTGCAGTTCGCGCTCGCTGCCGCCGAAGATGTTGACGGAAGAGACGCCCGGCACCCGCTCCAGGCGGTCCTTGATGACGTCCTCGGCGAAGTCGTAATAGGTGTGGATCGGCGTCGTGTTGCCCTTCAACCGGGTCATCACCATCCAGGTGATCGGGTTGTCCTCGGAGCCGGAGGTCTTGAGCACCGGCTGGTCGACCTCCGTCGGATAGCCGTTCACACGGTCGAGCCGGTTGGCGACCAGCAACAGAGCCCGCGACATGTCGGTTCCGATGGCGAATTCGAGCGTCACCTGACCGCGGCCGTCCTGGGAAGAGCTATCGATCTGGGTCAGTCCCTCGATGCCGTTGAGCACGTCCTCTTGGCGGTTGACGATCTCGCGCTCGATCTCGGCCGGCGCCGCGCCGGGCCACGTGGTTTCGACCTCGATCACCGGGTTGCGGACGTCGGGCGTCAACTGGATCGGAATGGCCTTGAGGGCGACGATGCCCATCAGCGTCACCATCAGCACCAGCGAGACGACGGCGACCGGGCGTTCGATGGCGAGCTTGATGATGTTCATGCGTTATTATACCCGTTACGCCCGGTTCAGCCGGATTTGCCCGGGGCCGACGTGGTTTCGGCGTCCTGCTTGGCGCCGCCGTTCTTCGGCGCGGCCTCGAAGAGCACCTTCTGGCCGGGCCGCAGCCGTTCGTTGCCGCGCACCACCACCAGATCGCCAGCCTTCAGCCCGGACTTGACGACGAATCGATTGCCGACCGCGTCGCCGAGGATGACGTTGCGGGCCAGTGCCTCGCCGCCTTGGACCAGATAGACCAGCCGTCCGCCGTCGCGCGCCAGCACCGCGTCCTTGTGCACGGTGATCGCGTCCTCGGTGGTGGCGACCGGTATGTGGAGCGTCAAGCTCTGGCTGTCCGCGAGATTGCGGAGTCCCGCCGGTCGGTCGTCCGGATCGACCGGCACCTCCGGGATCAGGCGCGTGGTGCGGGTACGGTTCTGCGGATCTTCCGCCGGCACCACGGAGCGCACGCGCGCGGTGACTGCCGGCGCACCGGCGATCGATACGTCGACTTTGGTTCGCGGCGGCAGGCCGGCGACATATTGGGAAGGGATCTCGGCCTCGATCTCGAAGCCACTGTCGTCGACGATGACGACGAGCTGGTCGCCGATCTTCACGTAGACGCCGACCTCGACCATGCGCTTGGCGATCATGCCATCGAACGGCGCCCGGATGGCCGTATTGTCGAGGTTGGTCCTGGCCATGCCGAGGTTGGCCCGCGCGCTGGCCAGCCGGCCCGCCGCCTCCGCCGCCTCGCTCTCGGCGACCGCCACTTCCAGGCGCTTGTCCTCGAGCCGCGCCTGCGAAAAGGCGGCGGATTCCTTAAGCCGCTCCAGGCGGCTCAGCTCCTGGCGCCGGAGCGCGATCTTCGCCTTCTGGGTATTGACGATAGCCGCGAACTGATCGACCTCGGCTTGGCGCAGTTCGTGTTCCCATTTGTACTGGTCGGCGACCAGCACCGCGATAACGTCGCCCTTGCCGACCCGATCGCCGACGTCGGCGCGAATCTCCGCGATCGAACCCTCGACGCGGGCGGCAAGGCCGGTGATGCGGCCAACCAAGCGGCCGATCACCGGCACCGTCTGCTTCAACGGTTCCTTGACCACCGCATCGACCACAACCTGCATCGGCGGCGGCGCGGGCGGGGCCTTCTCGGCGGCGGAGGCGGGCGCTTGAGCGGCGCCGACAGCCATCGTCGCCGCGGCCAGAATCGCGGCGCCCAGGGTCCGGGTAACGGACCGCGTCGGCCATGAGTGCCGTGGCGTCATCGGCGTCTCCACGTCGTCCGGGGCCGCGGTCATCGGCCGGCCCGGGGAAAAAACTGGACTGGACCGTCCAGTCCAGACTAAAGTATCCGCGAATCCGGTTCAATGGATTTAATTGCAATTTTGCGCCTTTCTCCCCCGGCAGGGACACCACCATGGCCAAGGCGACCCCGGCGAAGGTGTTGGAATCGGCGCCCAACGGGGATGCGCCGAGCGGCAAGCGCGACGCCATCGTGGCGGCGGCGGCGCGGGTATTCCTGAGCGCCGGCTACGGCGCCGCCAGCATGGATGGTATTGCCGCCGCGGCCGGCGTCTCCAAGCAGACCGTGTACAGCCATTTCGGCGCCAAGGACGCGCTGTTCGAGGCTATCGTCGAGGCCAAGTGCGAGGAATTGATGGCGCCGGTGCAGTTGCCGACGGTTCCGGGTCAGCACCACGAAATGGCGCTCGGCGAATTGGCGCGTCGCTTTCTCGTCACCATATTTGCGTCGGCCAACATGGCGTTGTTCCGCGTCGTGGTGGCGGAAAGCGGCCGCTTTCCCGAGCTGGCGGAGGCCTTCTACCGGGCCGGCCCGGCGACGGCGGTTGACAACCTGGCCGGATACCTTGCCGAACTCGGCCGGGCGGGAGCGATTAGCGTCGCCGATCCGGCGGCGTCGGCAAAGCTGTTCTTTGCCATGCTGCGCGGCGATCTCTACCTACGCCGGTTGCTGGATTTGGCGCCGGAGCCGCCGACCGCCGAAATCGAGCCGCTGGTGCGCCAGGCTGTGGCGGCGTTCTTGGCCGCCCACGCGCCGGACCGGGCGTAAAAAACGCCATTGGCAATGGCCGCGCCCATCGACCAGAATGGCCGCCCGCCCGGAGGGGCGCGGGAACCATCTCGATAGCGAGGCAACGTGGTTTCAAGAGCGCGGTCGCTGCAAACGTTATCGGCAGCATTCATGTTCGCCGTCGCGGTGTGGTCGCCGGGCGTGCGCGATGCCGCCGCCGACATGGTCGGCCACGGCGGCATGGTACGCGCCGTTGACATGTCGCCCGACGGCAGGCTGGTGATAACCGCCAGCTTCGATTACACGGCGCGGCTGTGGAATTTCGGCGACCAGACGGAAATCGCCGTCCTCGACGCCCACGACGGGCCCGTCACCAACGTCGCCTTCCTGCCCGACAGCCGTCGCGCCATCACCACCAGCGACGATATGACGGCGATTGTTTGGGACATCGGCACCTTCAAGCCGGTGCGCCGATTGACCGGCCACGGCCACAAGGTCATGGGCGTCGCGGTATCGCGGGACGGCAAGCTCGCCGCCACCGGCAGTTGGGACAAGACGGTGCGCCTGTGGGACGTGGCGACCGGTCGACCGAGGCTGGTCATCGAGCACAATTCGCCGGTCAATTCGGTCGCCTTCGCCGACGGCGGCAAGCTGGTCGTCGCTGGCGACCACGACGGCAAGATCCGCGTCTGGGACTCTGGCACCGGCACCATCCGGGGCACCCTCGAAGGCCATCTGATGGGGATCACCCAGCTCAGCGTTTCGCCGGACGGCAAGCGGTTGCTGTCGGCCAGCATCGACCAGACCATGCGGCAGTGGGATTTGGCGACGATGAAGGAACTCGGCAAGCACGGCGAGCACGACGGCCAAGTCTATGCCGCCGCCTTCTCGCCCGACGGCAAGACCGCGTTGTCGGGCGGCCGCTTCGGCTACCTGATCCAATGGAACCTCGCCGACGGCAAGCCGATCCGCACCATCAAGGCCCATGACTCCATCGTCTGGGCGGCGAGATTCTCGCCCGACAGTCGGTTCGCGATCACCGCCAGCTCCGACGAACGGGTGCGCGTCTGGCACCTGGATAGCGGCGACCGCATCGGCATCGCCGGGGAGGCCGACAACGAGCCGCAACCGTGGCTGACCAGCAATCATCCGGGGGCGCCGCTGTTCAAGAAGTGCGCCGGCTGCCATTCGCTGAGCGCCAACGGCCACAAGCGCTCCGGCCCGCACCTGGCGGGACTGTTTGGCCGTCCCGCCGGCTCGGTCGCCGGCTACAACTATTCCAAGGCGCTGACCGGCGTCGACTTCAAGTGGAACGAGGAAACGCTGTTCCAGTTGTTCGATCAGGGCCCCGACAAGTACCTGCCCGGCACCAAAATGCCGGTGCAGCGGGTGACCAGCCGCGAACAGCTGACGCAGCTCGTCGAATACTTGCAGCAGATCACCAAGACGCCGGCGCGCTGACCGCGATTGATTGTCCGGGGCCGATCCGCGACAATCGCCGTCCCATGACCACGCTGCTTTATTCGCACCCGATCTGCATCGAACACGATCCGGGCCGCGGCCATCCGGAGTGCCCGGACCGGCTGCGCGCCGTCATGGCCGGGTTCGAGGACGATGAGTTCAAGACGCTCGAGCGGCAGGAGGCACCGGTGATCGATGTCAAGGACATCGAGCAGGTCCACAAACCGTTCTACGTCGAGCAGATTTTCGCCACCATGCCGAAGGAGGGCCGAGTCTACCTCGATCCCGACACCGGCATGTCGCCGGCCTCCGGCGAGGCGGCGCGGCGCGCCGCCGGCGCCGCCTGCGACGCCGTCGACAGGGTAATGAAGGGCAAGGCGAACAACGCGTTCTGCGCCGTTCGCCCGCCCGGTCACCACGCCGAAGCCGGCCGCGCCATGGGATTCTGCCTGTTCAACTCGATCGCCATCGCCGCCATGCACGCGCGCGCCAAGCACGGCCTGAAGCGGGTGGCGGCGGTGGATTTTGACGTCCACCATGGCAACGGCACACAGCACACCTTCGAGCGCGACCCGGGACTGTTCTATGCCTCCAGCCACCAATGGCCATGCTATCCGGGCACCGGGCATGAGACCGAAACCGGCGAGTACGACAACATCTGCAACCTGCAACTGGCGCCGGGCGAGGGGTCGGTGGCGTTCCGCAACGGCTACGAAAAGCGCATCCTGCCGGCGCTGCGTCGCTTCAAGCCGGAGCTGTTGCTGATCTCGGCCGGCTTCGACGCCCATCGCCGCGACCCGCTGGCGCAGATCGAGCTGGAAACCGAGGACTACGGCTGGGTCACCAAAAAGCTGAGGGCGGTGGCCGACGAATTCTGCGAAGGCCGGGTGGTTTCCCTGCTCGAGGGCGGCTACAATCTGCAAGCGCTCCAGGAAAGCGTGCAGACCCACGTTCGGGAACTGATGGCCGCGTGAGGGCCGCCCGCCGGCCTTGCCGTCGGAAAGCGCCGTCAGTAAACTCCCGGCCCGCGCGCGAGGGGGCTCATGGCAGACAGCAAGATTCCCGCCGATATCAGGAAGCTCAGCTTCGAGGATGCGCTCGAGGAAATGGATGAGATCGTCGGGCGCCTGGAATCGGGCAAGGTCAAACTCGACGAGGCGATCGCGCAGTACGCCCGCGGTGCCCAGTTGAAGGCGCATTGCGAATCCAAACTGAAGGAAGCCCAGGCCAGGATCGACAAGATCAAGTTCGGCCCCGACGGCGAGGCCGGCACCGAGCCGGCGAACCTGGACTGAGCCGGGCCGGTGGGCGGACTCAAGAAAGCGTTGGCCGATAACGCCAAGGCGGTCGGCCAAGTCCTCGACGACCTGTTGCCCAAGGGCGACGGGCCGGAATCCAGGGTCGTCGAGGCGATGCGATATGCGACCCTCGGCGGCGGCAAGCGCATCCGGCCGTTCCTGGTCACCGCCAGCGCGGCGCTGTTCAACGTCAGCCGCTCGTCGGCGCTCAGGGTGGCCGCGGCGATCGAGATGGTGCACTGCTACTCGCTGGTCCACGACGACCTGCCGGCGATGGACGACGACGAGCTGCGCCGCGGCAAGCCCACCTGCCACGTCAAGTTCGACGAGGCCACGGCGATCCTCGCCGGCGACGGGCTGATGACCAGGGCCTTCGAGGTATTGGCCGATGCGCACACCCATGCCGATCCGGCGGTGCGGGTGGAGCTGCTGCTGGCGGTGGCGAAGGCGTCCGGCGCCGGCGGCATGGTCGGTGGCCAGATGCTCGACCTTTACGCCGAGAATCACACCCTGAACGTGCCCGAGATCACCCGCTTGCAGCGCATGAAAACCGGCGCCCTGATCGCGGTTTCCTGCGAGTCTGGGGCCATCCTCGGCAAGGCCTCGGATGGCGCCCGAATGGCGCTACACGCCTATGCTCACGACGTTGGTCTGGCATTCCAGATCGCCGACGACCTGTTGGACGTCGAGGGCGACGAGAGCGAGGTCGGCAAGAAGACCGGCAAGGACGCGGCGGCCGGAAAGGCCACCTTCGTCTCCCTGCTGGGCGTCGACAGGGCCCGCGGGCAAGCCCATCTGCTGGCCGCCCAGGCCGCGGAACACCTTGAAATGTTCGCGGAAAAAGGCAAGCTACTTAAAGAATTGGCCGAATATGTGGTAAACAGGCGGTTCTGAGGCCGGCTTCCGGGCCCCCGGGCGGTCGAATCCGGTTGGGAGAGACGTTCCGCCGGGCCAAGGTGAGGGAAGTACTCCGTGGTTGAAAAAAGCAATACGCCGCTCCTGGACTCAGTCCAGGACCCCGCCGGCATTCGCGAATTCTCGGTAGAACAACTCAAGCAGCTGGCCAAGGAACTGCGCGACGACACCGTGCGCTCGGTGTCGATCACCGGCGGACATCTCGGAGCGTCGCTCGGCGTGATCGAGCTGACCATCGCCATTCACCATATTTTCGACACGCCCCGCGACCGTTTGATCTGGGATGTCGGGCACCAGTGCTATCCGCACAAGATCCTCACCGGCCGGCGCTCGCGCATGCACACGCTGCGTCAAGGCGGCGGGCTCTCCGGCTTCACCAAGCGCACCGAGAGCGTCTACGACCCGTTCGGCGCCGCGCATTCGTCCACCTCGATCTCCGCCGGCCTCGGCATGGCGGTGGCGCGCGATCTGGCCGGGCGCAAGAACCACGTGATCTGCGTTATCGGCGACGGCGCGATGACCGCCGGCATGGCCTACGAGGCGATGAACAACGCCGGCTCCATGGACGCCAAGCTGATCGTCGTCCTCAACGACAACGACATGTCGATCGCGCCGCCGGTCGGCGCCATGAGCGCGTACCTGTCGCGGCTGATCTCGTCGAAGCCGTTCCGCACCGCCCGCCACTTCGCCAAGGAGGTGGCCAAGAAGTTCCCGCGCAAGATCGAGGAAGCGGCGGCCAAGGTCGACGAATACGCGCGCGGCATGGTCACCGGCGGCACGCTGTTCGAGGAGCTCGGCTTCTATTACGTCGGGCCGATCGACGGCCACAACCTCGACCACCTGCTGCCGGTGCTGAAGAATCTGCGCGACGACAAGGAGCCGGGGCCGGTGCTACTGCACTGCGTCACCGAAAAGGGGCACGGCTACAAGCCGGCCGAGGCGTCGGCCGACAAGTACCACGGCGTGTCCAAATTCGACGTCGTCACCGGCAAGCAGGAGAAGCCGAAGACCAACGCGCCGAGCTACACCAGCGTATTCGCCAAGGCGCTGATGGCCGAGGCCGAGGCCGACGACAGGATTGTCGCCATCACCGCCGCCATGCCGAGCGGCACCGGCATCGACAAGTTCTCCGAGCGTTTCCCGACCCGCAGCTTCGACGTCGGCATCGCCGAGCAGCACGCGGTCACCTTCGCGGGCGGGCTCGCGACCGAGGGCTACAAGCCGTTCGCCGCCATCTATTCGACCTTCCTGCAACGCGCCTACGACCAGGTGGTGCACGACATCGCCATCCAGAGCCTGCCGGTGCGCTTCGCCATCGACCGCGCCGGCTACGTCGGCGCCGACGGATCGACCCATTGCGGCGCCTTCGATTTGCCGTACCTGTGCACCCTGCCCGGGTTCGTGGTGATGGCGTGCGCCGACGAGGCCGAGTTGATGCACATGACGGCGACGGCGGCGGCGATCGACGACCGGCCGTCGGCGTTCCGCTATCCGCGCGGCGAGGGCATCGGCATCGAACTGCCGGCGCGCGGCCAGGTGTTGCCGATAGGCAAGGGGCGCATCGTCCGCGAGGGGACCACGGTGGCCATCCTCAGTCTCGGCGCGCGCTTGCAGGAATGCCTGAAGGCGGCCGAACTGCTGGCGGCGATGGGCCTGTCGGCGACCGTCGCCGACGCCCGCTTCGCCAAGCCGCTGGACCACGACCTGATCCGGCGGCTGGCCGGCGAGCACGAGGTGCTGCTGACGGTCGAGGAAGGATCGATCGGCGGCTTCGCCTCGCACGTGCTGCAGTTCCTGGCCAACGAGGGGCTGTTGGAGAACGGACTCAAGGTGCGGGTGATGACGATGCCCGACCGCTTCCTCGAGCACGACAAGCCGGAAACCCAGTACGACCAGGCCGGCATGAAAGCGCCGCACATGGTGGCCAGCGTGCTCGCCGCGCTCGGCCGCGCCAACGAGGCCGACCCGGCCGTCCTGGCCCAGCTCGCGTAGGCATTCCAGGCCAATATTTCCCGGCCGCGGGCTTGCGCGCGCCGGCGTTTGACCGCACCCTGCGGCGATGAGCGTCCTTTCCGCCGCCGTCATCCTGACCCTGGTTCTGGACCCGGTCGGCAACGCGCCGGTGTTCAAGGCCGTGCTCGGCAAGCTGCCGCAGGAGCGGCGGCTGCGCATCATTGTCCGCGAGCTGTTGATCGCGCTCGGCATCCTGGCGCTGTTCCTGTTCTTCGGGCCATTCATCCTGACCGCCATGAACCTGACGCCGCCGGCGCTGGCCATCGCCGGCGGCGTGGTCTTGTTCCTGGTCGCCATCCGCATGATATTTCCCGGCGCCGGCGGGCTCGGCCTCACCGAGGACGAGGGCGAGCCGTTCATTGTGCCGCTGGCGATGCCAATGATCGCCGGCCCGGCCACCATCACCATGGTCGTCCTGTTCACCACCCGCGAGCCGGAGCGGGTAATGGAATGGCTGGCGGCGCTGCTGATCGCCTGGCTGGCGTCGGCGGCGGTGCTGGTGTCGTCGGATTACCTGCTCGGCCGCATCGGCGAGCCCGGGCAGCGGGCGCTGGTGCGCCTAATGGGCATGATCCTGACGGCGATCGCGGTGCAGATGCTGCTCGGCGGCGTCGGCGAGTTCCTGACCTCGCTGCCGGTCCGCAAGGGGTGAGCGTGGCCGGCAAGGTGCGCGTCGATCAGTTGCTGGTCGCCCGCGGCCTCGCCGAAAGCCGCGCCAAAGCTCAGGCGCTGGTGATGGCCGGCAAGGTCTACTCCGGGACCAGGCGCCAGGAGAAGCCGGGCAAGCAGGTCGATCCGGAAATCCCGCTCGAGGTACGAGGCCCGGATCACCCGTGGGCGTCGCGCGGCGGCGTCAAGCTCGCCCACGGCCTCAAGCATTTCGGGATCGAAGCCAAGGGCCGCGTCTGCCTCGATGTCGGCGCCTCGACGGGCGGGTTCACCGACGTGCTGTTGAGCGCCGGCGCGGCCAAGGTGTATTCGGTCGACGTCGGCAAGGGCCAGCTTGCGTGGAAGCTGCAGAGCGAACCGCGGGTGGTGGCGCTCGACGAAACCAACGCCCGCCATCTCGGCCGCGACCAAGTGCCGGACGCGATCGATGTGATCGTGTGCGACGCGAGTTTCATCGGCTTGCAAACCGTGCTGCCGGCGGCGCTCGCGCTGGCCGCGCCGGGCGCGGCGCTGATCGCGTTGATCAAGCCGCAGTTCGAAGTCGGCAAGGGCCGCGTTGGCAAGGGCGGCATCGTCCGCGATCCGGCGCTGCACCGGGAAGTGTGCGAACGCATCCGCCGCTGGCTGGCGGACGACATGGGATGGAAAGTTCTCGGCGTCACCGAAAGCCCGCTCGCCGGCGCCGACGGCAACAAGGAATTCCTGATCGCCGCCAGACGGGATTAATCGCCAGCGGCGACCGTCAGGAGCCCGGCGGGCCGAACTCCAGCGGCAATCCGGCCTGGTGCCAGGCGATCAAGCCGCCCGACATGTTGTAGGCCTCGGGCAGGATGCCGCTGCCGACAACGTAATGTCCGATCTGCTCGGAGCGTTGGCCGCGGGCGCACACGAACACCACCTTCTTCGCCCCGTCGGTCGGAATCAGCGCCGGGTCGAACGCCGACATCGGCACATGGATAAAATCCTTGAGGCGCGCCTGCGCGAGCTCGTCGGCCTCGCGCACGTCGACGGCGACGGCCTCGCCGGCCTGCAGCCACTGATGCACGGTCGCGGGCGGCACTTCGCTCATTCCGGGCATATCTGCAATCCCTCCACGGCGCCCGCCCGACGCGGTCCCAATTGGGCGGCTTATATATAGCTGGTAGATGGGCGGCGAGGGACGTAAATTTCACCTGATATTATGAGGGAATACCGCCGTGCCGCCGCGCCCGCACAAGGACCGTTGGGGCAACCCGGTGACCGCCGCCGGCGCCGAGGCCGTGCGCCGCCTGGACGACACCTTGATCAGCTACCTGGCGCTGGCGCGCGATACCGGCGAGCACCTGAAGGCGGCCATGGTCGCCGACCCGGCGATGGCGATGGCGCACGTGCTGAAGGGTTATTTCTTCCTGCTGATGGGTTCCGGGCCACTCAAAGCAAGGGTGCCGAAGAGCCTGGAATCCGCCGAAGCCGCCGCCAAGGGCGCGACGGCGCGCGAACGGGCGCACGTCGGCGCACTTCGCCATTGGCTCGCCGACGACGCCGGCAAGGCGGTGGCCGCGTGGGAAGCCATCCTCGCCGAGCATCCGCGCGACGTACTGGCGTTGCGCCTCGCCCATCACGGCTATTTTTACGCCGGCGCCGCCGGCGACATGCGCGCCTCCCTCAATCGCGCCATGAAATCGTGGGATGCGGGCGTGCCCGGCTACGGATTCGTGCTTGGCATGCAGGCGTTCGCCCTCGAGGAGACGGGCGAACTCCTCGCCGCCGAGAATGTCGGCCGCCGGGCCGTCGACATCGACCCGGACGACCCGTGGGCGGTGCACGCCGTCGCCCACGTGATGGAAACCGCCGACCGCCACGCCGAGGGTATCGCCTGGATCAAGGGTCTCGAACCCCATTGGTCGAAGGCCAACAACTTCCGCTATCACCTCGTCTGGCACTGGGCGCTGCTGCATCTCGACCGTGGCGAGGCGGACGCGGCGCTCAGGCTCTACGACGACTCGCTGTGGGACCCGCAGTCGGACGAATATCTCGACCTCTGCAACGACGCCTCGTTGCTGCTCAGGCTGGAAATGCTGGGCGCCGATGTCGGGGCCCGCTGGCGGCCGCTTGCCGACAAGGTGGCCGAGCGCACCGACGAGCATATCCTCGCCTTCATCGACTGCCATTTCGTCGCCGCCCTGGCTGCCGACGGGCGGCTGAAGGCGGCGCGGGAGCTGGTGGCCGGGATGCGGGCCAAGGGCGGCGCGTTCGCCGTTGGGGCCGCCGTCGGCGACGCGCTGCTCGCCTATCGCGAGAACGACCACCGCCGCGCGGCGACGCTCCTTGAGGACGCGCGCCCGGACATCGTGCGCATGGGCGGCAGCCACGCGCAACGCGACCTGTTCGAGCTGGTGCTGCTCGACGCCACCCTGAAATCCGGCGACCGCGAGCGCGCCAAGACGCTACTCGCCGCGCGCACGGCCGCGAAACCGAAAGACCCGTGGTCGTGGCGGACCTACGCCGGCGTTTTGAAGGGCCTGGGCGAGCCGGCCGCCGACGCCGAGGCGCGGGCCACGGCGCTGACCAACTAGCGGCAGAATTACCGTGAGCCAGTGGCGCCGCGTCGGACGGTTGCCTACACGGACAATTCGTTTATAATCGAACTATGATCGCCAACGTGGACATAGCCGAAATCGCCGCCCTGATCGGCGATCCGGCGCGGGCTAACATGCTGTCAGCGCTAATGGGCGGACAGGCGCTGACGGCGACGGAGCTTGCCTACGAAGCGCGGGTGACACCTCAGACCGCGAGCGCGCATCTCGCCAAGCTGACACGGGCGCGCCTCCTTGCCGTCGAGCGACAAGGGCGGAATCGATATTATCGGCTCGCCGGGCCGGCGGTCGCAAACGCGCTTGAATCTCTGACGATCCTTGCCGGCGATGCACCGCCCCGTCGACGTCCACCGGGGCCTAAGGATGCCGCCATGCGGGCCGCCCGCATTTGCTACGACCACTTGGCCGGAGGTCTTGGCGTTGCAGTGACGGATGCCCTGGTGTGCCGCGGTTTCCTGACCGAGCGGGGTGACGAATTCGTGGTCACGCCCGAGGGACGGGAATGGCTCGAGAAATTCGAGATCGATGTCAAAGCTCTGCGCCGCATGCGGCGCGTTTTCGCCCGCCGCTGCCTGGATTGGAGCGAACGCCGGCCGCACCTAGCCGGCGCTCTCGGCGCGGCGATGGCCGACCAGTTGTTCGACCGCGACTGGGTGGTACGGATTCGCGACTCCCGTGGTCTCACGGTTACCGGGGCCGGTCGTCGCGGCCTGCGTCGGATCCTCGGAATCGACCTTTCGTGCGGCTGACGCCCCATGCGCCAATCACGCCAGAAACAGAAACGACACTTCGTTATTGAACGAAGTGTATCCGCATGACGAGACGATGTTGGCCTGGCAAATTGCTTGCCATGGATAGCCCATCATCGCGAAAGGACGAAATCATGGCGTCGCTTCAATCCACGGCGTGCGTTTCCGTCGTTCCCTTGGAGCCTGCTTTATTACCCATACGGCCGTTGCGGGCGGTGCTCGCCGTACTCCACGTGTGGATGGAGAGAAGTCGCCAACGCCGGGCGCTTGCCGACCTAGAGGATCACCACTTGAAGGACATCGGAAAAACGCGTGAACAGGCGCTGGCCGAAGCGGATAAACCGTTTTGGCGAGCGTGACCGATCAGTGCCGCCCGCGCTCCGTCACCCGCACTGCGCCCGGTGGCGGAGCAGGTGGTCGGCGAGCACGCATGCGATCATCGCCTCGCCGATGGGCACGGCGCGGATGCCGACGCATGGGTCGTGGCGGCCCTTGGTGACGATCTCGGTATCCTTGCCGTTGATGTCGACGGTGCGCCGGGGCGTCAGAATCGAGCTGGTCGGCTTGACGGCGAAGCGCACGACAACGTCCTGGCCGGTCGAGATGCCGCCGAGCATGCCGCCGGCGTTGTTGGAGAGGAACGTCACCTCGCCGCCCTTCATCCGCATCTCGTCGGCGTTCTCCTCGCCGGTGAACGTGGCGACCCGCATGCCGGCGCCGATCTCGACGCCCTTCACCGCGTTGATGCCCATCATTGCCGCCGCCAGATCGGCGTCGAGCTTGCCGTAGATCGGCGCGCCGAGCCCGGCCGGCACGCCGGAGGCGACGATCTCGATAACCGCTCCGAGCGAAGAACCCTTCTTGCGCACGCCGTCCAGGAGCTTCTCGAATTTGCTGACGGCTTTCGCGTCGGGGCTGAAGAACGGATTACGGTCGACCTCGGCCCAGTCCCAATTGCCGCGGTCGACGAGAACGTCGCCTATTTGTATCAGCGCGCCGCGGATGACGACGCTCTTGCCCAGGACCTTGCGCGCGATCGCCCCGGCGGCGACCCGCATCGCCGTTTCGCGCGCCGACGAGCGGCCGCCGCCGCGGTGGTCGTGGCGGCCGTACTTGACGTGATAGGTGTAGTCGGCGTGGCCGGGCCGGAATTTGTCCTTGATGGTCTCGTAGTCCTTGGAGCGCGCGTCCTCGTTTTCGACCAGAAGCCCGATGGGGGTGCCGAGAGTGACCCCCTCGAACACACCTGAGAGAATCCGCACCGTGTCGGATTCCTTTCGCTGGCTCGTGTGGCGGCTCTGCCCCGGACGGCGCTTGTCCATGAAGACCTGGATGTCGGCTTCGCAAAGTGGGATACCGGGCGGCGTGCCATCGACGACGCAGCCGATGGCAGGCCCGTGGCTTTCGCCGAAGGTAGTGAAACGGAACAGGTGGCCGAAGGTGTTGGCGCTCATGGCGGGCCTTTATAGCCCCGGCCGGCCGGTAACGCTAGACGACGGAGATATCCGGGGCGTCGACGGCCTTCATGCCGACGATGTTGTAGCCGCAATCGACATGGTGGATTTCGCCGGTGACGCCGCCGGACAGGTCGCTGAGCAGGTACATTCCGGCGCCGCCGATGTCGTCGAGGGTGACGTTGCGGCGCAGCGGCGAGTTGTACTCGTTCCATTTCAGGATGTAGCGGAAATCGCCGATCCCGGCGGCCGCCAGGGTCTTCATCGGCCCGGCCGAGATGGCGTTGACGCGGATCTTGTCCTTGCCCAGGTCCTCGGCCAGGTAGCGCACGCTCGCTTCCAGCGCTGCCTTGGCGACGCCCATGACGTTGTAGTGCGGCATCACACGCTCGGCGCCGAAGTACGTCAGCGTCAGCAGGCTGCCGCCGCCCGTCATCAGTGCTCGCGCGCGGCGGCAGATGGCGGTGAACGAATAGCACGAGATGTTCATCGTCTGGGCGAAGTTCTCGGGCGTGGTGTCGATGTACTGCCCCTTCAGCTCCCCCTTGTCGGAGAAGGCGATGGCGTGGACGACGAAGTCGAGCCGCCCCCAGCGCTGCCCGACGGCCGCGAACACCGCGTCCATGGAGGCCGCGTCGGTGACGTCGCAGGGCACGACGAAGTCGCAGCCGACCGACCCGGCGAGCGGCTCGACGCGTTTCTTCAGCGCGTCGCCTTGGAAGGTAAAGGCAAGCTCGGCGCCCTGAGCATGGACGGCCCGGGAAATCCCCCAGGCCAGCGAGCGCTCGTTGGCGACCCCCATGATCAGGCCTCGCTTGCCTGCCATCAGTGGCCCGGGGTCGGTCATACTTCCCTCACGTCGTTGTTCGGTTGTCACGGCCGGCCCGGGGGCCGCTGGTTTGACCCAAGAATGTACACAATAGCCGGGCAAAAACAAAAGCCGGCGTGATCACGATTGATTGCCCTTTGTATCGCTGGAACCGCCCCGACATCTGGCCCAAGCCGCTGACGCCGGTTTGCCCTATAGTATGCGCAAGTAGTATGCGCAAGCGGTCGCAACCGGACCGCCGGGAAGGAGCCCATGGTCTCCAATATCGACACCAACCGGATCGGGGAACGGCTGCGACGGATCGGCGGATTCTGCCGCTACGTGTGGTGGCGGTTCCAGTCCGAGCGCTGCCTCCGGATGGCGGCGTCGCTGAGCTACACGTCGCTGCTGGCGATCGTGCCGTTGACGGCGATCGCGTTCGCCATGCTGGCGGCTTTCCCGGTGTTCGATGGCGTGCGCGAGCAATTTCAATCGGTGCTGTTCTCCAACCTGCTGCCGGACTCGGCGGAGGCGATGCGCGACTACTTCGACCAGTTCGTGCGCAACACGGCGCGGTTGACGGCGGTCGGCATCATCGGCCTGGCGCTGACCGCGGTGCTGTTGCTCGGCACCATCGAATCGTCCTTGAACGCCATCTTCCGGGTGGCGCGACCGCGGGCGCTGGTGCCGCGGCTGCTGGCGTTTTGGGCGCTTATTACGTTGGGTCCGCTGCTGCTCGGCGCCAGCTTTTCGCTGTCCACCTTTTTCTTCGCCGCCACCGAGTGGCTGGGGCTGGACATCCTGACCGGGCCGGTCGGGCAACTGGCGAAGGTCATGCCGACCATCATCATCGTCGTGCTGTTGATCTTCTTCTACGCGGCGATCCCGAATCGGCCGGTGCGGCTCGGTGCCGCCGTGCTCGGCGGCATCGTCGCCGGGGTGCTGTTCGCGGCGTTGCGAAACGTGTTCGGCTACTACGTCGCCAACTTTCCTACCTACCAGACTATTTACGGCGCGGTGTCGGTGGTCCCGATCTTCCTGGTGTGGATGTATTTGTCGTGGGCGGTGGTGCTGCTGGGCGCAGTACTGACGGCGGCGGCCGGCGAATGGCGGCTGGCCGGCGGGCGGCCCACCGCCGATGCGCTGCCGGCGGGCCCGCGGCTGAAGGCCGCCGTCGCCATCCTGGCGGAGCTCGGGGCTGCAGCGCGCACAGGCGGCAGCGTCACGCGGTCGCGGCTGTTGCGGCGGACGCGCGTCGGCGACTGGGCCCTCGACCGGCTGCTCGGCGAGCTGCGTGACGCTAAATTCGTCGAGCATGCGGCGGCGGGCGGCTGGCTGCTCGCCCGCGACCTCCACCGGGCAACTCTAGTCGAGTTGCTGGATGCGCTGGGGCTCGGGATCGGCGACGACATGGCGCGCGCCGCCGACGCGGGGACCCGCCTCGGCGCCGCCCTCGCCGACGCCCGCGGACGGACCCAGCAGGCGCTCACCGTTTCTTTGGCCGATCTGGTCGACGGCGACGCGGCGGCGCCGACCGAGGGCAAGACCAAGGCCGGGCTGAGGCCGGTTTCGTAAATCCGATTTTCCAGTCGCGGCCGCGGCGGCGCGGGATTATTTCGCGTCGAGGATCTTGCCGCGCACCTTGTAGCCGTGCTTGGCCGCCCATTTCCTGACGAAGGCGCTGAGCTCGTCGTCCGGAGCCTTCGGCAGCACGACGCGCAGGTGCACGATCTGGTCGCCGCACGCGCCCTTGTCGTCGACGGCGCGAAGGCCACGCCCGCGCAGGCGCAGTCGGGAGCCGGTGTTGGAGCCTGCCGGCACGGCGACGGCAACCGTGCCGTCGATGGTCGGCGCCTCGATCTTGGCGCCGAGCACCGCCTCCGGCAGCGTCACCGGCACGTCGACGTGGATGTCGTTGCCGATGCGGCGGAAGATTGGGTGCGCGTCGACGATCACCTCGACCAGCGCATCGCCGTCGGCGCCGCCGCCGAACCCGGCCATGCCCTGACCCTTGAGGCGCAGCACGCGGCCGTCGTCGGTGCCGGCCGGCACCGCGATCTTCAGGCGCTTGCCGTTGGCCATGGTGATGTGGCGGACGGCGCCTGTGGCGGCCTCCATGAAATCGACGCGCAGCGAATACTCGACGTCAACGCCCTTGATCTTCAAGCTCGCCTTGCGGCCGCGCCTGGCGTCCGGTTTCAGGGCCTGCGGTTTCGGGGTTTCGGGTTTCGCCGCCTGCGGCCGTCGCGGGCCGGGACGCGTCCGGCGGGCGCCGTCGTAGCCCTGCTGGACGCGGTCGAAAATGGCCCGCCGGCCGGGATTGGACAACAGGTCGTAGGCCGCCGCCAGCTCCTTGAAATCCTCTTCCGCCCACGGATTGCCCGGATCGGCGTCCGGGTGGCGCTGGCGCGCCAGACGGCGGTAGGCGGACTTCAGTTCCGTGGGGCTGGCGTCGATCGGCACGCCGAGGACGGCATAGGGGTCTTTCATGGGCCAGGGTCCCGGCTTCGGAGCGGCCGGAAACTATGACACGGACCGGCGCCGCGGTCCAAGGGGAGCGGCCGTCCGCCCGCCGCTCCCCGGGTGGCGACTATTGAACGATCTGCCAGGTGCCGTCGGCGCGTCGGCAGGCGCGGCCTTTGGCGGTCTCCTGCTTGCCGTCGACGTAGACGGTCTGCTCGAACTCGCGGCAATTCTGCCCGTCGGCAGTCCGGTAGGTGCGGGTTGGAGTGACGGTGCCGGAATGACCGCTGTCCGGATTGCGCCACGCCGTCGCCTGGCCGGACTGGTTATATTCCAGGCTTTGCTGGGCGGAGCGTTGAGCGTACAGCTTGTCGGCCTTGTCGAGGGAGGCGCCGACCTCGCTACCCATCCATGCGCCGGCCAAGGCGCCGATGGCGACCGCCGCCAGTTGGCCCTTGCCGCTGCCAATCTGCGAACCGGCGAGAGCACCGAGGCCGGCGCCGACCAGGGTGCCGGCGGTCTGCTTCGGGCTATCCTGCATGGTCTGGCAAGCGACGAGCGGCAACGCCACCACGGCGGCGACGGACAATTGCAACAGGCGTTTCGTTGTACCCATATTTCATTTCCTTCGATTTCGGGACCCGGCGGACGGCGCGGGCAAAACTTTCCCGGCGTCGACCATCTCCCTATATTATGGCAGAAATTCCCGCGCTTTCGAGTCCCGGCCGGGAACCGCCCGGAACAGGCCGTTGCGCGCCGATTGGCGGACGTTAAACCGTTGGCAAACCAAATGGCTGTGATGACGGTCACCGCGACCAAGGACCCGATCGCCGAATTCAAGGCCTGGCTCGCCGAGGCCGAGGCGTCGGAACCGGTCAACCCGAACGCCATGGCGCTGGCGACCGCCGACGGGAACGGCAGGCCGTCGGTGCGGATGGTGTTGCTGAAAGGCGTCGACGAACGCGGCTTCGTCTTCTTCACCAACCTGGACAGCCGAAAGGGCACGGAGCTCAAGGCGAACGCCGAGGCGTCGCTGTGCTTCTATTGGAAGACGCTGGCCAGGCAGGTGCGCATCGACGGCTCGGTGACGCCGGTCGGCGACGCCGAGGCCGACGCGTATTTCGATTCCCGCCCGCGCTCGGCGCGCATCGGCGCCTGGGCATCGCAGCAATCGCAGCCGCTGGAGAGCCGCTTCGAATTGGAAAAGCGGGTGGCGCAGTTCACCGCGCGCTTCACCGTCGGCCACATTCCGCGTCCCGATTTCTGGTCCGGGTTCCGAGTGGTGCCGCGCACCATCGAGTTCTGGGAAGAACGCAAGTTCCGCCTCCACGACCGGGTCGTCTACCGCCGTTCCGGCGACGCATGGACGACGGAACGGCTGTACCCATAATGATGGACACCCCGCAGCCCGCGGCCGGCAGCGCCAACGCCGCGCGGCGGCTGCCTTCGGACCAGTTTGGCCCATTGATGAAGCTCGCCACCTATGCCTCGGTGACGGTGGCGACGGTGTTGATCGTCACCAAGGCGGTGGCGTGGGTGCTCACCGACTCGGTAAGCATGCTGTCGACGCTGATCGACTCGCTGCTCGACGTCGGCGCGTCGCTGGTCAACCTGATCGCGGTGCGCCACGCGCTCGAGCCGGCGGACCGCGAGCACCGGTTCGGCCATGGCAAGGCGGAGGCGCTGGCCGGCCTGACGCAAGCGGCGTTCATCGCCGGCTCGGCGATGTTCCTGGTGGTGCAGGCGGGCGAACGGCTGGTCAACCCGCGTTACCTGGTCAACACCGAGATCGGCTACTGGGTGATGGTGTTGGCGATCGTGCTGACCGTCGCCCTGGTGGTGTTCCAGCGCCACGTCGTCAGGAAGACCGGCTCGATTGCGATCACCGCCGATTCGGCGCACTACCAGATGGACGTGCTGGTGAATGCGAGCGTCATCGTGTCGCTGCTGCTGGCGAGCGAGTTCGGCTTGATTTGGGCCGACCCCGTATTCGCCATTGCCATAGCAGCCTACATTTTGTGGGGGGCGTGGCGGATCGGCGAGGCGTCGATGAACATGCTGATGGACCGCGAGCTTCCCGATGCCGACCGCCAACGGATCCGCGACATCGCGCTCAGCCATCCGGCGGTGGTGGGCGTCCACGACCTGCGCACGCGCTCGTCCGGCAACCAGGTGTTCATCCAGATGCACCTGGAGATGAACGGCGACATCACGCTCAATGACGCGCACGTGATCTCGGACCAAGTGGAGGCCAGCGTCATCAGGGCCTTTCCAAGCGCCCAGGTGCTGATCCACGAGGACCCCGAAGGCATCAACGAGCAGCGCGCCGTCTTCCGTTAGGCGCCCGACCCGAGCGTGCCCGCCAAGGACCCCCAGGACGAGGTTATTCGGCTGCTCTCGGACCCCAAGGTCCACGGTGTCGAAGCGGTCGAGCGCGTCGAGACTCACGTCTCGGAGGTGTTCCTGGCCGGCGACCGGGCGTTGAAGCTGAAGCGCGCCGTGGTGTTCCCCTATCTCGACTTCTCGACCGTGGACAAGCGCCGGGCGGCCTGCGAGGCGGAGGCGCGGATCAACCGCCGCACCGCACCGTCCTTGTATAAAGGCGTCGTCGCGGTGACGCGGGAGCCGGACAGCCGGCTCGCCCTCGGCGGCACGGGCACCCCGGTCGACTGGCTGGTCGACATGCGGCGCTTCGACCAGGACACCCTGTTCGACCGGATGGCCCGGAAGGACGCGCTCAGGCGCCCGATGATGGAGGACCTGGCCGACGCCATCGCCGGTTTCCACCGGAACGCCGAGGTGCGCACCGATTTCGGCGGCCGCGACGGAGTCGCCATGATCCTCGACAGCAACGCCCGGTGCTTCGCCCAGTCGGGCGCCGGCGTATTCGCCGCCGGCGACACGGAATTGCTGACGCGACAATCGCGGGCGGCGCTCGCCGCCGTCGGCGACGTGTTGGATCGGCGCCGCGCCGTCGGCCGGGTGCGCCTCTGCCACGGCGATCTGCACCTGCGCAACATCTGCCTGGTCGACGGCCGGCCGACGCTGTTCGATGGCATCGAGTTCAGCGAGGCGTTCGCCGCCATCGACGTGCTTTACGACCTGGCGTTCCTGCTGATGGATCTCGACCACCGGGGACTCAGAAGATTGGCCAGCATCGTCTTCAACCGCTACCTCGACGTCAGCGGCGACGCTGCCCCGGACGTCGGCGGGCTCCGCGTCATTGCACTGTTCCTGTCGATGCGTGCGGTGATTCGCGCCCACGTCGACGCGGCGCAGGCGCAGTCTCTTTCGGACACCGGCAAGGCCGAGGCACGAGCCGAGGAAGCCCGTGACTACCTCACCCGAGCCCTCGACTATCTGAAACCCGTGCCGCCACGGCTGCTCGCGGTCGGCGGACTTTCCGGCAGCGGCAAGTCCCGGCTGGCGCGCGAGTTGGCGCCGCACCTCGGCGCGGCGCCGGGGGCACGAGTGGTGCGCAGCGATGCGATCCGCAAGCGGTTGGCCGGCGCTGCGCTGACGGCGCGACTCGGCGACGACGGCTACGGCGCCGAGATGACGGCGCGCACCTACCGGGCGATGCGCGAGGAGACGGCGGCGGCGCTCGCCGCCGGCCACTCGGCGATCGCCGATGCGGTGTTCGCCCGGCCCGACGAGCGTCGCGCCATCGCCGAGGTGGCAGCCGAGGCGGGCGTGCCGTTCAACGGCCTGTGGCTGGAATCGCCGCGGGCGGTGATGGCCAAGCGGCTGGCCGAACGCCGCCGCAACGTCTCCGACGCCGACGCACGGGTGCTGGAGATGCAGCTTGCCTACGACCTCGGCGCCATCGACTGGCGGCGCATCGACAGTTCCGGGACGCGCGAGGACACCTTGAAATCCGCCCTGGCGGCGCTCGCCTCCTGACGGCGGCGGGCCGGCGGCATCAATCGGGTCTTTATGTTTGGCCGGCGAATCGCCATGATAGGGGCGGAGGATCGGCCCGCGGACGACCATCCGGGCGGGCCGGCGGGGGCGACACGATGGATATACGCTCGATTCTGGTTCCGACGGACGGTTCGGAAGCCGCCAGTCCGGTGATGGAGGCGGCGCTGACGCTGGGGCGCGACCTCGCCGCCCATGTCGAGGTCTTGATCGTCCGCCCCGATCCCAAGGACACCATTCCCTTGCTCGGTGAGGGCATGTCGGTGGCGATGATCGAGGACATGATCCAGATCGCCGAGAAGGAAGGCCGCGAACGCGCCAGCCGCGGCCGGCGGGTGTTCGACGATCTGGTGAAGAAACTGTCGATTGCGGTACGCGACAAGCCGGATGCCAAGGGGGCGTCGGCGCACTGGGGCGAGGAAGTCGGCCGCGACGACGAGGTGACCGCCCGGCGCGGCCGTCTTGCCGATCTGATGGTGGTGGCGCGGCCGACCGCGACGTCGGACGTCTCCTCGACGATGACGCTGAACGCGGCGCTGTTCGACACCGGCCGGCCGGTGCTGGTGGTGCCGCCCGGCGGCCGCAAGATCGGCAGCAATATCGCCGTGTCGTGGAACGGCAGCGCCGAATCGGCGCGCGCGGTCAGCTCCGCCCTGCCGCTGCTGAAACGCGCGGCGAAAGTGACGGTGTTCACCGCCGCGACGCCGAAGATCCCGTCGGTGCGCGCCCAGGACCTGGCGGCTTATCTGCAATGGCACGGCGTCGAGTCGGAGGCGCACACGCTCGATACCAAGACCTCCGACCGGCAGGCGATCGCGGTGGCGCTGCTGGCGGCGTTGACCGAGGGCAATGTCGACCTATTGGTGATGGGCGCCTACACGCACAGCCGGATGCGGCAATTGATCCTCGGCGGCTTCACCCGCCACGTGCTGGAGAACGCCGCCATCCCGGTGCTGATGGCCCACTGACGCG